>CDZJ01000242.1_pt1 | contig 47102 bp, 40 predicted proteins | sample 557391 | NCBI WGS metagenome assembly CDZJ01 (sample SAMEA3182111, study PRJEB8094) | gut metagenome | biome: human; feature: gut; material: Stool; isolation source: human stools | place: Canada | collected 2013-05-07 | reverse complement strand
CCTAACCTCCACCGGTACTCTTAATAACCGGGGAAACTGGACAGAAACCGCGCATTATGCCATTTCCGGCAGCCTCAACAACAGCGGTTCAGTGAACTTTCAAAACGGATTTGAATTTGCTGCTAATGGACGCCTGAACTCGTCCGGTACGCTTCAGACGAATAACGCGGCCAATATCTTTGACTCGTTAGGCCGTCAGGGCCAAACCGCTCTATCGACTGTCAGTTTGCAAGCCGCTCTGCCGGAAGAAGTCAAAACTTCTTTAACGGATCTCTTCAGACACTACGTTCCCGGAACCGTTGCTCAAAGCTTAATCGATCACGCTTCTTTTACCGGAGGAAAAGTGATCGTGACCGGCGTCAATCTCACGACTACGCAGTGTGACGATTTAGTCCAGGCATTCAAAGCAAAGTTTGGAAGCCAAACAACCCTTGAGTTTCAAGGGACAATCGCGGGTGTTTCACATGATGATAAATTAAACACCCAAAAAGTTAATGAGCTTTATGACAATGTCGCATCCCTTAGAGACGTGACAATTCTGAGCCACAATTTGGAGGGCGAAGGTAAAGATGTCGAAATCGGCGAAAACGGCGTCAAGCACTCGGCCGGATTCAAAGGCATCAACGAAGCAGCCTCTATTAGCGTTAAAGACGGCAAGACTCTTGAACTTGTCGGTGAAAAAGGCGAGAACACAAACTTCGTCATGACAGCGGTAAATACCGTTGTTGACGGACTTTCCAAACTTGTGTTGGGCTCCAAGGGTTTAAACGAAACCTATTCCGGAAAAGCTGCTGAGGTGCAGCTTACGGAAACAAACGCTTCCCTGCTCGCTGCTGCCGGTATGTATGAAGTCCAAAAAGTTTCCGGCTCGGGATCGGTTGAAGTTGACCAAGGCGCAAAACTGACCGTAAACGGCGCAGAACATAGCGGTGAACTGAACGTTAAAGGAAACCTGAGTGTTAAGGGAGACGCAAACTTTGGTCATGCGCAGTTAGCGTCCGGCTCCGTTTTGGATAACTCCTCTGCCCTTCACTTTGCCTCTATTGCAGAGACGAACGGCGCTGTTTATAACCAGACCGGAGGCTCTATTCAGTCCGACTCGGGCTGGTTCGAAAACGCCACACTGAATATTAGCGGCGGCCGCTTAGATGGTTCACTGATCAAAGATTCAGAAGGTAATGCTGCCGGTCTGGGGAACAATACAATCAATATCAGCGGCTCCGGCAAAAACCCGATTATCGTCACGACTGATCCGGCTGAAAGTAAAAGAGGATGGAAGGATCATTTGACGGTTGTCTATGCCCCTGAATTGACGAGCGAAACTAAGGTCAATGTTTACGAGGGCGGAGTACTGCAAGCAGACAAACTAAGTTTTGACGGGACAACAGAAAACTCTGTCGTTCTCGCCGGCGGTGCGCTGGAAACCAAGCTCGATCAGGTATTTAACGACGTTAAACGTGACTTACTCACCCTCGACGGAACCGATTCTAGCGGCCAAATCGGAGTTCCGACGCACGTACTGGGTGCAACCAGTGTCGGCTCTTTGAAGGAGGACGTTAAAACTGCTGTTCAGGGCGGCAGCGGCCTTGTCGTTTTCAACGATGAATACCTGAAGATGAGCGGTGTCGTTCAGGCCATGCAGCACTTTGCTGCGGAAGCGGAAAATCCCGGAGCAATCAATCCTGATGATCCCAGCTCCCCGGCCGATACGTCCGGCGCGCTTTACTTGGCTTTTACCGGTCAGGTCGACGGGAAACTGACGGTTGATTTAGCAAATCAGTTTGACACCGAGCAAACCGAAGGAGGCGCTTTAACCGGTGTCGTCTTGAGTCACACCAAGCTGTATAACGAATCTGCCGGGGATCCAGACGGAAAAAATAAAGACTTGGTTATCGGCTTTAATGAACACAATCACGAGAACTCAAACGTTATTGATGTCAATAACGGCATCGGGTTCCTCAGTGTCGAAGGCGCGAACGAAGTCCATATTGAAAACGGCAAAGAGTTTTCTTTGGTCGGCCATCACGATGATGACGATATAAGAACCGATGAGGAACGCAACAATGTCCATAGTGTGCCGGACAGCGTTCTCTTTAACGAAAACACGGCGCTGATTAAAAATGACAACAATGACGGCGGTCATGTTGAAGTCTCGGGCAAATTTACCTACGGATCTTTCGCCTCTCACACACCTACCATCGGATGGATTGGCAGCATTCTCGTTCACGAAAGCGGAAACGTTGAAGCTAAGAATGGTGAATATGCGGTATGGGATATTGAAAACAACGGTTTAATCCATGTTGATAAAGGATCGATCCTTCACTCTCATAACTACACCGGAACCGGAGACTGGCTAAACGAAGGTCAGATTTGGCTGGGAAATTCTCACTCCGGACAGGTAGCCGATAAAGACCATATCCCGTTTGACATCAAAGGTAAGTTTGAAAATGCTGAAGGAGCTATTTTCAGCTCTGCTAATAAAACTAACCTCATTGTCAGCAACGAACTTTTGAATAAAGGCACCGGACTTTATTCAGTCCTGACGGTTGCCAAAGACGGTTCTTCACACAATAAAGGAGAGGAAAGCGGAAAAGCCATTGATGTCCAGGAGGGAGGAAAACACGTTAACGAAGGAACCTCCTTCTTTAAGAAGGTTTCCGTTGCCGGGCTGATCCAGAACTTCAAAGACTTCATCATTGGCAGCGACTCATCAACTTCCACATTAGCTGATCCGGATACGGATGCGGATGCCGATCAGAAAGCTTTTGAAGTAGCTGCCGGAGGCCGATTCGAAAACAAGGGCAATTTAGCTGCGTCCGGTATTCAAACCTCTCAAATTGCCGGTGAGTTAGACAACACCGGAGTAGCTAATTACAACGACATGGTTATTGCTGATTCCGGTTCTTCCACCACCTCAAATTATGAGAAAGGTGAGTGGCTCACGGTTAACGGCTCTCACAGCAACAGCAAGGTCTCTATTTGGAACCGCATTGATGTTGCAAAGACCGGTAAACAAGAAAACTCCGGTTCTCTGGATGTGGGTTCGAGCTTTAACGTGGCAGGAGAATTTATCAATACTGCCACCGGGACGCTTGATGCATCCAAGGTTGAGAATACTGAGGTCAGCGGTACTTTGACCAACGCCGGTCAGGCTCAGTACAAAGACATGACAATTCATGCCGGTGGAAATTCAATTAACAGCGGCTATGAAAAAGGAGAATGGCTCAAGATTGAAGAAGGAGGCACTCACTCCAATTCCGGCATATCCATTTGGAACAAACTCAATATTGCCGGCAGCTTCACCAACGAAAAAGGCGGCAATCTGGACGCCACAAAAGTCGAAAACACGGAAGTCACCGGAAATCTGACGAACAACGGAATCGCCAATTACGACGATATGACCATCAAAGACGGCGGTGTCTCAGACAACAAAGTCTATGAAAAAGGTGATATTAAGACGGTCGGCGAAGGCGGTACTCATAAGAACTCCGGTATTTCCATCTGGAACGAAATCAAGATTGGCGGCGGTGATTTTGAAAACACCGGAAAGACTGATACCGACAAACTGATTATTGACGACGGAAAAGTCGAGATCGGGGGCGGAGAACTTAATGCCAAAGATACTGATCTAAATGGCGGTGATCTAGTCATTGGCAACGATAAGCCGTTAGCCGATGAAAACAAAGCTCAGGTTGAACTTAAGACCGATAAACCGATTGATACAAACATTTATGTGAAGAATAACGGTGATCTGGGTTTAGGTGAAGACGCTTTAGAGTTTGCCGATGTCGTTCAAGCTTTAAGAATCCCGGATGTGCCATCTCGCCTCGTCGTGACCGAACCGGTTGTGACCGGCCCCGGAGGCGGTATTGCCGTCGGACCGGAAGTATGGACAAGCGAAGATGATCATGTCCAGATCGGTAACGGTGATTTGTTTTTTGCTGACGGCAGCTACACGGTTATTAAAGCTCCGGTTGCCGCTACCACTCCAATTTTCACAACAACAAGCGATATCGCCAAAGTAACGGTGGAACCGGGAGCCACTTTAGTGCTCGGCGCTCTCGAAGAACCGGGAGACTACTCTATTGTCAGCGGCTTCATTACCGCAGGCAATGAGGACGACAACGGCTGGATCGGCGGTTGGATCGCTAAAGAAAATCTTCAGGCATTAGCTCAACCCGGCACCGGGTTGGAGTGGATTTTGACACTGCACAATGATCCGAAGAACATTTGGGTCAACGCGCAGCTCGCTGACGTCAGAACCTTGTATCCGGACATTGTTATTCCAAACAATGTGAATAAAGCACTCAACGGCCCCTGCAACGGGGGCCCCGATGAACAGCTGATCTGCAAGATCCTCAAGGACAAAACTGCCAGCCGCGGCATGAAGACAAAGCTACTGAATTCAGTAGTGATGATCGGACAAGCGAGCGGGGCTCTGTCTATCACGAACGACCTAGCAGACAATGCAACGGATTCGATAGAAAAGCACTTGTCTTTCCGTGATTACGGCTACTCCAACGGTTATCTGAAGGATTACTCAGGACTGCACCTTTGGGCTGACATCCTGGGAACGCATCTGAAGACGAAGTCTTTAGACGGAGCCGGAAATATGACCGGAGGCTACAAGGCTTACGCCGGAGGACTGATCCTCGGTGCCGATCATCAGTTTGAAGCTATGCCGTCTGTAAGAGCCGGATTTGCAGCTTCCTTCCAGAAAGGAAAGGCAGATTCTTTAGGTGACTACATCGACACCAAGAACAAGTTCAGTCAATGGATGCTGCACGGCTATGTTGCTAAAGACTTTGGCAATGATCTGAACTGGATTAGTTCTATCAATGTCGGCCAGAACATCAGCAAGGCGTCTCAAGGTTTGCCCTCTTGGTCCGGTTTCAGCAAAGCGGACGCGCGAATCAAGAATACGGTAGCTAATGTTGCCACAAAGCTTGAAAAGAACCTGAAGGTCTCGGACAACTTCCAAGTGATTCCTCATATCGGCGCCCGCTGGCTGCGCACCCACACGCAGGGCTACACAACCAAGCTCGATGGTCAGAAGGCTTTTAACTATGGCCAGACTTCTACGAACTTGCTGCAACTCCCGGTTGGAGTCGGAGTTCAAGGCGAAGCGTATTTCGGAAGCTGGACAGTCCGTCCGCAAGCAGATCTGACTCTTGCCTACAACATTGGAAATCTGAAGAACACGACCAAGGTCTCCGGTGTTTCTATCGGTGAAATGGACTCAATCACCAATGAGTTTGCCGGACGTTTCGCGTCCAAGGTACAGGCCGGATTCCAAGTTGAAAGAGGCAATGCCACAGCTGGTCTTCAGTTCGGTTTGACCAAAGGTTCAGCCGGGAAATTAGATACCGGTATCAAGCTTGAAGGCAGATACCGCTTCTAAAGAAAACCCTTTGCGGGGCGCTCACGGGTGCCCTGCAAGGAATTCAAAACACTAGAAAAAGGTACTCATATGCATACGACCCAACAAAATCCAAACACTAAAAAATGCGTTGAAATTCTTGCCCGCAACACCCGTGAGGCGATGGTCAGAGACAAATACGCCTCCGGCACTGAAGAGGCTAAAAAATGGGGCTTTGTTGAGAACACTTGGGAGGACAAGCAATTTCAAGAAGCAGATTGGAACGCCTTTGTAGAAAAAGCAATGGAAGGTGATCCGTGGGAGGGGCACGATGGCAAACAAGCATTTTGAAGAGTTTGCTCAGGACTGCGCAAATAAATTGGCCTCCCAAATCGAAGCCGGGAAAGCTCCATGGGAACTCGGAGGAGTGCCTGCTGCTTATCCTGTGGACGCCATTAGCGGGAAACCTCTGCAAGGCATCACGGCGCTGCAACTGATGGTCAGAGAAAAAACATCAGGCTTTGAAGACAACCGCTGGCTGACTCCCTCTCAAATTTCAGTTTTAGGTGCAAGTGTAAAGAAAGGAGCCAGAGGAGTTCCGAGCGTTGCCTGGAATCAAGGACTAGAGGGAGAATTCAAACCTACCAAGATCCCACAAACGTATTACAACGTTGAACAATGTGAGAACTTCAAAAGACCTCTTCCTGAACTTTTGCCTATTGAGCAGCAGCCCAAGGCTCAGTTCGAAGACATGTGTGCTCTGCTTGGCTATACAAACAAAGGCAGTGTATGGGAAAGCGGCGTTAGTGCCTATGTCAACGGGCGTGACGAGCTTATCCTAGCTCAGAGAAGTTCTTATGAACCCGGCGGCAGAGATTCAGATAAAAAATATGAGTTGTCCCAGCTCCGTGCGGCTCTGGACGGAATCCGCGCAATCACAGACGCGAGAGTTTACGATAACTTTCAGGGGTTGCTAGAGAGCAAACACACCGACAAAGAAACTTCGTATTTCCTGCGTGAAAATTTAGCCAGAGCATTCATGCAGTCCCACATCGGCAGCAAATTACCGAGAAATCAGAATGACTTCACTACGGAAGAAATTATTGAACAGAATAAAGACATAGCTGATCTTATTCGGTCTCATCCAAGTATTCTGTTTGAGGCCGCCGCCGATGCCTCTAAAGTCGTCAACCACACTATTGAAAAAAGCGAGCAAAAATACATCCTTGTTGATTTCGAGCGGCAAGAAGTTAAACGATTGACTGCCGCTCAAAGCAGAGACTATGTCGCTCAGGAACTCAATCAATTAAAACTGTCCGGGACAATCCTCCACGACCCCGATTTTCGAGAGCTGCAAACAAATCTGCATAAACAGGGGTATTTTAATCCGTACCAAACATTAACTAAGCCGCTTTATCCCGATCAAAAATCGGAGGATTCTCTTTGCAGAAAGATTAACCACTGCGGTTTTGCATTTGTTGAAGAGAATCGACTCACCAAAGACAAAGAAAACTTGTCTTACGAGAGCTTAAATCTCCTAAATTTAACTCATGCTCGAAGTCCTCGTTTGGGGAGCCTGACTGAAGATGCCTTTAAACAATCTTTAATCGAGAATGGAATTGGATTTACAAAGAAACAGATTGAAGAGCAACTGAACAAATTCGACAAAACTGCTCAAGCAGATACTTCAGATGCGTTGGCTCTGTGGGACACGCTTTCTTATGACAGGCGCAGAGGGCAAAACGATATTGTTACGCGAGTGAGTTGTTTGGTTGTCAATTATGACACCAACCGCATTGAACAAACGACAATAGAAAACGCTGTCTCAAGTGCTTTAAAACTTATTGAAAACTGGGCAGAAAAGACGCCTACCCTCTTCGATCGCCATCGCCAAAAGCTTTTGTCTCAATTCGGAAAGTTTAAAGAAGAGAGAGGTGACAGGCATCTGACTCGAAACAATGACCTACCCCTTTTCGGAACAATTGCTCTGGAAAAAGAGATAGCTCTTTGCGATCAATTCTTAAATCCTGCTCGTTCGGGAGGAAACGACCGTAACGGCAACGTTGTGCTTAGGGATTTAGATCACAAAGGCTTGATAATTTGTCGCTCTGCCAAAGAGCTCCTGGAAGCCAGTTCTTGGCAGGGAACAGCACTGGAAGCTCAAGCCGAAGCAATTATTCAAAAAACCGGACTAGACGTTGACAAAGCAAAAGAACTGTGTGCGCCCCGGAATGTTCAAGAAGCACAGCAGCGCTTTAATGATTTCTGCTGCGCCCAGAAAACTTTTTATTCAGTAGAAACAGTTCGCCGTCAGAGATCTGAAGAACAAACCATCAGACAGATTTTGCAGGGCGCCTCCCCAGAAAAGATTCAAGAGATCAAAGAATTGATCAAAGCGGAAATTGAGCGTATCGCCAAGAGCAGTCAAAAAAACGTTCAGAAAAACGAAGTGATTCAACCGGTACGGACACAGTCCGGTATGGAGCGGTAACTATGGGATGGAAGATGACTAAAGAAGCTGCTTTAAAAAGGCAAAAAGCCGAACGTCTGTTCGAGGAAGGATTTGGGCCCCTGAAGGTCTCTCGCGAACTTGAAGTGAATTTTTATATCGTCCGCGACTGGAAAACAGCTTGGAAAAACAAAATCGAAAAACGCAACCAAGGCAACACACCTCTTAACCGAACGATTGCCTCCAGTTTATTTAGTTTCGGATACGGCTACAGAACTGTGGGAAAAATGCTCAACCTTTCCAGCATTTGGCTCAGTCGGGATTGGGCCAGACAACATCGAAAGCTTTCAATCATGCAAGCAAGGAAAAATAAGAGGAGCAAAAAATAATGGACAAGAAGATAGCTCTACCTCTTTACTTTCTTGAAGAGTTCGCTGTGAGACCCGAGTCTCGACAAGATCAAGGCGTCTCCTTCAATTCTGTATATCAAGAGCCAGTCAGAGGACAGATGAAGTTCATGGTGCGGCACCCAATGTCCTACCAAAGGATGGTCTTTCCATTTGGAATCAAGGCATTGATTCTGTATTTGATCGAGAACTGTATCAAGGATCTCCATATTTTTCCCGGATTTCCTTGCTCGTTTCAAGTCCTTCTTAAAAGCAGAGGTTATTTTGACGCGCATTCTTCAGCAATTTCCTTGTCCACTTCTTTGAGAAGTTCTGCAAAAGAAGAATATGTCTTTAATTCCTCCGGCTTCTCATTCATCGCTTCAATAGTCTCCTTGTTAGGGACGTATGTACTAAAAGGAATGTCTCGCTCATTGACGAGTTTGGTCAAGGTCATCCGTACCAAGTCGGATATGGAGAGACCCATAGCCGAAAGAATCTCACTTGCTTCAGATTTCAATTCTTTGTCAAGTCGAACCCGGATAAAAGCATCTGCGGTACTCATAAAAGCTCCTTTTAAAGAATGCCTACATTGTAGCACCAATATAAAAAAACTAGTCTTCGGATTTCTTGCGCTGCTGCCGCTTTTTTGTCAGGCCGATGACTTCGGAGAATTAGCCAAACGCTGCGCCCCGTCTGTCGCAGAGGATACGCTGAGGGCCATCGTTAAAACCGAATCCGGTTTTAACCCTTACGCAATCGGGGTCGTAAAAGGAAAAGTTAAGCAGCCTAGAGCCTACCACGAAGCAATGAGCACCATTGCCGAGCTGGAGCTTTCCGGCGCGGATTATTCCGTCGGATTAGCTCAAATCAATCGAAAGAATTTCTCAAAGTACGGAATTAGCGCTTCTCAAGCTCTGGACGCCTGTACCAATCTGAAGGTGGCCTCTCGGATATTAAGTGCGTGTTTTACGTCTGCCAAACAGTCCCCCGCATCCGATGGAAAAGCCGTTCACGATGCGTTGAGCTGTTACTACAGCGGCAATTTCAAGACCGGATACCGACACGGATATGTAGACAAAGTCCGAAGCAATGCCGGGCTCTCGCCGCTTTCCGTGCCCTCGATTCGTGAAGTTGAAACATCTAAACCCCAACAATCTTTAATTGCCGAAGGAGTCCCCGGCTATTCAAGCGGACTCATTTTTTAAGGAAATCAAAATGAAAAATAAAGTTTTAACCTCTCTTCTCTTTTACTTTTTCCTCGGTGCAGAGGCATTTGCAGCTTCCGGGACAGGCGGCGGTGATTTTCTTGCCACGCTAAACACTGTGCAAAACTGGGTAAAGGCCGCTTCCGTTGTTCTTGCCTTCATCTTGATTGTTATCGGCGGCCTACGAATCGGTAACGGAGAAGAGAAAGCAACCACTGCTGGTGCCCGCCTTCTATGCGCCGGAGTGTTTATCGGATGTGCCGGTTGGTTTGTTTCCAATCTGATTCCCTACTAATAAATAAAGAAGAAAAGCATGTATCCCGAACCTATTTACAAGGCTTTGGCAAGACAACCGCTGTACTTGGGAATTCCGTTGATTCCGCTTCTTCTGGTCGGAATAACGGGCTTCTCATTGGCTCTGCTTATTTATATGCCTGCGGTTGTTTTCGTATTTCTCATTTTGTACGTCATGAGATCGCTTTGCGAAAAGGACGAGCAGCTCTTTCATCAGCTCTATTTGTACTGGCTCCTTAACTATAAGAGTTTTCCAAATAGAGCTTACTGGAAGTCAGTCATCTCGTTTGCGCCCAATGTCAAAGAAAAAGAGATACCGCTCCTCATCAGTCGGGCAGATCAAACCTTTTTAGCCTCAAAGGAGCTAAATCAACATGATTAAAAAACTCAAAGACTTTTGGCAGTCTGAAAAAAGTATCAGTGCTTTGATCCCCTTTTCCTCAGTTGTAGCGCCCGGAGTTGTCATCGGGCGCAACGGGGAGTTGATGGCCACCCTTCATTTGGAAGGAATCACGTTCGAGACCCAAAGTCAGGAAGCTTTGGAGATTGCCTGCCGGCAATTGAATAATTTCTATTGCACGGTCGCAAAAAATAATCGAATTATTCAAGTTCATCGAGTCAGAAGACCGATCACAGAACAGCTGACAGCGCCTGAAGCGGGAATTGCCAGAGAATTTGCTCTCAAATACAACCGCCAAATGGGGCAAACCACCCTATTTACCACGGAGTTGTATTTAACTTTAATTGAACGAGCATCCGTCGAACCTCACAAGCGGAAATTTTCAGAATTTAAGGAAGAGTTCGAAGAGCGGATGACAATGTTTGAGGCTCTGCTTGAGTCACTGCAATCGAATTTTGCGATGTACCGGCCTACAAGGCTCTCTGAGTATGAAGAAAACGGCGTCCTATACTCTGATCTTCTTAGTTTTTACAACTTTCTAATCACCGGCAGTTGGCAAAAAATCAGACTGCCGGAGGGACCCTTGTTTGAGGCCCTCGGCAACACCCGGGTATTTGTCGGCGGCGACACTCTCCAATTTCAAGGTGCCTTCGGCAATACCTATGCGCAAAGCATTGAATTCTTAGATTACAGCAGCGTCACACATTGTAAAGTTCTTGACGAACTGTTCTACCCCGAAAAACAGCAGGACGGTACAGAACCCTATTCCTACGTTGAAACCCAAACCTTTGGGTTCATAGGAAAAAACGATGCAATGTCAAAGATCAAAAAAAGACGCAACAACTTTCTAACCGTTGGCGACGCAGCAGCCTCTCAAATTGAACAACTTTCCGAAGCACTCGATCGAGTTCAGGGGGGAGGTTTAGCTTTCGGAGAATATTCATACTCTCTTTTGATTTTCGGAGACAAGAACACTGTTTCAAAAAATACCCGGAATGCGCTTTCCATCCTGAGCAACGCCGGATTCAAGCCGATTATCGGAACTTTTTGTCTCTCAGCTGCTTGGGCTCATCAAATTCCCGGAAACATTCGCTTCAGACCGAGATATGTTCTTCTCTCGACCATGAATTTTGCTCATCTTGCCCCGTTTCACAATTTTCCATACGGAAAAAAAGACGGAAACCCCTGGGGTGAGGCGCTTTGTTTATTAAAAACGCCCAGTAACCAGCCGTTCTTCTTTAATTTCCACGTCACGCCCGAGAGATCTAATTCTTTTGATAAAAGAGAAAACGGCCATACGTTGATCTTAGGGAAGTCCGGTTCAGGAAAGACTGTTCTTTTAACTACGCTGCTTTTTCTGGCGCAAAAGTATCGAGACGCCACACACCCTCTCACCTGTATCTTTTTTGACATCAGCCGCGGTGCCGAGGTCGCCATTAGGGCGATGGGCGGCGGTTATCTTACGATTGAAAGCGGAAAAAACTCTCATTTCAATCCGTTTTGGCTGGAACCTACGAGTGAAAACACCGCGTTTTTAAAGCGCCTTATTAAGAAATGCGCAGAGCTTGACAACACGCCGATCACGACCACGCAAAAAAATGATTTGAATGACGCGATCGACACGATCATGACATTTCCTAAAGAAAAAAGGCGCCTGCGCTACTTAACTCAACTCCTCATTCAAGGAGCGACCGAAGAAAAACAGGAAAATTCTCTAACGAATCGGCTTGCACGCTGGATCAAAGACGGAGAGTATGCGTGGGTCTTTGACAATGAAGAAGATACTCTGGACTTTAATCAATATCCGAATTTCGGCATTGACGGAACCCATTATTTACAAAACACAGATATTGCGCCGGTCATTTCCGATTACTTATTGCACAAGATTGATGCGATTCTTGACGGACGCCGAGTGCTTATCATCATGGATGAATTTTGGCGGTATTTAGCCGATCCTGACACCTCCAAATTCGCTTTGGAAAAGCTCCTTACGATGCGCAAACAAAACGGGATCATGGTTTTTGCCACCCAAGCGCCGGAACACTTAACCAAAAACGCCTTCGGCAGCCAGTACATTCAAAACTGCATCACCCACATTTTCTTACCTAACGACAAAGCGAAAGCCGAACAATACATCGGCGAATTTGACCTTACTCCGGACGAATTTGAGAAAGTCAAAAACTTTAAGCAGCACGAAAGAAAATTCATTGTTCGGCAGGAAGGCAGAAGCGCGGTATGCAAATTAGATCTCTCTAATTTCCCCAAGGAACTAGAGGTGCTCTCGAGCGGCCCGGACAAAACGGCTTTTGTTGAAAACCTGATTGAGCTCGTGGGCGACAAACCTGAAGCTTGGCTTCCGTACCTTTGGGGCGAAAAAAGCCTTCAGGGAGACAAAGAGTTGCCGCTTGCTTGAGTTCAACCCAATGGAGAACAAAATGAAAACCAATAAAAAAATTCTAGCTTCACTGTTTGTTTTTTCCCTGCTGAATATTCCGGTGACAGCCTCAGCGTCAGGCATTCCAACCGTTGACGCATCGGCAATTGCACAAGCCGTGCTGAGTCTTGAGCAATTAAAGAACACCTACGCTCAGATTGTGCAGCAGTACAACCAGGCAGTTTCAACCTATCAGAATTTCACGGGAAACCGGGGCCTGGGCATGATTTTCTACAACCCGGAACTTCGCCAATTTCTTCCTAACAACTTTTCTTCTCAATTAAGAAATGTACTTTCCAACGGGGTCTCTTCCCTGTCGGCGAGAGGCAAAGAAATTTACGAGGAACAAAACTTAAAAGATGTCTGCAACCGATACGTCGGTCAATTGCTTTTGAATTGTCAAAAGCAGCAGGCGGCAAACGCCGAGTACCAAGCAGCGCTCTCAGAAGCGCAGCAGAAAGCAAAACAAAAATATGACACGATCGTGCAGCTGCAAAACGCAATTAACAGCACCCAAGACGCTAAGGCCATTCAGGAACTTTCAGCCCGCATTCAAAGTGAACAGTCCACACTGGAGAGCAGCAGAGCCCAGGCTGCTTACGAATTGGAGTTAGCTAAAGCCCGTATGGAAACTCAGAAAGCAGCTGAAGCTCAAAAACAGCACGAACACGCTTTCAAAGCACTCACGCCCGAGCAAGTTGCAGAAATTATGAGGTACTAGTTATGGCCGCGTATTTCACAACCTTCGGGGAGAATTTCAATGCGATGGTCGGAACCTTTGCAAAAGATGCCTCGGGAACGCTCATTGCCACGTTGGGGCCCATTGTCGCCTCCGGCCTCATTATCTATCTCATGGTCTACGGCTGGCTTATCGGCTCCGGCCGCGTTCAAGGCAGTATGGGGCAAAGCGTCATGCTGGCGGTCAAAATTGCATTTATTGCTTTTTTCGGCTTGAACATCGGAACGTTTACCGATTATGTGATCCCTGCCGTCGGCCAGTTTGAGAACGTTTTATTAAGTGTCGCTTCGAGTGGTTTTGCCGGTCACGCTGGTTTTGTTACTGGAAATTTAACGAGTCCTTGGTCTGCAATTGACAATCTTTGGCTCACTTTTACTGATGGTTGGCAGACGATCAGCAACGCCTCCTCAAAGCTCAATTGGCTCACCTCGGCTGCCACCATCATTGCGCTGATGGGCTGTGAAATCGTTATGGGAATCATCAGCGTGCTCTTTACGTTTTCCGCCTGCGGTGTGCTCCTTATCAACGAAACGGCGCTGGCCGTTGTCTTAGGATTCGGACCGCTGTTTATCTGCTCGCTCATGTTTCCGCCCATTAAAAGCTGGTTTGACGGATGGTTAAAAGCGGTCGTGACCTTTGCCTTCACGCTCGTGATGAGCGCGACGGTCACCGCATTATTCAGTTCGGTTTTTACCTCCTGCTTGGAAAAAATCACTACGGCCGCCGAGGCTGACGATGTCCAAATCGTCGCCATCGGTTTGCCGCTTATGAATTTCTGCGTGCTCGCATTAATCGGCGCCACTTTCATTAAGCAGGTTCCTACGATCACGGCAGCATTAACCGGCGGAATGAATATGGGCGCGGTGGGCCTAGGCCAGATGCTGCACGGAGCAGGTCAAACAGCGCGTTCCGTTGCAGGCGGTCTCACCTACGGCGCAGGCGCCGCTATGGGCAGCCAAGCCGTTAAAAACTTTGGGAATTCGATGCTCGGCTCCCAGGGATTAGGCGGCGCGGGCGCTTTAGGCATGGCCGGTCTCGGTGCCGCAGCCGGTTTTGCAGCCAGAATCGGGAAAGATGTCATCAACAACGATCTCGTCACTCCCCTGAAAAATCAAGCCTACCAGGGTTCATCTGACTTCAATACTCCGCAGCGGGGTTCTGTTTCCGCTGAGTTTGCAGGTCAGCAAGCCACCGCTCAGCAAAACGCCGCAACTGCGGCAAAGATGGTGGCAAACCGCAGAAATAAAGGAAACAAAAATGTTTAAGGTTCTTATTGTTCTTCTCTTCCCTCTCCTCCTTGCTGCCTGCGGAAGCACACCGCCGTCTCAGCCCAGAGGAGAAAAAATACCGATCAATTCCGAACAAACCCAAAAGCTGCTTCGGGAGAGCATCAAAAATCCCAATATTGAGATACCGGAAAACCGCCGAACCAACATCCGATTCGCCTCTGACACAGACGAACTCGTCAACACCCCTTAAGGAACCGATCAACCCTTATCCGAGAATCAACCATGTTTAATAAATATTTAAAGCGTAAACAAAACGGGGGAGAAGCTCCGGTTGAGCCGAAAAAAGACTCTCCCTATGAAAAAGCCGTGAGCTTTGAAGTCACTCGCGAAGAACTTTTCCTCGCTTCTGAAAGAAAAGCCTGGCGTTATACCGTCCTTTTGGGTGCCCTGAGTGTCATTTTGGCAATAGCACTTATGCTCTTGATGCCGCTCAAACAAACACTGCCTTTCGTCATTAAAGTCAACGAAAACAACGGGGATGCAACCGTGCTCTCGATTGCTAACGAGAAGGATATTCCTTACTCGGAAATGATGGATAAATACTGGCTTAATCGGTATGTGCTGGCGCGAGAAACTTATGACTATCGCACTTTAAGCCAAGACTTCACTGTCACTCGGCTTTTGTCCTTTCCCAATGTATTTGAACCCTATGCTGGTCAGTTCGGAACCAACGAACACTCTTTGGAGCAGCGCCTTAAAGACAGCAAGCGAATTTTGGTCGATGTCATTTCCATCGTTCCGAACGGAAAAGATGTCGAAGGCAACAATGTCGCCACAATCCGCTTTGTTAAGAAATTAATAGACACGAAAAACGGCCAGGAAGAAGCTAGAAACGGCTGGGTCGCAACCGTCGCCTACGAGTACGTTCCGGACTTTAAAGCTGATGAACCTTCCAGACTTATTAACCCTTTCGGTTTCAAGGTGAGTTCTTACCGAGTTGATCCGGAACTCTTAGAAGGAGGCGGATTATGAAAAAATTTCTAATTCTTCTTCTCTTGGCCGCTTCATCCTTCAACTCTGTCTTTGCGCTGGATAAGCCGCAAAGCGGCAGAGAAGATAAAAGAGTCTTTTACACCGACTACAAACCGGATGAAATATATCCGATCTCCGCTGTTAACGGATTGATCACAACGATTATCTTTGAACCCGGTGAAACGGTTAAGAATTTCGGTTCGGGTTTTTCGACCGCTTGGGAATTTGCAGCCAGAGAAAATCATTTCTTCTTAAAACCCAAAGAAAAACAAGGAACAACCAATCTCGTTGTTGTAACCGATAGAAGGACTTATCTCTTTGATGTCAAATTAACCGCAAACCGCAGCAAAGCCACTTATCGTCTTGCCTTTCGCTACCCCTTAGAGGAACAAGCGAGAATTGCAGCAGAAGCAGAAAAAAATCACGTCAAGGCTCTTCTGGAAGAAAGTCCGATTAAGGAAAATTCGGAGTCAAAAGAACAAACAAATCAAAACCGCAGCTATTCAATGAACTTCGGATCAGCAGCCAATTCCAAAAGGATTGCGCCGATTGAAGCCTTCGATGACGGACGCTTTACCTATCTGAAATTCTCCAAGCACACAGATTTCCCGGCAGCTTACCGCAAAGTGGATCAGGAAGAAACGTTAGTGAACAGTCACGTAAACGGCGATTGGCTGGTTTTGCACGGCGTGTTTGAAGAAATTCTCCTTAGAGCCGGGAGAAGCGTCGTCGGTATTTACAACGATAACTACACCGGAGGCGGAGTAAATGAAGAAGGGGGAGTTTCTGTCCCCGGGTTAAAGAGAGAAATTGTGCGCTAGGAGAATAAATATGACAGAAGAAAAAAGTTTTGATCAGCCTCAGATGAGCAAGCCGGACATTCCTAAAGAAGAAGGCGTACACAGTGTTGCGGGTAAAAAACAAGGAAAACTTCTAAACATGAGGTTTTTGTACTTTGGAGGTGCCGCTGCCCTGGGCCTAATCGCCCTCATTGCATTTATTTCACCTGACCACGCTCCGAAAGATCTCATTAAAAAGGAGGAAAGTAAAGACCAGAGACTGCTTACAAGCAATCGAACCCTAACGGTGCCTCCGCTCCCCAATACGATTCAGGCTCCCAAGGCGCCGAATCCGGAAAATCATGCAAAAACCAATCCGCTGGCATTTTTAGAAGGATTAACCGGTCAATCACTTGGCAGTCCCGCTCAGGAAGCACCGACAAGCCCTCCGACGGCGCCTATGACCAAACCGATCTCAATTGAGCCGTTGCCTCAGCCGACGATGCTCCCGCCGGAACCCCAAAAGGATGAAAAGAAGGAACCAACATTAGACGAGAGAAGGTTTGCTGCGCCGATGATGGGAGAGACAGACCGAAACAACAGTCAAAGAGCCGAAAGCTCCTCTCCGATCAATGAAAGCATGCCGGATAACGGCGGAAAGCTGGGTTCGTTGCTCAATTCAGTATCCACTCCCGGAGTAAGAGCAGAAAAAATGCCGGATAGAAATATGCTTCTTGCCAAAGGAACATTCATTGACTGCATTTTAGAAACCCGTCTGGACACAACGGTTCCCGGGATGACGAGCTGCGTTATTCCTAGGAATATTTATTCTTCCAACGGCAAAGTCCTTTTATTGGAGCGCGGCTCGAAAGCTATCGGAGAATACCGCGGTGCAGTTGAAAACGGATTGAACCGGATTTTTGTCCTTTGGACACAAGTTCAAACACCCCAAGGAATCCGTATGAATCTTGACTCTCCCGCAACGGATGCGCTCGGAGGAGCCGGAATGTCCGGTGAAATCGACTTCCACTGGTGGAGACGATTTGGAAATGCCCTTCTCTTCACATTGGTCCAAGACGGATTCGAATTCGGCATGACCAAACAAACAGAAAACAACGGCGGCGTGAATTACTACCAAAACAGTGAAGACGGGATGAAGGAAATTATCCGCGAAGCTATGCGCCAGAGCGGCAACATCCCGCCAACCTTAACCAAAAACCAAGGCGAAAGAATCGGCATTTTCGTCGCCAGAGACGTCGATTTCTCGAGCGTGTATCAGCTGAAAACGATTAATAGGTAAGAAAGACATGAAGAGCTACAGAGAAGCAACCTCACTAACTATCTGCGGATATTTGTCTGCAATTTTAAGAAGGGTTTTAACCGCCGCTTTCCTTTCTTTCATTTGTCTGACTGACAGAAGCAAGTCTTTGCAGAAATCATTGATTTCAGGGTCAGCAGTAAAACGTCCAGATCTCTTTTTATCCATCAACCTTCTCCTTGCGCATCCTAGTCAAGCAGTTTCTATGCTCAAAGAAGAAGTCTTAACAAGCTTCGGGAGGTTCTCCATGAAATTACTCTCCTTATCAGCACGTTCCGCGATAAATAAATCGTACGAAGCCTGCATGTCGACCAACAACTGGGCATTAATGCTTAAAGTTTTTTCCAGCCGAAGAGCAAGATCAGCGGAAATTCCCATTTTTCCGCTAATGATTCTCGAAACTGTTGAAGGAGAAACCATCATGGCTTTTGCTAAATCAACAGGCCGAATGTTTTGAGATAAAAGAACGTCCTCAACGATTAAGCCGGGATGGCTTGGTTTGAATTTACTCATCAGTGATAATCCCTATAGTCCAAAATGAAAACATCTCCGTCTTCAAACATGAACGTTAATCGCCAATTGGCATTAACTTTCAACGACCACAAATTTTCCAAATCTCCTTTTAAAGCATGCAAATTCCAACCTGGAACATTTAACGCCTCGACGGTTCTAGCTGTATTCAAAGCATCTAGGAGAAGATTCAGCTTCCTTGCATGTTTAGGTTGTATGCCCGCTTCATTTTCAGTAAGGAAAAATTTTTCTAATCCCTTGTGTTTAAAAGATTTAATCATAGAAAGATAGTTAATTTCTGAGGAGCAGTATAAGTATTTTTTGCGATTTGCGCAAATAGCAATTATCCCCAAAGGCATTAAATCGCTCAGGAAGGAATAATAAATGAACAAAGAATTATTGAATAAAAAACTCTCCATCTTACTTGACCAAGATGTCCAAAAAGAAATGGAGCTCCGGGCCCGTATGGGACTGAAGCTTCGTCCGGAACTAAAGTTTTACGGTATCTGCTCAAGCTCGAAAAATGAGCCCAAAAACTCTGAGAATCTGCCTCACTATCTTTTTGTCACTACCGATGAAAAGAAAGCGAATAAGGCTCGAGAAATCATCTCTGATGCACTTCAAAGCCGCAATCAATCGGAGAAAGAGCATCCGAAATTTGACATTCTTTTTGAAATTCAGGAGAGCAAACTTCTGCTGCTCTCGCCAGAGAAGGCAGAAAGTTTTGAAGCTTTTAAAAATGAATTTCAAAAAACCAACGACCTCTTAAGTGTAGAAGCCGAAAAACGTCTTTCTGTTTTAAACAAAGGAATTTTGAACTCCGCCGTAAAAAAGGCGGGAGCCAAAAACAAAAACGCAGAGCTTCTGAAGAAGTTCAAAAGTCAGATGATCAACAGGCTTTACCGGGCCCAAGTTCACGGCAAAGAAGTTCGTGTGAAGGTATACGACAAAAACGCACCTTCACAGGAACCGGTTGTCATGCAAAGTCAGCAGCAAGACAGAACTCGGGAGAGATAAAACCTATGGCAAATCTCACAGAACTGTCCAGAAAAGAAGACAGCGTCATCTTGCTCGAACTTTTAGAGCCCTTCAAAGAACTTTTGACGGATGATGAAATCACGGAAATTGCGGTGAATCGGCCAGGTCAAATTTACTTTGAAAAACGAGGCAGTTGGATTAAGAAAGACGCTCCGGAATTAACATTTAAAACTTTGAAGCAAATCGGGGTCGCAGCTGCTGTTTTTTCCGGCGCAAATCAGGAATACAGCACTTCCTCCCCTATTCTTTCCGCCGTCCTTCCGGGAGGAGAAAGAGCTCAATTCGTTCTACCTCCGGCCTGCCAGGAGGGCACCATCAGTGTCACCATCAGAAAGCCGTCTTTCCAAGTACGATCGTTGGACGATTACGCCCATTCAGGTTTCTTCGATTGCGTGCGGCCTCTTAACTCTGTCAATGAAGAGGATCTAAAGCTATGGGAGCTTTATAGCCGGATTCATGACGCGGAAAACGGAGTTCAAAAGAAACGCAGCTTCATTGAAGCTTGCGTTAAGGCACGAAAAACGCTCGTCATTGCCGGAGAAACCGGCAGCGGCAAAACCACCTTCATGAAGGCTTTGATGCAAAGCATCCCCTTTGAAGAGCGCATCATCACAATTGAAGACGTTCCGGAGCTCGTGTACGGATTGCCTAACCACGATAACAAAGTTTGTCTTTTCTATGCTTCCGAAGTCAAGACCGGCTCAACGGTCAAACCCAACGACTTGATGAGATCCTGCCTTCGAATGAAGCCGGACAGAATACTGCTGGCTGAATTGAGGGGTTCGGAAACCTACGATTTCCTGAATGTTTGTCTCTCCGGGCACGGAGGTTCAATTACGAGCTGCCACGCCGGCAGTTGTAAAGGCGTTTTTGAATATCTGACGTTAAAAGTTCAACAGTCAGAAGAAGCCAAAACCATGACGCCCGAAAGAATCAACACGCTTCTGCACTTAGTCATTGATGTTGTGATCCATGTTCACAACAGCCGGGACAAAGGTCGTCATATCACTGAGATTTGGTTTAACGACAAATATAAACCGAATAGTCCTAAAGGGCTTAACCTTCTCGGAGAAACAAGATGAGAATCAAACGGCAGTACCTGAAAATCGCGGGATGGATATTGCTAATTTGCGGACTGACCTCTTGGTTTGCCGGTCTGATCTTGTTTTTGCTTTTTAATTTACCGCTCACGAGTTGCTTCCCGTGGACCATTTGGCAGTACTACGCAATTTACGGAAACAGTAAAGACACTTTTTATCGCCTGATTGTGACGGTCTGCACATTCGGCCCCTGGTTTATTACCGGATACTTTGTCTTGGACAGAGTTCTACACTATAAGAAAAGAAAGCTGCACGGCAACGCTAAATTTGCCACAACCGATGAAATTGAAGAAGCCGGTCTTTTCCCGAAATCCGACAAACTCGACAAAACCATCCTTTTAGGAAAGTACAAAGGGAAGTATCTCTGCTACGGCGGTTATCAATTCGTACTGTTGGCTGCCCCGACGAGATCCGGTAAAGGCGTAGGGGTTGTGATTCCGAATTGTCTTAACTATTCGGACTCTCTTGTCGTCCTTGACATTAAGCTTGAAAACTATCGCATCACTTCCGGTTTCAGGAAAGCGTGCGGTCAGGATGTTTACCTTTTTGCGCCCTACGATACTCAGGGAAGAACGTGTCGCTACAACCCGTTAAGTTACATCAGCAAAGACAAAGCGTTTCAGATCAGCGATATTGACAGCATATCCGCTGCACTCTTCTCGACAAAAGTCGGATCGGATGAATTCTGGTCTGATCAAGCCAAAGATATGTTTCGAGGCCTTTGTCTGTTTGTCTTAGAACAACCGGAACTGCCTCACACTTTAGGCGAAATGTTCCGGCAGGCCAGCGGCAAAGGTAAGCCTCTCAAAGACCATCTTCAACAAACTGTTGAGGCAAAACAAAAAGAAGGGAAACCCTTTTCAAGTGCATGCATTGACTGTTTAAACCGAGTGATCACGATGCCGGATAACACTTTCGGGTCGGTAGTCGCCACTTTTAACTCAAAAATGAAGATGTTTCAAAACGTCCTTGTGGATATGGCCACAAGTGACAATGATTTTGATCTTCGCGATGTCAGAAAAAAGAAGATGACGATTTACTTTGGCATCACGCCAAACAAACTGGCAGATGCTGCCGGACTTGTGAATCTTTTCTTTGATCAATTAATCAACTTAAATGTCAACGAATTGCCGGAGGACAACCCTAAAGAGCTCAAGTATCAGTGCCTGATGATCATGGACGAATTTACTTCTATCGGCAAAGTCGAGATCATTAACAAGTCCGTGAGCTTCCAGGCGGGCTACAACATGCGGCTGCTGACGATCATTCAAAACAAGTCACAGCTCGAACAGTGTTACGGCAAAGACGGAGCAGTAACCCTATTGAGCAACCATGCCGTGCAAATCATCTATCAGCCTTCTACCGCCACACCGAACGACGCTAAAGAATACTCTGACATGATCGGCTATGAGACCGTGAGAAACGGCTCCAAGTCCATCAGCTACAACTCTACCAGCGAATCGTTTTCCGATCAAAAAAGAGCCCTGATCTTGCCGCAGGAACTAAGAGAACTTGGGGATAAAAAAGAAATTGTTTGCACGGATAAATGCCGTCCTTTCAAATGCGAAAAAATTAAGTATTACCTAGATCCTGAATTTGTCAGACGCGGCTGGGGAAAAGAACTCGGACTTAAAGGGGTCTACCCTCCTGCTTCCACTCCGAAATACGACTTAGATGAATTTATTGCAAAGATTGAAAAACGCACGCGTTTTGCGACCGAAGAAGATTTCACAGACAACAAGGAACCAAGTTTAGTCGGACAAGAAGAGTTTCCGGAAACCGATCCGAACCTGTCTGAAGAGATGATGGATATGTTTGTCGAAGAACAGATTTCATATCTTTATTCAAAGGTCATTACTGAAACGGATTCCGGTACAGAAAACCGAAAACAAGCTGCCAATGAAGCGGTTGAAGAGGTTTTCGACGATTTATTCGGTGACCCCGAGGATGCCCCGGAAGAAAAAACCGGTATGGAAAAGGAAAACGCCGAGATTAAAGACAAATTTTCTTCCGAACAAAACCAACAACAAACTCAACAGGAAACACAGTCGGCAGAAAAGACCGACGAAGCAATAGAAAAGCTTTCCGGGCTCGATCTAAGTTCGATCAATTTAAACAACATCTTCGGAGGTGAGACAGCTTAATAACGAAATCAGACAAATTCAACAAAGTATTTTTGGTACAAATTTTTTAGGAAACAAATATGACAAACGGTAACTACGAACAAATCGCAACCAAAATTGTGGTCTTTGCAGAACCTTCTCTGAGCCAAATTACACCCACCTCCGGACCCAATGCAGGAAATGAAACTTCTGTTCTGAATTTCAAAGCTTTTCATCCTAACTACACCCGGAATGACAAAGGCGAGTTCGAGCAGCAGGATTCTGATTGGTTCACAGTTAAGATGTATGGGAAAAAAGCTGAGAACGTCGCACGATACCTAAAAGAAGGTATGGTACTTGAAGTACGCGGCTCCGTCACGGACAAAACATTTACCGGAAGAGACGGTCAGGAGCACTCTGTCAAAGAAATCAACGCTTCTGCAATCGCTTTGTCTTTAGAACAGAACGGCATCAAATCGCTTCAGTTTGAACGGGAAAATAAGCAGAAAGACAAATCCGAGCAAAAATCCGAGCAACCCAGACGTAAATCAAGAGCGTCTACTGCTGTTCGATAAAAACAAAGAGAGGGTCGGGAGAACCCCTTTCCGGCCCTTTGATCTGCCCGGGAGACACTTATGCCAGAAACTTCAGCACATCAGATTACAACCGTAATAGTCAAGAGAACCATAAGGAGAATACGCATACCAAAATCCAGCCCAGTTTTCTCTAAAAGAGAGAGAGACATGGCCTTTGAAGATTTTTTTGATACTCGCTTTAGGGGACGCCATTTTAAGTCTTCATTAAAGGAAAAAGGAGTAAACGATGCTGCTCGCTGAACAACTGGAATTTGATTTTTTTGCGCCTCCGGAACACGAAAAACCTAAGGTCGATAAAAAGCCGGCTGACTCAACTGCGATCAAAGACGCTGATATTTTGAATTATCAATTAAACCGGGACGGCAGCCGCAAGCTTCAAGATTTCGGGGAAGACCTTCAAAACACCCGCAAGGGAAGATCACTCAACAGGAGCACTGAACCTTATAAATTCATCCAGGGATCCCCGGAAGAACTTGAAAAACGTCTCTCTTCAGAACCGCTGGATAAGATCTGGCCTAAAAGTTCCATCCTCGAGCTGCATAAAGACAACCCAGAAGCGGCTGCTTGTCTGTGGCTCGTAAGATCAACATTAAGAGGCAGACGTCCGGCCAAGGGCACTTTTAAATTCAGACGCTATCTGCACACGGCCTCCGCAGCAATCGCCTTGCATCGCCAAGTTATAAACGGAGAACTAGCTCCTGAAGCCCCTACCGAAGCCTTTGATCATTTTTACGAAGTGGGAGATAAGTATAAGGTTCTCGCGCATATTTCTACGAAGTACTGGCCCTTCATCGGAGCCTACAGTATCGGTGACGCACAAGATATTTGTCGTTGGAATGCTCTGAGGCTCTCCGATGATACTGACATTAGGTCATATCAATATCAATGCATTTTGCCGGGATGCCGAGACAACAAGCAATTGTGTTTAAAAAACTCTGACGGGAAGCTTTTTCCCTATTATGCGGTAGCCGTCGGAAACAGCGAGAAAGAGTTCGAAGCTAATATTGAAAAGCAGCTCAAAACAACCTTCGGCAAACTGCTTGAGGCTGCAAATCAACCGGGAAAAGAGCAGGAATCCAAGCCTAAGGCTGAACTGCCCGTAGAGCTGTACGGCCGCGGGGTTCGCAGCAGCCATACTTATGAGGTTTACGGCAAATCCGGAACGATTGAGTTCCAGCTAACGGACAAGATTGCTTTTGAATCCGATGAAGCATTTTGGGAATATCTAAAAAACCACCGGACAGAACTGGAAAATAAGTATCGAATATTTCGGGAGGAATTTTCCAAAACGGAAAAAGACTGGAGAAGCGGTTCTCCGATTCGAGATCGTGTTGGCCCGGACTATCGAGAAGGAAAAGACGCCACGCCGGAAATGTTTATGAGTACCTTCGGCTTCAGAGGCGTGGAGTTCGGTAATTGGGTAAAACAAGGCAAAAACGGGCGTGAACGGCAATGGATGCTCAACAATGCCTACGATTCGCTGCTTGACCTCTCGAAGATTCTGGGAATTCCTCCTAAAGCAGTAGCCTTAGACGGCGAATTGGGATTGTGCTTCGGTTCCAGAGGACACGGCAGCGCATCTGCGCATTACGAACCAGCTAACCGACTGATAAATCTCACCAAAACCAAAGGCTACTCTTGTCTGGCTCACGAGTGGTTTCATGCGCTCGACCACTACCTGATGAGAACGAATTACCGGGAAAAGCTCGATGTCAGGATGCTCAGTGAACAGGTTGATTCAGAGGTAATTTTTAAATTAACTCCGCAGGCTCAGGAACGAATCAATGAGGGCGGTAAAAAGATTTATTCGCTATGGATGGGTTCTGCCTCCCGGGTGGAATACGAACTCAAGACCAATCCGAAAGCTGCTGAATTAGCGCGAAGGGTTGTTGCCGGAGAACTGGATCAGGCCGATATTAATCTTGACATCCCGGATAGAGGCAGAGAACTTGTCTACAAGGTAACTCTCACCAAGGAAGATCTCCTTCAGACGGAACGAGGCGCAGCAGATAAGATCCGGCCAGAGCTGCACCACGCATGGGCAGAAACGATTGACACCATTCGTTCAACCGCAATGCACCGACGAATGCTGAAGAAAAAAGCGTACTGGCATAGTAAAACAGAAGAAGCAGCCAGAAGCTTTGAGGCTTTCGTAGAGGTGCGCAGCCGGGAGCTTGGCATTACCAATGACTTCTTAACAAACGGAGCATTTTCCAAGAGGACGTTAGATAAAGAATCCTACTATCCCTACTTGGACGGCGTGGACGTCCAAAGGGTTTCCGAGAAATTTAAAGCCCTCTTTGAAGAGATTAAAACCAAAGAGACTAATAAAGGCGTTGCTCTTTTCTCAAAAACCAGAGAGGGCAAAAGCGGTGCCAAGATTTCTGAGATTAGAGAAGCCCTAGAGAAGAAGTTTGGTAAAGCCACGATTGATACTCTAATTGACACTCGACGACTAAAAATTGCAGCAAATAGTGCGGAAGTGAAGCAATTTTTATCAAGTTCTTCTGAACTAAGAAACTCTAAGAAAAATACAAAAACCGGATATGTTGTGCCGGATGAGTTGGCGCATGAGCAAAATCCTGAAGGAATTATTGCAAGGTTGAAATTAAAAAACAACCTAAAGTTTCCCAGCGGGAAAGTAATCGTAAAAGAAGGCTACCACATCGCCTATCAACACCGAGGGTTCGGGGCTAAGCATTTAACCGGGAATCTTTTAGAACACCCTTCTAGAGATTTTTATCCAGATAAAGAAAACAAAACAGAATCTGCTCTGAAGGGTCTAAAAGATGTTCTACAGAGCAGCTCTGAGCTTTTCCGGCTATCTGATGAACAATTTGTTTTTTATTCCTCGAAATACAAGCTCGGAGTTCCCTGTCGCCTTGAGGAAAATAGGGGAAGATTCGTTGTAATCACGACCACGCCAGTTTCAAACAGATATGGTGCGTGGGGAAATGACAGTGTCAGATTGTCAGGCGCACTTGAGATTCCTGACCACACTGCTTCCGTTACAGTGTCCTCTTTAGTACCAGCCATTGAGCAAAAGCAGAACGGAACCCAATCCGTGAAAGCGCTCGAGGATCTTTACACTGACGTGGATTATACCCAAGAAATCAAAGCCAAGCTAAAAATTTTTAGCAAAGAAAACGATGTTAAAAGATCATCCGACGACGAAGTTCAAGGTTTATACGATCCTAAAAACAAACAGTCCATCCTAATCGCTGAAAATCTTCAGCCGTTTAACGCACCCGGCGTCCTCCTTCACGAAGTTGGAATCCATATGGCTTACGACTCCGAGTTAAAGGCAAAAATTCTCCCTCTAATAAAAGAGGCTCCGCGTCTATTAGAGGAAGGCTTCAGACAACGAGATCCGGTCTGTATGGCTGCCGAAATCCGCTTAAAAGATTCCGGGATTACAAAAGATCATCCCAATTATGAGGAAGAGACTGCTGCGTACCTTGTTGAAGAGTGTTCTAAACAAAGAAACGCCCTCCCAAAACTTCAGCGCTGGTACAAACAAATGCGCTCGGCTGTAAGCGTCTGGCTATTTAATCACGGCTTTAAAGACTGTAAAACACTTACCACCGATGATTTTGTGACAATCGCAAAATCCAACCTCCATATGATTGCGCTGCATCCGGAATTATTAAAACATCAGTCAAACCAGGAGCACTCGCCGGCTTCTGAAGGCCTCTCTCAGAAAAAACAACGAAAAGCAAATTCCTCATTGGAACGTTAGCCAAAGGAGAAACAATAATGAGATCAGAACTGTCCCCCTTCTCTATCGACAGAAAAATCATCAACACACTGCTGCAATTGATGAAAGAGAGAGACTACCTTGAGTCTGTCCTCGCCAATGGTCTTTCAAGCATGAACAGCCGAGAGATTCCGTTTTATATCGACGAAGAGCTTTCAGTAACGGGAAAAGAAATATGGTTGATCGTTTCAAGAACGCATCTCACTAAAGAAGGTGTTCCAAACATCGAAGGTTGGAACCAATACCCATTTGTACTTCCCTGGGAAAACAGGGCTTCCCCGGATAAAAAACTATGGCTTGTCAAGCTCAAAGACGGAAGATTTATTACCGCAGAATATAACGGCGGCTGGCATAGATGGCCGGATGAAAAAATTGCTTTCTTCAGAGACCCGTCTGAAGCACCGACAAACTTATGCCGCAGCTTAAGCGATACTGAAAAATCCAATTTATGGCTCCCCTACCCGGAACACGTTCCTGTAACCGGAAAAACTTATGAAGTTTTTATTTCCACTGGCGAGGTAAGGACCGCAACCTGGCGCGGAGAAGACTGGTCGTACTTCAACGCCAAAGTTAAAGCCTTTAAAGAAATAGAAGAACCGAGTTTGATATGAGATTATTTATTACTGAAAAACCATCCGTTGCCAAAGCTATCATTGCCGAGCTGGGAACCGTTAAAAGATTCAACGGTTATGTGGAATGCAAAGGAAACATTTGCGTCACTTGGTGCTTTGGCCACCTACTGGAGCAAGCTGAACCTGACTACTATCTTCCTGAAGATGTTCCCACCACTCCCAAAGGGAAAAAACGGTGGCGTATGGAGGATCTGCCGATATTTCCGGACAACTGGAAATTGCTGCCTAAAAACGATAAAGGTGTCAAAAACCAGTTGAAGATAATAAAAACTCTGCTATCGAAAGCTGATACCGTCGTAAACTGCGGAGATCCCGATAGGGAGGGACAACTGTTGGTAGACGAAATTTTGGAGTTTTATCGTTACCGAAAACCAAGTTTGCGTTTTTGGGCTTCCGCTCAAGATTCAACATCCATCAAGAAAGCTCTTCAATCTTTAAAACCAAACAGTCAATTTAAAGGTATGGCGCAAGCCGCACTCGGAAGAAGTCGCGCGGACTGGCTTATTGGCATGAACCTTACGCGGCTTTTCACATTAAAGCACTCAACACCGAGCGAGAAAACTCTCATAGCGGTAGGCCGGGTACAGACCCCCACACTCGCATTGGTCGCTGCCCGAGACCAGCTTATCAAAAATTTCAAGCCCATCCCTTTCTATTCTTTCAATGCTGTGATTACGCATGAGGGCATAAACTTTTCCGCGCAATGGGAACCAAAGCCGGATCAACAGGGATTAGACGCTCAAAAGCGACTGATCGACTCTTCAGAGGCTCAAAAGATTCTCAGCAAACTTCAGAGTCTCGGTTCCGGGAAGGTGCTCTCTTTTACTCAGCTCCCCAAAAAAGCTCTACAACCCAAACCATACTCCCTTGCGGACATCCAGCTTGACGCATCAAACCGATACGGATTTTCTGCTGAGGAAACCCTAAACATTTGCCAGGCTCTATATGAAAAATATAAGCTCGCCAGCTATCCGAGGTCGGATTGTCAATATTTGCCGGAAAGTCAGTTTTCTGACGCCAAGGCCGTTCTAGATGCTATAGCTGCCACCAATCCCAATCTTGCAGAATTGGTCCGCCAGGCAAATCCAAAGATTCGTTCAGAAGCCTGGAACGACAAAAAGATCAGCGCCCATCACGGAATCATTCCTACCAGACAACGAACTGCTGTCTCAGAGCTAAATCCAGAAGAACAGAAAATTTACAACCTGATTGCCAAACGCTATATATGCCAATTTTTACCGGTTCATGAATATCTAGAAACTAAAATTGTCCTGGCTTTCAATGGGGAATCTTTTAAAAGTACCGGGAAAACGACCAAGATTGAAGGATGGAAAGCCGTATACCTTAAAGATCAAAATTCTGAGGAAAAGACCACACTCCAAAATCTTCCCATTCTCCAAGAGGGAAGCTCTGTTGAATTTAAAGAGATTAGAGCCGAAAACAAAAAAACGACACCTCCCAATTCTTTTACTGAAGGTACTTTAATTTCGGCAATGGAAAAAATTCATACGGTTGTTAAAGACCCTGAATTCAAAAAATTTTTAAAAGAAACGGACGGTATTGGAACGCCTGCAACGCGTGCCGCAATTATCTCGGAATTAAAAAGAAAAGGATATTTAGAGGTAAAAGGCAAAAAAATCCACGCTACGGAATTAGGTTTTCGTCTTTTAGGACTGGTTCCTAACTCAGTTAAAAATCCCATCCTCACGGCCATGTTTGAAAGAAAGCTAAAAGAAGTTGAATCCGGGAAAACTGACCTCGATTCCTTTATGGCGCCGTTAAAGAAAATGATTCAAGACGAGATCGAAAAGGCATGAGCGAAAAAATCTTAAAAACGTTGGATGATCTGTACCCTGACGCGATTCGCAAAACCAAGGGCAGAGTCTCAAAAATAGAGCGTCTCTCAACATTGAACTCGTACCACAAGGCGTGGGGAGTGGTTCGAAAAACTCCCGAGGTAATGGTTAAACTTGGTCGATCCGATGTCAAAGACTTTCCTCACATTAAAGCGATTGCCGACTACATTTCCAGAAATGGAAAACTAACATTGGAAGACAAGGACGGTAATCTTTACCAAGGTAAAGATGAATACAGTGAAATTCTTAAGAACTGGCGCACTCAAAACGAAATCCCGGAACAAGACGAAGGGAAAAGTTTTGCACGCCGAATCATTCTTTCAATGCCGAAAGGAACTGATGAGAAGAGTTTTGAGTCTGCATGCCGTTTATGGGCTAGAGATTGTTTAGGAGACTACGACTATCTAATGACTTTTCATTTCGAATATTCTGATAAAAAGACCACACACCCTCACTGTCACATTCTTCTGTCAACTCTTGGAAAGGACAAAAGAAGGCTGCATCTGACTAATATCGAAAGAGCCGTCTTAAGAGAACATTTCGCCGTCTGCCTGAATCGGTTCAGCATTCGAGCAAACTGCACAACGCGCTTTGTTCGAGGAAGAACACAACGTCCGGCAAGTCAGCAAGAATTTAATGCTGCAAAACGATTTAAAGACAATAAAGAACGTGCTCAAGTTTATGCAATAGCAAAAAAACGCAAGAAAACACAGCTCACCAATCATCAACAAGCAAGAATCAACGAAGCCAGTGCAGCTATTCGTCAAGGAAAAGATATTCCGGATCATCCCGCAATAAAAAAGCTGAAGAAAAAACGGAGCGATCTTTTGAATAAGGCAAAAACGGCTGCCGGGGAATTACTTCAATCACAAAACCCGGTACATCAGGAGCTTGGGCAAAGAATGTCACATTTCTATAAAAACCTTGAACCTGTCGAAAGTCAGCAGCAAAAAATTGTCAGAGTCTTCAACGAGCAGAAGGCAGAACGAATCAGACGAATGCAAGCAATGAAAAAACAAAAAAAAGAGCAAGGCAACGCAAGGTGAGCTCCTGGTCTGCCCTTTCTAAAAAAATTGAGCTTGAAACTATACAATTTCAAGCCCGTTTTCAAACTCTCTTAAGTTAGCTCTGTGTTTTTTGTTGTCGATTTCACAGGGCAGTGGTACTTTATTAATTGATTTTTATTTTTTGGTTGCCATTTGGGTAACCAAGCAAATTGTTTAATTTAATTCATTGAATTTGAGTAAAAAATGGCTCCTTCTTCCCCTGCCATTTCCTCCTTGAACAATCTCAAAACTCTTGGAAACCGCCGTCTATATTTATCTTATTCCGGTGATCTGCCTTATCTGTTCCTACTTTATCCTTGGCGAAGAACTCACTGTTTGGTCCGCCAGCGGAGCGTTCCTTGTGCTTTTCGGACTCGTGTTGTCTCAATTAGATTCTTCTGTTTTGAAGAAAAAGTTGCTAAAAGCTTGAAAGCCGTTAAGCAGCAAAAATCTAAAAAATTCATCCAAAATGCAAAAAGGACTTTTCGCGAAGTTCGCTCCTTCAACTAACTCCAGGAAAAGTCCTTCTGCTTTGGAATGCTCTCAGGCTTCTTTGAGCATCTCTTCCGTCAGTGCGACGGCTCGCTGAGCCGCCTCTTTAAAGAAGGATTCGTAAGAAACAGGTGCGTGGCCGGAAGCATCATCGGAAATAGATCGAATCACAACAAACGGGATTTCATTGACAAAGCACACCTGACCGATGGCCGCGCCTTCCATTTCTACAGCTTCGGCTCTAAAGAAATCACGAATCCAAGCTTTACGGTCCGTATCGCAGACAAATTGGTCGCCGGAAGCAATCACGCCGGTTTCGGTATGAATGCCTAATTTCTGTGCCGCTTTCTCAGCTTTTGCGACCCAGAGAGGATCGGCATCAATGAAGACCTTATTAATTCCGGAAATTAAACCTTTGGGATCGCCGACGCCAGACGTGTCCATATCGTGCTGGCAGACTTGAGATGCAATGGCAACTTCACCGAGCTTAAGGTTAGGAGAAAGTCCTCCCGCCACACCTGTATTAATAATGGCTTTCACACCGAACTTCAAAACCATCGTCTGCGCACAAACGGCGGAAAACACCTTACCGACCCCGCTCACTGCGGCGACGACGTCCGTACCGTGCAGCTTTCCGCTGTAAAAATCAACGCCCGAAATTCTGGTTACAGTCACGTCCTGAAGCCTTGCCTTCAAAGCCTCAAGCTCAACCTTCATCGCTCCGATAATGCCGATCATTCAGTTAGCTCTCTGAAATTAATCAAAAGGAAGCGGTTCGCCCTTGCCGTTAAAGAGCGGAAGTTTTTCGAGATAAGAAATATCTGTTCTGGAAGCAGCATCGCCTTCGGCTAAAACGGCCATCTTGCCGACAACATCGGCACCCGCAGCGGCAGCAATTTCTTCCAAAGCCTGGAGGCTGCGTCCGGTAGAAATGACATCGTCAACGATCAAAATGCGTTTGCCGCGCATCTGTTCCATCTCTTCCTGATCAACATAAAGTTTCTGGTCTTTCTCCGTAGTAATGGATTTCACACCAACGCAGATGGGGTTGTCCATGTAGAGTTTTCGGCCCTTTCTAGCAACAATATAGTGTGCATCACCGTTCTGACGGGCCATTTCCTGAACCAGAGGAATGCTCTTGGCTTCGGCAGTTAAAAGGAAATCATATTTAGGAGCTCTTTCCAAAAGAGCAGCTGCGCAATTAACAGTCAGCTCGGTATCGCCGAGAATTAAAAAGGCTGCAATGCAAAGATCTTGATTAATAGGGCAGAGTTTCAGGGCACGTTTGGTACCGGCCACTTCAATATCGTAATAGCGCATCTATATCTCCCAGCGGAACAAGCACGAATAGGCGGGTATCCTACTTCAAAACACCTATAACTGCGATGATCCGCTCTCGTTAATACAGGGTTTTCCTTAGTGAAAAAACGAAGTTTTTTGTAATCGAAGAATACAATATTTTTATAGTCTGGAACGGGCCAAAAGCCTGTATGAGACTAACCAAATCCTCAAGGGTCGTACCGGACTCCATTGAAAAAAGAACACTAAACAAATGGTGTGCTTCGGCAGTAAATCGAGAGCAAATGAGCTTTCGGTTTCATTCGACCTAACTAACACTTTTTATTCTCTAATCTCTAGGAGTAACTATTGTGACCTTTAAACTCTTAAGCAAAGCTGCCCTCGCACTCGCTACCATGGGCCTGTGCCTTTCTGCCGCCTCCGCCGCATATAAATCCGAGTACAAGCTCAGCGTTGTACCCGGCGCCTCCTCCGGCTGGGGCCAAACCGCAACCTTCTTTGCCGACTGCGTCAGACAGAAATCCAACGGCCGAATCAACATCAAACCGTATTTCGGTGCTCAGCTGATGGCAGGCAAGCAAACTTCCGAACTTTTGCTCGTTCGCCGCGGAGCAATTGACTTTGCTTTAGCTTCCACCATCAACTGGTCTCCTCAAATCAAAGAATTAAACCTCACCGCCCTTCCCTTCTTTGTCGCCAACAATCCGGATCGCTATAAAGCTATCGACGCTATTGAAGCCGGAAAATCCGGAAAGATGCTGGAAAAAGCCATCGAAAAAACCGGCGTTAAGTTCCTCGGCTGGTCTGAAAACGGCTTCCGTGAATTAACTACGAGCAAAGGCCCGATCGAAAAACCGGAAGATATGAAGGGTATGAAGCTGCGCGTATGCGGTACCCCGATCTTCATTGACATCTTCTCGTCCCTTGGCGCCAACCCTCAGGCTATCAACTGGTCTGAAGCTGTGACCGGCTTTCAGCAGGGCATCGTCGATGGTCAGGAAAACCCGACTAACGGCATTAACGTCCCGACTAAAGTTTGGCAGTGGCACAAGTACTCCACCGATTGGCATTACATGATCGACCCGTTGTTCTTCACTGCCAACATGAAAGTCTGGAAGGAATTCTCTCCGGAAGATCAGAAGCTTATTCTCAGCTGCGCTACCGAAGCTGAAAAATACGGCAAAGCCCTTTCCCGTCTGAGCAACGACAACGGTCAGGCTTATGAATACCTCAAGAGCATCAATAAGCTCCCTGCTATCACCAATCCGAAGGAAGAACTTAAGAAAAACGGCATGACCGTGACGGAGTACACACCTGAAATGATCAAACGCTTCTATGAAGCCACAGCCGGCGTCCGTGCTGACTGGACTCAGAAGATCGGCCCGAATGTCGTCAAAGCTGCCGAAGAAGACATGCAGGCTGCCAAGTAATTTTTGAATTACTCAGCGACACGCCGTGTGCGGCTCCGGCCGCACCGGCTTTACCACAAATAAATATAAGAAGAACAACTATGCTTCATTTCCTCAACACCCGATTTGAAGAGCTCCTTGGGTCATTTCTCTTAGCAGTCATGGCCTGCATTGCCTTCATCAACATCATCATCCGTTACTGCACAAACCTGTCATTTTCTGCTTCCGAGGAACTGACAGTAAATTTCTTTGTGTGGATCGTACTGCTCGGCACTTCGATTGCGTTCCGAGAAAGCAGCAACTTCACGATGAATCTGCTTTACAGTATTACCCACGGATGGCTGCGCAAAACGCTTTACTTCTTCGGCGTAATTTGCTCACTGGCTTTCTTCGTCATGCTGGCTTACTTAGGTGCGATTGAGGTTATTGACGAAATTGAACTAAACGTTTCCTCTGAGTCTCTGGATATTCCGGTTTGGCTCTACACCATAGCCACGCCGCTTTTCTCGGCGCTCATTATTGTCCGAATTCTTCAGCGCACTGTTGAAGATATTCAGAAACAGAACTTCTAGGAGGAGATCATGCTTAATTCGCTGATGTCCGATCCCGGACTGGTTCTGCTGATTCTTTTTATTTTCATGCTGGTGTGCAGAGTTCCGATTGCCATCAGTCTTGGACTTTCTGCCGCCATCGTCAGCTGGCTCTTTGACATGGGCATCGACATGCTGCCCTACAACTTCTTTGCCGGCGTCGCTAAAGTTCCTTTGTTAGCTATTCCCTTCTTTATTTTGGCCGGCTTCATTATGGAAAGCGCCGGCATCGCCGCGCGTATTGTGCGTCTTGTCGAAAACCTCGTCGGCGACATGACCGGCGGTCTAGCCATTGCAACCGTAGCAGTCGCCACCTTCTGGGGCGCCGTGAGCGGATCGGGCCCTGCGACTGTCGCTGCGCTCGGCTTAATCCTCATTCCGGCTATGGTTAAGAACGGCTACGACAAAGCCTTTGCCGCAGCCAACGTTTCCGTGACTTCGGGCCTAGCCATCGTGATTCCGCCGAGTATCGCTTTCATTGTTTACGGCGGCATTGCGGATGCTTCCGTTCCGGCATTGTTCGCCGCCGGTATTGTCCCCGGACTGCTGGTTGCCGGTTTCTTAATGTTAACCGTATACCTCATCTCAAAGAAAAGAGGCTATCGCGGACTGCCCCGTCAGGAATCGACTTGGCTCGTATTTAAAGATGCGATCTGGGGCGTCATGACGCCGGTCGTCATCTTGGGCGGCATTTACGGAGGAATCTTCACGCCGACCGAAGCTGCAGCTGTCGCGATCTTTTACGGTTTGTTTGTCGGGACCTTTATTTATAAGGCGTTCAACTCCTGGGACAAACTACTTCACGTCCTTTTTGAATCCGTTAAGGCAACCGCCGTCATTATGTTTGTGGTGACCTGCGCCGGATTATTTGCCTGGGTTGCGAGTACCGTCGGGTTAGTAGAAAGAGGCGCCGCGGTGCTCCTTGCGCTGTCTGATAACCCTTGGGCGCTCCTCTTCCTTATCAACGTGATTTTGCTGGCAGCCGGAATGATTATGGACGCAATCTCGATTTACTACGTTCTGCTTCCCTTCCTGCTTCCGATTGTTCATCACTTCGGCTGGGATCCGGTTTGGTTCGGCGTCATGATGACTGTGAACTTAGCGGTCGGACAGGTCACACCGCCCGTGGCTGTAAACCTCTATGTCGGCGCTCAAATCGCCGATTTGACGATGGAAGAAATGACGCCGCCGGTCATTCCGCTCTTAATTGCAACGCTGGTTGCCTTAGCCGTCATCGTGTTATTCCCGAGCCTAAGCACATTCCTGCCGACACTTTGGGGTCTTTAGAATCTCCTTTGGGAAGGAAGGCCTAGGTCTTCCTCCTTTTTTTCTTTTCCTATTTCCAGCTTTCCGACTTGTCTTTGACGATGAAATTCGTCACCCGGACAGTGGAGACGAGCCTTCCGTTTTCGGTTTTTATATCAACATTCCATAGATGCGTCGTGCGGCCGAGATGTAAAGCCGTGGCTTCCGCGTAAACCAAAACATCCGGCGCCTTGCGCACTGAACTAACATGGTTTCCAGAAACCGAGCTTCCGACTGGAATGAATCCTTCCGGACAGCACAAATAAGAGCCATATCCGGCAATAATCTCCGCAAACGCCAATGAAGCGCCTCCGCACAGAACTCCGAAGGGCTGAGAAGTATTGTCATTGACAGGCATACTAGCGCGAATAAAACCCTCCTTTTCTTCTATGAGCTTTAAACCGAGACTTCCCATCATGGAATGCGTAATGGCCTCTTGCGCTGCGTACTTCTTGTCCATCTGTCTTTCCTAACCTAAATGATGTCGGGTTATTTTATTAGAGAGTAAAAAATAAAGAATCAAATTCCGGCTAAAGGAACTAAGCAAAAATTCTTTTTCTTCACGGTCCTATAATTCGGATTAATACTGTATTAATACTTTCTTACAACTTTCGCGATTGGGCGGTAGAATTGAGGAGATTTACACCATTCGTTTTCACTTAATTGAAAACGCTAACTTTTATTCGTGGGATTCGTCGCTGATGAATGTACGCATGCTTTCGGCGCCGTTTTCCATGCGGAATTACAACCATGACATTAGATTTAGCAAAGTACGGCATAACTGACGTCAAAGAGGTTGTTCATAACCCTTCCTATGAACAACTCCACAAAGATGAAACCGCAGAAGGACTGGTCGGCTACGAAAAAGGTGTTGTCACCGAACTCGGTGCAATAAACGTCATGACCGGCATCTACACCGGCCGCTCTCCCAAAGATAAGTTTTTCGTTGTTGACGATGTCAGCAAAGACACCGTCTGGTGGACCAGCGAGGAATATAAGAACGACAACAAGCCGCTCTCAGAAGCCTCTTGGAAGATCCTAAAAGACAAAGCCATTGACGAACTCTCTCATAAAGACCGTCTTTACGTCGTTGACGCTTTCTGCGGCGCCAATAAGAATACGCGCCTGAAAGTTCGTTTCGTTATGGAAGTGGCTTGGCAGGCACACTTTGTGACGAATATGTTTATTCGTCCGACCCCTGAAGAACTCAAAGACTTCGGAGAACCCGATTTTATCGTTTTAACCGCCAGCAAAGCCAAAGTTGAAAACTTCAAAGAACTCGGACTGCACAGCGAAACTGCCATCGTCTTTAACCTCAAAGAAAAGATGCAGGTCATTTTGAATACCTGGTACGGCGGAGAAATGAAGAAAGGCATGTTCTCGGTCATGAACTATCTCAACCCTCTTCGTCATATCGCTTCGATGCACTGCTCGGCCAATACCGACTTAGAAGGCAAAAACACTGCCATCTTCTTCGGTCTTTCCGGTACCGGCAAAACAACGCTCTCAACCGATCCTAAACGTCTCTTAATCGGCGACGACGAACACGGCTGGGATGATGAAGGCGTTTTCAATTACGAAGGCGGCTGTTATGCCAAAGTCATCAATTTGGATAAAGACAGCGAACCGGATATTTACAACGCCATTCGAAAAGACGCCCTTCTGGAAAACGTCATCGTAAATGAAGCTGGAAAAGTAGATTTCAGTGACACGTCAGCTACTGAAAACACTCGTGTTTCCTATCCGATCTATCACATCGAAAACATCGTTAAACCGATCTCCAAAGGACCGGCCGCCAAGGAAATTATTTTCCTTTCTGCTGATGCCTACGGAGTCTTGCCTCCAGTTTCTATACTCTCTCCTGATCAGGCAATGTATTATTTCCTCTCCGGTTACACCAGCAAGTTGGCCGGAACAGAACGCGGCATTACGGAGCCTCAACCGACCTTCTCTGCCTGTTTTGGGGCTGCCTTCCTCTCTCTGCATCCTTTTAAATATGCCAAAGAACTGGCAAGGAAAGCCCGCACTAACGGTGCCCGTGTCTATTTAGTCAATACCGGATGGAACGGAACGGGAAAACGTATTTCGATTAAAGACACGCGAGCCATCATCGATGACATCCTCTCAGGAAGCATCCTCAAAGGCGCGACAAAGAAGATTCCTTATTTCGACTTGGAGATTCCTATTAACGCTGAAGGTGCGCATGCGGAGATTTTGAATCCTCGCAACACCTATAAGGATCCGAGTGAATGGGACAGGCGCGCAGAAGCATTGGCAGCAAAATTTATAGAGAACTTCAAAAAATTCTCTGCTACCAATGAAGAATGTAAGCGATTAGAAAAATTCGGTCCGCATCTCGATTAAAGACCCCTAATAAGAATCCCGGCTTTGCACCGGGATTTTTGTTTCTATGGTTTTATCGCTTCGGAGCTTTTCTTCGGAAGAGACAAAACAAGGACATTCAGCAGCACAAGGCAGATGCCGGCGCCCTCCCACATACCGATTCTCAGATCAAAGGCAAAGACGGAAAGCAAATAGGCGCTTAACGGTTCAAAACAAACCATCAAACCGACGATAACAGCAGAAACATACTTAAGACTGGACAAGTAGCACCAGAAAGCGGCAACCGTTCCAACAAGAACAACATAAGTGAAAGCCGAAACAGACAAGACCGTCCATTGAACGTTCATCGTCCAGGGTGGGTTCATCACAGAGGCAACAAGACCACCGAAGAGCATTCCGAAGCCGACAACTGGGCCAACGCCGACTTTCATGATGAGTTTTCTCGGCTGAATGGAGTAAGCGGCAGAAAATATTGCCGATACAAAACCCCAAAGCACGCCCGCAAAAGACAAGTCCAGCGTACTGAAGTTTCCTTTGGTCACGATCAAGAAAACCCCGGAAGCCGCAAGGACAAAACAGATCCCTTCACGCATTGTCAAAGGACGCTTCTCGGTGATAGAGAGCCAGAAGGCGCAAATCAGCGGCACAAGCGTAAGCACAATGGCGGCCGTTCCCGCATTAGATGCGGCGACCGCAAGCATGAACGTGAGCTGAGAAACAAGAATCAAAAGACCGGCAACTAAAATCCCGACCGTAGTACGGATGTCTTTCAGCGGCGAAATAATATTTCTGCCGAATACCAACCGTTCCATAATCAGCAGGATCAGACCAGCCAATACCAAACGCATGGATACCAAATCCAGCGGCGTAAATGAACACTGCTGGAGAAGATACTGTGCACAAACGCCCATCGAGCCCCAAAACACGGATGCGGCGATGGCTAACCCGATGCCCTTGCTAAACGACGAATCGCTCATGTCTTTCTAATTACCTTAGGAAAAGAAAAGACTCACAAACGGAGCCTTTTGAAAAACTAAAACCTTTTTCTATTTATGCAATATTGTGTTGTCGGAGAATACTCCTAAAAGACTTGGCGTTTAAACTTTCTCGGCAAACGCACCTTCCCAAACGATCTTCAGGAAATTCTTTCTGTCGGTAACACCTTCCGTATTGAAAAACAGAAGGACAGATTCACTGTTCAAACCTAAAGAGCTAATTTCTTCCTGGTATTGTGCTTTGTGGAACAAGAGCTCAAACGCTGTACCGAAACCAGCCGCTCCGCTCTCTCCTGAAAGCACTCGAGGATCGTTCTCCAAAGGAGAAGAAAGAACGCGGACTCCATCTGCAGCAACGGATTCCTCAATGCGGAAGTAATGGGAAGCCGCAGCCCGAATTTCTTTCCAGCCGACGCTGCAAGGCTCTCCGCAGGAAAGGCCTGCCATGATGGTTTCCAGACTGCCTGCAGCATTGTGAAGTTTGCCGTCGTCCTTTTCAGCTGTACGATAGACGCAGTCAGCGGTTTTCGGCTCGACAATGGAAATCACCGGAACATCAGGCCCGTAAAGAGAGGCAAAGAATCCGCACATAGCGCCAGCCATGGAGCCAACGCCCGCTTGCAAAAAGATATGCGTCGGACATTTGCCTTTTAGTTGCTCCACCGTCTCCAGGGCCATCGTGAGGTAACCATGCATAATGAACTGAGCTACTTTCTCAAATCCCGGAAGCGCTGTGTCCTGAACGAGCAGCCAATCGTCTTCCAAAGCAAACCTTTCTGCTTCATGGACGGTTTCATCATAGTTGCCGTCTGTGCGCCGGCAATCGGCTCCGAGCTTACGGATATTTTCCTGACGCTCCTCACTGCTGCCGGCCGGCATGAGAATCTCGCACCTAAGTCCGAGCAAATGACAAATCCAGGCTAAGCCTCGGCCGTGATTACCGTCAGTCGCGGAGATGATCTTAGGTTTTTCTTCCAGCGACGCGATCTGATCTTTGAGCTGTGCGAAGCTTTCAACTTTACCTGACCATCCGTACTTTTCTGAAAGCAGATGGAACAAACAATAGCTTCCGCCGAGTCCCTTAAATGAATTCAATCCAAAACGCGAGGCTTCGTCTTTAACAAAAATGTCTTTGACGCCGAGTTCTTTGGCTAAGGCAGGGAGTTCAACCAAACGAGTAACGGAATATCCGGGAAGCGTTTGATGAAACTTTTGTGCCGCGAGAGCCTGCTCTTTCGTAAAACGGCTAGAGGTTTCACCGGCACGAGGCAGTTTGAGGTGGTCGAGATCTTTCATGAAATAGCGTTCGCTAAAAGATCGGTCTTGAACAGAGAAATATCGTCGCCGGCAAGGCATCTGAAGGGGGACACTTCGGCTCTAGATATGATAAAACTCACGAGCGGCCGACTCGTGAGTTTTGAATTGAGATATGTCGTTGGACTAAGTTAGAAACCGCAGACAAGGATTGCTAACAGTGTACCCGGCCACAAAAGTGCGCCGATAACGACATACATAATGTTAAATGCGAAATCCAAAAGGTTCGTCCAAATAAGGTGAAGGACGGGGATATAAGCCCAAAGGAAAATAAACATTGCGAGAGCGCCCAAGAAATACAAGCAGCTCACCCAATTAACAAACTTTTGAGTTGTGCGCAGAACCATATCGTTTCTCCCAAGATCTTGAAGATCAACCCAGCGTCACGCATCTTTAGGGTTTACGTGACGATAAATATGATCATTAGCCAATATTTTGATTTTAGACCTTTAAGCCAAGCAACGAGCAAATCCTAAAAGACAAGTGAACTCTTGGTGGCTAAAATGAGCACATGGAACACGACAACAGGCTCCGAAAAGAACCTTCCAATAAAAAGAGGCACTAACATGCAGCAGAAAGATCCGGGAAAAGACCCCTTGGCTGAAAAACTTTTAGAAAGCGGAATTGCCTATAAGGGCTCTTTTCTACAATTACACAGAGATACGGTCAAAACGCCTGACGGAGTCGTCACGACGCGTGAATACCTCCATCATCCCGGCGCCTCAATGATCATCCCCATGTTGGAAGACGGATCTGTCATCCTTGAACGTCAGTACAGACATCCTTTACGCAGGAACTTTCTTGAGTTTCCTGCAGGGAAGCTGAATCCCGGAGAATCACCTTATAACTGTGCAAAACGCGAACTAATTGAAGAGACCGGCTACGAAGCTCAATTTTGGAAAAAACTCGGGCGGTTCAATAACGCCATCGGTTATTCCGATGAGGAAATTACGGTGTTCTACGCGAGTGATCTGAAATATGTTGGACAAAATTTAGACGCAGGGGAAGTTCTTGATGTCATTACATTGCCTTTCCCCGAAGTCCTCAGGCAGTGCCTGAGCGGAGAAATCACCGATGTTAAAACCATCGTAGGTGCTTTTTGGCTGGAAAACTTCCTTAAAACGCAGAAAAAATCGGAATAACACCTCCTCGACTTAAAAGAAATTTATTTCCTGATACGGGGCGCTTAAACATTGTTGAGCGCCCCGATTGTTTAATAATGACACAACGATCCGGAGAAAAAGGATGAGAGGTCGGTTTTGAGCAAAAGCACATGGGAAAGAATTAAAGAGCAAGGCATTCAGGGAATTCTTCGTTTAATCGTTTTACTTTGCTCCTTAGCCTTAGTCGGATGCATTTCCTACGACACTTTTGTCTACAACAACCCGTTTTACCAAAGCCAGTTTGCAATGAAACTGCAGTTTTGGGTATGTATCTTTTTCATGGCGGATCTGGCTCTTGAATTCATTTACTCCAAGAGAAAGACTCGTTACATCATTACCTATTTTCTTCTTTTCATTGCATGTATTCCGTATGGAACAATCCTTCCTAAGCTCGGCATAACCCTTCCGAGAGACATTGGCTATTTTGTGAGCTTCATGCCTTTGATACGGAGCTGCTATGCATTAGCGATTGTCGTAAGTTGGTTCGCCGTACAGACATCTTCAAAGATGTTTTTAACTTACGTCATCATTTTGTTTTCCGGACTTTACCTCGGAAGTCTAGGTTTTTATGTTTGCGAAACTAACGTAAACCCGGACGTAAGAACTTATTGGGATGCTTTATGGTGGGCGGTAATGGAAGCAATCACTATCGGATGCAATATAGAGGCGGTCACAACCGGGGGCAAAATTCTTTCTGTAATCGTAGGCGTGCTTGGACTTTTGATCATTCCTATGTTCACTGTATACGTTAACAACATCGTTTCCGTTTTTCATACGGTAACAACCGCTGCGGCAGAAGCAGCGGAAGAGATTCCGGAAAAAACGGATGAAAACGGCAAAAAGAATCTAAGTGAAGCAAAAACAATGAAGAAACAATAAAAGCACGTCCTGCAAAAGTCAGGCTTAGTTTGAGTTGCCTTTAATCTCAGAGCACGAGAATAAAGTTATCCTTAAGAAGACAGAGAATTTGGGAGGATTTATGGCATACAAAATCATTGATATTCAAGGAATTGGGGAAGCATACGCTCCGAAGTTAATTGCAATTGGTATTAAAACTCCGGATGAGTTGCTTGAGGCTTGCCTGACACCGGGAGCCCGCAAAAAAGTTGCGGATAAAACAGGGATATCCGGAAAGCTCATTCTTAAATGGGCCAACCATGCTGACTTATTCAGAATCAGCGGTATCGGACCTCAATATGCCGAATTGCTCGAAGCAGCCGGTGTTGATACGGTTAAAGAGTTAAGACACAGAGTTCCGGCCAATTTAACTGCAAAAATGGTCGAAATAAACAAAGTAAAAAATCTTGCGCAGCGTGATCCATCCGAGAAGGAAGTCACCAAATGGATTGAAGAAGCCGGCAAGCTTGAAGCGAAAATGACGTACTAAGCGCTAGGCTAGATTGCAGAATTCGGGCCTCCGTTCGGAGGCCCTTTCCATGTTTTAGAGAAGGCCTTCTTTTGTCTTCTGCGCGATCATTAGAGCAGATTTATCAAGAAGTTTTTTTTCTTCCTCTGTCAGTTCCAGACGATGGACGTATTCCACTCCATTCTTACCGATGACTGCCGGATATCCGACATAACAGCCGTAGTCTTCCAAATAAACCGAGGCAGGACAGGCAAGCTTGGCATCTGAGAAAACTGCTTGCAAAAGTTTGGCTGCGCAGGTGGCAATCGCGTAGCAAGTGTATTTCTTACCGTTAAAGACAAGCCAGCCGCCTCCTCTTGCTGCCTTATCTAATTCGGACAATTCAAGATGCTGGTCTTTGGCGATTTCAGTGATCGGCTCACCCTGAACGGTAATTGTCGACCAAGCGGCAAACTGAGATTCTCCGTGTTCACCCAAAACATAACCGGCAATGTTGTGCGGGTTTTGGTCTAAAGACATGCTGACAGCTCGCTGCATACGAGCGGTATCCAAGAAGGTTCCGGTTCCGAAAACCTGCTGGCGGCTCAAACCCGTGTAGTGCTGAAGCAAACCTGTAATAACGTCGCAAGGATTCGAAATATTGATCAGCACGCCGTGGAAACCGGCTTCTTTCAAAGCCGTTCCCACCTGCTTCGCCTGTTGACAGTTAAATGAGTATTCCAAAAATCGATTTCCGCCGTCAGCCAAAGCTTTAATATCTCCAAACGCGGTGATTACCACGTCTGCATCCTTAAGAGACCGGTAGTCGTTCATTGAAAGCTTTGTATAGGTCTCGAGCCTTCCCAAAGAATCCAAAAGATCGTAATACTCTGCGGTACATTTGGCTTCGTTTGTATCGATTAGCACCAATTCATCAGCGATGCCTTTGGTGACTAGGGTATACGCAACAGTTGAACCAACATGGCCTAGCCCGATAACGCCAACTTTCCTCATTTTTCCTCTCGTTGTTAATACATAAGATTCAATCGATTCTAAGTAGAAACCTGGATAAATCAAAAATTATTAATAGTATTTTTTTCAACTAAGGTGGTTAATTAGGATAAAGTTCGTGGCTGAGACCACTTCTTGATGTCTCGTTATTGTCTTTGAATCACGAGCTGATTCGGCGCTGAGGGACTCCGCCTACACTTCGAGAGGCCTTCTGTTCTGTGCCAACTAGAAAAATCATGTTTAAGGAAAAGACTCCTGACATGCAGCCGTTGGTTTTTTGGGAAAAAGAAGATGCGCAGCAAACGCTAAGAGGATTTAAGAGGTTTTGGTGCGGGTGGACGGACTCGAACCGTCACGTCGATGACACTAGAACCTAAATCTAGCGCGTCTACCAATTTCGCCACACCCGCAGGAGACGGAATTGTACCTGAGATCACGGCAGAGGAAAAGTTTGAATCAATTTCTGGTAAGCAAACGCGACTTTGAGAGCATTTTCCAACACGACTTTGAGAGCAGTTAGCTACTCAACAGTGAGATCTATTTCCAACGAGATTTTGATAGTCCAAACCAACGCAAATTTGAGACCGATCGCCAACGCAATTTTGGGTACACTCGTCGATTTATGAAGGAGAAACATGGTCAAAAAAAATCAGTTCCTAAGGAGTTTTCCCCTCAACAAAAAGCCGATGTGCTCAGGCAATATGAACTTCGCCTAATTACTCAAGCCGCGGCCTGCCAGATTCTCAGAGTTTCCCCTGCTACATTTTTCCGGTATCTTAAAAAGCTGGGCGAAGGCGGTGTTGAAGCCCTAAAGCACGGTAATACCGGAAAGAGGCCTCACAATCGCATGGAAGAATCTCGGAGATCACGAATCGTAGACCTTATTTCCACGAAGTACTGTGATTTCCAACCCGCTTTAATTTGCAAATATCTGCTTCGTGATGAAGGAATCGATGTTTCTGAGGAATTCATCAGGCGCATCGTTAAAGCCCAAGACCCGGTCACGAGGAATGTACTTCTTGAGGAAGCACATCCCCTCAGACGTCGCAGGAACCGCTTTGGCGAGCTGATTCAAATCGATGGAAGTCCTCACCATTGGTTTGGCAATACGAAAGAAGCTTGCTGTTTACTGGCCTTTATTGACGATGCAAGCGGCAAAATCACAGCAGCCGGATTTTTCCCGACTGAAACTGCGGCAGGGTATCTCAGGTTAATCAAGGAACATGTGCTTCGCTACGGCATTCCGCTCGCCTTCTACAGCGATAGACACAGCATCTTCGCGCCTGTAAATGCTGAAGACAACGAAGGAGACGGGACCCAATTTCAAAGGGTTTGCGGCCTCTTAGGAATTGAATCCATTCTCGCTCTGACACCTCAGGCAAAAGGTCGTGTGGAGCGTTTAAATCAGACTCTTCAAGGAAGATGGCCAAAAGAATTCAAGCTAAGAGGCGTGGGAGATATTACAACGGCCAACAATCATATTGAAGAATTTATCAATGAATTTAACGAGGAGTTTGCTGTTGAACCGCTTAACAAGGAAGACGCCCACGTGCCTCTTTCGAAGGGGATTGGTCCAGAGGACATTAGGAGGATCTGCAGTCCTTGGGAGACAAGAATTTTATCTAAGCAACTAACGTGTTCATACAAAAATTTAGTACTCCAGATACAAGCGGGCTAAAAGCAGAGCCTACGAGGAAAAGAAGTCAAGATTGTGGAGTATGACACCGGGGAGCTTGAAGTAATTTACGCTGAGAAACTTCTCCCTTTTAAAGCGACGACCCGAGACCAGCTTAAAACATACGAACCGTATAAAGAGACCTCAAAAACTATTGACCATCGATTAGACGAAATAGGACGAAGGGAGCTTGACCGACGGGCTGTGTGGATCGCTAAGCGCTTGGCAAAGGCGAAGAAGGCTCTAGAACTTAAGGAAGAAATACTACAGGCGGCTGAAGAGGTAAGCGAAGAAACTTAGCAAGTTCATTTTTTTGGGAGGGATATGCCGCTTCGCTCCGCTCCGCGGCATACCCCTCCCAAAAAAGATTCAGCGAATTTGCTGTGAAAAAACAAAAGATTTTTACTTTTATTTTTTTTTGATTTTCTTACTCTCAAATTCGCACTGTTTTACAACTCTCAAAATCGTATTTGCTTAGCAAAGTTTGAATCAATTTCAATTGATTAATCTTTCTTTCTCCTATTTATAAAAGCGAAAAGCAGAGATGTTTTCTTACAGATCCCAACAAATCCTTGCAGAAATCTCTAAGGGTTTACCTTTAGAATCAGCGCAGAATCCTACAGAGGTGAATTAAATGCTTACCAAAAAACAAATCGAGCTCGTTAAGGCTACAGTTCCTGTACTCCGCGAACACGGAGTTGCACTGACATCCCACTTCTACAAGAGAATGCTTTCTCATAATCCTGAGCTGAGACAGGTTTTCAACATGGGTCATCAGCGCGCCGGCTTTCAGCAGCAAGCTTTAGCTGGGGCTGTCCTAGCTTATGCCGAAAACATTGAAAACCTTCAGCCGCTTTTAGGTGCCGTCGCACATATCGCCAACAAGCACGTTTCCGTCGGCATCCGCGCAGAACACTACCCTATCGTCGGCAAGCACCTCATTGCTTCTATCAAGGAAGTACTGGGGGAGGCAGCTACGGACGAATTATTAGATGCCTGGGCTGCCGCCTACTCTCAACTCGCAGACATCCTTATCGAAACAGAGAAAAGCATTTACGACAAAAACGCAGTTGCCGAGGGCGGCTGGACCGGCTGGCGGTTTTTCAAAGTTTCCGAGAAGTCCAGGCAGACGGATGACGTCACTTCTTTCAAACTAGTCCCGATTGACCACGGTAAGATGCCGAAAATTAAGGCCGGCCAGTACATCTCCGTTCGCGTTTTCGTTAAAGGTCAGGAACTTGTTCAGCCGCGCCAATACACGGTGGTTAATACTGACTCCACCTCTCTTACGATCGCCGTCAAAAAAATTGAAGCTGACGAGAAATCCCCGGCAGGCATGGTCTCCAACACGCTGCATAACCAAATCAATGAAGGAGATGTGGTGGAAGTTTCTTTCCCGGTTGGAGAATTCAATCTTCCGGCAGGGAACGGAAAGCTTTGCCTTCTTTCCGCCGGCATTGGTATCACTCCCTTGTTCGCCATGCTGAAAGAAGCTGTGAGGAAAGATCCGACTCGTAAAATTTTCTTCATCCATGTCTGCAAATCTAAAGAGGCCATTCCTTTTTCCGGCGAAATCGATCTTCTCGTGAAGGAGGGGGCTGTGACATTTGAAGTTTTTGAAACCTCTGTCCACGGCCGTCCCTCTGAAGACTTCTTCAAGAACATCGCAGAGAAGAATACAGACTACTGCGTTTGCGGTCCGGTTTCTTTCATGAAACTGGCCGCCGCTGAGCTCGTCAAGAATGGAGTTTCCGAAAACAAGATCCACGCTGAAAAATTTGGAACCGGCGCTATCTGATTTGGCTGGCTCTCCTCCAGTTCTCTTTAAATAAAAAAAAACTGGAAGATAATTCATCAAAGGGGATGTTGCAAAATTCGACTTTTGTCGGATTAGCAC
>CDZJ01012477.1_pt1 | contig 48386 bp, 49 predicted proteins | sample 557391 | NCBI WGS metagenome assembly CDZJ01 (sample SAMEA3182111, study PRJEB8094) | gut metagenome | biome: human; feature: gut; material: Stool; isolation source: human stools | place: Canada | collected 2013-05-07 | reverse complement strand
GGCGGCTATCAGGAGTTCCTGATGAACGAGGCCCGCTACTCCAGCCTGACCCGGTCCTTCCCCGACCGCGCCAAGGAGCTCTTCGCCCTGAACGAGGAGACCGCCAAGAAGCGCTACGAGAAGCTGACCCGTCTGCAGAAGATGTACGAGGAATAAAGATCCCCGGCACATCCTTGCCACAACAAAAAGAGCCTGTGTCCCACGGGACACAGGCTCTTTATATATCACTTATTGGTCTTCCGCTGTGAAGAACACGAAGAAGGTATCGCCCTCAGAGTTGTCGTCAAACTGCTCCAAATAGGAGATGGAAAAATCCCGGTTGCCGGCGGGTACCTCGTATACCAGCAGGCCGGTCACTTCCTCGTCCACCGACAGAGGGTAAGTACCGGGAAGCTGCTCGTCAGTCAGAGGAGGCAACTCCTCAAACGTCTCCGGGTCAGTAGTGATGGGATAGCAGAAGGCGTTCTCGTCATCGCTGTTCCACTGGACCTGGAAGTCGGTATCATACATTTCAATGCTGGAGGTGCTGGTATTTTTTACAGTCACCTCAGCCACCAAAAGCTCATTGCCTTCAGCGGGGAGATATCCCTCGTACTCCTTGGCCATGTGGGCGCTGTTGACCGTATAATCAAAGAAATAAGTGTGTACAGTGTCCGCGATCCGTCCCTCGCCATAGCCGTCTTCCGCGTGTACGTTGCCGCTGCTGTCAGCGGTCCCGCCAGTGGAGGGAGTGCCGCCTGTGCCACAGGCGGCCAGAGTGAGGGAGAGCGCCAGTGCCGCCGCGATAGAGATAAGTTTTTTCATGTTTTACAGTCCTTTCAATATCCTCTGATTTAAAATTAAAAAGGTGTGCTTTTATAAAGGGGATGGAAATGGAAAAATGTTGAAAAAAACTTGCCCAATCAGGTGCCTTGTGATATATTTAGGAACTGGAAAGGTGTGGAGCAAAAATTTGTAAAGGTACACCTTTTCAAAATATTTCTATCCGGAGAGAAACATACTGCTTATCTTTCCAACTATGATGCATACCCCTTCTGCCCTGGAGCGACCAGGACAGAAGGGTGTTTTTTTACAGTTCTCGCTGTAAATAGTGTAGTAGGCTGGACAGATCATCAAATTTTTTCCAGATCAGCGAATCCAACTCAGGGGAAGAGGGGATCAGGTCTGGTATCATCACAGCGGTCATCCCCGCACTGAGGGCGGAGCGGATACCGTTGGGGGAGTCCTCAACAGCAACCGCCTTGGCCGGAGAGACGCCCAGCCTCTGGCAGGCCGCCCGATAGATCTCCGGGTCCGGCTTGCTCTTGGATACCTGGTCCCCGGTCACAACGGCCTGGAAGTATCGGCCCAGACCGGAGTGCTCCAACCGGTACATGGTCCGGTCGTAATAGGTGGAGGTTGCCAGTGCCAGGGGCATCTGCTGCGACTGAAGAAACTCCAGAACCTCACGGGCACCCTCCTTGACCGGGACGCCCTCCCGCTCCATTCGCTCGGTGGCTAAACGGGAGCGGAGCTCCATAAAGGTCTCGTGAGGAAAGTCAGGCCCCAAGAGCCGGGGCAGAAGGGCTAGAACATCCCCGCGGCCCCGGCCTATTACCTCTGGATAGCAGTCCACCGCCTGAGGGAAACCCATCTGCCGACCGGCTTCCTCCCAGGCCCAGTAACCCAGACGCTCAGTGTCAAAGAGGGTGCCGTCGGCGTCAAATACTACGCCCTCCAATTCTTTCCTGTTCATACCTTTCCGATATCGGTGCGGAAGTGCATATCCTGGAAGGAGATGGGCTTAACTGCCTCATAGGCCCTAGAGATGGCCTCCTCCAGATTGGACCCGGTGGTGGTAACCCCCAGTACACGGCCGCCCGCGGTGAGGATCGAGCCGTCCTTGCCAATCTTTGTGCCGGCGTGGAATACGGTGGCCAACCTGCCAGCCTCATCTAGTCCGGAGATAGGGTAACCGCTCTGGTATTTCACCGGGTAGCCTCCGGAGGCCAGCACCAGACAGCAGGCGGCGCCCTTCTTCCATTTGATTTCGCACCGGTCCAGGGTGCCGTCCACACAGGCCTCGAAGATGTCCAGCAGGTCGCTGTCCAGCATGGACAGGATGGGCTGGGTCTCCGGGTCGCCAAACCGGGCATTGTACTCTACCACTCTGGGGCCGTCCTTGGTGAGCATTAGGCCGAAGTAGATGACCCCCTTAAAGGGACGCCCTTCCGCCTTCATAGCAGCCACAGTGGGTAGAAAAATCTTGTCCATGCACTCCTTCGCAATCTCCGGGGTGTACTTGGGAGAGGGACAGAAGGCGCCCATGCCCCCGGTGTTGGGTCCCTGGTTTCCGTCATAGGCCCGTTTGTGGTCCTGGCTGGACAGCATGGGGACCAGGTGCTCCCCGTCACAGAAGGCCAGCACAGTGACCTCAGGGCCTACCATACACTCCTCGATGACCACAGTGGAGCCGGAGTCACCGAACTTTCTGCCCTCCATCATGTCTCGGACGGCGGCCTCGGCCTCCTCCACAGTGGCGGCCACCACTACCCCCTTACCCAGAGCCAGGCCGTCGGCCTTGACTACGATGGGAGCCCCCTGCGCCCGAATATAGGACAGGGCGTTGTCTAAGTCGGTAAAGGTCTCATATTTGGCGGTGGGGATGTGGTACTTCTTCATCAGCCCTTTGGAAAAGGCCTTGCTGGCCTCGATGATGGCGGCGTTGGCACGGGGGCCAAAGGCGCGGATGCCCGCCGCCTCCAGGGCGTCTACCATACCCAGGGCCAGGGGGTCATCCGGGGCCACCATGACAAAGTCCATGGCGTTCTCCCTGGCCCATTGGACCATGCCCTCCACATCGGTGGCTTTGATGGGGACACACTTGGCCACCTGGGCGATGCCACCGTTGCCGGGGGCGCAGTATAACTCCGTGACCCTAGGGCTCTGGGCCAGCTTCCAGCAGATGGCGTGCTCACGCCCGCCTCCGCCGACGACTAAAACTTTCATAATATGCTCCTTTCATACGGGCGGCCATAGACCATCCAGTTTAGCGGAGTTTCTACCAAAGGCAGAAAGGATATTAATGCTGCCCGAAGGCGAATTTATTTTGCCGCAGGACACTATGCCCCCTGGCCGTGTGGCGGTAAAAAGCATCTTTTTCATTGAAAAGGCAAGGGGGGTATCGGCGGCGGACCCCTTAAGAACCGCCGCCGTATCCAGAGGGGCAAAGCCCCCACTGAAAGTGCTTAATGGTGGAACAGTCTGATTCCGGTAAATGCCATGACCATGCCGTACTTGTCTGCCGTGGCGATGACCTGATCGTCCCGGATGGAACCGCCGGGCTGGGCAATGTACTGCACGCCGGACTTCCTGGCCCGCTCCACGTTGTCCCCGAAGGGGAAGAAGGCGTCGGAGCCCACGGTGACGCCGGACATCTGGGCGATCCAATCTTTCTTTTCCTGCTCTGTCAACACATCGGGCTTCACTTTGAAGGTGTTCTGCCACACGCCTTCGGCCAGCACGTCGTCGTGCTCGTCGGAGATATAGATGTCGATGGCGTTATCCCGGTCAGGGCGGCGGATGTGGTCTACGAACTGTAGCCCCAAAACCTTGGGGTGCTGACGCAGCCACCAGATATCCGCCTTGTTGCCCGCCAGACGGGTGCAGTGGATGCGGCTCTGCTGGCCGGCACCTACACCGATGGTCATGCCATCCTTGACATAGCACACGGAGTTGGACTGGGTGTACTTCAAAGTGATGAGGGACAGGAGCATATCGTTTTTGGCCTGCTGGGACAGCTCCTTGTTTGCGGTGACCAGGTTAGAGAGCATCTCCTCGCTGATATCCAGGTCGTTATAGCCCTGCTCAAAGGTGATACCGAAAATGTTGCGGCGCTCAATAGGGGCGGGCTGGTACTCCGGGTCGATCTGAACCACATTATAGCCGCCCTTGCGTTTCATTTTCAGGAGCTCCAGGGCTTCATCAGTATAGCCGGGGGCGATGACGCCGTCGGACACCTCGGCGGCCAGGAAGCGGGCGGTGTCTCCGTCACACACATCAGACAGGGCGGCCCAGTCCCCGAAGGAGCACAGCCGGTCGGCACCTCGGGCCCGGATATAGGCGCAGGCGATAGGGGACAGGTCTCCTTCTGGAGCGAAATAGATGTGCCGCTCGGTATCGGACAGGGGCAGGCCCAGGGCGGCTCCGGCGGGAGAGACGTGCTTGAAGGAGGCGGCGGCGGGCAGGCCGGTGGCCTTCTTCAGAGCCTTCACCAACTGCCAGGAGTTGAGAGCATCCATAAAGTTGATATAGCCCGGCTTGCCATTGAGCACCTTGAGGGGCAGATCGCCCTGCTCCATAAAGATGCGGGCGGGCTTCTGGTTGGGGTTGCAGCCGTATTTCAGTTCCAGTTCATTCATGTGAGCGTACTTCCTTTCTGGCGGTGTTCAGCCATGCTTGTTGATGATGACGGTCTCCCTGGCGCCGCTGGCCAGGTCGATGTACTGGACGAACAGGGATACTTTATTGTCGTGGTTCAGGTTGGCCCAGAGCTCTTCCGCCCAGGTCTGAGCGTCCGGGGCCTCGATGGCCACCTTCCGGGGCTCGCCCTCGAAGGAGGGCAGAGGGTCCAGGTTCTCCTGATAGGTGTGGATGAAGTGGCCGGTGCCGGCCACAGGGGCGTCGTACTCATAGAAGTAGCGGTGGTTGCAGCTGGGATCACCGTCAGCCGACTTCAGGATGGATAGCTGATAACTGCCGTCGGCCTCCACCACACCAGAGATGCGGGGGGTGTAGTTGGGGGGATCGGGCTCAAAGCAGCGGGTGCGAAGGGCCTCGATATAGCTCTTGCCATCCAGAAGGAACCGCTGGATGGTGTCGGTCTGGTCCCCGTTAGTGACTACGGTGGCCCCGTTTACCACCCTCACAGGATGGTAGATAATGAGAGAGGGGTCCACCATCTTGCTCTCGTCAAATGCCTTGGTGCGGATGCCGTCCTCGGTTTCCTCAAAAACCCGGTTGCGGCTGTTCTCACTGCGGCCCATAATGAAATAGGCGATGGCGGCCTTGCTGTTGTCGGCGGTGCGGCCCAGGACGATGCCGCGGCCAGGATAGGGATGGTTGGAAAGGATCTCCTTCAGATCATGTGTCTTCACAGTATTCCTCCTTTGTTGTAAAAAAAGGGCGCACCAGTTCTGTGAATTGGTGCGCCCAGACGGTCGGCCTTGTATTACGCGATACTCCCCGTGGTCATTTCCACTTACCGTCAGTCATATCGCACAGTTACATTGTAGCAAAAAAGGGTAAGAAAAGCAAATTCATTCTGCGTTCCGCGTTCCGTGTTCTGGATGCTCCAAAACACGGACGGTCCGCCCCTCCACCTTTAGCCGGTCCTGACAGAACAGGGACACGGCTTGGGGGAGCAGCTGCCACTCGCACTGCTCCATGATGCGCCGCTGGAGTACCTCCGGCGTGTCGTCGGGGAGGACCTCCACCGCCTTTTGAGAGACGATGGGGCCGCCATCGCACTCCTCACTGACAAAGTGGACAGTGGCGCCGGACAGCTTGACCCCATACTCCAGGGCCTTCTCATGGACATGGAGGCCGTAGCACCCTGGGCCGGCGAAGGAAGGGATGAGGGCGGGATGGACATTGAGGATGGCGTTGGGGAAGGCGCGGACCATCTCGCCAGTCAGAATGACCATAAAGCCGGCCAATACCACCAGGTCGATATCCAATCCCTTCAGCTTGTCTACCAGGGCCGCAGTCATGGCCTGGCTGGAGGGGTAGTCCTTTCGGGCCGCCACATAGCCGGGGATGCCGGCGGCCTTGGCCCGCTCCAGGGCATAGGCGCTGGGGGTGGAGGAAATGACAGCGGTGATTCGACCGTTGATCAGCTCACCCCGCCCCTGGGCGTCGATGAGGGCCTGGAGATTGGTGCCGCCCCCGGATACCAAAACCGCGATATTTTTCATTTGACTAACTCCACACCGTCGCTGCCAGAAACCACAGAGCCGACCTGATAGGCATTCTCGCCCGCATCCGTCAGAGTGGAGAGAGCCCGCTCCGCCTGAACAGCGGGGATGGCCAGGATCATGCCCAGGCCCATGTTGAAGGTGTTGTACATATCCCGCTCCGGGATGTTTCCCTTCCGCTGGATCAGATCAAAGATGGGCAGCTTGGGGAAGGTCTTGAGATCAATGCGGGCGGTGAGGCCGTCTGTCATCATTCGGGGCACGTTCTCGTAGAACCCGCCGCCGGTAATATGACTGATGGCGTGAATATCTACTCCGGCCTTCAGCAGAGCCTTGACCGCCTTGACATAGATGCGGGTGGGGGCCAACAAAGTCTCGCCCAGGCTCCGGCCGCCCAGCTCCTCCATGGGGGAGGTCAGGTCAGTGTGCTCCACATCCAGAGCCTTGCGGACCAGAGAGAACCCGTTGGAGTGGACGCCGGTGGAGCCAAGTCCGATGAGTACGTCGCCGGTGGATAGGCGCTTGCCGTCAATGATATTTTCCTCGTCCACGATGCCCACAGAGAAGCCGGCCAGGTCATAGTCCTCGTCGGGCATGACGCCGGGGTGTTCAGCGGTCTCGCCGCCCACCAGGGCGCACTCAGACTGGCGGCAGCCCTCGGCGATGCCGGCGACGATCTCGGCAATACGGGCGGGATCATTCCGGCCACAGGCGATGTAGTCCAGGAAAAACAGGGGAGAGGCGCCGCCGCAGATGATGTCGTTGACGCACATAGCCACGCAGTCGATGCCGATGGTGTCGTGCTTGTTCAGCAGCATGGCCAGCCGCAGTTTGGTGCCCACGCCGTCGGTGCCAGACACCAGCACTGGTTTTTTCATGCCGGCCATGTCGGGGGCAAACATACCGCCGAAGCCGCCCAGAGTACCCATGACACCGGGAATATAAGTGGATTCCACCATAGGCTTGATGCGCTGAACAGCCTCATAGCCAGCGGTGACGTCTACGCCGGCGGCGGCATAGGAAGCGGAGTGGGAGTTTTTCATCTTCAGACCTCCAGATCAAATTAGAACTTAAAAGTCAGGAATTGTGGACTGCGCCCCAGACGGAACAGTGGAGTTCAGCCCGGCAGGACCGGAGCCATTCTGACTTCACATTCCGGTTGGGATGGCGTGCTGACGCCTATTCTTTGCCGCTCCAGCAGTAAGTACACACCTTGTCCCGGTCCAGACCGATGGCCTCCAGCAGGCCATCCAGAGACTGGTAGCCGAGAGAGTCAAAACCGAGCTTCTCACAGATGGCCTTGAGCATGCACTGGCCTCGTTCAGTGCGGGCGTCAGAGTACTCCTCCAGGTGGAGCTGGCCCTCGTCCCCCTCCAGCTCCTGGACCGTACGGCGGGCCAACAGGTCCATGTCCGAGTTGCCACGGGAGAAGTTGAGGTATTTGCAGCTGTACATAATGGGGGGGCAGGCGGAGCGCATATGGACCTCCTCCGCCCCGGACTCATAGAGAAATTCCACCGTTTCCCGGAGCTGGGTTCCCCGGACGATGGAGTCGTCCACGAAGAGCAGTTTCTTGCCCTCAATGAGCTCGGGTACCGGAATCTGCTTCATCTTGGCCACCTGATTCCGAACGTCCTGGTTGGTGGGCATAAAGGAACGGGGCCAGGTGGGGGTATACTTGACAAAGGGGCGGGCAAATGGCTTGCCGCTGCGGTTGGCATAGCCGATGGCGTGGGGCACGCCGGAGTCGGGCACACCGGCCACATAGTCCACCTTGGGGAGAAGACCGTGGAGAACCTCATCCCGGGCCATAATCTCGCCATTCTGATAGCGCATGACCTCCACATTTTTCCCCTCATAGTTGGAGTTGGGGTAGCCGTAGTAGGTCCACAAAAAGGCGCAGATCTTCATCTCCTCGCCGGCGGGGGACAGGGTTTCATACCCGTCAGCCGTAATACGCACGATCTCTCTCGGCCCCAGCTCATAGGCGTCGGCATAACCCAGCTTATGGTAGGCGAAGGACTCGAAGGACACACAACAGCCCTCCTGGTTCTGGCCCACCAGGACCGGCAGCCGGCCCAACTTGTCCCGGGCGGCGATGATCTCCCCCTTGTCGGTGAGGACGAGCAGGGTCATAGAGCCCTTGATTTCGTCCTGGGCGTGGAGGATACCGGACACCAGATCATCTTTCTGGTTGATGAGGGCCGCGGTCAGCTCGGTAGCGTTGACCTTGCCGGAGCTCATGGCCATAAACTGATGGCCGTGGTCGGAGAAATACTGCTGGATCAGCTCCTCGGCATTGTTGATGATGCCCACGGTGGTGATGGCGTACAGGCCTAAGTGGGATCGGACCAGCAGGGGCTGAGGATCGGTATCGCTGATGCAGCCGATGCCGCTGCAACCGTGGAAGTCAGACAGATCCTTCTCGAACTTGGTGCGGAAGGGGGTGTTCTCGATGGAGTGGATCTGGCGCTGGAATCCGTCCTGGGGGTCATGGATCAACATACCGCCCCGGCGGGTACCCAGATGGGAGTGGTAGTCCACTCCGAAAAAGATATCGAGGGTCACGTCCCGCTTGGAAACGGCCCCAAAAAAGCCACCCATTCTTGATTCTCCTCGTTACAATTGTTGTGGAGCGCCCATCAGGCGAAGAACAGCTTGGACAGGGTCATGGGATCGATGTACTTGCCGTCCTTGTAGACCCGCATATTGCCGGAGGCCACCTCGTCGATGAGCATAACCTTGCCGTCCGCGTCGTAGCCGAACTCGAACTTGATGTCGTACAGGACCATGCCCTTCTCCTTCAGGTCGTCGGCCACGATCTGGGTGATTTTCTGAGTCTCCTCCTTGATGGCGTCGTACTGCTCCTCGGTCATGACACCCAGAGCGACCAGACCGTCCTTGGTGACCAGGGGATCGCCCAGGGCGTCATTCTTAAAGGTAGTTTCCACATAGGCGGGCAGGTCGGCACCCTCGGCGATGTACTCCCCATAGCGGCGGAGGAAGGAGCCCACTGCCTTGTGGCGGCAGATGACCTCCAGCCCGTGGCCAAACACCTTGGCAGGCTTGACCTCCATGGTGGTGTTCTTCAGGTCGGCGGACACATAGTGGGTGGGGATGCCGGCAGCGTTGATTTTTTCAAAGAAATAAATGGACATCCGAAGGTTCACGTCGCCCACGCCATCGATGGTCAGGCCCACAGAGTTTTCGCCGGGATCGAACACGCCGTCCTTGCCGGTGCAGTCGTCCTTGAACTTCAGCAGGTAGTTGCCGTTGTCCAGAGCAAACACGTCCTTGGTCTTACCAGTGTAAACAAGCTTCTTTTCCATGATGACATTCCTCCATGTATGAAATTGAAATGGATGCTGAGTGTATTTGGGATAAAAAATGGAACAGGCGAAAAGGAAAACGGGGATATAGACAAAAAAGGAGCACAACGAAACAAAGAGGAGGGCGAATCCGCCTCCACCGCCCAGAGAGGCCTCTGTCTGAAAGACGGCCCGGTAGATCTCATTCGGGGTGGGGAACAGCATTCCCCAGAGGGGGGTGGAGAGGATCCACAGGAGCAGTACCCCGCCATACCGTCCCCTCCCAAGGGGGAGATAGAGAGCGGCCATGGCCACGGCACAGACAGCCGTAAAGAGGGCGGCGAAGAAAATATCCATGCCCGCGGGGATGGACCACAGGGCGATGCAGCAGTAAAAGACCTTCTGCAGATGGGAGATCAGGGCGGACAGGGCGCCGAGAGCAGCGCCAATCAAGCAGATAGGAATCGACTTCTTCATGACGCGCCTCCACAGTGAGCGGGCTGCCTCTTACTACCCCAGCTCGGCCTGGAGCTTCTTCTCCTTTTCGGCGATCTGGGCGGCCATGCTCTCCCTCGCCTGGTCCAGCCGGGCGGCCAGCTCGTCGTCGGAGACAGACAAAATCTGGGCGGCCAGTACAGCGGCGTTCTTAGCCCCGTTGATGGCCACAGTGGCCACAGGAATGCCGCTGGGCATCTGGACGGTGGCGAGCAGGGCGTCCAGCCCGTCCATAGCGCCCCCCTTCATGGGGATGCCGATGACCGGCAGGGTGGAGTTGCCCGCAAAGGCCCCGGCCAGGTGGGCCGCCATGCCGGCGGCACAGATGAGGACACCGAAGCCGTTTTTACGGGCGCTTTTGGCAAAGTCGGCGGCAGCGGCGGGGGTGCGGTGGGCGCTGAGGATATGGGCCTCGAAGGGGATGCCAAAGCTCTGGAGCTGCTCACAGGCTCCCTTCACCACCGGCCAGTCGGAATCCGAGCCCATGATGACAGCGACTTTTTTCATCAAAACCTCTCCTTTGTCAAAAAAGATTCAGGCTATCTGCGGGTACAGATAGCCTGATAGAATGTTAGTGTTCGGCCTTGGGCAGATTGGGGCCGTAGCCAGTGACGAACCTAGGAGAAAACACCCGGATAAAGCCCATGACTAAGCCCCCTTCCATCCATTAGGGTTCCATTTTATCGAAAAAACGCGGGCTTTGCAAGAGAGGGAATGAATTTCGTAGGCTTGTACAAGGAATTGCGAAATACGGGACAAAAAAGTTGGCATCCTCTGCTCACAGCAGGCCGGCAGTGTCCAAAATACGGGATACCGCAGCGGCTCGGAGGGACCAGGCCGCCGCCGCGCCGTAGCTCTGGCGGCGCTGAGAGACGAAGCCGGGGGCCTCCTCCAAGGCGTGCTGACAGAGGGTGAGGAACTCCCGCTCGTCATGGGCTCCGTAGACCACGTCGGGGAAGATCTCTACCTGCTCGGGCCACAGCATAGACACGATGGGCTTCCCGGTAGACAGGTACTCATACAATCGACCAGAGATCACATCGCTGTCCGGCCGGTCCTCCCGCAGCAGATCCAACAGCACATCGCAGCGGAACAGCCAGTCGGGTACCTCATTGAGAGGGCAGGGGCCGGCCAGCGCCACGTTGGGCTGCCGCCTGAGTCGAGGAAGGAGGGGATTGTCCTCCTGCCGGCCCAGCAGCAGGAAGGTCCAGCCAGGCCGCTCCCTGGCGGCGTAAAGGATGGGGGACAGATCGAGTTCCCGGTGGATGACCCCGGCCCAGCCCAGCACCGGGCCGTGGACCTGGGGCAGAGGGTCCGACTGAATAGAGCCCCCCTCGCCGGAGAACATGGGGTAGTTGACCCCGTTGGGCAGTTGAGCGATGTTAGAGCTGCAGGGGGACAGCCGGTCGGCCAGCAGGGGGGAGGCGGCGAAGACTATGTCGGCGTTGTTGGCCAGGGCGCCCTCCCACAGTGGGGGCAGCTCCTCCCAATCCCGGTCGCAGTCGTAGACAAGCCCGTCATATTCCAGGTGGTCCAGCAGGTGGACCTGCTCTGGACTGGTGGTCCACAGCAGGGGTGATTGGAAACGGTGGCGGGCGGCCTTGTCGGCGATGAATCGGCCCAGCTTCCTCTGGTTGCGCAGGAACAGCCGGGAATACTGCTCCGACACCGGGAATAGGGTGGGGGGAAGGGTGTAGACCGTCACGTTGGGGCGCACCTTCTGCCCCTTCTGCCGAAAGCTCCGGTCCCGTCTGCCGGCAGGGGGAGCGAAATATAAGATCTGTGTGTCCCGCAGCCGGGAGAGGAGCTGCTGGGTCCGGCCCGGAGAGGTGCTCCAGGGCTCATTGGATAGACATAGGATCTGCTTCAAAGAGGAGACCTCCCGGTAAAATGACATTGACTTATGGGACCTTTTTACCTATTATAGTATGGAGAGGGAGATACCGTCAAGCGGGCGGTTTTTCCTGCCCCCCTCTGGCTGGCGGAGCCGGGGGTGGCAGGGGCTCCGTCTGGAAAGGAAACGAGAATGCTGGAAGCCTTATTGAATTTGGATGCCTCGCTGCTGCTGGCCATTCAGGACCTGCGCTTGGACTGGCTGGACCCCATCGTGGCCTTCTACACCCAGCTTGGCAACGCCGGGCTGCTGTGGATCGTACTGTCCCTTTCCATGCTGTGCTGGCGGCCTACCCGGCGGGCGGGGGCCCTGGCGCTGACAGCTATGGTGCTGGGACTGCTGGTTACCAATGTGACCATAAAGCCGCTGGTGGAGCGGACCCGCCCCTGGCTGGACCTGCCCATCCTTCCCCTGGTGGTGGAAAACGACCCCCATTCCTTCCCCTCCGGACATACCTGTGCCGCCTTTGCGGCCGGGGTGGCTTGGGCCAAGACCCTGCCCTGGCGCTGGGGACGGATCGGGGCTGTACTGCTGGCGGTCCTGATGGGGCTGTCCCGGCTGTATGTGGGAGTCCACTATCCCACGGATGTGCTGGCTGGGGCTTTGATCGGAACACTGTGCGCCTGGGTGGCGCTGAAGCTGGACGGTTACAGGACGGATCGGTTGAAAGAAAATAGGAAAGGAGCCAAGTGATATGTGGAAGAACGTCGGTTATTACAACGGAGAAATTGGCCCTCTGGAGGAGATGAAGGTGCCCATGGGGGACCGGGCCCTCTACTTCGGCGACGGCATCTATGAGGCCGCCTGTGTGGCCAACCGCGTCCCCTTCGCGCTGGAGGACCATCTGGACCGGATGTATAACAGCCTCCGGCTGCTGGAGATCCCCTTCCGGATGGAGCGGGACCAGGTGCGGGCCGAGCTGCAGAAGGTCATCGAAGCGGCGGAGGAGGCTCCCTACCACTTCTTGTACTGGCAGGTGTCCCGGGGCGTAGCCCCCAGAGGGCACGCCTTCCCTCCGGCAGAGGTGGCCCCCACTTTGCTGGCCTATGTGCGGCCCCACAGGATGAAGGACCTGAATCAGCCCTATCGGCTTATCTCCCTAGAGGATAACCGGTACAAGCTGTGTCATATCAAGACACTGAATCTGATCCCAAGCGTACTGGCCAGCCAGCGGGCGGCGGAGCGGGGATGTGACGAAGCTGTGCTCCATCGAGGCAGCCGAGTCACCGAGTGCGCCCACAGCAATATCTCCATGCTGAAGGACGGAGTGCTGCGCACCGCCCCCACAGACGAGCTCATCCTCCCCGGCATCGCCCGGAAGCATCTGATTGCCCTGGCGAAAGAGAACGGCGTCCCGGTGGTGGAGGAACCCTTCTCCATGGTGGAGCTGATGAACGCGGACGAGGCCATTGTCACCAGCTCCAGCGCCCTGTGCATGGGAGTGGAGTCCATCGACGGCATCCCTGTGGGTGGCAGGGATCGGGAACGATTCCATTTACTCCAGAGCGCCTGTATGGAGGAATTCCAGCGAGAAACCAAGGCCAGGTGAGATGGACGTTAATAAAGAGCGCGGACAGAAACCCTGTCCGCGCTCTTTTTCGTTTATGAACAAAATCAGCGGGGGTGAATCGTCTGCCGCAGCCGGTTCCAGAGCCAATAGAGAAGGAAGGAGCCCAAATAGGCGGCAACTAGACGGCCAATTAGCAGCAGAGAGAGGGAGTGGACGCCCAGCTTCTGCAGGATAGCGGTGGCGTAGGTCAGCACCAGGCAGTGGACAAAGAACACAAAGAGAGAGGCCTGGTACAGCCAGTTGAGGAACCGCCGGAGCAGAGGGCCGCAGTTCTTCAAGGCGGCGCACAGCTCCATCAGCAGGTAAATGGACAGGAGGTTGGAGAGGGGCTTCATCAGCTCCAGGTTAAAGAATACCACCCCGGCGGAAAATTCCAGATAGCACAGGCCCAGATAGGTCAGCACCACCAGCCCTGAGCCCAGGATGGCCCACAGCCGGCGGGTCGGGGCCGGGCGCTCCGGCCGGAGATAGCCGGCGTACAGACCGGCCACCCAATAGAACAGATAGGTAATGAACAGCTTGCCCTGATAGGGCGCGAACCAGGGAAGGGCCCGGGCGGCCGCGCCCTGGAGCCAGAGAGCGGCCAGCATGACCACCAGGGCGCCCGCACAGCCGGCCAGCCAGCCCACACGCCGGACCAGCTGCCGCCACAGGGGGCGCAGGAGATAGAGCTGCATGACCACCAGTACATAATAGAACTGGGCCGACAGGGAGCCGAACCATAAATAATTTCCCAGCTCTGCCAGACTGCCCCGCACATAGCCGATGGGCAGAAAGCAGAGATAGTAGAACAAAGTCCAAAAGAGGTAGGGGAAATAGACCTTTTTGGCCCGGCGCAGGATATAGGGCCCGTAGGGGGACAGGGTGTCCCTCGCCAGCTCCAGCCCCATCTTCATCCCGCCGCTGAACAGAAAGCCGGGGACAGCACACCGGCTGAGAAGCCAGGGGACAAAGACCACCGCCCCCTGCCAGGAGGTGGGGTCGGCGTCGGTGATGCCTAGAGACATGACGTGGATCATGATGACCAGTAGGCAGCACAGGGCATTGAAGTCATCTAAAACAGGCAGGCGGGAGGGGGGACGCTCCAGCCCGACGGACGGATGAGCGGTGTTGTGCAAGGCGGACACTTCTCTCTCTCCGGCCGAAGCCGGGTGATGGACGGCGTTCTTCGCCAGAATTCGTTTTTAGTATAAGGAACTGGCAAAATAAAGTCAAGAGCGCCCCCGCCTGGATTCAGGCAGGGGCGCAAGCGGCAGGATCAGGGGATGATGAGCCAGGCGTCGAACTGGAAGCCCTCGGGAGAAACATCGTGGCTCCAGCATCCCAGACACCAGATGTTCCAGGCGTCCTCCAGGAGATGGTGCCCCACCAGCAGGTCGCACCCGTCCGGGACGGGGACGGCGGGGTTGGGGAGATACATCTCGTCGCCGTTTTCGTCTGTTTTGGTGGAGTAGTAGGTGGCCTCAATAGGCTGTCCGTCCACCAGGATGGTGGAACTGCCCGCTGTGGCGGTGATGGTCACCCCGCGGTACCGAGCGGTGGCGGTCTGGCTGTCCTCGTCCCAGCGGTACTCCGCGCCCAGCCTCTCGCAGAGCTGGCGGAGGGACAGATGGCCCAGGCGCAGCCCCTCCAGGTCATAGACCGGGCTGGGCGGGTCCATCAGGAAGGGCCGCAGACGGGGGTCCAGTTCCGCCTCTCTGGCGGGGGAGCCGTCCACGGGGAACTCCCACTGGTCAAAGACGATGGAATCCACCTGGGTCAGGTCCACCACCTGTTCAAACTGATGGTCCACTTCTCCCAACTGTGCCAGAGTCAGGGTGGAGCCGTCCTTCATCTTCAGATAGAACAGGTCGGTGGCAACGCCCAGGTCAGTGATAGAGTCGGCGTAGGAGGACCAGTCCCCGAGGCGTTCCAACTCGTAGGAGTAGGACACTGGGGTGAGGATAAGCTCCTTCAACCGGCCCCGGAGCCCCAGAAACTCATTGGAGATGACCTCCAGGTCCGGGGTGACGCGGATGGGCTCCACCACAGAATCCATAGGCAGCCGTACGGCGTAATCCCGGCCCATAAAGGCCAGCCATACATTCAGAGGCTCCTCCAAAGGGCCGACATACTCGCCGAACTGAATGTCGATCTGCCAGGAACGGCTGGTGCCGCTGGGATTGGGGAGGTCATGGATTCCCATACTGCCCGAATGGGTGCGAAGATCGTAGGAGATCCCATCGGGGCCGGTGCTGCCGCTCTCCAGCAGCCTGCTTACCATATCCTCCCCCCAGAAGTCCCGGTGGGCCTCGGCAAAGGCCCGGTTGCTCATCAGGTCGTCGATAGCCTGCTGATTCAGCCCTTCCACAGTGAGAACAACAAAGACGTTTTGACCGTCATAGAGCATACTGTCCGCCGTCAGGCGGTAGTCCTCGTTTTCCACGCTTTTGATGGTGTCCTGTACATAGGGCTCCACCACGCTGGCGTCCCCCCGTGTGAAAAACAGGTCCAGTACCCCCATCTGGTAGGCCGCCGCCAGGGCGGCCCCCGTGGTCAGTGCCAGGGTGGCGGCCAGCAGGACCGCCCATTTCATTTTTTTCTTCATACTGTTCTGCCTTGGACCTTCCGGCGGAGCGGAAGCCGCCTCTTCCTGCTCCAGTGCGGCCTCGACACGGGAGAGGATAGCTTCCGGGTCCAGCTCGGGGTACTCCTCGGGCAGACCTAAGTCGTTCCACAGCTCATGAATGTGACTGGACACAGGGCGTCCCTCCTTTCCCACACAGGGCCTCCCGCAGCTTATGCCGTCCCCGTGCCAGCCGGGTCCGGGCAGTGGCCTGGTTCAGCCCCATCTCTTTGGCCACCTGGTGCAGCGGCTCCTCCTCAAAGTAATAGCGCCGGAACAGAGTCCGGTCCGGCTCCTCCATGCTGTCCACCAGCCGCCGGAGCTGACTGTGGAGCTGGTGCCGCTCCGCCAGCTCTTCGGGGCCCGGCCGGCTGTCGGGAAGATGGTCTGGAATGGCGTCCGTTTCCCGCCGCCTTCTGACCCGGTCGATGGCCAGATTCCGGGCGGTCACCGCCAGCCATGGCCGGAGGGAGCGGACCGGGTCCAGCGATTCCCGGCTGCGCCACAGGGCGAGAAAGGTGTCGGAGACCACTTCCTCCAAATCCTCCCTCAGCGGCTCAGGGGCCAGGGCCCTGGCGGCTACCGCGGCCACATAATGGGTATACCGCCGGATGGTATCCTCCAGCGCGGCGCGGTCGCCCTGGGCCAGCGCCAGGACCAGACCTGTTTCGTCCAAGGAGCTTCCTCCTCTCTGTTTCAGTAGGGTGTAGACCATTCGTACGTTTGGTTCTGCTTATAGGTACGGCTGGGGGTGGGGCGGCGTTTCACAGTATCGAAAAAAATCTGCCGGCAGAGCAGCTGCCGGCAGAACAACGTCAATAGGTCCGTTCACAGATCGCCTGGATCTTGGCCTGGAGGCCCTTTAAATCCTCAAATGTTTCCGGCCGCCGCCGGGGGTCCCGGAGGATGGCCGCCGGGTGGAACAGGGCGGTCATATGGATACCGGCCTTTTCGAACCACTGGCCGTGCTCCTTTGAAATCTTAAAGTCCTCCTTGATCAGACGGATGGCGGCGACGCGCCCCAGACACACAATGATTTTGGGGCGAATCAGGGCGACCTGGTTGCGGAGATAGCCGATGCAGGCGTCCTGCTCCGAGTTGAGAGGGTCACGGTTCTGGGGCGGGCGGCATTTGACGATATTGGCGATGTATACGTTCCTCTTCCGGTCCAGGTCGATGAGCTCCAGCATATCGTCCAGCAGCTTCCCGCCCCGGCCTACGAAGGGCTCGCCCTGCAAGTCCTCGTTCTCTCCAGGGCCCTCCCCGATAAACATGACTTCCGCGTTTGGCACACCTGCCCCAAAGACCACGTTGTGCCTAGTGTCCGCCAGGGCGCATTTCTGACAGGACATACAGGCCTGTTCCAGAGGTCCCCAATCCAGCATCGCCACCGCTGATCACTCCTTTCTATATCTCAAAGCTCCTTGCTTTCAGTATAACACGATTTACCTGCCGCGCAAAGAAAAAGATTACTCCGGCCCCTATAAAAACTGGACAATTTCTGAATTAAATTCTGCAAATAAAGAAAATACATCCTAGAAAATCCCAGCCTTCACACAAAAATACAATTTTTCCTGCAAAAAACGGGAATACTTGTCAGATGAGGCATTGTCAAGCAACAGGATATTGTGGTATGATACCGATTGAAAAAGAATCTTATCTGTATCTTTCTAAGGAGGAAACTGGGATGCGAGGAGTGCATACCGTAGTCAACGACATTCGCCGCAAGGTTTTTACCGAGGTGGCGAGGATGTCCTTTGAGGGCGGCGACTATGGGGAGACGCTTAGACGCCTGCCCCATAAGATCATCCCTGGCGAGGTGGCCCGTTACCGCCAGAATATTTTGGTGGAGCGCGCCATCGTCAGCGAGCGGCTGCGCCTGGCCATCGGCCTGCCTCTGCGGGATCTGAATGAATACGCCCCTACCATCGACCATCTGGAGGACAGCGTGGTGGCGGAGAAGTACTATGAGCCCCCGCTGATCAACATTATTCCCTTTGCCTGCAACGCCTGCCCCCCAAAGCAGGTCCGGGTGAGCAATATGTGCCAGGGCTGTCTGGCCCATCCCTGTCGGGAAGTCTGTCCTAAGGATGCCATCAAGGTGGTCCAGGGTAAGAGCGTCATCGACCAGGAGAAGTGCATCAAGTGCGGCAAGTGCGTGGACCAGTGCCCCTATAACGCCATTATCAAGTTTGAGCGGCCTTGCGCCGAGGCCTGCGGCATGGATGCCATTAGCTCTGACGAGCTGGGCCGGGCCAAGATCGACTATGACAAGTGCGTATCCTGCGGAATGTGTCTGGTCAACTGCCCCTTCGGCGCCATCGCGGACAAGAGCCAGATCTTCCAGATGATCCAGGCCATCAAGCGGGGGGATCGAGTCGTCGCCGCTGTGGCCCCCGCCTTCGTCACCCAGTTCGGTGAGAATGTGTCCGCCGCCCAGATGCGGGAGGCTATGCTCCAGGTGGGCTTTGCCGATGTGCGGGAGGTGGCGGTGGGCGCCGACCTGTGCACCATCGAGGAGGCCAAGGACTTTTTGGAGAAGGTGCCGGACGAGCTCCCCTTCCTGGCCACCTCCTGCTGTCCCTCCTGGTCTGTGATGGCTAAAAAGCTGTACCCCCAGTTCAAGGACAACATCTCCATGGCCCTGACGCCCATGGTGCTTACGGCCCGGCTCATCAAAAAGGAGGACCCCGAGGCCCGTGTGGTATTCATTGGCCCCTGCGCCGCTAAGAAGCTGGAGGCCTCCCGGCGTACCATCCGAAGCTATGTGGACTTCGTCCTCACCTTTGAGGAGATGCAGGGCGTGTTCGACGCTAAGGGCGTGGACCCCAGCAAGATGCCCGGCGATCCCGAGAACGACTTTATGCGAGCCACTGGCGCTGGCCGTGGCTTCGCGGTGACGGGGGGAGTGGCCGCCGCGGTCAAGGCTGCCATCAAGGAGCTGGACCCCGAAAGAGAGGTTCTGGTGGAGCACGCCGATGGTCTGCGGGAGTGCCGGAAGATGCTGGCAATGGCTAAGGCCGGCAAGTATAATGGCTATCTATTGGAAGGGATGGGCTGTCCCGGCGGCTGTGTGGCCGGCGCGGGAACCATCACTCCGGTGAAGAAGAGCACCACCGCTGTGGCCGCCTATATGCAGACATCCTGTAGCCAGAGCGCGCTAGAGTCCCCCGTAGCCCAGCGATTGGAGGAGCTGGAGAGGCTGGAGGATGAGGCTGAAGTCAACTGAACCCCTGTTTGTCGGAGATGACAATGGATCCGTCCGCGCCCGTTCCGGGTGCGGACGGACTTTTTTTGTCAGAAAAGAAAAACGAGCACAACATATTGCGATGGACAGAAGAGAGTGGCACAAGATATCAATGGGACTGGACTGGTTGGAAGTTATTGTAAACTAAATGGAACAGATGTTTTTGTAAAGAAACCGCCGATTTCGAAGGAAAGCGGCGGTTTTTTCTATAAAAAACCATGAAAAAAAGACTTGCATTTTATGTCAACACCTTTTATACTAAAAGGCAAGGTGGAGTAAAGTGGAGTAAAATCCCTATATAAACCACTAAAGTGGGGGAGAGGTGAGGAACATGACCGGCACATACGAGCACAGCATCGATGCTAAGGGTCGGCTGTTCATCCCCGCCAAGCTCCGGGAGGAGCTGGGGGTCACCTTCTACCTGGCTATGGGCGTGGACGCCTGCCTGGCCATCTATCCCCAAGCCACCTGGGATCGCTTTACTGAAAAATTCGCTTCCCTGCCAATGAGCCAGTCCAAGGCCATGCGGCCGCTGTTCGCCAACGCCGCCAAGTGCGAGCTGGACAGCCAGGGGCGCATCGTCATCCCCCAGAAGCTGCGCAAATATGCCGGCCTGGAGAAGGATGTAGTCATCATCGGAGTCAATGACCGGGCGGAAATCTGGTCCGCCGATGCCTGGAATGCCCAGGAGGAGGAAGAAATGACGCCGGAGAAGATGGCTGCCTGTATGGCGGAGCTGGGATTCTGATATGAGTGAGTTTACCCACTACCCCGTTCTGCTCAATGAGTGCATTGAGGGGCTGAATATCCGCCCGGACGGCGTGTATCTGGACGGGACCTTGGGCCGGGCAGGCCACAGCCGGGAGATCGCAAAGAGATTGAATACCGGGCGGCTCATCTGTGTGGACCGGGACGAGGCGGCCTTGGAGTCTGCGGGTCGGCGGCTGGACGAATACATGGATAAGGTCACCCTGGTCCACAGCAACTTTGACCGGGTGGGCCAGATTGTAGAGGAGCTGGAGTTGTCCGGTGTGGATGGGATGCTCTTTGATTTAGGGGTGTCCTCCCCGCAGCTGGATGACAGCTCCCGTGGGTTCTCCTACATGGCTGACGCCCCCCTGGATATGCGGATGGACCGGTCTGAGGGGCTGACCGCCGCGGAGGTGGTCAACACCTGGAGCCAGGAGGAGCTGCGGCGCATCCTCTTTCAGTACGGTGAGGAACGCTGCGCTCCTCAGATCGCCGCTGCTATCGTCCGCCGCCGGACGGAGAGGACTATCCTCTCTACTCTGGAGCTGGTGGACATCATCAAAAGCGCTATGCCCGCCAAGGCGTTGAGAGAAAAACAGCACCCCGCGAAGCGGACCTTTCAGGCCATTCGGATCGCGGTCAACGACGAACTGTCTTCTGTGGACCGGATGCTCCAGGGGGCGGTCTCCCATCTCAACAGAGGGGGAAGGCTGGCGGTGATTACGTTCCACTCTCTGGAGGACCGCATTGTCAAGACCAGCCTGGCCGGTTTTGCCAGGGGATGTACCTGCCCGCCGGATTTTCCCGTCTGCGTCTGCGGCAAGACGCCGGACATCCGGCTGGTGAATAAAAAACCCATTCTCCCCTCTGCCCAGGAATTGGAGGAGAATCCCCGCTCCCGCAGCGCCAAGCTGCGGGTGGCGGAAAAATTGTGAAGGGCACGTCCGGCGTGCCCGCTTCCTACCAAAGAGAAGGAGTGAGCGCTATGGCTGCCCGCCGTCGCAGCACAACCGTATATAACACCTATGGCAGCGTGGCCTATGCCCCCGCCTATGACGGCTCTGCCGTCCGTGCCCCCAGAAGGGAGGAGGAGCTTCAGCGCCGTCCCCAGCCCAAGACACGGGAGCACGTCCGCCGCAAGCAGCTGACCCGCACCCAGGTCCAGGTCCGAGAGGCCGGTCAGGTGGCTCCCTTCGCGGTGGTGGGATTCATTGCGGTGGCAGTCTTTGCGGCCCTGCTCATTACCAGCTTTGCTCAGTTTACCGCCCTAAATGGGGAGGTGGTATCCCTCCAAAACCAGCTGACCACACTCCAGACAGAGAACGCTACCTTGTCCGCCCAGTACGAAAAGGTCTTTGATATGGAGACGATCCAGGCCGCGGTGGGAGAGAGCATGGTGCGGCCCACCAGCGACCAGGTAGAGTACATCGATTTGTCCGAGCCGGATACCGTGGTGGTCTACGGTGAGCAGGAGGCTTCCGGAGGCATCGTCGGCGCCCTGAAGGCAGCGGGCACAGTGTTGGGAGAAATGATTGAATATTTCCGCTGAACCGGCCATATAGATGAAAGACGAAAGATAGAGCAAGGGGCGCAAGAAAGGATATTTCTTGCGCCCTTCTACCGCAAAGGAGGGAAGCGTTATGCGGGAGGAATACGGGAGAAAAAGCCGCCAGAGCGCGGGCGGCGGGACCCGGGGCAGCCACTCCAAACGGTCTATATTCCGGCGCACGGTCTTCCTGATGGCGGTGTGCGGTGTGCTTATGTTCATCCCTCTGTTTTGGAAGCTGTGGAACATCGCCATTGTCAACCATGACTACTACCAGCAGCTGGCCACCAAGCAGCAGACGCTGGACCTGTCTGTATCCTCCAGCCGGGGGAACATTTACGACCGAAACGGCAACGTGCTGGCCATGTCAGCCACAGTATACAACCTGATCTTATCCCCCAACGACCTGGAAAAGAGCGTGTCCAAAAAGGACTTTACCGATGAGGAGGGCAATCTGGACCAGGCGGCTTACGAGGCGGCGGTGGCCGCCAAGCAGGACCAGATGGTCCGGGACCTGATGGCTCTCGTCCCCGGCCTGGACGAGGAGAGAGTAGATACCCAGGTGCACGCCACCAAGTATTCCTACCGTGAGATCAAGAAGAACATCGAGGAGGAGGAGGCCCAGGCCATCCGGGAATACATCACCGAGAACAAGACCTCCGCCTACCTATACCTTACTCCCGGGACCAAACGCTACTACCCCTACTCCGGCCTAGCTGCCCAGGCCCTAGGGTTTGTCAATGACGAGGGGGGCGCCTACGGTATCGAGGCGGCGTACAACGACGTGCTGGAGGGCACCGCCGGCCGGGTGGTCACCACCAAGACCGGAGCGGGCACCCAGATGTACAACGCATACTCTGATTTCGTGGACGCCATTGACGGCTATGACTTGACCCTGACTATCGACGCTACCATCCAGTCCTATCTGGAAAAAACCATTGAGGAGGGCATCCAGGACTATGACGTGCGCAACGGCGCCTTCGCCATTGCCATGGACCCCAACACTGGCGCTGTCCTGGGGATCGCCAGTTCCCCGGACTTTGATCCCAATAACTACTCAAAAATTCTGGATGATATGCTGAATGGAAAGATGGATGAGAACACTCAGGCCATCTACGAGCAGTTGAAGGCGGACAATCCGGAAAATCTGACCGACGCCGAGCTCATGGCACAGGCAGAGAGTCAGGCATACAGTCAGGCCGTGATGAGCCAGTGGCGGAGTAAGGCCATCGACGATACCTATGAGCCGGGCTCTACCTTCAAAGCCCTGGTGCTGGCCGCCGCCCTGGAGGAGGGGGTGGTGAGTGAGAGCGACACCTTTTACTGCTCCGGCAGCGTGAAGATCGCCGATCACACGATTCACTGTTCCAAGGTCACTGGCCACGGTTCCCAGACCCTGGCGGAGGCGGTGGGCAACTCCTGCAACCCCGCCTTCATCGCCATCGGTCAGCGGCTGGGCATCGATTTGTTCTACGACTATTTCGAGGCCTTCGGCATGAAGGAAAAAACAGGCATTGACCTGCCTGGAGAGGGCAAGGGCGTGGTCTGGGAGCGGGAAGACATGATTCCCACTGACCTGGCGGTAGCCTCCTTCGGCCAGCGATTCAACGTCACCCCCCTCCAGATGATTCGAGGCTTTGCGGCCGTCATCAATGGCGGTAACCTGGTAAAGCCCTATGTGGTCCAGTCTATCAGTACGAAGGATGGCACCGTGGTCCAGAACACGGAGACCGAGGTCGTCCGTCAAGTGGTCAGCCAGGAGACCAGCCAGCGGGCCACCGATATCCTGGAGCAGGTGGTGTCCAAGGGGACCGGCAGGAACGCCTATGTGGCGGGGTACCGCATCGGCGGTAAGACGGGCTCCTCGGAAACAGGGGAGACGGGGCGCACTATCGTGTCCTTTATGGGCTTCGCTCCGGCTGACGACCCTCAGGTCATCGTCCTGCTGGCCTACGACAAACCTCAGGAGAGCGCCACTAACCCCAAAGAATCCACCACAGGGGTGTACATCAGCGGCGGCAATATGGCCGCCCCAAAAGCTGGCCCCCTGATCGCCCAGATCTTGGACTATATGGGAGTGGAGAAGAAGTACAACGCCGACGAGTCCGCCGCCGTGGATGTAAATACCCCCAAAGTCACCGGTATGACAGTGGCCGATGCCAAAAAGGCGTTAGACAAGAAAAACCTGAAGTACCGCACAGTGGGCGAGGGAGAGAGCATTACCGCTCAACTCCCTGCCGCCGGGGCCAGCGTCCCAGGAGGTTCCACTGTGGTGCTATACCTAGGGGACGCGGTGCCCGAGGAGAGCGGTACTGTCCCAGATGTGGTGGGCATGAGCTATGAGGGCGCCAAGAAACGGCTGGAGGAGGCCGGGTTCTTTATGCGGGCCTCCGGCGTATCTGTGTACTATAGTAATACCACGACTGCCAGTGACCAGAGCATCCTGGGCGGAGAAACAGCCGCCATGGGCACCGTGGTAGATGTTCAGTTCTCCAACATTGTGGAGGACGGCGCGGTAGACTCGAGATAGGGAGATCCCTCCGGCTCGCTAGACTGCTGCATCATTTTGGCAAAATTTATAGAGAATCAAACCCACCCTTGAGGGGTGACGACATGAAATTGCGCCAATTGTTGAACGGCGTCCCCCTCAAGGGGGGTAACATTGACCAGGAGATGGAAATAAATTCCATTTCTTATGACAGCCGGACCCTGGAGCCCGGCGCTCTCTTCGTGGCTCTGCCAGGAGATAAGACGGATGGTCACCGGTACATCGACACGGCTCTGGAGAGAGGCACCGCGGCCGTCCTGTGCCAGCGGGCTCCGGATCGGCCGGGTCCCTGGCTGGTGACAGAGGATACCAGACTGGCTCTGGCCCTTCTCTCGGCCAACTGGTTTGGACATCCGGGGGACGCTATGACCTTGGTGGCGGTCACCGGGACCAACGGCAAGACCACCACCACCAGCCTCATCAAAGAATTGCTGGAGGGGACGCGCCGGGCCAAGGTGGGCCTGATCGGCACCAATCGGAACATGATAGGGCGGGAGGAGCTGCCTGCCCACCGCACCACCCCGGAGAGCTATGAGCTCCAAGCCCTTCTGCGCCAGATGCTGGACAATGGCTGTACCTATGTGGTAATGGAGGTATCCTCCCACGCCCTGGTCCAGCACCGGACGGCGGGATTGACCTTTGACCTGGGGCTGTTCACCAATCTGACCCAAGACCACCTGGATTATCACCACACCATGGAGGAATATCGAGCGGCCAAGGGACTGCTCTTTGACCAGTGCCGCCAGGCGGTGCTGAACCTGGACGACCCAGCGGGCCGCTGGTATCTGGAACGGGTCAGATGTCCGGTGTTTACCTATTCGGAAAACAGGACCCAGGCGAATTTGAGCGCCAAAAATATCCGCCTGTTCCCCAGCCACGTGGAGTTTGACGCGCTCTCCACCGGCAGGTTAGTCCGCGTCCACCTGCCCATCCCCGGAGGGTTTTCCATCTACAACGCCCTGGCGGCCCTGTCCGCCGGACTGTGCCTGGGCCTGGGTCTGAAGGAGATGGCTCGGGTCATGCCCGCGGTCCACGGGGTAAAGGGCAGGGTGGAGGTGGTCCCTGTTCCTCCGGCCTATACCGTCATCATCGATTACGCCCACAGCCCCAACGCCCTGGAGAACATCCTGACCACCGCGCGGGACTTTACCGCCGGACGTCTCATCTGTCTGTTTGGCTGCGGGGGAGACCGGGATAAAACCAAACGGCCCATTATGGGGGCCATCGCCCAGGACCTGGCCGATGTGGTGGTGGTCACCTCGGATAATCCCCGGACGGAAGATCCCCAGGCCATTATCACCGATATCCTGTCCGGTATGGAGGGGGAGCTGGAGAAGGTCCATGTGGAGCCGGACCGGCCTGCGGCCATCGGCTGGGCCCTGTCCCAGGGACAGCTTGGCGATGTGATCGTGCTGGCGGGCAAGGGCCATGAGACCTATCAGGAGATCAACGGCGTGTTCCATCATCTGGACGAGCGGGAGATCGTAGCCGACTGGTTTGCCGCGCAAAAAACGCCTCCTAAGGCGGCCGCCCAAGCGCGGGCCAGCACGGCGCTGGCGGGGAGTGGGGCGGAGCCGTGAGAAAGGCGTGCCATTTCCAAGAAAAGGGACGGGAAAGTGTGTGCAAAGGCTTAAAACTCTGCCGGAACGACAAGAAAGGACTGGAAAAACTCCGGCGGGCATAGTATAATAATAGGCCGCATATGCGCGGTTTGACTTACTTGAGAGAAAGACGACCTGGAGGGGTTCCGACATGACATATATACTGAGCTTTATCGTGGCCTTTGGCGTGGCCGCTATCGCGGGCCAGATCCTGATCCCGCTGCTTCGCCGGCTGAAGGCGGGCCAGTCCATCCGGGAGGATGGACCCACCTGGCACATGGCCAAACAGGGGACCCCCACCATGGGCGGCATCATGTTTATCCTGGCCATCGGCGTGGCCGTGCTTACAGCCGGGTGGGAGGACCTGCTTCGGGGAAGCCGAAACCACCTGTATGTGTTTCTGTTTGCTCTGGTCTTCGGAATCATCGGATTTATTGATGACTTTCAGAAGCTGCGCCACCACGCCAACGAGGGGCTGACTGCCGGTCAGAAGTTCCTGCTCCAGCTTGCGGCGGCTATCGTCTTCACTGTGCTGCTGCGCGGAAGCGGCTATCTGACCCCCAATTTGTATATCCCCTTCCTGAACGTAGAGCTGGCCCTTCCCTGGGTGGTGTACATGGTGTTCGCCGCTTTTGTCATGGTGGGCACTGTCAACGCCGTCAACCTGACCGACGGCATCGACGGGCTGGCCACCGGCGTCACCATCCCTGTGGCCCTGTTCTATGTGGGCGTATCCGCCTGGTACGGCCGGGATGACCTGACGGTACTCTCTGCTGCCCTGGCCGGCGGTCTGTCCGCCTTCCTGCTCTATAACTTCCATCCCGCCAAGGTCTTTATGGGGGACACAGGCTCCCTCTTTCTGGGCGGTATGGTGTGCGGGCTGGCCTTCGCCCTGAATATCCCCCTGGTCATCCCCATCATCGGCCTGGTCTATGTGGCTGAGGTGCTGTCCGATATTATCCAGGTAGTCTATTTCAAGAAAACAGGCGGAAAGCGGTTCTTTCGCATGGCGCCCCTCCACCACCATCTGGAGATGGGCGGCTGGAGCGAAACCAAGCTCTTTTGTGTCTTTTCCGGACTGACGTTGGTGCTGTGCGTCGTGGCCTTTCTGGGAGTAATGAACCGCTATCCGGTCTGATGCCGGGAGAGAGCAGCCCCGCGCTTTTCCGGATCCCTGTCCGAGTACGTCCCCATTTGATCAAAGGAGGTGGACATTATCGCCAGAAAAGCAAAACGTGACCTGACCATGGAGGAGCAGCTGGCCCGCGGCCCCATGGACCTGCCCTTCCTGATGCTGGTGCTCATGCTGGTGGGGATCGGGCTCATCATGATGTTTTCCGCTTCCTTTGCCTCGGCCTACTATGACTCGTCCCAAAATGTGCAGAACAACCCCATGTTCTACATCCGAAGGCAGGCCGCCTATGCCGCGGCAGGTCTGCTGGTGATGTATGTGACATCCAAGATCAATTACCAGCGTTTTCGCTGGATGTCTGTCTTTGTGCTGGTGGGCGCGATTGCGCTGCTGGTGCTGGTATTGACGCCCATCGGCGTAGAGATCAACCAGGTGAAACGCTGGCTCTATCTTTTCCTGGTGGCCGGCCCCACCTTTCAGCCTTCCGAGATTGCTAAGGTGGCGGTGGTCCTGTTTTTCGCGGCCCGGCTGTCCAAGCGGGACACCGAGCGGAAAAAGAAGTTTACCAACCGGACGCTCACCGGGCGGACTCTGAATCGGCTGGAGCGCATCGGCTTTTTGGAACTGGTGCCTTACGGTGCGGTGCTTTCCCTGGTGCTGGTACTGGTGGTCATGGAGCCCCATATGTCGGGTACCATCCTCATCATGGTGGGGGCCGCCGCCGTCCTTTTCGCATCAGGCATCAATCTGGGATGGTTCGTAGGGCTGGGCTCCTTTGCTGTGGCCGCCCTTACCTTTGTGGTCTTTGCCACCGACTATATGACGCGGAAGATCAACCTGTGGCTGGACCCCTGGTCCGATCCCCAGGGCGCGGGCTATCAGCCCATCCAGTCCCTCTATGCCATCGGCTCTGGCGGCCTGTTGGGCCTGGGGCTGGGTAAGAGCCGCCAGAAGTTTCTCTACATCCCTGAGCCGGAAAATGACTTTATCTTTTCCATCGTGGTGGAGGAGTTGGGCTTCATTGGAGCGGCCATCGTCCTGATTCTGTTCGCCCTGCTTATCATGCGTGGTTATTGGCTGGCCCTCCACGCCAGAGACAAATTCGGCACCCTGACCATCGTGGGTATCATCACGTTGCTGGCCGCCCAGGTATTTCTAAACATCGGGGTGGTCACCAACTTGATCCCCAACACGGGCATCTCCCTGCCTTTCTTTAGCTACGGGGGTACCGCGCTGATGATACAACTGGCGGAGATGGGCATTATTTTGAGCATCTCCCGGCAGATTCCGGCGCCAAAAAAGGACTGATAGAAAGCGTGGAGAGCTAAGATAAGGCATTGTTCTTCACGCTCACAGAAGAGGTGTTTTATGAACATTCTGTTTACCTGCGGCGGTACCGCCGGCCATGTGAATCCCGCGGTGGCTCTGGCCCATATCTTCCAGGAGCGGCACCCAGGCTGCCGGGTCCTCTTCGTGGGGGCCGATGGAGGGATGGAAAATAAGCTGGTGCCCAAGGAGGGCTACGAGATCCGCTCCGTCACCATCACCAATTTCCACCGCTCCTTTGCCCCTGCTGATATCGCCCACAACCTGGGCACCCTGATGAATATGCGGAAGTCCAAAAAGCAGGCTCAGGCTATTCTGGATGAGTTTAAACCTGACCTGGTGGTGGGCACCGGCGGCTACGCCTCCTTCCCTGTGGTCAACGAGGCCGCCCGCCGGAAGATCCCCACCGCCGTCCATGAGTCAAACGCCGTCCCAGGTCTGACCACAAAGGCTCTGGCCAGAGTGGTGGACCGGGTGATGGTGGGCTTTGAGGAGAGCCGTTCCTACTACGACGACCCCTCCAAGGTGGTGGTCACCGGCACCCCGGTCCGGGGCGATTTTTTCAAGTATACCCGCCAGGAGGCGAGGGAGAAGTTGGGCCTCGCCGACGAGCGGCCTCTGCTGCTGTCCTACTGGGGCTCGCTGGGGGCAGAGGTCATGAACCAGAAGATGGTGGATTTCATCGCCAAGGAGTGCTATGAGGGCGCTCCCATCCGCCATATCCATGGCGCCGGCCGGGACTTCCCCTGGATGCGGGAGGAGCTTCTTCGCCGGGGGCTGAAGCTGGGGGACAACGGGGTGGAGGTCCGGGAGTATATCTATGATATGCCTCTGGTCATGGCCGCCGCCGACGTGGTCTTGTGCCGGGCGGGGGCCTCCACGATCTCGGAGATCACCGCCATCGCCAAGCCCTCGGTGCTGGTCCCATCCCCCAATGTCACTGCCAACCACCAGGAAAAGAACGCGCGGGTGCTGGCTGACCAGGGGGCGGCGATCCTCCTGCGGGAGCAGGACTGCGGGGAGCATACCCTCTACGATACTGTGGAGCTGCTGATGCAGGAGCGGGACCGGCGGGACGCCATGGTCCGGGCCCTCAACGCCATGGCTGTGCCCAACGCCGGGGAGAAGATATACCAGACCCTGCGGGAGATCATGCGAGACAAAGCATAAGAAGGGGCGGGACGCCTCATAAACCAAATGGACTGTTTCCGCATAGGATAGCCTGAATCAAAGAAATTTGGAGGCTATCCCATGAGCTTTTATCGAATCGAGGGCGGACGGCCCCTATCGGGCAGCCTGTCCGTTCAGGGGGCCAAGAACAGTGTCCTGCCCATCCTGGCCGCCGCCGTGTTGGCCCCGGGACAGAGTGTCATCCACAACTGTCCCGACCTGTCCGACGTATCTGCTACCCTGGACATCCTGCGCCTTCTGGGCTGCCGGACGGAGCGGGAGGGGGATACTGTCCTGGTGGATGCCTCTGCCCTGTGCCGTTCGGACATTCCGGACCGGCTGATGCGGGAGATGCGCTCCTCTGTGATCTTTCTGGGCGCGCTGCTAGCCCGGCTGGGGGAAGCGGAGCTGACTTATCCCGGCGGCTGTGAGCTAGGCCCCCGGCCCATCGACCTGCACTTGGCCGCTCTGCGCCGGCTGGGTGCGGAGATCCGGGAGGACCAGGGGTGCCTGCGCTGCCAGGGGGGCGGAGCCCTCCGGGGAAGGGAACTTTGCCTGAATCTGCCCAGCGTGGGCGCGACGGAAAACGCCATGCTGGCCGCTTGCGGCTGTCCGGGGGTCACCTTAATCCAGGGCGCCGCCCGCGAGCCGGAAATTGTGGACTTGCAAGGGTTTCTGCGGGCTATGGGGGCGGAGGTGTCGGGGGCCGGGTCCTCGGTTATCACCATCCGGGGCGGCGTGCCGCTCCATCCGGCGGAGTACTGTGTCATGGGGGACCGGATCGCGGCGGCTACATATCTATGCGCGGCGGCCGCCGCCGGGGGAGAGGTGGAGTTGACCCGGGCGGAGCCCCAGACGCTTACCGCGGTGCTCAGTGCGCTGGAGGAGGCGGGCTGCCGCCTGACTTCCGGACCGGACCGCATTCTGCTGGAGAGCCGGGGGCCGCTTCAGAGCATCCCAACTGTGCGTACCGCGCCCTATCCCGGTTTCCCTACCGATGGGCAGGCCATCTTGATGGCCGCCCTGACTGGGGGGCAGGGGACCACCATGTTTGTGGAGAATATGTTTGATAGCCGGTACGGCCATGTAGACGAGCTGCGCCGCATGGGGGCGGATATCCGGGTAGACGGCCGGGTGGCGGTAGTCACCGGGGTAGGAAGGCTCCATGGAGCCGCCGTCCGAAGCACGGACCTGAGAGGCGGGGCCGCCTTGGTGGTAGCCGGACTAGGGGCGGAGGGGACCACGGAGGGGTCCGACCTGCACCATATTTGCCGGGGCTATGAGAAGCTGCCTCAGAACCTGCGGGCCCTGGGAGCGGATATTCAGGAGCTTCCGGATTGACCAGAGGGGGACCATTGGGAACACAGAGAACCAGCGGCGAAGCTGTGCAAACTTCCGGCAGGAACCGGATGGGAGCCCGGCGGAGCCAGGGAGGATCGTATGCCGAGAAAGAACCACAGCAGAACACGCAGGAAGAACAGAGGGCGCTTTGGCCCTCTGTTCAAGCTGCTCTGCGCCCTGGCTGTGGTCATCGCCCTGACCATAGGGGCCACAGTATTTTTCCAGGTGGAGACCATCGCTGTGACAGGAAACAGCCGCTATACACAGCAAGAGGTGATAGACGCCTCCGGCATCCAAATCGGCGACAATCTCTACCGAATGAATAAGTATCAGATCGGGGATCAGGTGCTGCGGCAGCTGCCCTATGTGGAGAAGATTCTGATCCGCCGCTCTCTGCCCAGCACCATCGTCATTACGGTGTCCGAGTGGGACGCTGTCGCCCAGATCCTGCCCCCGGAACCGGGTGCGGCGGTGACAGTGGAGGAACCGGAGCAGCCGGCGGAGGACCCAGAGGCCAGCTCCTCCGGCAGTCAGCCGGCCACCCTCCAGGCGGCTTCGGAGCCATGGCTCATCAGTGTGGGGGGCAAGCTGCTGGAGCCGGCGCCCGCCGACAGCGGAGCCATCGAGGTGACAGGGCTCACCGCCCTGTCACCAAAGGCGGGTACCATGCTGGAGATCCCAGAGGCGGAGCAGCCCAGACTGGATGCCCTGCTGGATCTGCTGGCCACTCTGGAGGAGATGGAGGCGGTGGACCGGGTGTCCTCCATCCAACTGAGTGACACCCAGGTCAAACTGCACTATCTGGAGCGGTTTGAGGTAAAAATGCCCCTTAACGCGGACTTTAGTTATAAGCTCCGAGTGCTGGAGCAGGCGGTGGCCAAGGCGGAGGAGGAGTTTGGCAGTCAGGCATCCGGCGCCATGGACCTGACACAGCAGGACTACGCCGCGGTGTATTCTCCCGATTGATGGGAAGTATTGGAAAATGACGGAAAGTTTCGTCGGAAGCGAGATTTTCTCTTGACCGGCAAAGGAAAGAGCGATACAATATAACAAAATGTAGACTTCACAAGCGGAAGCTATCCACAACAGGTTGTTTTGCGGCGATAGCTTCCACATTTACATAGGAGGAACGACAATGGCCTTCGGATTGGATATGGGTCCTGAAAGCGTAGTAAACATCAAGGTAGTGGGCGTCGGCGGCGGCGGCAATAACGTGGTCAACCGTATGGTCCGTACCGGCACCAAGGGCGTGGATTTCATCGCGGTCAACACCGACAAGCAGGCGCTGTCGCTCTCTGGCGCAGGCCAGAAGATACAGATTGGCGAGAAGCTGACCAACGGCCAGGGGGCGGGCTCCGACCCTGAGGTGGGCCGCAAGTCTGCCGAGGAGAACCGTAGCCAGATCTCCAAGGTCCTGGAGGACGCTGACATGGTCTTTATTACCGCCGGCATGGGCGGTGGCACCGGCACTGGCGCGGCCCCCATCGTGGCCGATATTGCCAAGGAGCTGGGGATACTTACTGTGGGCGTGGTCACCAAGCCCTTCCGGTTCGAGGGAATGCGCCGTATGAAGCAGGCGGAGAACGGGATTGCTGAACTGCGCAACAAGGTGGACTCACTGGTTATCATCCCCAACGAGCGGCTGAAGCTGGCCACGGACCAGAAGATCACCATGCTCAACGCCTTTGAGATTGCGGACGATGTTCTGCAGCAGGCCGTCCAGTCCATCTCTGACCTGATCAATAACACCGGCTTTATCAATCTGGACTTTGCCGATGTGTCCGCCGTCATGAAGGACGCGGGGTGCGCCCACATGGGCGTTGGCCGCGCCGCGGGCAAGAATAAGGCTGAGGAGGCTGCCAAGATGGCTATTTCCAGCCCCCTGCTGGAGACTTCTATCAACGGCGCCAAGGGCGTGCTGATCAATGTGACCGGCTCTATGGATATCGGCCTGGAGGAGGTAGAGACAGCGGCCAACCTGGTCCAAGAGGCCGCTCACCCCGACGCCAATATCATCTTCGGCGCTGCCTTTGATGAGTCCCTGGAGGACGAGATTCGGGTCACTGTCATCGCTACCGGGTTTGACCAGGCGCCCAACAGTGTTCCAACTGCCCCCAGCGCTGCTGGGGAGCGTCCCGCGGTCCAGGCTCCGTCCCAGGAGGCTGGGCAGCCAGCTGGAGAGGGGCAGTCGGCCGCTTCTCCTGTTGCCGAACCGGAGAAGCCCAAGGTCAGTGACGATGACTGGGATATTTTGGAGCGTATTTTCAGCAAGAAACGCTAATTTATGATAAAAGACAAAGCAGCCCGTGCCGATGGCACGGGCTGCTTTTATGCGGATTAGAAAAACATGATGATGATGGAGGTCATGATGCCGCATACACAAAGGGCGATAGAGCTCATAGCCCCCTGGAGAGCGCCAATCTCCATGGCCTTGGAGGTACCCAGAGCATGGCTGCACGCCCCGATGGCCACCCCTTCCGCCACCGGGTCTGTGACGTGGAACAGTTTGGCGAAAAGGGGGGCAAAGATAGCGCCTATTACTCCGGCCACTAGCACGGCGGTGACTGTGATGCCCTGAATACCACCGTTGCTGTCCGAGATGGCAACAGCGATAGCGGTTGTGACGCTTTTAGGCAGGAGGGAGGAGGCAATGACACTGTCCACAGACAGCAGTTTGCACAGCAGAAGGATGGACCCAAGACTAGTGAGACAGCCGGTGAAGCACCCCGCCAGGACAGGGAAAAAATACTCCTTTAGTAGCTGACGCTGGCGGTAGATATTCAGGGCCAGCACCGCGGTCACTGGGCCCAGGAGCAGGGAGAGGACATCGCCGCCCTGCTGGTAGTCCTCATACGGGACACGGAGGGCTGCCAATACCGACAGGATCAGAGCCACGGCCACGGCAAGGGGGTTGAGCAGGAAACAGCCGGTCCGTTTCTGGATCCACTGAGCCACGCTCCAGGCCGCGCAGGTCAGCACAATGCCAAAGAAGGGGGAGGAGAAAAGAATGTCTCTCACCGGCCTTTCCCCCCTTTCCGCCGAATGAGTAGCTGGATGGTCCAGGCGGTGACCAGATAGACCAGGGGGGTGGTGACTACGGCAATAAAAAGGAAGGGGAGCAGGTAGGGAAGAAGCTTCTCCCAATGCTCCATGATGGCTACACAGGGCGGGACGAAGAAGAAGGCCATATTGTCCACCAGGAAGCCGGAGACCCGGCCAATGTGCCGCTCCTTTACCACTCCAGAAAAGAGGAGCAGCAGGAGAAGCACCAGACTGATGACCCCGGCGGGAAAGGGGAAGGGCAGCAGAAAGGAGATGCCCTCGGAAATCAGACAGACGCCGAACACAACGGCGATCTCGCCCATGATGTTCAAAATACTAGCTCCTTTCCTCAGACCGGCCCACCAGGTAATCCAGGGTGACCTGGTAGAAGTCGGCCATCCGGACCAGGGTGGAGGCGTCCGGCTCCCGTTCTCCGGTTTCGTAACGGCGGTAGGTGATATAGACCATCTCCATGGCCTGGGCAGTTTCCGCCTGGGTCATGTGGCGCTCTTTCCGAAGAAGGCGGAGTCTTTCTGGTAATTTGGTCATTTATTATTTTACCTCTTGACAAATCCAAACGGATTTACTACAATAAAATAAATCCGTTTGGATGTATTTTTGGAGGGACAAAAATGACAGAAACGGTAAGAATCCTGTATGACTATGTCTTGGAATGCCGAAATGAAATGATGAAAGACCCGGACTATCGGGCTAGTGGTGAAATCGTGGATAAAAATTACAATCAGTTGAAGGGGCGGCTGAATGAGGAGGGGTGCCAGCTTTTGGACCAGCTGATGGACAGTCTGACGCACCAGCTGTGCCTGGACATGGAGTACAAATTCCAAATCGCCCTGGAAATGGGCGCGGAGTTGTATACAGCCCTCAGTCCCCGGCAGACGCCTTACTCCCAAATAGCGGTGGCGAAATAGTCTTCCGGCGTTTCGGCCCGACGGATCAGGCGGGTAGAGCCGTCCTCGCACAGCAGGACCTCGGCGGAACGGAGCCGTCCATTGTACTGATAGCCCATAGCGTGGCCATGGGCGCCGGTGTCATGGATGACCAACAGATCACCAATGTCTATCTCAGGCAGCATCCGGTCGATGGCGAATTTGTCGCTGTTCTCACACAGGGCGCCGGTGACGTCGTACTTGTGGTCACAGGGCAGGTCCTCCTTGCCCATCACAGTGATGTGGTGATAGGCCCCATAGATGGCCGGCCGCATCAGATTGGAGGCACAGGCGTCCACCCCAATATAATCCTTATAGGTGTGCTTCTCGTGGAGAACTTGGGTGACCAGGTGGCCGTGGGGAGCCAGCATGAACCGGCCCAGCTCGGTGCAGAGGGACACATCACCCATCCCCGCGGGGACCAGGATCTCCTCGTAGGCCCTCCGTACCCCTTCGCCGATGACCGCGATGTCATTGGCAGGCTGATCCGGACGGTAGGGGACGCCCACGCCGCCGGACAGGTTGATAAAGGTGATATGACAGCCGGTTTCTTCCTTCAACTCCACAGCGGTGCGGAAGAGAATGGCGGCCAGGGCGGGGTAATACTCGTTGGAAATGGTGTTGGAGGCCAGGAAAGCGTGGATGCCGAACTCCTCGGCGCCCAGCTCCTTTAGACGGCGGAATGCCTGGGTCATCTGGGGCCGGGTCAGACCGTATTTGGCCTCCCCAGGGTTATCCATCACCTGAAAGCCCTCTTTGCTCTCGCCCAGGGTAAAGGTGCCGCCAGGGTTATAGCGGCAGGAGATCTTTTTGGGGATATAGCCGATGGTGTTCCGCAAAAAGTCGATGTGACTGATATCGTCCAGATTGATGGTGGCCCCCAATTCGGCGGCCAGCTGAAATTCCTCGGCGGGCGTATCATTGGAAGAAAACATGATCTCGTCCCCGGCAAAGCCACACCGCTGGCTCATCATCAGCTCGGTGAGGGAGGAGCAGTCCACGCCACAGCCCTCCTCCCGCAGGAGCTTCAGAATTTGGGGATTGGGGGTGGCCTTGACGGCAAAATACTCCTTAAAGCCTGGATTCCAGGAGAAGGCCCGGTACAGGCCGCGGGCGGTTTCACGGATGCCCTTCTCATCGTAAAGGTGGAAGGGGGTGGGGTACTGTTTGACGATTTCCTGGAGCTGCTCCAGGGTGACGAAGGGCCGCTTCATGGCAGATCGCTCCTTTATCTTTGGTATGGGGCGGGACAGAGAAAAGCCTTCCCAGCGGGAAGGCAAAAAACTCCCCAAGAGGGAAAAATCAAAACTAGTTTATCCCCCCAAGGGAAAAAAGTCAATGCGCGGAACGACCAACAAGCCGGCAGAGAAGAAAAAATCTTTTATCTTTCGAGAAAAAATCCCGAAAACATAACATTTTCTCTTGCGTCCTGTCGGAAATTCTGTTATGATACTTCGGAACGAGAAAGGGGGAGCGCGTCATGACCATGTATGAGCCTTTTAGCTGGCCTAAGTTTGACGGGGCCCTCATTTCTATCTGCCGCTGACAATCACAATGTGGTTGTCTTTTTTTGTGTGCCAAACGTGAAGGGAGAAATGTAAATGAATCACCACGAGCCTATCCGCGACGCCCGTCAGTTGGGCCTGCCCAAAATGCTGATCCTCGGCCTTCAGCATATGTTCGCCATGTTCGGCGCTACCGTGCTGGTCCCCATCCTGGTCCAGGGCTACGGGCTGCCCCTTTCCATCCAGACCACCCTGTTTTTCGCCGGTGTGGGCACCCTGTTCTTCCACGTATGTACCAAGCTGAAGGTGCCAGCGTTCCTGGGTTCCTCCTTTGCCTATCTGGGCGGCTTCAGCGCAGTGGCCCAGCTGGATTCCGGCATCTATGCCAATATGACCGGAGAGGAAAAGCTGCCCTACGCCCTGGGCGGCATCGTGATAGCTGGCCTGATGTATCTGGTGCTGGCCGCTCTGATCCGGCTGCTGGGCGTGCGCAAGGTCATGCGCTACCTGCCCCCCGTAGTCACCGGGCCCATCATCATCCTCATTGGCTTGTCCCTGGCCCCCAGCGCGATCAATAACGCCTCCACGAACTGGTGGCTGGCCCTTTTGTCCATCGCTGTTGTTATCGCGGCGAACATTTGGGGCAAGGGCATGATCAAGATCATTCCTATTCTGCTGGGCGTTGTGATCCCCTATGTGGTAGCGTTGGCTACCAACCAGGTGGACTTCTCCGGCATGGCCGCCGCGGAACTGGTCGGACTGCAGCCCTTTGTCTTGGCCAAGTTCGACCTTACCTCCATCCTGGTCATGGCCCCCATCGCCGTGGCGGCCATGATGGAGCATATCGGGGATATGTCTGCCATCTCCGCCACGGTGGGGGAGAACTTTATTGAGAATCCGGGCCTCCACCGCACCCTCATTGGCGACGGCATCGCCACCTCCCTGGCCGGAATGTTTGGCGGTCCCGCCAATACCACCTATGGCGAGAACACCGGTGTGCTGGAGCTGTCCCAGGTCTTTGATCCCAAGGTGGTCCGGCTGGCCGCTGTCTATGCGGTGGTGCTGTCCTTCTCTCCCAAGTTTGCCGCCGTCATCAACTCCATCCCCACCGCCATTATCGGCGGCGTGTCCTTCATCCTCTATGGCATGATCTCCGCTATCGGCGTGCGCAACGTGGTGGAGAACCGGGTGGATTTCACCAACTCCCGCAATCTTATTATTGCGGCCGTCATCATGGTGTGCGGCCTGGGCTTCAAGATCTGGGGCAACAACAACGAGTTCTCCGGACTGACCTTCCATGTGGGCGGCGCCTCCGTGACGCTGACCTCCCTGGCCATTGCGGCCATCGCTGGCATCGCCCTCAACGCCATCCTGCCCGGCAAGGACTATGAATTCGGCGCCGATGTGACCAAGGGCCGCTCCGGTGACTTTGGACGGTATTGAGTGATACATGTAGTTAGAAACGGGGGCCTCCGGAATGTCCGGAGACTCCGTTTTTATTCCATTCCTGAAAGAAAGATATAGCAAAGATGAAAAAAACATTAAATCGGGGGCAAGGTCCTTGCGCTGGAAAACAAAATAGGATAAAATGAAGCCATCAAACGGGCGACCGTATGGAATGAAGGAGGCAACGATACCATGGGATTTTTTGATAATTTCAAGGAAAAGGCCACTGACTTGGCCCAGGCCGGTGTAGCCCAGTCCAAGCGGCTGGCGGAGATCGCCAAGCTAAAGACCGCCAACATGGGCGAGGAGGACACCATCAAAAAGGCGTACATCGAGCTGGGTAAGCTGTACTACGCGGAGAAGGGTGCCGCCCCTGAGGCGGCCTATGCCGCCTCCTGCGAGAAGATCACTGCGGCCAAGGCGGCGATCGAGGCCAACAACGACCGCATCGCCGAGCTGAAGAGTTCTGCCGACGATGAGGTGGAGGTGGTCGCGCGGGTGGAGCCTGTGGAGCGCGCAGCGGAGCCGTCTGCCCATCAGGAAGCGGAGGTTCAGGAAACAGAAGCCCAGGAGAATCCGCCCCAGGAATAACACCGCCGCTAGGGGCCTGCCATGATTTGACATGGCAGGCTCTTTTTCGTATGCTCTCCCCCTTTTTCGGGCAAGCTGTGGGAGAAGGAGGAGAGCTTATGGAGCAATATTACCGTCTGCCACAGGATGTGGTGGGCCACGACCCGGTGCTGCTGTCCTACTGGGACAAGATGCCCCCACGGGCCCGGCTGCGTCTGCTGGAGAGCGATATCAGCGTATCGACCCTGGGAGAGCTGCAAAAGCTGGGGGAAGAGCTGGGACGGGATACGACCGTACCGCCCGAAATGAGGTAAAAAAGGATTTTCATTCCAACTATGATATTTTTCAGCAGAGAACTTCTGGCTGAAATGTTCTCTTTTGGTTGCGCCGCCCTGAGAAACATGATACCATAGGAAAAAAGGAGGCGGCGACCATGCTGTTTGTATGTTACCCCAAATGCACCACCTGCCAGCGGGCCAAAAAATTCCTGGACGACCGGGGCGTGTCCTACACCGAGAGACACATTAAGGAGAATAATCCTACGGCGGAAGAGCTGCGCGGATGGTGGCAGGCCAGCGGCTTGCCATTAAAAAAATTTTTTAATACCTCCGGCCTATTGTACAAGTCTTTGGAACTGAAGGACAAGCTCCCCACCATGACGGAGGAGGATCAGCTGGCACTGCTGGCCACCGACGGAATGCTGGTCAAACGGCCCATCCTGGTGGCGGATGACTTTGTGCTGGTGGGCTTCCGAGAGGCGGAGTGGTCCGCGCGGCTGTAAAAAGCGCCCAGCTTCAGGGAAAGGAAATGGATCGGACAGACTGGAGGGATTCCATTGGGGGTCCTCCAGTCTGTCTTTGCTAAAAAATATTCCTTTGCTGACATTAGGGTCCAGGGTGCTTTTTCCATTGTCCGTCCCAGATAGGACGAAGCTCGGACAGCTGGAAAGGGTGGAAGGTCTACCCTTGATTGAATCTCCCCCGACACGGTCATAATGAGAGGGCGGACGGCTTGAACGTGCCGTCCGCCCTTTCGTTTTTAAGGGGGTGGAACAAATGGAGAAAGGACCAAAACAGAAGGGCGGCCCCGGTATGGCCGGCGCTTTGGCGGGTGTGCTGGGGCTGTGTCTTCTAGCGGCTATCCTGTTGACCGGAGATGGGGGAAGGGCCTCGGAAGCGGCTGCGCCCGCCATGCTGACAATGCCTAGACTGTCCGCCGCCGCTTCCGTGGATACCGAGATTGGCGAACAGGTGATCCCCCTGGGCCGGGCAGTGGGTATCAAGCTTTTTTCTGACGGTGTGCTGGTGGTGGGCCTCTCACCGGTAGAAACAGAGCGGGGCGCCCAATACCCCGGGCGGGATTGCGGCTTGAAGGCGGGAGACGTGATTACCCATATCAATGGGGAAGAGGTGGACACCATCGAAGAAATACAGGAGATGGTGGCACAGCAGCAGGGAGAGCAGCTGACCATTCAGGCGGTCCGGGGCCAGCGGCAGTTGCAGCTGACTACCGCCCCTGTAGCCAACAGTCAGGGGAATTACCAACTGGGCGTCTGGCTGAGAGACTCAATGGCGGGCATCGGAACAGTGACCTTCTATGACCCGGAGACCGGTGTGTTCGCCGCCCTGGGCCATGGCATCAACGACGTGGATACCGCCATGCTTATGCCGCTGGAATCGGGCGCTATCATGGAGGCGACGGTGTCTGATGTGAAAAAAGGGGTCAGCGGCCAGCCCGGTGAACTCCATGGGCAATTTGATTTGACCCGGGACTTGGGAACACTCTACGCCAACACCAATCTGGGTATCTTTGGCCAGTTGGACCAAAACGAGCTGACCCAGGGGCTGGAGCCGGTAGAAGTGGCTGACAGGGAGCAGATCCACACTGGGAAAGCCACGATCCTGTCCAATATCCGGGGGGACAAGGTGGAAGAGTTTGACATCGAGATTACCAAACTCTTTCTGGATGGGGATGGGACCCGTAACCTGATGGTCCAGGTGACCGATCAGGGGCTGCTGGAGACCACCGGCGGCATCGTCCAGGGAATGAGCGGCAGCCCGATCCTGCAGGACGGCAGGCTGGTGGGCGCTGTGACTCACGTCTTGGTCAGCGACCCCCAGCGGGGCTACGGCATCCTGGCGGAAAATATGATCCGACAGGCCGACAGCTGCCGCCAAGCCCAGATGTCTTGAGCCAGGGGCCTCAGGATACCACACCTGAGGCCCTTTTTCTTTCTAATACGACACAAACTTCCACAGATAACATCCAAAATATTCCAAAAATGTCGAAAATTAAAGAAAAGTTCATGGAAAAATATAGAAGAATTGGCTTGAATATGCTGTCTGATTATGCTAGATTATAGGTGGCCGGTCGAAACCCGTCCCAACTGTGGACGAGGACATATGAAGCAGTAGGAGTGATATCATGATGGAAGCAATCAAACGAATATTGATTGCAGACGCTGGAGAGGACTTCCGGCGGGGTCTGGTAGACAGCCTGTCCGGAGAGGCGGATATCCAAGTGGCCGGTCAGACAGGCGATGGGGCTGAGTTAGTCCGTATGGTGAGCGAGCTGATGCCGGACGCGGTGGTGATGGAGATTGTGCTGGCGGGCCTGGACGGCCTGGAGGTGCTGGAACAGCTGAACAAGATGGAGAAACGCCCCAAGATCCTGGTGCTGTCCAATTATACCAGAGGCGGGATCGCGGATGCCGCTGCGGCAAAGGGGGCTGACTATTTTATGGTGAAGCCCTGTCGAAGCAGTGCCCTGTGTGAGCGGATTCGGGACCTCACCGGTGGGACAGCCATAGAAACAGAGGGTGATCGGGGCGTCGATCTGGAGAAGCAGGTCACGGCCATCATCCACGAGGTGGGAGTGCCCGCCCACATCAAAGGCTATCAGTATTTGAGGGAGGCCATCCTGATCGCGGTCCGGGATATGGACGTGATCAATGCGGTGACCAAGGTCCTCTATCCCGAAGTGGCCAAGCGGTTCAATACTACTGCCAGCCGGGTAGAACGGGCAATCCGTCATGCCATCGAGGTGGCGTGGGACCGGGGCGATTTAGAGACGCTGCAGAAATACTTTGGCTATACCGTTTCCAACGCCAAGGGAAAGCCCACCAACAGTGAGTTCATCGCCATGATCGCCGACCGGCTTCAACTGCAGAGAAAACACCAGGCATAACGGATACAGGAGAGAAATACTTGCCTTTTTCCTCCGATTTTGCTATGATAGCGGAGGAAATGGGGTGAACCATATGACGATTAGATACAGACCTAAGGGTGTCTGTTCCCATCTGTTTGAAATAGAGGTAGAGGAGGGACGCATCCTCTCAGTCCGGGTAGAGGGCGGCTGCAGCGGAAATCTGCAGGGCTTGTCCTCACTGCTGCGGGGGATGGAAGTCAAAGAAGCCATAGGGCGGCTGGAGGGCATCCGCTGCGGAGCTAAGAGTACCTCCTGTCCTGACCAGATGGCCCAGGCACTGAAAACTCTCATTTGAGCTGGGTGAGCTCGACATGATGACCATAGATAACAGGCGCGGAAGGGAGCTGTCCTCAGCCCAGCCGTGCCTGTTTTTTTATGTTGGAGCACATGACGTCGCACGGGCGCGAGGTCTGCGGAAAGGGGCGCCCTGACGGGTGGACCGGGACCTGGTCAAACTAGCTGACAGGTCCCGCTCTATCCCACTGGAGGAGAAGGTTATTTTCGAATGCCCCGATAATTGCTCCGGGAGCGGGCGCCGGTGCCGGAGCGATACCGCCGCTTCTTGCGGAAGACCAGCAGCCTCAGCAGGATAAAGGCGGCCAGCAGCAGAACGACAGCCAGGACGATCTGGACCCAGGTATCCTGGAAGAAGGAGATGAACTGCTCCTTTTTATACAACAGCTCAGACCGTTCCACGGAATTGACCGCTACCAGGTCCAGCTTGCCGTATACCTCGCCCTCATAGGACAGAGTCATAACGCCGAGCACCTGGCCCTCCTCCACCGGGGCCTCCACCTCCTGGGAAAAGAGGGCAATCCTGGTTTCAATGGCGTCCAGATCCATGTCCTTGGGGAGCGTGCGGGTGATGGAGCCCTGAGGCTTGACATTGACCTCGTCCGCCTGGCGGGACATGGTGACCGCCACCTTGTCCACAGGCTCGGTCCCCTTGGTGATGGTGACCCGTTCAAAATTGTTGAAGCCGTATTCCAGCAGCCGTTTGCTCTCTACCAACTGTCCCTGGCGCAAGTCCTCATAGCCCTCCTGCTCCATGGGGCCGGAGCCCAGCACCACCGAAATGAGCAGAGTGTCCCCGTCCTCGGCGGCGGCGATGAGGCAGCGGCCAGCCTCGTCCGTGTTGCCTGTCTTGCCGCCGATACACTTGTCATAGACATAGCCGGAGTACCAGAGGTTGGAGATAAGTCCGTTGGTGTTGTAGAAATACCGCTCCGCCGACAGATTGGTGGCGGGTACAGTGTAAGCGGCAGTCTTGATGATGGTGCGGAACAGGTCGTATTCCAAGGCCGCCTGGAAGATCAGGGCCAGGTCATAGGCTGTGGAGTAGTGGTCCTCGCTGTGCATGCCGGCTGTGTTGGTGAAATGGGTGTTCTGACAACCCAGTTCCCCGGCCTTTCGGTTCATATGGGTTACGAAATCCTCGATGGTACCATCTACTTCTACCGCCAATACATTGGCGGCGTCGGCGGCGGAGGGGAGCATGACACAGTAGAGCAGGTCCTCCACCGACATGACTTCGCCCTCCTTCAAGCTGGCCACCACATAGCCGGCGCCGGAGGGGATATCCTGCATCCGGGTAGGGCCGGCGGTGACCATGGTAGAGGGAGAGAGCTGACCGTTCTCAATGGCTTCCAGCACCAGAAGGGCGGTCATGACCTTGGTAGTGCTGGCGGGATAGGCCTTCTCATAGGCCCCCTTGTCGTACAGTACCTCGTTGTAATTGGCATCCAGCAGTACCGCGTTGGTGCAAAACAGGTCAGGCTCCTCCAGGGCAGCGGCTGGGGCGGTGAACAAAGTCAGTACCATGGGGAACAGCAGAAGTAGAGAGAGAAAGCGATATTTTTTCATAGGAAATTCTCCGTATGTATGATATACTAATTTTATATCCGTTCATCTGGCAAAGTCGGATAGCAGTATTATAGCAAAAGCAGCGGCAGTCCGCAAGCGGCAGGGGGGAGAAAGATGAGAGATATATCCCGCTTCGATAAGGTGATACTGCTGCTAACCGCGGGGTTTGTGCTGTTCACTGGGGGCTGGTTCCTGGCCCAGAGGAGTGCGGCCCAGCCCTATCAGGTGACTGCCGCCCGGAACGACCGGGAGGAGCCCCAGGAGACGGAAAAGGGATCTTCTTCCTTCGGGGAGAGGCCGGATAGCCTTCTGCCCGGGGAGAAGATCGATCTCAATACCGCGGACCAGTATGATTTGCGGCGCCTGCCGGGCATTGGGGAGAAGCGGGCCCAGGACATTGTAGACTACCGAGAGGCGCACGGGCCCTTCCAGTCGGTGGACGAGCTGGACAATGTGTCCGGGATCGGACCAGGGATCCTGGATGGGCTGCGGGAGTATGCCTGTGTGGGCTAGGACAGGGAATAAGGAGTTTTTATCCATGGCGAAAATATTAGTAGTAGACGACGAGCAGGTACTGGTCAAGGGCATCAAATTCAACTTGGAGCACGAGGGCTACCAGGTGGAGGTGGGCTACGATGGGGAGCAGGCGGTTGAGCTGGCCCGGGAGGGGAGCTTTGACCTGATCCTGCTGGACCTGATGATGCCCAAGATTGATGGCCTTCAGGCTTGTATGCGTATCCGGGAGTTCTCCAATGTGCCCGTCATCATGCTGACGGCTAAGGGGGAGGACGCGGACAAGCTCATGGGATTTGAGAGCGGGGCGGACGACTACATCACCAAGCCCTTCAACATCCTGGAGCTGAAGGCGCGGGTGAGGGCGCTCCTCCGCCGTTCCGGCGCCGCCGGACAGAAGCAGTCGGGCGGCGTTCTGTCCATAGGCCACATTCGGCTGGATACCGGGGAGCGGGCAGCCTGGAAGGGGGACAAGATGGTGGAGCTCACCGCCAAGGAGTTCGACCTGATGGAGCTGCTCATGCGCAATCCAGGCCGGGTGTACAGTCGGGAAAATCTGCTCAATGTGGTCTGGGGCTATGAGTATATTGGAGATTACCGCACAGTAGATGTCCACGTCCGCCGACTCCGGGAGAAGCTGGAGCTGGACCCGGCCAACCCGGAGTATATCCGTACCAAGTGGGGCGTGGGCTACTTTCTGTCTAACCGGCCGGAGGAGCGGGAGCGTTAAGCGCAGGCCTCGAGTGGGTGTGGGCGGACAGACTAAGGAAGGAGGGAGACAAAATGGCGGGGCCGCAGCAGAAGAAGCCGGGCAAGACTGTGCCGTTTTTTGCCTCTCTTCAGGTCAAGTATGCCATGAGCTACCTGGTCATTTTCGCCGTGGTGCTGGTGCTGCTGAATACCTATCCGGTCATCGCCTCCCAAGATCTCCTCTTTACCTCCAAACGGGACTCGCTGAAGAGCCAGACGGCGGTGATGGCCTCCGCTCTCATGGAGCTGGAGTCTCTCTCCGCCGACCAGGTGGCCAGGGTAATGAATATGCTGGACAACATGGGGCTGTCCCGTATCCTGGTTACTGATCCGGCAGGTCTGATCCTCTATGACAGCCTGGAGGCGGGGGAGAAGGACCAGGAGAACCAGGAGGAGCCAGAGGAACCACACTACCGGTATGCCCTCTACCAGGAGGTGGTGGGGGCGCTGCGGGGGAAGGATGTGTTCTACTCCCGCTATGAGAACGATGTGTTTACCTCAACCGCCGCCTCCCCCATCGTCTACCGAGGCATGATCATCGGTTCCATCTATATTCTGGAGGTAGACGCGGCCCAGGGGCAGCTTTTGAGCAGCCTACAGCAGAACCTGCGCACCATTTCACTGGTCATCGCCGCGGCCACCCTGGTCATGTCCACATTTTTCTCCAAGATGCTTACCGCCCGGATTGCCGCCCTCCTGCGGGCCATCCGCATTGTGGGCGAAGGGGAGTACGGCCACCGGCTTCAGATCGAGGGGCGGGACGAGATGGCCCAGATGGCTGAGGAGTTCAACCAGCTGACCGACCGGCTCCAGACCACGGAGGAGGTCCGCCGCCGTTTTGTGTCTGACGCCAGCCATGAATTGAAAACACCGCTGGCCTCCATCCGTCTACTGGCGGATTCCATCCTCCAGAACGACCAGATTGACCGTGACACAGCAAGGGAGTTTGTCTCTGATATCGGCGCGGAGGCAGACCGACTGACCCGCATCACTGAGCATTTACTGGCATTGACCAGGTTGGACAGCCTGCCTGCTGGACAGACTGAGCCAGTGGACCTGTCCCAAGTGGCAGACCGGGCGGTGTCTATGCTCCTTCCTGTGGCTGACGCTGCCGGTGTGACCATCGAGAAGGACCTGAAGGCGGACTGTGTGGTCCGAAGCACAGGGGACGACCTGTATCAAATCTGTTTCAATCTGATCGAAAATGCCGTGAAATACAATTTCCCAGGCGGTAAGGTGTTTGTGTCAGTCTATCGGGACACAGATCAGGTCCTGCTTGAGGTGGGGGATACGGGGGTAGGGATCCCGGAGGAGGACCTGCCCAAGATATTCAACCGCTTCTACCGGGTGGATAAGGCCCGTTCCCGGGCGGCCGGCGGGACCGGACTGGGCCTGTCCATCGCGCGGGACACGGTCCGCCGTCACGGGGGCTGGATTACTGCCAGGCCCCGCCACCCAGAGGGGACTCTCTTTACCGTGGGATTCCCCCAGTATACCGCCCAGCCGGACCGGGACGAGGAGGGAGAAGGATGAGAAGGACCCTCGCTCTGGCTTTGGTACTCCTTCTTGCTTTGCGCCTGCTGCCGGGCTGCGGGAGCGGCGGGGAAGAGAAGGGAGAGTATGAGCTCTATTTCGCCGTGAGCAGTGGGGTAGGACACGGGCCGGCACTGGATACCCAGCCCCTGGACTGGCCGGAGGACCGTGGACGGCCCACCCCGGAAGACTTGCTTCTGGCTCTGCTGTCTGGTCCCTCACAGGAGGGACTGCGCTCCCCATTCCCCAGAGGAGTAGCTCTGCGCTCCTGGGAGCGGGAGGGTGAAACGGTCACTGTCTTTCTGTCAGAGCAATACGGGGGACTGACCGATATGGCCCTGACGCTTGCCGACTACTGCATCGTCCTTACTCTGTCACAATTAGAGGGCGTAGAGTGGGTAGAGATACGTTCAGAGGGTCACACCTCCAGCTACCGTAGCCACCAGCTCCTTCAGGCTGGGGAGGCGGTACTGACCGAAGAACTGATGGAGGGGGCCGATTCGGCTACTTGACAAATCGCGGACGGGAGGGTAAGCTTAACTATCCCCCAGATGTTGGGGCGGTCCTGTCCGCCATGCCCCATAAGAAAGAAGGAAATTTTATGAGTGATTATCAAATCAATACCAAGTGTGTCCAGGGCGGCTATACCCCTGGAAACGGAGAGCCCCGGCAGATCCCCATTGTCCAGTCTACTACTTTTAAGTACGCCACCAGCGAGGACATGGGCAAGCTCTTTGACCTGGAGGCCAGTGGTTATTTTTATACTCGGCTGCAAAACCCGACCAACGACTATGTTGCTGCCAAGATCTGTGAGCTGGAGGGGGGAACTGCCGCCATGCTCACCTCCTCTGGTCAGGCGGCCAACTTCTACGCCATCTTCAATATCGCCAACTGCGGCGACCATATCGTTGCCTCCTCCACCATCTATGGCGGTACCTATAACCTGTTCCACGTAACTATGCGGAAGATGGGCATTGACTTTACCTTTGTAGAGCCAGACTGCTCTGACGAGGAGTTGGAGGCCGCCTTCCGGCCCAATACCAAAGCAGTGTTCGGCGAGACTATCGCCAATCCCGCCCTCACCGTGCTGGACATCCAGCGGTTCGCCAAGGCGGCCCATGCCCACGGTGTGCCCCTCATCATGGATAACACCTTCGCCACTCCAGTCAACTGCCGCCCCTTCGAGTGGGGGTGTGACATCGTTACCCACTCTACCACCAAGTATATGGACGGCCACGGAGCGGCTGTGGGCGGCGCCATTGTGGACAGCGGCAATTTTGACTGGATGGCCCACGCTGAGAAGTTTCCTGGCCTGACCACCCCGGACGACAGCTACCACGGCATCACCTACGCCGAGAAGTTCGGGCAGGCAGGCGCGTTTATTACCAAGTGTACCGCCCAGCTGATGCGGGACTTTGGCTCCATCCAGTCCCCCCAGAACGCCTTCCTGCTGAATCTGGGATTGGAGAGCCTCCACGTCCGTATGGCCCGCCACTGTGAGAACGGTCTGGCTGTGGCCAGGTTTTTAAAGGACCACCCCAAGGTCAGCTTTGTCACCTACCCCGGCCTAGAGGGGGACAAGTATTATGAGGTCGCCAAAAAGTACATGCCCAACGGGACCTGCGGTGTGGTATCCTTCGGAGTCAAGGGCGGACGCAAGGCGGCTGAAACCTTTATGAAGCACCTGAAGCTGGCTGCCATCGAGACCCATGTGGCTGACGCCCGGACCTGCTGCCTCCATCCCGCCTCCGCCACCCACCGGCAGATGAACGACCAGGAGCTGGCCGCCGCTGGGATCACCCCGGACCTGGTGCGGATGTCCTGCGGCATCGAGGACGCGGCCGACCTGATCGCTGACATCGAGCAGGCCCTGGAGGCAGTCTGAATCAGAAACGACCCGGCGCGGCGAACCCCGTGCCGGCATGGAAAGGATTTTTGATATGAAGCGTGTAGGAAACGCAGGTACTATCCTGATGTACAACCTCTCCGGACCGGAGTTTTCTAAGCTGCGGCAGATTTTCGCCATGCTGCGGCTGCGGATGCGGGTAGTAGAGCCGGACCGTTACCACATAGCTCTGTCTGATCTGGCTGCTGGTAGAGGAGAGGGCGGAGAAATGAGTGAGGCGCTTCCAGAAGCTATGCTGGTTTTTTGCGGACTGAACAACGCTCTGCTCAACCAGGTGCTGGAGGTTATCCGTCTGGCAAAGCTGCCTCCGATCCCTCTGAAGGCTGTTCTGACTGCTTCCAATCAGGAGTGGGATACCCACCAGCTCTATGAGGAACTGAAGAAGGAGCGGGAGGCCATTGCTGCCCAGAAGGCGGAAAAGGACTAAAGTGGGAAAAATCCCGTTGACAAATCTCCGCTGGGACAGTATAATAATCAAGCGGTCGTTGGACCGCTCTTTGCGGCTGTGCTGGAATTGGTAGACTGGCAAGCTTGAGGTGCTTGTGTCCGTATGGGCGTACGGGTTCGACTCCCGTCAGCCGCACCACGTCGGAGCAAAGTCCGCTTTGCTCCGACGT
>CDZJ01021323.1_pt1 | contig 51095 bp, 50 predicted proteins | sample 557391 | NCBI WGS metagenome assembly CDZJ01 (sample SAMEA3182111, study PRJEB8094) | gut metagenome | biome: human; feature: gut; material: Stool; isolation source: human stools | place: Canada | collected 2013-05-07 | reverse complement strand
CTCCCGCTGCCGCCAAGGCCCCCGAACTGCCCCCCCTGCCTGCCTGGCAGGGTCATGTGTACTACACCGGCGTGTCCGCTCCCGCGGGCCATGGCTATACCGCCCGCCCCATCGAGCCCTTCGCCGCTTCCTATCAGCCCCCCCACCTGGTAATGGGCGCTCAGGGCGGCGACTGCACCGGAACCTTTACCATCACCATCGACGGCAAGCCCTTCCAGGTGGCCGTTGAGCGAGCTGACGGGGCTGCTCCCGCCGCGCCTGTGGCGGCTGCCCCTGTGATTGCTGCTCCCGTGGCCGCCCCTGTGGCTGCTCCCGTGGCCGCCCCTGTGGCTGCTCCCGTGGCCGCCCCTGTGGCTGCTCCTGCCGCCGCTCCCACCCCCGCCCCCACGCCTGCTCCCGCTGCTGCTCCTGCCGCCGCCGTGGCCGCCGGTGAGACGGCAGTCAAGAGCCCCATGCCTGGCAACATTTTTAAGGTGGAGTGCTCTGTGGGCCAGTCCGTGAAGGCAGGCGATGTCCTGGTGGTTCTGGAGGCCATGAAGATGGAAATTGAGGTTTCCGCACCTGTGGATGGTACGGTCAAGGCTGTTTCTGCTGTGGTAGGCACCGCCGTCAATACGGATGACCTGCTGGTCGTCCTTGGCTGACCGGTTAAAAGAATAGGAACTGGGTGAGAAGCAAGGCTTCTCACCCAGTTTTTGCTTGCCGGCAGTTAACGGATTTCTGGCTTGAAAAAGGCGCTGTTGTCGTGGTAAAATAAGAAAAGCTGTATGGACATTTTGTCCTGCGGACAGGCAAGGAGGCACAGAAATGAAAGGTATCGTTCTAGCGGCGGGGAAGGGGACCCGCCTTTACCCCATGACTAAGCCGGTGTGCAAGCCCCTGCTGCCGGTCTATGACAAGCCTCTGATCTATTACCCAATCGCCATTTTGATGCAGGCAGGCATCTCTGACATTCTGGTTATTGTGCCTCCCGGAGAGATTGAGACCTTTGAGGCCCTGCTGGGAGATGGCAGTCAGTATGGAACCCGTATCTCCTTTGCGGAACAGCCGGTGGCCCGGGGTATCGCCGACGCGCTGCTGATTGGTCAGAGTTTTGTGGGGAACGACCGCGTCTGCCTAGTGCTGGGGGACAACATCTTCTATGCCCCCACATTAGCGGCTACTTTGAAGCGGGCGGCTGCCAACGACCGGGGCGCCACTGTCTTCGGCTATTGGGTAGAAGATCCCCGCCCGTTTGGTGTAGTGGAGTTTGACAAGGACGGCAGGGCGATTTCCATTGAGGAAAAACCTCGCTATCCTAAGAGCAACTACATTGTACCGGGGCTCTATTTCTACGACCACCAGGTTATGGAGATCGCTCGCCACCTGAAGCCGTCCGCTAGGGGAGAGCTGGAGATTACCGATGTGAATCTGGAATATCTCCACCGGGGGGAACTTCAGGTCATCCCTTTGGAAAAGAACTTTACCTGGCTGGACGCCGGTACCGCCGACAGCCTTTTGGATGCGGGGCAGACCATCCGCAATATCCAGGATACCACTGGACGCTATGTAGGCTGTCTGGAGGAACTGGGCCTTTACGAGGGCTGGATCACAGAGGAGCAGGTCCATACTATTGGCAGCGAGCTGTCCATGACTCTGTATGGGAAATATTTACAGTGCTTGTAAGGAAAAAGCGGACTGGTTTTGGGGAGGATAGAGGATATCATGAAGGTAAAAGGCGCGTATTTCAGCCCGTCCGGAGGGACCCGGCGGGCTGTGGAGCTGATTTGCGGCCTGTTTGGCCCCGCAGAGCTGCTGGACCTGGGGGGCCGGGAACGGAGCGCCGCCCACTATGGACCGGACGAGCTGCTGGTGCTCGGCCTGCCGGTGTATGCCGGGCAGATGCCTGCTATCCCCGGACTGCTGGATGGACTTAGGGGAGAAAGCACCCCTTGTATTATAGTGGCCGCCTACGGGAACCGACACTATGACGATACGCTGGCCCAGATGAAGCGGCGGATGGGGGCACAGGGGTTCCGATGTGTAGGCGGGGCGGCTGTCGTCACGCCCCACATCTTTGCCCCTACCCTTGGAGCGGGCCGGCCTGATGAAGAAGATATGGCTGTTTTGACGGAGTTTGCCAGGGGAGTTAGGGAGAAGCTGGATCAACTGAGCTGGGCAGAGGCTGACGTTCCAGGAGATCCAGAGCCCGTACCCAGGCCCGCCGTTCCAGTGAAGAAGGACCGGGATTGGGATATCTGTCTGGGCTGCGGTTTTTGCGCCCAGGTCTGCCCAACAGGGGCCATGGACCAGCAGACACTGCTGTGGGATATGTCCAAATGTATCAGTTGTATGGCCTGCGCGGCCCGGTGTCCCGTGGGGGCGCTTGGGTATAACAGTTCGGCCCTGGCCAGCCGACTGACGGAGAAATTTTCTCAGCGGCGTCCGGTGGAGATATTTCTGGATGGGGAGGGCTGAGAGCCGATGAAGCATATCCTCATGCTGGCCACCGGCGGCACCATCGCGTCCAAGGAGAGCGGGCGGGGGTTGAGTCCTGCCATTACCTCAGAGGAGATATTGAGCTATGTCCCCAGTCTGGGCAGCCTGTGCCGGGTGGAGGCTGTCCAACTCATGAACCTGGACAGCACGAATGTTGGTCCTGCCCATTGGCTGGAGATGGCTGGTGCCATCCGGGAGCGATACGACCGGTATGACGGTTTTGTGATCACACATGGCACCGATACCATGGCCTACACTGCCGCCGCGCTATCCTATCTGATCCAGGCTTCCCCCAAGCCTATCGTTATCACAGGCTCCCAAAAATCCATTTGTCTGCACGACACTGATGCCCGGATGAACCTGTATAACAGTTTCCTCTATGCGGCGGATGATGATTCCCACGATGTCAGTCTGGTCTTTGATGGAAAAGTCATCCTAGGCACTCGGGCCCGGAAGGAGCGGACCAAGAGCTATAACGCCTTTTCCAGCGTGGATTATCCGGAGATTGGCGTTATCCGAGATGGCAAGCTGATCCGCTACCTGGCGCCAAAACAGTATATGGATGGGGCGAAGCCCACCTTCTATGACAAGCTGGAGGAGCGGGTATTGCTGCTTACCTTAATCCCCGGCATGGGAGCGGAGGGGCTGCGGCGGCTGAAGGACAGCTACCAGGCGGTCATCCTCCAGTCCTTTGGGGTGGGCGGACTGCCGGGCGGGGAGAGCGGCCCACTGGCCCAGGCAATTGGAGAGTGGCTCGACGCTGGGAGGACCATCGTGATGATGACCCAGGTGCCCTATGAGGGCAGCGATATGGCGGTCTATCAGGTGGGCCAGCAGGTCAAGGAGAAGTTCCAACTGCTGGAGGCATATAACATGACGTTAGAGGGGGCCACCGCCAAGCTCATGTGGGTGCTGGGCCAAACCCAGAGTCCGGAGGGGGTCAGAGCCCTGTTTTACCGGCCGGTGTGCCATGACCTGATTTGTTAAATAAATATCAAATTTTGACGGAAATCTTGCGCATTTTTCGTTAAAAATTGCAAAAAATGTGATTATTCGACAAGAAAATAGCAAGATATGAGAATCCAAAAATCAGCTAGATATGGCAAAATATCTGTATCAGTTGGAGGTGCCGGCTTGGGCTTTTTCCGCCGTTTCTCGACTTTGGTGCTGATCCTGCTGCTCATCCTTCCGCTGGTGCCGGTCCAGGCGGGGGCGGAGGATGCGTCCCAGGTCAATACTACCACAGTTCTGTTTACCCACGATCTCCACTCCCATTTTCTGCCCCAGGCGGATGGAACGGGAGGGGAATCGGGGGGCTATGCCCGGCTGAAGACTGCCCTGGACCGGGAGCGGGAGAACTATCCTAATGCTCTGGTACTGGACGGAGGGGATTTCTCCATCGGGTCCCTGATCCAGACGATGTACACCACTCAGGGAGCGGAATTACGGACCATGGGTGCCCTGGGTTATGATGCCGCTACCGCCGGCAACCACGAGTTTGACCACGAGGGGACGGGCTTTGCTCAGATGCTTAACGCGGTGGTCCTCAGTGGGGGACCCTCGCCGGCGCTGCTCATGTCAAATTACAAGCCGTCTCCTGAAAATCCGGATCAGCTCAATATCCAGCGCGCCATGGCGGCATACGGAGTTCAGGATTATATGCTGCTGGAGCGGGGTGGCGTGACCTATGGCATTTTCGGATTGATGGGAGAAAATTCCGCCGCATGTGCCCCCGCCTCTGGCTTTGTTCTGGGCGATGTGGAGGAAAATGCCCGGCGGTGCGTGGATGCCCTGAAGAGCCAGGGGGCGGAGTTCATTATTTGCCTGTCCCACAGTGGGACCAACGAAAAAAAGAAGCTGTCTGAGGATGAGCGGCTGGCCGAAGAGGTGGAGGGTATTGACCTTATCATCTCTGGCCATACCCATACCACTTTGAAAGAGCCGCTGGTGGTTGGGGACACCTATATCGTATCCTCCGGTCCTTATTGTGAGAATTTGGGCTCCATTACTCTGAATTGGTCAGCGGAAGGAAAGGAGCTGGCCGATTACCGGCTGATCCCCATCGACGAGACGATGCCAGAGGACGGGGAGATATCGGCTCTAGTGGAGGAGTGGAAGGGGCTGGTGGAGGGCGGCTATCTGTCCCGGTATGGTTTGTCTTATGACCAGGTGCTTACCACTCTAGACTTTGACCTCACGGCCCCAGAGCCCGGCATACAAACTGGAAACGCTCTAGGTGAGTTGGTAGCGGATTCCTTCCTGTGGGCGGTGGAGAATTTAGAGGCCGACGCACCGGATGGGCCTGTAGTGACTGTTACGGCCGACGGGGTCCTCCGTGCTCCCCTGTACGCCGGAGAGGTCACCACCTCTATGGCTTTTGATGTGCTGTCCATGGGTGTGGGAGCGGACGGGACCTCAGGTTATCCCCTGGTGTCCTGTTATCTTACCGGAAAAGAGCTGAAAGCGGTCACGGAGGTGGACGCTTCCGTCACCCCCATCATGCCGGTTGCCCAGCTCTATATGGCTGGAATGGAATATTCCTTCAACACCCACCGGATGTTCTTCAACCGGGTGACTGAGGCGCGCATATACCAGGATAAAAGCCGGACTGAGAAAGCACCGGTCCTGGGAGGCGGGACTTCGGCGGAAGACGTGGGCTTCTCCGTGACACGGCAGGAGCGTGAATACACAGAGATAGACGACGACCAACTCTACCGGGTAGTCACCGGGATGTACTCGGCCCAGATGCTGGGTACCATCCAGGAACGATCTTTTGGGTTGCTATCGATTGAGCCCAAGGACGAGAACGGCCAGCCTGTCACCGACTTCACCCAGCGTATCATTTACGACCAGTATGGGAATGAGGTAAAGGAGTGGTACGCTCTGGCGGCCTATCTACAGTCCTTCGCAGAGGATGGATTGCCTGAACGCTATTCAGGCCCGGATGGGCGGAAGGATGTCAGCCAAAGCTGGAATCCGGTCGAGCTGCTGAAACGTCCTAACTGGATCACACTGGTGGCGCTGCTGGTGCTGATCCTGGTCGCTGCCCTGGTGGTCGTTTTGGTCCGCTGGGCAGCGCGGCGCCAGAGAAACCGACGCTATGGTGGGCGTGGGCACCGTTGGAGAAGAATGATGTGATCCCCGCGGCAGGGGCCGCGTAAAATAAGGAGTTTGGGCGCCGGGGGGATCCCGGTAAACAATTCAACAAGGAGGATCCGCAGTGAAGAAGTATGAGATCGCAAAGAAAAAGACGCTGACACCAGAGATCGGCCAGATCTCGGTGTACGCGCCGCTGGTAGCCGCAAAAGCAAAGGCTGGTCAGTTCATTATCCTGCGCGTGGATGAGGAGGGGGAGCGTATTCCTCTGACCATCTCCAGTGCGGTGGATGGGCTCATCACCGTCATTTACCAGAAGATCGGCGGCACGACTTTGGCTTTGGACGAGCTGAACGAGGGCGACTGCCTCCACGACTTTGTGGGCCCTCTGGGACAGCCTACTGAGGTAGAGGACCTGGGCCGTGTAGCCGTTCTGGGCGGCGGACTGGGCTGTGCCATCGCACTGCCTGTGGCCCGAGCGCTCCATGAGGCCGGGAACCAGGTGGACCTGATCGGCGGCTTTAAGACTAAGGATATCGTCATTCTAGAGGAGGAGATGAGCCAGGCCTGTACTGACCTGCACATCTGCACCGACGACGGCACCTACGGCTACCACGGTTTCGTCACCGGAAAGCTGGAGGAGCTCATCAACAGCGGGGTCAAATTTGACCATGTATTCGCCATTGGCCCCCTGATGATGATGAAATTTGCCTGCAAGCTGACAGAAAAGTACGGCATCCCTACTACCGTCAGCATGAACCCCATCATGATCGATGGTACCGGGATGTGCGGCGGCTGCCGGCTCACTGTGGGCGGCGAAGTGAAATTCGCCTGTGTGGATGGCCCCGACTTTGATGGCCATAAGGTTGATTTTGATGAAGTTATCGCCCGCAACGCCACTTATAAGGAACATGAGGCCAAGGCGAAGGAGAAGCATCTCTGCCGCCTGGGAGGAGGTGCCATGAATGGCTAATATGCAGATGAACAAGACTCCGATGCCGGAGCAGGAACCCAATGTCCGCAACGCCAATTTCCAGGAGGTGGCTCTGGGCTACACCATGGAGCAGGCTCAGAACGAGGCACAGCGGTGCCTGAACTGTAAGAATAAGCCCTGTGTCAGTGGCTGCCCGGTGGGCATTCCCATTCCTGACTTTATCGCTAAGGTGGCCGAGGGAGACCTGGCAGCCGCCTATCAGCTTCTGTCCGACGCCAATGCCCTGCCTGCCATCTCCGGCCGGGTGTGCCCCCAGGAGACCCAGTGCGAAGGCAAGTGTATCCGTGGCATCAAGGGTGAGCCCGTGTCTATCGGCCGCATCGAGCGGTTTGTGGCCGACTGGGCTGCCGCCAATGGCATCGCCAATGTGGCCACCGCACCCAAGAATGGACACAAGGTGGCGGTCATTGGTTCCGGCCCTGCCGGCCTGACCTGTGCTGGTGAGCTGGCCCGCATGGGCTATGACGTGTCCGTGTTCGAGGCCTTCCACACCCCTGGAGGTGTTCTCAGCTACGGCATCCCCGAGTTCCGTCTGCCCAAGGCCATCGTGAAGCGTGAGGTGGAGAACCTCCAGAAGATGGGGGTAGACATCGAGCTAAATATGGTGATCGGCAAGGTATTGACCATTACGGAACTGTTCGACATGGGCTATGAGGCTGTTTTTATCGGCTCCGGCGCCGGATTGCCTATGTTTATGAAGATCCCTGGAGAGTCCCTGGTGGGTGTGTACTCCGCCAATGAGTACCTGACCCGTATCAACCTGATGAAGGCATATAAGCCCGATGCCGAGACACCCATCCTCCACAGCAAGAAGGTGGCTGTGGTGGGCGGCGGCAACGTGGCCATGGACGCCGCCCGGTGCGCCAAGCGCCTGGGAGCCGATGTCCATATCGTATACCGTCGCTCTGAGGCGGAGCTCCCAGCCCGTGCCGAAGAGGTCCACCACGCTAAGGAGGAGGGCATCGTATTTGACCTGCTCACCAACCCTGTGTCCATTGAGGGAGATGAGAAGGGCCATGTCCAGTCCATCACCTGTGTCAAGATGGAGCTGGGCGAGCCTGATGCCTCCGGCCGCCGCCGCCCTGTGGTCATCGAGGGCAGCGAGTTTAAGATGGAAGTGGACGCGGTCATTATGGCCCTGGGCACCCAGGCCAACCAGATGAGCTATGGGGATACTCCCGGTCTGGAAAAAACCAGAAAGGGCTGTGTGGCGGCGGACGAGAACGGCTGTACCTCCTGCACCGGCATCTTTGCCGGCGGTGACGCCGCTACTGGCGCCGCAACGGTCATCCTTGCGATGGGGGCGGGCAAGAGTGCCGCCAAGTCCATCGACCAGTACATCAAGAGCAAGGGCTGATCGGGCCCAGCAGACAGAAAAAAGGACCCGGCGCTGTCATTCGACAGCGCCGGGTCCTTTTCTTGTTTGGAACAGACGGGAGAGAAAGGGCGCTTACAACTTAAAATCCTCATCCGTGAGTACCGAGGTGGCCAGTTTGGTGGGGCGGGGAGGAACCCGACGAAGGGGGTCATACTGAAATGAACGGCAGTGTGAGCTGGGGGACATAATTCCCCGCTTGGGACAGGCCACCTGGTCCTCGTTCAGCGTGCGGCCGTGGGCGCAGTAGGCGCATCTGGGCTCGATTTTCTTTTGAAACAAATTCATGGCGGGCCGCTCCTTTTTTCATCTTGCCCATATTATAATACAGATTTTCCCCTTTTTCCACTGCTTTTTTTTAGCACATACAGAGCCAGGGCAAAAAAGACCAGCCACATCCCCCAGGCCCAGGCGGCCGAAATGGTGAGAGCACGGTGGAAGTCCAGGGTAGCAATGGCCTCGGTCTGTTCCACTAGGTAGGAGGCGACGGATATTTCCTGGGGAAAGAACCAGAGCAGCCCGCCGATGAGGGCGGCGGACAGAGCGCCGTGGAGCAGCTTCCCGGCCACATAGGTGCGCAGGGACAGGCCGCTGTCCCCCAGAAAGGCCATGACCTGGCAGTGGACAGACACTCCTGCCCAGCCCAGCATGAAGGCGGCCATGGATAGCCGGCCGGTCAGGGCCCCCTCCGTGAGGGAGGACACACCGGAGGACATCTCCAGCAGTCCAGTGAGCAGCTTCTGGGCCCACTGTTGGGACAGGCCAAAGGGGGAGAGAAGGGTGGACAGAAGAGCGGATGAGGTAGACATAAGACCGGAAAAGGTGAAGATACGAATGGCAACCGTAAAGAAAAGGATGAAAGCGCAGATGTTGAGGGTGGACTGAAGCGCCCCGGTGACAGAACGGGTAAAGGCGGCGGGAAAACTGGTGGCCTGAAATTGTGGCCCAGCCTGCCTCCAACGGCGGGGACCTTCCTCCGGCCGGTAGAACCGGAAGAGTAACCCAATGAGAAGGGAGGCGGCCAGATGCGCGAAATAGAGCATGAGTCCCGCTCGGCCGCTGCCAAAGATTCCAGTGCCCACCACTCCCAGAATAAAGGCCGGACCGCAGTTGTTGCAGAAGGCCAGCATCCGTTCCGCCTCCGTTTTGGAGCACTGGCCATTCTCATACAGGCTGATGGCTGTTCTGGCCCCCACAGGGTAGCCGCCCACAAACCCCAGGGCTAGGGCGGTAGCGCAACTGCCATTGACCCGAAACAGAGGTGCCATGACCGGCTCCAGAAGCCTGCCAAGATAGCGGGACATTCCAAGTTCTACTACTAAGGAGGACAAAACGAAGAATGGAAACAAGGAGGGGACGATGACATTGGCGCACAGCTTCAGTCCATCCTTCATGGCCCCCATGGACTGCTGTGGCCATACCACAAGGGCGGCGGCGGAAAGGAGCAGCCCCAGACCGAGCAGAATGTCCCTGTACCTTTGCTTGCCCAAAATCCGACCCAAAACTATCACCTCCCGGAACAAAGCATATGGCTGAAAGGGGAGAAGGATGCCTGTCCTGAAAAAATGTTTCAAATCGAGGGGTGGAGATGAAACCAAACCAGACCCTGCGGTGTTATGATAGTTGAAGCGCGTTTCAACAGAAAGGAGGGGGGAAATATTCTGGAGGAAGAGATCGTGCTCAGACTGAACCGGGGAGACCCAGCCGCGCTGGAGGCCCTGATAGACTGCTATGCTCCCTATGTCTGTGGGGTGGCGGCCCGTATTCTACCCGGCCGCCCAGAGGAATGGGAGGAACTGGCGGGCGACGTGTTTCTGGCCGCCTGGGACAACCGGAAAAAGCTCCGGCCAGGGCAGGTGAAGGGGTGGCTGTCCACAGTAGCACGAAACCGGGCGTTCAACCGCCGGCGAGGTCATCGAGAGGACCTGCCCCTAGAGGAGGATATCCTACTACTGCAGTCGGACCTCCCCCAGAGTGAAGCGGAGTACAGGGAGCTGCGGTCAACACTATCCCTGGCTCTTGGCAGCTTGGACCAGCAGGACCGGGAACTATTTGTGCGTCACTACTACTATGGCCAGACGGTGGCAAGAGCGGCGGAAGAGATGGAACTCAACTTGTCTACCGCCAAGACGAGGCTGCGTCGGGGCAGAGAGAGGTTGAAGAGATTTTTACAGGAGGTTGGTTATGAACCAATGGAAAATTGAGATTTCTGAGCTTATGGAGCAATACACGGATACGGAGTTTATACCGGAGGAGGAACATGAAGTGGATGTGGATCTGATTAAGAAAAGAGTGATAACTGCTGTACAGGGAAAACGCCATACAGCGCGGCGGACCGGGTTGGTTGCCGCGGCACTTGCGGCCTGTTTGGCGCTGGTGGGCTGGGCCTACGGAGAGCAGATCTATACCCTGATGTCAGGCGACCAGCTAAGTATTGGAGAAAACCATATAAGCATCTCGCTATCCACAGGGTATGACGAGGCGGGTACTCCTCTTGTGGTGTCTTGGGAGGCTGGCAGGCTGTGGTTTGTAGCTGATGGCCAGCATATAGACATTACAGACCGGATCAACGAGAGCACTCCATATATTTATAGCTCAGAGGACGACGAGGGAAACCGTACTGTCGTCGTAGTGGGAGGTGAGCCTGAGCGTTGCGGCTGGATGGAACGGTGGGAGGCCGCCGATGGCATAAGTGCTGCTGAGGTGTATGACAGCATGACTGGCAGTGGTGAGAAAGAACCGGCTTGGCTGGTCAACGCCAGAGCTCAACTGGGTATTACCGAGTAAAGAAACGGGCAGAACAGCGTATGAGCTGGCCGCCTTGCTTTTTCTTCCAGGCCCTGATAGAATAAAAATAGGCCCTTCACCACAGGTGCTGGGCCTATTCTGATTCTATGCCAGTGCAAGTGAAAAGGGAGGGAACTCAATGGAGCGATACCGGGTGGTGGACACGCCTTTGGGTCCAATTACATACCTTCTGGTGAAGAAGCGGGTAAAAAACTTGAATCTTCACATTCGGCGAGATGGCACGGTAGTTTTATCCATCCCCACACACTGTCCTCTGGAGCAGGCTGACCACCTGATTGCTCAAAAGGGCGGCTGGATTATGGATGTGCGAGCTCGTATGGCGGATCGAACTGTTCCTTTGCTCCCTGGCCCTGATAGAGAAGAGTGCCTCCGTTTGCTGGAAGATGCTGTTGGCCGGGTTTATCCTCTGGTAGAGGGACTTGGAGTGGCACGCCCTCTGTTGAAGCTGCGGAAGATGAGAAGCCAGTGGGGCAACTGCCACTGGAGCCAGGGGTATATCACCCTGAATGTGGCTCTGGCCCGGTGCCCAGAAGGGCTGAGGGACTATGTGGCGCTTCATGAGCTGGTCCACTTTCTTCACCACGATCACGGCCCCGGCTTTTATGCCCGGATGGATACACTCATGCCGGACTGGCGACGGCGGCGGCAGGAACTGAAAAAATACAGCGGTGCACTTGAAACCGCGGGATGAGGGTCCGGCACGGTACTGTGCCGGACATTTAAACTTTAAAATTTATCGAAAAACAATAAAAATATATTGACAATCAGTTTTTGGCGTGCTAGGCTAGGGTAGCAAAGGGGGAATCTTCCATGGAAAAGACAGGGGTACAGAAGCTGGCAGGCGTTCTGAAAATGCTGGTCGTTGGCATGATGGTGCTGAATGTAATTGCGCTGTTGTTCGTACCTTGGCTGGTGACTTCAGCGGACGAGCTGCATCTGTTTCTGGAAGAGCGGGTGCTCCATCTGCTTCGGATTCAGCCGTATGGCGAGGACGACATAGTGATTCCCATAATTTTTGTGGCTCTGGCCGGCTGGGGAGAGGTCTGGCAGGATACGGTCTGCGCCCTGTACACCCTTTTTTTGCTGATTTGCGGTGTGTGCTGCTTTGTGATTCTCAAGCAAGCCAAAGGGATACTCAATACCGTTCTGGAGGGAATGCCGTTCCAGATGGCCAACGCCCGCAGTATGAGGCGGGCGGCAGTCTGCTGCTGGATTATCACCGGGATGGCGGCGGTGCGGCTGATCGGGGAGCTGATATGGTTGAAAAACACGGCTCCTATTTATACCTATAACACCCTGTTCATCCCCATCTTCCTGATGGGCGGGCTGCTGTTCCTGGTTATGTCCGCCCTGTTTCGCCAGGCGGCGGAGCTGAAGGAGGACCAGGACCTGACAATTTGAGGGGGCGGGTCTGTGAAGATTGTAGTCAATTTAGATGTGATGATGGCCAGAAGAAAGATGTCCCTGGGGGAGCTGGCCCAGCGGGTGGATATCACGATGGCGAACCTGTCCATTTTAAAGAACAACAAGGCGAGGGCCATCCGTTTTTCTACGCTGGAGGCCATCTGTGCCGCCCTGGACTGCCAGCCGGGGGACATTCTGGAGTTTGTCCCTGACGGGGAGGGGGAGCCATGAGCTGGATCAAAAGGCACAAAAAGCTGGCGCTATTTCTGGCGCTGGCCCTGATATTTCTGGGTTGGTGGTGGCAGCGGAGTCAATTTACTCCAGAGCGATGGGCAGCCCGGCCCGGTGAGCGCCACCACATTGTAGACGACCTGCTGACTCAGTACGGCGGCTTGAAGGGGATGTCCCAGGAAGAGGTGGTGTCCCTGCTGGGACCGGACACCGATGGGGACCAGCGGGAGGAGAGGCTGACACCCGATGGTCGAGAAGTGCGAGAGCTTTTTGTCTATCCCATCGGGAGCTACGGGTTGGGATGGGGCTACCTGTTCCTCTATCTGGAGGACGGGACCGTGACGGAGAGCAGGATCTATGTGGACTGAGGCCTGAAAAAGCACGGCTGGACCTATGGGGAAAGGAGGGCTTCAAGACCGGATGGAAGGAAAATTTGGAGGCAATATGAAACGGCTTTTAATCATTTTACCGCTGGCGGTGCTGCTGTGCGGTATTCTTACGGGATGGCTGGGCGGCTCCGGAATGGAGAGACATCTGGAAAAACAACTGGGGATCGACCTGCCTGCAGGAGCGGCAATTACCTATGAAGACAGCCACGGAGGATTCCACGGCGACGGGGTGCTCACAGTTGTGGTGGAGTGTTCAGATCCCGATAAGGCGGAGGGGCTGATTGACGATATCTCCCAGCGCTGGAGGGAGAGCCCCATAGAGCCGGAGCTGTGGGAGCAGTTCCGGGCGGCATGGCGGCAAAACGGCGAACAGATACCCCCTCTGCCGGAGGAGCCACGGGGCTTCTGGTTTTACCGGGACAGGTTTCAGGAGCAATATGGAAAAAAGTGTGAGTTTAACCCGGTGCTGCAAAACTGCACCTTTGCTCTGATGGATACGGAACAGGGAAGGCTGTATGTACTGGAAACAGACTTCTAGGATTTTGGAGGAAAAAGCGTTGAAGACAAGGGAAGGGCGCTGGAAACAGATGGTTGCGATTGGGGTTGCTTTGGCGCTTTTGGCGGCCTTTTTCTGGTGGCAGAACAACGGCCTGACGGTGAGCCGGTACGAGTTTACGTCCACGAAGGTCCCGCGGGAGTTGGACGGATATACCATCGTCCAGCTCTCCGATCTGCACAACCACCGCTTTGGGGATGGCCAGCGCCGGCTGCTGAAGTTAGTGGAGGAGCTGGAGCCGGACCTGGTCCTGATGACAGGAGATCTGGTGGATCGGAACCGAACGGACCTGATCCCAGCTCTGGAGCTGGCAAAGGGGACGTCAGAGCTGGCGCCTACCTACTATATCACCGGTAACCACGAGTGGTCGATTGCAGACAGAGAGCGGACGGAGCTGCTGGAGGGGATGACCGAGGCCGGAGTCGTGGTGCTGGAGGACCGATGCGCCGTTCTTCCGGTGGGGGAGAGCTGCCTGGTGCTGGCTGGGCTGTCAGACGAAAGCCTGCGGGATGGAACGGTAGATTGGCTGATGGAGGATGTTCCGGATGGATTATCCATCCTGCTGGCCCACGAGCCCCAATTTATTTCCGACTACGCCAGGGCCGGAGCGGACCTTGTATTTTCCGGCCACGCCCACGGCGGCCAGATACGGCTGCCTTTTGTGGGCGGCCTCTATGCGCCGGGGCAGGGATTCCTGCCCAAACTGACCAAAGGGCTCTATGAAGTGGAGGACACCACTTTGGTGGTGTCCCGGGGACTGGGCAACAGCACCTTTCCATTCAGGTTCTTAAACAGGCCGGAGGTGGTGGTGTTGACCCTGAGGACAGAGGACTGAACAGAGGAGAAAAGAAATGAGAAAACAGATAATGACCGCGCTCCTGACTCTGTCCCTTGTGGGGACTCTCTCCAGCTGCTCCCTGGTCGGCTTCTGGCTGTCCGGCTGCGGCGGAGAGAAGGCCGACCTTGTAGTGGTAAATGAAAGCTCCGCAGTGATCGATGGGATCTCTGTGACGGAAAGCAGCCAGACAAAGTCGGTTTCCAGTGAGGATGGGAGCGGGCTGCTAGAGTGTGGAGAGAGTTACGGCCTGGAGCTGGCTGGGACGGGGGAATGCGTTGTTGTTCTCTTTGACTGCTGGCAGCGGGAGTTGGCCCGCAGCTATTTGGAGTTTCAGGGGGAGCGGCTTTTCCTTACCCTGAAGGACTGGGGGACCATGACCTGTACCACGGAGAATACTATGAAGTGAATGAATAGGGAAAGGATGGAGAAGAGATGAAAGAGAATATCGGCCGTGTGCTGCTTGGACTGTTGTTGACTTTCTGTCTGGTGACCGTTGTGGGGATCCCCCTCTATATTCACTTTGTCTGGCCTTTTCTGCCGTAAAAGTCTGATAGAGGCGAAGAGATGGACGAGCTGCTTATGATGGGCACTGCCTATATAGCCTTTCCAATAGCTCTGCTGGCAGCGGCAGTCTATGGTGTGAACAGTATCCGCCGCAAGGACCGGCGCTATTGGGCGCTCTTGGGAATTGCTCTGGGGAGCTTCCTTCTCCTGTGGGGCGGAAATAAGCTGTTGGGGTTGGCCTGGAGAAACCGTCCTGCTCTGATCCTCTGTCTAACGGCAATAGTAAGCTTTCTGGCCTGTATTTGGTATGTGGCCGTCAGGGGTTGGAAGAAACGTGTTCCTCAGGCGGTCCTGGTGCTGTGTGCTATGGTCCTGTCCAGTGTCGGCCTGTTCTGGGGCCTGTGGGGGATCTTTGTCACTTATGGCGGAGGGGAGAGAATACTAGCCCATGAGGGCTGCTTGCTGGTAGAGGTTGACCGCTCTTTTCTGGACCCCATGTACGACTACTACGAATACCGCGGGCCGATTTTCCGGGGAAGTCGAGAGATATACAGCACAGTGGGCGGAGATCCGCCCCGGCTGGAGGATGACGGAACAGCCTAAAAGGTGGGTTGATCTATGGAATTGATAGTTACCCTGACGGCGTGGACGGTTCAAGCGGGAGCTGCTGCCCTGCTGGCTGCCCTCCTGGCCCTGGCCGCCAGTCTGATTCCTTTGGTCAGAAGAGTGAAATGGAGGAAACGATGGGCCGCCGCCGGTGGTGCGGTCATTTTAATGCTTGCCCTTCTGTGCGGTCACCCCCTCCTGCGGTACCATAAGGGAGTTGAGCCCCTGCCACCCGACCTTCAGGCGGCGGTGATGAGGTACAGCCGGGGACTATATTCTGACAGACTCCCGCTGGTTCCCGTCTGGGTCCAGGTGGAGAGACGGCCACCTGGGTCCATAGCCTCCTGGACCATTCAATATTTCTGCTGGGGTACGGTGTCCATGGAGCTGGAGGAGGGGGGATGGCCCAGCGTCACAAAGCCGTTGAGATAAAGAAAAGGTTTCCCACAAGTTTCACCTCTTTCCCTCATACAAATAGGGGAGAGGTGATTTTTTATGGATAGAAAGCCACGGCGACCCGGTCTGCTGGAGCGGACAGCGGAGGCCCTGGACCTGCCCGCTGACGCCCTGGCAGGACTGCCCCGACTGGAGTTGGTGGGGGACGGGGAACTGAGAATGGAGAATCACAGGGGTATCCTGGCCTATGGTAAGGAGGAGATCCACGTCAGCGGCGGCGTGTTTATTGTAAAAATAGCGGGCGAGGGGCTGGAGCTGCGGGCCATGACTGGGCTGGAACTGCTCATCACCGGGAAGATACGCCAGATAGAGCTGGACTAGGAGGGAATCGGGATGAAGCGGCTGATGAATTTTCTGCGGGGAATGGCCGACCTGAGGGTTACCGGCCTGTTCCCCGAACGGTTGATAAACCTCTGTGCCCAGAACGGAGTGGAATTCTGGGGCGTAGAATGGCTGGATGAGCATACTCTGCGCCTCACAGTCCGCCGCCGACACTTGAGACAGCTCCGGGAGCTTGCCCAGAGAGTAGGCTGCGACGTCAGTCAGGAGGGCAGCCGGGGGCTGCCGGACTTTCTCATCCGCTTCCGGACCCGGTATGCCTTCCTAACGGGCCTCGCCCTGTCCCTGTGCGCCGTAGCCTTCCTGTCCCAATTCATATTGACGGTGGAGGTCAAGGGAAACGAGAGAGTACCTACCGCCGTTATCCTAAGCCAGCTGAGACAGCTGGGCGTCCGGCCCGGCGTCTATGGCCCCGGCCTGGACCGGCAGCAGCTGGCTCAGGAGACCCTGCGGGAAATGGAGGAGCTGTCCTGGGTGGGGATCAACCTCCACGGTACCCGCTTGGAGGTCATCGTGCGGGAGGCGGTCGCCTCCCCGGAGCGGATAGACGAGGAAGGATATTTTGACATCGTAGCCGAAGCGGATGGCATTGTCACCCACATCGAGCCGGAGCAAGGGGATGCGGCAGTTCAGGAGGGGGATACCGTGTTGGCCGGAGAGGTGCTTATCTCCGGCACTGTGACCATGGAGCCTCCCAAGTACAGCGACCTGCCCACCCGCTACTATCAGACCCATGCCAGGGGACGGGTGTGGGCCCGGACTTGGCGGACGCTGACGGCACAGATCCCCCTGGAGGCGAACACCAAAGTATATACGGGGGAGGATCGGAAGATCTGGTCCCTGAAATTTTTAGACCGCCGCATCGAAATTTTTGGAAACAGTAGCATTTCCTGGCCATTCTATGATAAAATAACCACAGTGCGCCAACTCACCCTGCCGGGGGAGCGGGCTCTTCCTATCTCATTGATCCAGGAGAGTTATCGCGCCTACGAGCTGGAGAGCAGGGAGCTAGACCGGGAAGCGGCCCAGCGATTGCTGGAGGAACAGCTGAAAGACCGTCTGGAGCGGTTGATTGGGGAGGACGGACAGATAGATTCTATCCGATTTTCCGCCAAGGTGGAGGATGGGCAGCTGAAGGTGACCGCCCAGGCTGAGTGCCAGGAGGAGATCGGGAAAGAGGTCCCAGGTTCCGCCCCGCCAGAGGAGCACGGCGAATCAGAGGAGCAGGCCTCCTCATAAACAGGAGATAAGTAGGAATGACAGAACAGAGCATCAGCCTGGAGCGAATGGAGGAGACCATCAGCGTTTTTGGCTCCTTTGACGAGAATATCCGCCTCATCGAACGGGAGCTGGGGGTGACCGTGGTCAGCCGTGACTCGGCGCTGAAGATATCCGGTGAGGACCCGGAGGGTGTCATGCGCGCCGTCCGAACGGTGGAAAGCCTGATGACCCTGGCCGCCAGAGGGGAAGCCATCAATGAGCAGAACGTGCGCTATGTGATCCAACTGGTCCGGGAGGGCAGTGAGGCCCAGATTCACCAGTTGGCCAGCGATGTGCTGTGCGTCACTGCCAAGGGCAAGCCCATCAAGGCCAAGACCCTGGGGCAGAAAAAGTATGTGGAGGCTATCCGGGACAATGTGGTAACTCTTGGCATTGGCCCCGCGGGCACCGGTAAGACCTATCTGGCGGTGGCCGCCGCGGTGGCGGCCTTCCGGGCCAAGGAGGTCAACCGCATCATCCTTACCCGCCCGGCGGTGGAGGCGGGGGAGCGGCTGGGCTTCCTCCCCGGCGATCTGCAATCCAAGGTAGACCCCTACCTCCGGCCCTTGTATGACGCTCTCTTTGAGATGCTGGGGCCCGACACCTATCAGAAGTATCTGGAGCGGGGCAACATCGAGGTGGCCCCCCTGGCCTATATGCGGGGCCGCACGCTGGACGACTCCTTCATCATCCTGGACGAGGCCCAGAACACCAGCCGGGAACAGATGAAAATGTTTTTGACCCGCCTGGGCTTCGGATCGAAAATCGTCATCACCGGCGACATCACCCAGATCGACCTGCCGAAGGATGTGGTGTCCGGCCTGCGGGAGGCCATGCGGGTGCTGAAGGGCGTGGATGATATCGCCATCATGCGGCTGGGAGAGGCCGACGTGGTCCGCCATGCTCTGGTCCAGAAGATCATCAAGGCCTACGAGGTGGATGAGGAGAGGCGGTCCACCAAGAAGGAGTTTAAGAAATGACCCGTTTTTCCTGGCATGGCTATGAGGTGGAGGTGGACAAAACAGCCACCTCCGCTTGGTATGCCGAGGCGGAGGATTGGGGCTGCGCCTGCGGCCGCTGCCGGAATTTCCTGACCCTGGCACGGGAGAGAAGGCTGCCGGGCGAGATTCTGGAAATTCTGGACAGGCTGTCTGTCCCGCCTGCCAGGGCAACCTATGTGTGCGAGCTCTACCACGATAAGAACTGGAAAGAAAAGGGACTGCTCTACCAGTTCAGCTGGCGGATTGGCGGGGCGGTCCTGGCTGTGCCGCCGGGAGAAAATGGCCCGGGGTGGGGGCCGCTGATAGAGCGGCCCTGGGGCGGCCTGGTGCTGGGGCATGAGGACTATCCCTATGGCGCTCCGGATTTTCCAAAACCAAATTTTGACCTGGAGTGCCAGATCTGGCTGCCCTGGGTGCTGGACGAGCCTGTGGCTGGGGCGGCAGAGTAGAAGGGGCTGTTATGGTGGAGCGTTGAAGCAGAAAGAGAGAAGGTGCCGTTTATGTGGATGATATTCTGGGGCCTGCTGTTGTTTGTGTTTTTTGACTTTCGTATCAATGGCATCGTGTTTACACCGGATTTTGTCGGCTTTTTCCTGGTGTGGCTGGGGATCATTCGCTGTCGCGGAATCCAGACCTTTGCCCGGTACCACTGGACGGCACTTGTGGCCTGCATGTTTTCAGGGGGGCAATATGTGTTCACCGGATTCACTGAGTATACCAGCTATTTGGGGGAACTGGAGTTGTCATTCACCCTGGTACGCACAGTGCTTCAGGCGGTGGTTACCTATGTAATCGTCAAAGGAATGGTGGAGCTTGAAACAAATACAGGACAAAACTTGAAGAGCAGGGGGCTGTTTTACGCTTGGCTGCTTATGGAAGTGGTCAGCGCCTGCGGTACCGTGCTGACATATTTGTTGGATTCTCTTCTCGTTTCCATAATCACTATAATCGTTTCCGTGATAGGCGTGGTCTGGTATCTGGTGAAATTTTACCAGTGCTTGAAAATGATAAGCCGGGATGGAATCAGCGTACAGCCCCGGAGCAGTAAGGAGTAATTATAATTATGGTAGAGGATACCAAGCGATATTTAGCCTATATCTGTCCCCGCTGCCGCCAGTCGGTCATCGTGGAGCGGGACCTGTTCTCTCTGGCTGCCTCCAAGGCCCACATCAAGTGCCCCTGCGGCAAGTCGGAGATGACGGTGGAGTTTCTGCCCAGCCGGGTCCAACTCACGGTGCCCTGCCTGTTCTGCGGTCGAGAGCACGCTGTGTCCTGCTCCTCCCACGCCTTCCTGCGGGAGAAGGCCCTGGCCTTCTCCTGTGCCGCCTCTGGCCTGGATTGCTGCTATGTGGGGGAGGAAGGGCCGGTCTACGCGGCCACCGCCCGTTTGGAACAGGCAGTGGACAAGCTGGGCGAGGACGAGGTGAGCCAGGGTGCGTTCCTGGATGAGATCGTCATGGAGGAGGTGCTGTCTGAGATCCGGGACATCGCGGCCCGCGGGGGCATCTCCTGTGCCTGCGGCAGTAAAAACTGGACCTTTCAGGTCAATTACAGCTCCGTAGACCTCATCTGCGCCGACTGCGGGGCCCAGATGCGGGTGCCGGCCGCTACCGCAGATGACATCGATGACATCTGCTGCAAAGATACCATTCTGATCCGGGGAAAGGAAAAAAGATGAGCCTATTTTATGAACACCATTTTCGATTGAACGGTCTGGATATCGACGGACATGGAATGTGCAAGGCCTCGGCCCTGCTCAACCACCTCCAGGACGCCGCTACCTTGGCGGCGGAGGCAGGTGGCTTCCACCGGGAGATGCTGATGGAGCGGTACGGGGCCTTCTGGATGCTGGCCCGGTCCTGGTACCGGCTGGACCGGCCCCTGCGGTTCGAGGACCAGCTGACTGTCCGCACCTGGCACCGGGGGGATAAGGGGGCCATGATGTATCGGGATTACGACATTTATGCCGATGGACAGCTGGTGGGTGAGTCCGTGTCCGGCTGGGTGCTGGCCAGCTTGGAGAGACATAAGCTGATGCGCCTGTCTTCGGTCACGGAGCTGGCTGGTACCGGAGGGGGAGAACTGTGTAAGACTATGACGCTCTCCAAGCTCCACTGCCCGGAGGAGCTGGTCCAGGTGGAGCGCCGGCCCATGCGGTACAGTGACAGCGATTTGAACGGCCATGTGAATAATACTCGGTACGCTGACTTTGCCTGCGACGCGGTAGAAATGGACAGGCTGGAGGAGGACCGGTTCCTGGCCTCGATGCAGATTGGCTATTTGGCCGAGTGCAGGCCGGGAGAACAGCTTGATATCCAATCCGGAGGGCAGGGGGACCAACGCTATGTCCGTGGATTGGACGAGAGCGGCAAATCCCGCTTTGAAGCGGCCCTGTTTTTTGGCAAAGCGGTTCCTTGACAAGAGACGCGGCAGAGCGTTACAATAACTTAACTATACACACTGGAAAGAAAAGATATGGCCCGGCCCGCCGGGCAGAAGAAAAAGGAGTTGTAGATATGGTCAATCAGGACGCCGCACAGAAGTTTGTCAAGCAGGGCCTTACCTTTGACGACGTGCTTCTGATCCCCGCCGCCAGCGATGTACTCCCCGCGGACATCGACCTGCGTACCCGTCTGACCCGGAAGGTCCATCTGAATATCCCCCTCATCAGCGCCGCCATGGACACCGTGACTGAGTACCGGATGGCCATCGCCATCGCCCGCGAGGGCGGCATCGGCATCATCCACAAGAATATGTCCATCAGCCAGCAGGCGGAACAGGTAGACATGGTCAAGCGCAGTGAGAACGGCGTTATCACAAACCCCTTCTGGCTGGGGCCCGGCCATACACTGGCTGAGGCGGATGAGCTGATGGCCAAGTACCGCATCTCCGGTGTGCCCATCTGTGACAATGGAAAGCTGATCGGCATTATTACCAACCGGGATATGAAGTTCGAAACAGACATGAACCAGCTCATCGACAATGTAATGACCAGAGAGAACCTCGTCACCGCCCCAGAGGGGACCACTCTGGCTGAGGCCAAGGAGATTCTCCGCCGGCATAAGATTGAGAAGCTGCCCATTGTGGACAACGAGTTCCGGCTGAAGGGCCTGATCACCATCAAGGATATCGAGAAGGCGACGGTGTATCCCAACTCCGCCCGTGACGAAAAGGGCCGCCTGCTGGTGGGTGCCGCCATCGGCGTCACCGCCGATGTGCTGGACCGGGTGGCAGCTCTGGTGGAGGCGGGGGCCGATGTGCTGGCTCTGGACTCGGCCCACGGCCACTCCCAGAATATTCTCAACTGTGTCAAGCGCATTAAGGCCCTCTATCCCGACGTACAACTCATCGCCGGTAACGTAGCTACTGCCGAGGGGACACGGGCCCTCATTGAGGCAGGGGCCGACTGTGTGAAGATCGGCATTGGTCCCGGCTCCATCTGTACCACCCGTGTGGTGGCCGGCATCGGCGTACCCCAGATCACCGCGGTGTATGACGCCGCCTGTGTGGCCGCTGAGTATGATATCCCCATCATCGCCGATGGCGGCGTCAAATATTCTGGTGATATCGCAAAGGCTCTGGCCGCTGGCGCCAGCGTGGTTATGTTGGGCTCTCTGCTGGCTGGCTGCGAGGAGTCACCAGGCGACACTGAGGTGTTCCAGGGCCGCCAGTTCAAGGTCTACCGGGGTATGGGTTCCCTGGCGGCCATGAACCAGGGCTCCAAGGACCGCTATTTCCAGCAGAACAACAAGAAGCTGGTTCCCGAAGGGGTAGAGGGCCGAGTTCCTTACAAGGGACTGGCGGGCGAGACCATCTACCAGCTGATGGGCGGCTTGAAGGCCGGTATGGGCTACACTGGTTGTCACACCGTAGAGGAGCTGCACAGCAAGGCCCAGTTTATGCAGATTACCGCCGCTGGCCTCCGGGAGTCCCACCCCCACGATATCTATATCACCAAGGAAGCTCCCAACTATACCGTCAACCCCAGCTGACATATCAGGTACAGAGCCGCGCATGAGCGCGGCTCTGTTTTTGAAGGGAGGAAGATGACATGGAGCGATATACAAGGACCGTAGACGGAAAAGTTACGGTGGCCCCGGAGGAAATGGCAGCGGCCCTGGAGCGTCTCTCCGCCTTTGAGGATATGGCCTGCGGAGTGGAGCGGGAGCGGGAAGAAATCTCTGCCCGCCTGGAAGAGCTGCGAAATAGAGGAAGGGAGAAGACCGTACAATTCCGGGAACTGCTGGCACAAAAGTTGGTCAACAACAATATGAAGCTGCTTCTGGAGCGGTATCGGATACACTGAGAGAGGGCCTCTGAACAGGAGGCCCTCTTTCCTTATGATGAAAAGAGTGTCAAGGACTTTTTTTGACTGGAATAACGTGATACAATATCAGAAACGACTGAAGAACAGATCTCCTGGGATGCCGGGAAGAGAGAGGGGACAAAAAAGATGCTGAAGCTGATCCTTGGCCGCGCGGGAGCGGGAAAGACCACCGCGGTACTGAAGCGTCTGTGTCAGGCCGGGCAAATGCGCCAGCAGGTCCTGATGGTCCCTGAGCAGCAGTCCCATGAGGCCGAGCGTGCTCTGTGCCAGATGGGGGGGAACGGGGCTTCTCTCTGGGCTGAGGTCTTGTCCTTCAGCCGGCTATGCGGCCGTGTCTTTCAGGCCGCTGGTGGCTTGGGGGAGCGGGAGCTGGACGGGGGCGGGCGTCTTCTGCTTATGTACCGGGCCCTCAAGGAGACATCAGAGGTCCTGACGGTGTATGCCCGCGCATCTCAGCGCCCTGCTTTCCTCGCCGCTCTGTTGGCCACTGTGGATGAGCTGAAGAGCTGCTGTATCCCCCCTGAGGCGCTGATTACCGCGGGGCAGGAAGCAGGAGGCCCAGAAGGGAATAAACTCAGGGACCTGGGGTTGATCTGTGGGACTTATGACGCGCTCACGGCAAACGTGGCACTGGACCCTAGGGATCGCCTGACCAGAGCGGCTGAAAAGCTGAAGGAGTGCCGCTGGGCTGTGGGCAAGGATCTGTGGTTGGATGGATTTACAGACTTTACGCCCCAGCAGGAGGAGGTCCTGGGCCAGCTTCTGGTCCAGGCGGAGCATATGACTGTCACCCTGACCTGTGACCACCTGGAGGAGGATGAGGATGGGACAGGCATCTTTTCCCCAGCACGGAGAACGGCGGCCCGACTGATTAGACTGGCTCAACGGGAGAGAATAGGCTATAAAGTAGAATACCTTGTCGGGGATTTTGCGGCAAAAGAGCGGCCGCTCCAATTTTTGGAGAGGCATCTCTTCGGTGGGGGCTTGGAGAGCCCCATTTCCTGTGAAGGGGCCGTCACTCTGTTTCGGGCCAATACCATGCGGTCCGAGGTGGAGTGGGTGTCATCGCGCATTTTGAGCTTGGTCCGAGAGGAGGGCTACCGCTTTCGGGACATTGGTCTGGTGGCCCGAGATTATGGCGCCTACCAGGATTTGATAGAATCGGTGCTGCCCAGATATGGGATACCCGTATTTTCCTCCGCTATGGCAGATATTTTGGAGAAGCCCGTGCTTGTCCTGGTCACCGCGGCCCTGGATACTGTGGCGGGGGGCTATGACTACGAAGATATATTCCGCTATCTCAAGACCGGACTGACGGACCTAGGGGAAGAAGACCGAGATCTGCTGGAAAACTATGTTTTGAAGTGGGATATCAAGGGGAGCCGCTGGACGCAGACAAAGGAATGGACCTGGCATCCTAGAGGATATGGCGTCCCTTGGGAGGAAGAGGACCGTGCCCTGCTGGAGCGATTGGACCGCGCCAGAAGGCAGGTGACCGCTCCTTTGGAGGAACTGCGAAAAGCCCAAGACAAGACGGGAAGAGGACAGGCAATTTCCCTTTACAGATTTTTGGAGCGCATTGGCTTGCCACATCAGCTGGAGGCACGGGTAGAGGCGCTGAAGAAGCGGGGAGAGCTCGCTCTGGCGGAGGAGTACCGGCAGCTCTGGGAGATCCTCTGTGGCGGACTAGAGCAGTGCGCTGCTTTGCTGGGGGAGAGAGGAATGGACCTGGAGGAGTTTGCCGGCCTGTTTCGGCTGGTCCTGTCCCAATATGATGTAGGAACGATCCCGGTTTCCCTGGATCGGGTGACCGCCGGTGAAACCACCCGTCAGACAGGGCACAGGGTGAAGGCTCTCTTTCTATTGGGGGCGGATGACGGCTCCATCCCCAGGGTTGGGGCGGCTCCTGGCCTGCTGTCAGATGATGACCGCTCTCTGCTGGCGGTATACGGTCTGGAGCTGGACCAGTCCCAGCGGGAACTGCTCTTCCGGGAGATGACTACGGTCTATCAGATCTGTGCCCGCCCCAGCCACCGCCTAGTGGTATCTTGGGCTGTCCAGGGGCCGGGAGGTGAGGAGAGAAGGCCCTGTTTCCTGGCCCAACGGCTGCAGCTGCTCTATACTGATTTGGACATATGCCATGAGGAGGAGCTGGAGGGGCGCTTCCGGCTGTCCGCCCCTCTGCCCGCCCTGGAGCAGGCGGGGAGAGACACGAGGCTGCGGGAACTGTTGGGAAGCCTGTCTGGCTTGGAGAGCCAAGTGGACAAGCTGGAGCGGGTAGCTGGCTGGGAGAGAGGGCAACTCACTAGGCAGACGGTGGACCAGCTGTATGGGAGACGGGTGGCCATGTCCGCCTCACGGATGGACAAGTATAAATCCTGCCACTTCTCCTATTTTATGCGGTATGGCCTGCGGGCAGAGCCTAGAAAGCCGGCAGGCTTTACAGCACCGGAGTATGGCACATTTGTCCACTATGTGCTGGAGCATGTCCTTCAGGACGATATGTTCCGCCAGACAAGACTGCCTGGGATGGAGCCGGAAAAATTAGATGAGGATACGCGCGGCCGGCTGCGACAGCTCACCCGCCAGGCGGTGGACCGCTATGTGGCCGAGGAGCTGGGAGGGCTGGAAGGCCAGAGTGACCGCTTCCGCTACCTGTTCCACCGACTGCTCAGATCGGTCCAGGCGGTGGTGGACAACGTGGCGGAGGAGCTTCTTCACTCCAGCTTCCGACCTATCTCCTTTGAGCTGGGTTTTGGAAAGGGGGAGGACCTGCCGCCAGTCGAACTGACTGTGGATGGAGTTACTATCAGCGTTTCTGGGTTCGTAGACCGGGTGGATGGATGGGTCCACGACGGGCGACTCTATCTGCGGGTGGTGGACTATAAGACGGGGCGAAAGTCCTTTGATCTTACTGAGGTTTGGAACGGCCTGGGCCTTCAGATGCTTCTTTATCTCTTTACTCTGGAAGAACGGGGGGAGTCCCTCTATGGGCTGCCAGTAGAGGGCGCCGGGGTGCTGTATCTCCCGGCTCGGGACGCGGTGGTTCGAGGAAGCCGGACGATGAGTGAACAGGCATGGCGCAAGGCGTTAGACAGGGAATTGGTCCGAAGCGGACTGGTCTTGGATGACTCCGCCGTGCTGGAGGCTATGGAGCACGTCTCTGAAGAAGGGTACCGTTTCCTTCCCCTGAAGGTGTCCAAGTCTACTGGAGCCATCACTGGAGACGCCCTGGCCAGCGCGGAGCGCCTGGGCCGCCTGGGCCGACACATCCAAAGGGTGCTGGGGGAGATCTGCGGAGAGCTGGCCCAGGGCAACATCGCCGCGGATCCTTTCTGGCGGGGACCGGAAAAAAATGCCTGCCGCTTCTGTGACTATGCCGCCGCCTGCCACTTTGAAGAAGGGCGGGGTGGGGACCGTAGGCGCTGGCTGCCCAGTATGAGCGCCCAGGAGTTCTGGGAAAATATGGGAGAGGAACTATGAAATGGAGATCAGATTACACTATATAGAGCAGGGAGAGGGCTTTCCACTGATACTGCTCCACGGAAATGGGGAGGATCATACCTACTTCAAAAGGCAAATGGAACCATTTGCCGACCATTTTCGGGTGATTGCTGTGGATACTCGTGGACATGGAGAGAGTCCACGGGGCACTGGACCGTTTACACTGTCCCAATTCGCGGAGGACTTGAAATCGTTTTTCAATCAGCATGGTATCTCCAAATGTCATCTCTTGGGGTTTTCCGATGGAGGAAATGTGGCCCTATTGTTTGCGCTGAAGTATCCGGACCGTGTAGAGCGGCTCATACTAAACGGGGCAAACTTGGACCCGTGTGGCGTAAAGCTGAAGACACAGATTCCCATAGTGCTGGGATGGGGGCTGTGCCGCCTGTGTGCCCTGTTCAGCCAACAGGCAAAACAAAATTGGGAGATGCTGAATTTGATGGTAACCCAGCCGCATATACACAGGGCGGAGCTGGCGGGACTGGACATGCCGGTTCTGGTAGTGGCGGGGGAACAGGATATGATCCGAGAGAGCCACACTCAGTCAATCGCGGCCAATATCCCAAACAGCCGGTTGGTCATCCTTCCTGGTGACCACTTTATAGCCAGGCGGAATTGGCAGGGCTTCAATGATACGGTGCTGGAGTTTCTATTGGACCGGAGCTGAACAACAAAAAGAGGAGAAATCAAATGGAGAACAGTAAAAATATCCTGATTATTAATGATATGCCGGGCTACGGCAAGGTGGCTCTGGCAGCCATGCTGCCCATCCTGTCCAATATGGGCCATAGTGTCTACAACCTGCCCACCGCCCTGGTGTCCAATACTCTGGACTACGGGAAATTTACCATATTAGATACCACTGACTACATGGTAAAAGCCATCGAGGTGTGGAAGCAACTGGGATTTCAGTTTGACTGTATCACCACCGGCTTTCTGGCTTCGGCGGCCCAGGTGGGCATTATCCGGGACTTTATCGCCAGCCAGAAGAAGGAGGGCCTGCTGGTCATGACTGACCCTATCATGGGGGACGACGGTAAGCTCTATAACGGTGTCACGGAGGAGACGGTCGGGAATATGCGCCGCCTCATTGGGGTAGCCGACGTAATCGTCCCTAATCTGACGGAGGCAGAATTTCTGTCCGGCCTTTACCAGGGGGAGGAGGCTCTGTCCCAGTCACAGGCCAAGGAGGTAGTGGATCGGCTGCGGGGGCTGGGCCCACGATCTGTCGTGGTTACCAGCGGTGTATTGAAGGAGAGTGGGAGCCATGTAGTCTGGGGCTATGACCACAGAAGCGGGGAATATTTTACGATCCCCTACCGGTTTATCCGGGTGCATTTCCCAGGGACAGGGGATATGTTTTCCGCCGTCCTGGTGGGGGAACTCCTGGCTGGAAAATCCCTGCGCCCTGCTGTGAAGCGGGCCATAGACGTACTGGAAAAGCTCATCTTTCTGGAACAGGATGAGAGTGAAAAGAACAAGGGTATCCGCATTGAAAAGTTTTTGAGCGTGCTCAAAGAGTAAAGAAAGTGGAGAGAGGAAGGAAACCACTTATGTGGGCTATTTTTGCGCTGTTGTCAGCACTATTTGCCGCCCTGACCGGAATTCTGGCCAAGCTGGGGATGGAGGGAATCAATTCCAATCTGGCCACAGCCTTGCGTACCATAGTGGTACTGGTTATGGCTTGGGGGATCGTCTTTGCCACCGGAAAGCATACAGGCATCGGTGACATCACCGCCAGGAGCTGGATGTTCCTGTTCCTGTCCGGTCTGGCTACTGGGCTGTCCTGGATCTGTTACTTCCACGCCCTTCAGATTGGTGAGGCCAGCAAGGTCGTGCCCATTGACAAGTTCAGCGTGGTCATTTCCATGGTACTGGCCTTCCTCGTCCTGAGAGAAAAGGTGACAGCGCTGAAGGTGCTGGGCGGGCTGCTGATTACGGCTGGGACCTTTGTGCTAATCTTGTGAGGAACTGCCGGAGACGGCTGATAAACAGCGGGGGAACGACCGGGTCCCCTGGAAAGAGAGGGGCGGTGGCATTATGGCCTTTGCGCTGACAGAGGAACAACAGAAGATCGTAGACGACCAGGGCGGAGAGCTGCTGGTATCCGCCGCCGCCGGGTCTGGTAAGACCCGGGTGCTGGTAGAGCGGCTGCTGGACCGCGTGGACCGGGAGGGAGTTGATATCGACCGCTTTTTGGTCATAACCTATACCAAGGCTGCGGCCGCGGAGCTTCGAGGGCGTATCGCCCAGGAACTGGCTGACCGCCTGGCCCTGCGCCCGAACGACCGACACCTGCGCCGTCAAACCACACTGGTGTATCAGGCCCAGATTTCCACCATCCACGCATTTTGTTCTGTTCTCCTGCGGGAGAGCGGCCATCTGCTGGATCTGGACCCTGACTTCCGCCTATGCGATGAGGGGGAGAGCCAGGTCATTATGGCACGAGTTCTGGAGGAGGTACTGGACTGCCGTTATGAGGGGTTGGAGGAGGAGAGTCCCTTTGCTCAACTGGCAGACACCCTCGCTGCCGGGCGGGACGACAGCCGTCTGGCCCAGATCGTGCTGGACATCTACGGCCGAGTGCAGAGCCATCCAGACCCCGCCCGCTGGCTGGAGAGGCAGAAGGGGCTGTGGGAGCTGGACGGGGTATCCGATCTAAGCCAGACGGCCTGGGGAGAGCTGCTGCTGAACGAGGCCAGACGTCAGGGCCAATGGTGCCTGGAGCGGCTGTCCCAGGCTGTGACGATGATTGGGAAGGACGAGCTGCTGGAAACCAACTATGGGGCCTCCATCATGACCACCATAGAGGGGTTGGAGAGGTTTTTGTCAGAGCGGAGCTGGGACGGAGCGGTATCCGCCCTTCCAATCCCCTTCCCGCCGGCTGGACGGAAGAAAAAGCGGGAGCTGGAGATCAGCCCCATGGAGGAATCGGCTGCTGTCCAGTCGGGTGAGCGGGTCAAACAGATCCGGAACCGCTGCAAAAAGCTGCTTGGAAGGATAGAGGAGCGGCTGACAGGGGACAGCCAGACCCTTTTGGATGAGCTGTCTCTGTCACGCCCCGCTGTTCAGGCTTTAATGGACCTGGTCCTTGATTTTCAGGCCGCCTATGCCAAGGAGAAGGACCGGCGGGGACTGCTGGACTTCTCCGATTTGGAGCACTTCGCGGTGAAGCTGCTTGCCGATGGTGCCGGGGAGCCGACGGAGCTGGCCCGCTATTGGAGCACCCGTTTTGATGAGATATTGGTGGATGAGTATCAGGACACCAACCAGGTCCAGAACGCCATTTTCTATGCCCTCTCCAACGGGGGACGAAAGCTGTTCCAGGTGGGGGATGTAAAGCAGTCCATCTACCGTTTCCGGCTGGCCGACCCCACGATCTTCCTGAATAAGTATGAGCGATTCGCCCAGGGGGACGAGGCGGAGGAGGGACAGCCCCGCAAGCGGGTGATGAGCCGGAATTTCCGCTCCCGGTCCCAGGTCCTGGAGGGGTGTAACGACCTTTTTCGAGCCATTATGTCCGTGGAATTCGGTGAGTTGGACTACACGGAGGACCAGGCCCTGGTGCCTGGAGGGACGTTTTCGGAGCCAGAGGAGCAGACAGATGAGACTGGACCTTACGCTCTGGAGCTGGATGGGCTGGACCTGTCCTTCTTGGGGGACCAGGAGGGAGAGAAGGCAAATAAGGACCTGCTGGAGGCCCGGTTTGCCGCCCAGCGTATCAGAGAACTGTTGTCCAGGCCTCTTATGGTGACGGAGGGAGAGAAGACACGCCCACTGAGACCCTCGGATGTAATGCTTCTGCTCCGTAGTCCGGGGGCGGTGCTGCACCACTACATACAAGCGCTTGGGGAGGAGGGGATCCCCTGGTCCGCCGACGGCGGACAGGACTTTTTCCAAACCACCGAGGTCAACGTGGCGCTGTCCATCCTCCAGATCGTGGATAACCCCCGGCAGGATGTGGCCCTGCTGGCCGCCCTTCGCTCCCCGGTCTATGGATTTTCCAGCGACCGGCTGGCTCAACTGAGGTCCAGATCCAGGGGGGACTTCTACACCGCGTTGTCCCAAGGGGCGCTGGAGGGAGAGGAGGACTGCCGGGAATTTCTGGATCAGCTGTCCCAACTCCGCTTTGGGGCGGGAGATAAGACCTGCCGGCAGCTGATCTGGCACATCTATGAGCAGACCAATATCCTGGGCCTGTTCGGTACCATGGAGCGGGGGGAGGAGCGGCGGAGCAATCTGCTGGCCCTGTATGATCTGGCCGGTCAGCTAGAGAACAGCGGCTGCCGCACTCTGTTCCAATTTTTACTTCGGCTGGAGCGGTTAAGAGAGTCTGGCGGGAAGCTCGCTTCTACGGCTCCCGGTCATGAGGGGGAGGGCGTGTCCATCCTGTCGATCCACCGGTCCAAAGGCTTGGAAAGGCCTGTGGTGTTCGTATGTGGCCTGACCAGGCGGCTGAACAGGGACGACCTGATGCGTCCGGTGCTGTTCCACCCTGTCCTGGGCGTAGGGCCCAAGGGACTGGAGCGAGAGCGCATGGTGGAGTATCCCACTGTGGCCCGTCTGGCGGTAGCCCGGCAGTTGGAGCGGGAGATGATGTCGGAGGAGCTCCGGCTGCTCTATGTGGCCATGACCAGGGCAAAGGAGAAATTGATCCTGACCCTGGCGCTCACCGAGGGGGCCAGAGCTCTGGAGCGGCTGGGGGAGGATCTGTCCGTTCCTATTTCCCCTCTGGCTCTGGAGCGGCAGCAGAACGTAGGACAGTGGGTGCTGCTCCACGCCCTGACCCGCCCGGAGGCAGGGGGGGTGAGGGAACTGGCTGGTCTGTCCGATATCAGGGCGGAGGGGCTGGGACCAGCCTGGAACATCCGCTGGATTGATGGAGCCCCCCTAGCAGAGGACCGTAAAACGGAAGGACGTTACACTGACCTGCCGGAGTTGGTACAGAAAGATATATCGGAGCTGGCGGCTCAACTAAGATGGACCTACCCGCAAATGGTTTGCGCCAATGTGCCTTCTAAGCTGACAGCGACCCAGATCAAGGGTCGTCCCCAGGACCAGGAGGCGGCGGAGGAGGCCGGGGAGCTGGTCGAGACTGTTGGGAGAGAGCGCGGAGTCATTTACCGCCCCCGGTTTATGACAGAAGAAAAGGGCCTGACTCCAGCCCAGCGGGGTACGGCCATCCACCAGGCGGTCCAATATATTCCCTTGGAGGGGGACCACAGCCAGGAGAGAATCGGTCAGTTGTTGGACCAGCTGGAGGACAGGGGCTTTCTGACAGCCCTCCAGCGTGAAGCTGTATCCGCCCAGCGGTTGGCGGCTTTTTTCCAGAGCCCACTGGGAAAGGCCATGGCCCAGGCAAGAGAGTGCCGTAGAGAATTCAAATTTTCCATCTTGGTGCCGGCGGAGGAGTATTATCCCCGGACGGAGGGAGAGCATATCCTGCTCCAGGGCGTCATTGACGCCTGGTTTGAGGACGGGCAGGGGATCACAGTTCTGGACTTTAAGAGTGACAGGATAGTTCCGGGGGAGGAACTGGCCCGCGCTGAACAGTACCGGGCCCAGTTGGATGCCTACGCGCGGGCACTCTCCACCATACTGGACAGACCCGTGGCAAGAAAGGCGCTATGGTTTTTTGCCACGGATACCGCTGTGGAGCTGTAAGAGAACAGGTAAAAAGGCCGCCCTAGTGGGCGGCCTTTTCTGTGGATACGACGCATTTGTGCCATGGGAGGCGGATGAGCGTTCAACCACGCCTGGGCGTTCTCCGGCTTCCGTGGTCTTCCACCAGAATAATATCCTCTCCAAAGCGCCGAACGGCGCTCCAGGGGATGTATTTATCCTCCTCTCGGCCGAGCAGCCCAAAGAAGCGGCGGCGGCCGGGGACGACCAGGGCTCGTACCTGCCCAGTGTCCATATCTACTTCCATATCTCCTACGTAACCAAATCGGCTGCCATCCTCAACGCTGATGACTTCCTTATAGCGCAGTTCTGCGATACGAGTTTCCATCCTCATTCCTCCCGAATTCTGTGTTGATACAGGGTATGAGGGGAGAGATTGTCCCTATACATAAAATGGGAAAGGCCCCCTCGGACTATTCTGAGGGGGCCGGATCATATTTACTGTGCCAGCAGGCCCTTGCTTACTAGAAACTCTCGGGCGACTTCCTGTACGGAACGACCGTCGACATCCACGGCATAGGTCAACTCCACCATATCCTCACTGGATACCTGGTTGGTAAGCAGCTCCAAAACCTGCTCCAGATTGGGCGCAGCCTCATAAAAATCATCAAACAGGTCGTTGCGTACCAGAAATGCCCCATAGTACTCCGGGAAGAAGCCCTGGTCGTCCTCCAGAATGGTCAGGCCGGCACGCTTGTTCAGGCCGTCAGTGGCGTAGACCACCATGACGTCAAAGGCGCCCTCTTCTACGGCGTTGTACTTCAGAACCACGTCCACCGGCTTGGCGGACTGGAATGTGAGTCCATAGTAATCTACAAAGGGCTGATACTTCATGCTGCCCTCTTCGGTATAGAACTCATGTTCCGCGCCGAAGCGAAGCTCACCCGCGATGGGGATAAGGTCAGAGATCTTGGAGACACCATAGCGGTCAATGATTTTCTGGGTCACGCCGATGGCATAGGTGTTATTCAGACCGACCTTGCCCAACATATGCAGGCCTTCTAGTTCACTCACTGTCTGGTTGACGAAGTCATAGAGCGTCATTCCCTCTGGAATGTCGGTGGTGTCCATCCCAAGGAAGGTGGTGAGGATGGTCCCGTCATAGCTGAACATCAAGTCACAGCTTGGATTGCTGCCCTTTAATTCATTGTGGTTGTTCACCTGAGTCATCTGGTCCAGGATCACCACTTCCAGATCGGTCTTATCCTCCACCAATTGCTCCACCATGGAATGCATCAGCTTCACCTCAGAGTAGTCCCCATCATAGAGGGTGAGCTGGCCTCCCGTATCAGCGGGGAGAAACATAGATACCACCAGAGCAACACCGGCTACGGCTAAGACCGTGCTGCCCACGGCCTTGACAGGGGTGGGCAGCTTCTTCCGACTGTGGCTGGACAGCCTGTGTTCCATATAGCTCAGTCCAGCATCCAAGACAAAGGCCATGACCATGAGTACCAGTGTGCCCACGAAGATCATGCCCATATTTTCCTGACGGATGGCGGTGTAGAACAGGCCGCCCAGACCTCCTCCACCCACGAAGGAGGCAAACACGGCGGTGCCGATGGCGTTGACTGCGGCGATGCGGATGCCTGTGACCAGCATGGGGACCGCAAGAGGGACTTCCACATGGAGCAGCCGATAGGTCCCACTCATTCCCATGCCAGTGGCCGCCTCCTTCAGGTGTTCAGGCACCTGGGACAGGCCGAGAGAGGTATTGCGTACGATGGGAAGCAGGGAATATAGAGTCAAACCGATGACGGCGGTAGGGGAGCCGGGGTCCATTACCACCATGATGATGCCCAGCAGGGCCAGGGCGGGGACGGTCTGGATCAGGTCTACCACCCAGAGAATGGCTTTTCCAAACCGGGGAAACAGGTAAGCCAGCAGGCCCAGGGGAACACCGACGCCCACAGCCAGGATGAGGGCGGAGAGGACCAGAGAGAGATGGTCCCATATCAAAGCAACGTTCATTTCCCCACCCCGCCTTTCCGCAGGCCCCGGGGGACCACATGACGCTGGAGCAGATCCACCAGAGCGCCAAGTGTGAGGGCCAGAACAGCCGCCGGAATGGCCCCTTGGAGGATGAGCTCGTTGTTGTTACTGCTGACGCCCTTATAGACAAAGTCGCCCAGTCCGCCTTCTCCGATCATGGCGGCTAGTACGGCCCAACTGACGGTATAAACGGTGGACAGCCGAAGCCCACCGATGATGGTGGGCATGGCCAGAGGCAGTTCCACCAGATACAGCCTCTGGAAATGGCTCATGCCGCAGCCGCGGGCTGCCTCTTTATATTGGGGGTCCACGCCATTCAGTCCGGTGACCGTGTTTTTCAACACCGGGAACATGGCGTAAATGGACAGGGCAATGATGACGGTGGCCGGAGTCATACCGATCAGAATGAACAGCACACCAATAAAGACAATACCGGGTACTGTGTTCAAGATAGATAACAGGGGAAGCAGATACTTAGCCAGGGTAGGCAAGCGGGAAAGTCCAATACCCAGGGAGAGGCCCAGTACAAAGCCGATGGCCACGCTGATGAGGGTATAACCAGTATGTTCGGCGGTCTTTTGCAAAATGGACAGCAATACTTCGGACATACGCTATCACCCCCACAGCTGTTCAGCCATGGCGGAGGCCATGCTGGTCTTTGTGATGATGCCGGCCACCGTCTGATCGTCATTCAGGACGACCAGATAGGGGAAGCCGCTGGATACCAGCTGGTCAAAGCACTCCTTGGCGTTGTCGCCCCTGTGGACCGTGGGCGTGCTGTTCCGCACCAGAGGGCCTATGGTCTTGACTACATGGCCGGTGAGGCGGATGTCGGCGATGGAGACAGTGCCCTGATAGTGACGGTACTCATCCACCACCAGCAGGGTGTCCACGTTGTGGTGCTGCATCCGGCTGACACACTCGTTGACACCACGGTTCTGGTTGACCGTAATGATTCCGGTACGCATGAAGTGGTCCACCGTCAGCTGTTCAGGGGAGGGCCCGGCGTGATGCTTACCCAGGAAATCCCGGATCTGGTCGGTGGCGGGATTTTCCAGCATCTCCTCCGGCGGGGCCATCTGCACAATATTGCCGTGGTCCATAAAGATGATGACGTCGGCCAGATCCAGAGCCTCCTCCATGTCGTGGGTGACAAAAATAATGGTCTTGTTCAGCTTTTGCTGCAGATTCTTGACTTCAATCTGGAGGGAGCGCCTGGTCATGGGGTCCAAAGCACTGAAGGGCTCATCCATCAGGACAACGGGAGGGGAGGCGGCCAGCGCCCGGAGGATGCCGATGCGCTGCTGCTGCCCACCAGACATCTCCGAGGGATACTTGTGGGCATACTGGTCAAAGGGCATATTGACCATTTCCAGCAGGTCATGGACTACCTGATCACACTTCTCCTTGGGCCATTTCAGCAGTTTGGGCACCACACAGATGTTCTGTGCGACGGTCATGTTGGGGAACAGACCGATCTGTTGTATGACATAGCCTGTGTGACGGCGGAGTTCTACCCGGTCCACGGCACTGATATCCTGGTCATTTAGATAAATATGTCCGCTGTTGGGCTGGATGAGCCGGTTTATCATCTTCAGCGTGGTGGTCTTACCGCAGCCGGAGGGGCCGATGAGAACGGCAAACTGTCCCTCCTGTATTTCAAAGGATAGATCATTTAATATGGTTTGACTGCCGTAAGAGAGAGAAACATGGTCGAATCGAAGCAATATAGACCTCCTTTTCCGTTGGCCGCAAGAGACGGCCGGGCCATAAGGAAAAAATCACCCCACATCAGAACAGAAAAACGCCAGTGGGGAAAATAGCGATTGGTATCCGCAGACAGAAATCTTGGGTGACTTTAAATGAGTGAAAAAGGGCATAATTCACAAAACTAGTATATCAAAAATTGGAAAAGCTGTCAAATTAATAAAATGTAAATTTTAGTCGATGAAAAATAAGGCAGTATTAAGAGCGTGAGGAGGGAGAGATTAAGAATAGCTTTACCAAATCTTAATGAATCCAGCAGTCTATCCTTAATATTTTCCTGTTAGGATCAGAAGCAACAAGACAGGGAGGCGAACAATATGGAAAGACTGCTGCTATCAGCCATTCTGACACTGGCGGGCATATCAGGCCTGGCCGTAGCCCTGTGGGGAGGATATTACCTGCTCACCGGATTCATGTCCTGGAGAAAGCCAGTGGACTGTGGCTGGCACCCGGCCAGGACACGTTTCGCCATTCTGGTTGCCGCACGAAACGAAGAACTGGTCATCGGCCCCCTCATTAATAGTCTTTTAATGCAAGACTATCCCCAGGAACTGTACGATATCTGGGTCATTCCAAACAACTGTGTGGACAACACGGCACTGGCCGCTCGAAACTTCGGGGCCCGGGTGCTGGAGTGTCCCTTTCCGGTGCGCAGCAAAGGCGAGGTCCTTCGCTTTGCCTATAACCGCCTCCGGGGCCGGGAGTACGATGCGTGGTGCGTCTTTGACGCGGATAACGTGGTAGACAGTCGGTTTCTGACTGAGATGAATAACGCCTATATGTCCGGAGCCCGTGCCGCACAGGGCTATCGGGACAGCAAAAACCCTTACGATACCCTGATATCCGGCTGCTGTTCCATCTACTACTGGATGATGGACCGGTTTCACAACGGGGGCAAAGCGGGGATGGACCTTTCGGCCATGATCGGAGGGACCGGCTTCATGATTTCCTCAAAAGCGCTGGAGGAACTGGGCGGTTGGAACTCCTCCACCATTAGTGAGGATCTGGAACTCACTGCCCAGTGCGTTCTGGCTGGAGAAAAGGTATGGTGGGTGCCAAAGGCTGTCACCTATGACGAGCAGCCACTTACCTATGAGGAGTCCGTCAAGCAGCGCCGGCGGTGGTCCAGCGGCACGCTCCAGGTAGCCCAGGCCTATCTCTCCCGCGTTGGTTCCTCCGTCTGCCGGGAGGGAGGAGGCCGGCTGGCGGATCTGGGCTTTACTCTGATGATCCCAGCCTATCAGGTGGCAGCGGTAGCCAATCTCCTGCTGTCCTCTCTGGCGGCCGCTCTGTTCGGACAGACGGTCGGACAGGCTCTGGCGGCCTTTTTGGGAGCTCTGGTGTTCAATCTGGGCCTGACCGCCCTTGGCTCCACCCTGGCGGCCGGACTGGTGCTGGCTGTGGAGGGAAAATGGGACAGGCGTCTGTGGAAGGCGCTGGCCCTGTACTGGCTGTTCCTCCTGTCCTGGATCCCAATCACCTTTGGCAGCTTTGTGAAAAAGACCACCGTATGGGAGGAGATCCGCCATACCCGTGCCACCATCCCGGAGGCATTGACCCGGTAAAAAAGCCCCCGGACATCCACAAGATGTCCGGGGCTTTTTTTATTCGGGCTGGAAGTGGCTCTTGTCAGCCCCACACAGTGGGCAGGTATAGTCGTCAGGCATGGGGCCCTCGGTGGCCTCATCATAAATAAAACCACACAGATCGCAGATATACTTCACCAGGCATCCTCCTTTCTTCCTTGGTGGTCAGGGGCTATCAAAAGACCGATATCTTTACCGGCCGGCCCTAGAATAGAAGGCTCGCGTCAGCCGCCAGAAAAGTCAGGTGACAGGCTCAAAGTCACTGGCAGGCCGGCGGCAGATTGGGCAGACGAAATCAGGGGGCAGGGTGTCACTCTCATAGATAAAGCCGCAGATCTTACATACAAAGCCCTTGGGCTTGTCCGCCGCGGGCTCCTGGACAGGAGTAGATGCCTCACCTTTGACAGAGGCGGCCAATACCTGGGCCAATTCCTCCAACTCTTTCTCCTGACCTGGGGCAAGAGCGGACTTCAGAGTGATGGGCTCCTGAAGCAACTCCATATTTTTCATCTCACACAGTACCTGGGTCATCAGCTTCCCGCTGGCGGGGGCCCAGGAGCCGTTCTGGATCAGGGCTACCTTCCGGTTTTGCAGGTTGTGATGGAGCAGGTCACGGAGCAGGTGCTCCATAGGGTCGAAGATACCATTATTGAAGGTGGGGGAGGCAAAGACGATGTGACTGTACTTGAAGCAGTCGGACAGCACATAGGAGTAGTGAGTTACCGACACATCATACATTTCCGTCCGGATGCCCAACTCAGACAGCCGGCAGGCCAGGATAGCGGCCGCAGTCTCGGTCCCTCCGTAAATGGAGGCAAAGGCGATGAGGACGCCCTGCTCCTCGGGCTCGTAAGCAGCCCACTTGGAGTATTTGTCCAGAATATAGCCCAGGTCCTTACGCCAGACGGGGCCGTGGAGGGGACAGATCATTTGGATATCCAGCCCGGCAGCCTTTTTCAGCAGGGCGGCCACCTGGGGGCCATACTTGCCCACGATGTTGGTGTAGTACCGCCGGGCCTCATCCAGCCAATCCCGGTCAAAGTCCAACTCATCGGCGAAGAGGACGCCGTTCAATGCGCCAAAGGTGCCGAAGGCGTCGGCGGAAAACAGGATCTTGTCGGTGCTGTCGTAGCTGACCATCACCTCGGGCCAGTGGACCATGGGAGCGTTGGCAAAGGTAAAGGTGTGCCGGCCAGTGGAGATCGTATCCCCCTCATTGACCAAAATGGCGTGGTTCGGATCTGCGCAGTGGAACTGACGGATCATGTTCACCGACTTGCCATTACATACGATGCGAGCCTCGGGATACCGGATCATCAGGTCGCCCAGGGTGGCGGCGTGGTCGGGCTCCATGTGGTGGACAAAGACATAGTCCAGCTTGCGTCCATGGAGGGCCTGCTCCAGATTTTCAAAGAACTGGGTCTGAACGGCCCGATCCACCGTGTCAAAGAGGACGGTTTTCTCATCCAAAAGGAGATAGGAGTTATAGGACATCCCTCTGGGAACGGGGTGGGCGGCCTCGAACTTGGGAGTCTGCCGATCATTTCCGCCAATCCACAGCAAGTCATTTGTCACTTTGCGGATACAGTACATATCTGGACCTCACTTTCTAAAAGGAGATTTTTACCACCGCTATCATACCACATTTTCTTCCAAAAAGATAGTAGGAATAGTTCTTTTTTATTAGAAGCTTTTGATTTCGGAAAAGTACATTGAAAAAGAGGAAAAGATACCGTATAATAAGACAAAATAGCTGCGATAGGAGGGAGTGGCCGTTCCATGTATCACATTGATATTATGACATTATTTCCAGACGTGGTGGGAGATATGCTATGCGAGTCTATTTTAGGGCGGGGACAGGAGCGGGGCTATATCCGCATCGACTGTCACCAGATCCGGGATTATACAAAAAATAAGCAGAAACAGGTGGACGATTACCCCTACGGCGGCGGAAGAGGTGCTGTCATGCAGGCCGATCCCCTCTATCAATGCTGGAAGCATATTTGTGATGAAGCGGGGGAGAGAGTCCACACTATCTATATGTCTCCGGCGGGCAGGACCTTCCGGCAGGCCGACGCCAGACGACTGAAGGACGACTATCAGCGCATTATCCTGGTCTGTGGGCACTATGAAGGGATCGACCAGCGGTTTATCGACGAGTGTGTGGATGAAGAGATCTCTATTGGAGATTTTGTGATGACCGGAGGCGAGATCCCCGCCATGGCGGTGGCCGACGCTGTGTGCCGGCTGGTGCCCGGCGTGCTGTCTGACCCATCGTGCTATGAGAACGAAAGCCATTGGAACGGTATGCTGGAGGCGCCTCAGTATTCCAGACCGGAGGTATGGCACGACCGAACAGTGCCCCCGATTCTTTTGTCCGGCAATCACGCCAAAGTGGAACAGTGGCGGAGAAAGCAGTCCATCCTCCGAACTAGGGAGCGTCGGCCGGACCTGTATGAGAAGCTGGACCTCTCATCCAAAGAGGACAGAAAGCTGTTAAAGGAGCTGGACGAGGAGCTGAGAGATGAGAGGCCCTATGCGGAGAATACCCCTGACTGATTTTTCTTTACTTTCCACGAAGGGTGTGGTAAACTAGTTTGCACAATCTAATTTTAAAGACTATGTTTGGAGATGGGATACATGAGTTTTAAAATCGTTGTGGACAGCTGCTGCGACCTATCCCCCCAGATGCTGAAGGACCCTTGCTTTGTTAAGGTGCCACTGACCATCCGCTCGAATGGCAGTACCTTTGTGGACGACGAGGGCTTCGATCAGGCTGATCTGCTCTGGTCCATGCGACAGAGCGAAGACGCTCCCTCTACCTCATGTCCATCGCCTCAGTCCTATCTGGATGCCTACCGTGGAGGAGCGGAAGATGTCTATGTAGTTACCCTGTCCGCTCTACTCAGTGGGTCCCATAACAGTGCGGTCCAGGGTAAGCTCCTACTGGAGGAAGAGGAGCCCCAAGTCAATGTCCATGTGTTCAACTCCTGCTCCGCCTCCTCCGGTGAGGTGCTTACCGCCCTGAAAATACGGGAGCTGGCCTCCAGTGGTATGGCCTTTAAGCATGTGGTGCGGGAGGTGGAGCAGTTCATCTACCAGATGCAGACCCTTTTCGTATTGGAATCCCTGGAGAATTTGAGAAAGAACGGTCGCCTAACTAGACTCCAGGCAGTGGTCACCGGAGCGCTGAAGATTAAGCTGCTTATGGCCGCAACCCCAGAGGGGGAGATATGCAAGCTGGGTCAGGCCCTCACCACCAGACAGGCTCTGGTCAAGATGGTGGATAAAATGGCCGGCGATCCGGGGCACCAGGGCAAGACATTGGCCATCACCCACTGCAACTGTCTGGAGCGGGCCTTTCAGGTTAAGGATATGGTAGAAGCCAAATGTAAGTTTGCCCAGACCATTATTTTGGAAGCCGGAGGTATCACCTCTGTCTATGCCAACGACGGCGGTATTGTGACCGCCTATTAAAGTTTCTGTAGGTCTGGACTGTGGGGAAGCGTCCTTTACAGAAAAAGGGCTATAGGAAAGAAAAAATAGGAAGTGGATATGATGTCTATCACTAGACAGCAGGCGTGGGACCTGCTGACCAAATACAATGAGGAGCCCTTCCATCTGCGCCACGCCATTACCGTGGAGCACGTCATGGGATGGTTCTCCCAGGAGCTGGGCTATGGTCAAGAGAAGGAGTTTTGGTCCCTGGTGGGCCTGCTCCACGACCTGGATTTTGAACGCTGGCCGGAGGAGCACTGCGTCAAAAGCCAGGAGCTGATGCGGGAGGCTGGAGTAGAGGAGCCCATCATCCACGCGACAGCGAGCCACGGCTGGGGAATGCGGGTGGAGATCAAACCTGAACATGAGATGGAGAAGGTACTCTATGCTGCGGATGAGCTTACCGGACTGATTGGGGCGGCCGCTCTGATGCGTCCCTCCAGAAGTGTGGCGGATATGGAGCTCAAATCGCTGAAAAAGAAATTTAAGGACAAGAAGTTCGCCGCTGGCTGCTCCAGGGATGTAATCGCCAGAGGGGCAGAGCTGCTGGGATGGGACCTTGATAAGCTGTTAGATATGACCCTGCGAGCCATGCGGCAGGAGGAAGCAGCGATTGAACAGGCCATGACAGACCTCGTTAAGAAAGATTAAAAAATCCTGCCCGGTCCTTGACAATGGCAGGAAGTATGTGATACGATGTGTGCTGTTAAGGGGAGTAGTCGGCGCGGCCCTCCGCGCGGCAAGCCAACAAGCATGAAGGTGCCAGTCGCCTTCTGGTTTTGCCTGAAATGACCAGACCTGCGTTCCAAATATGGGAACGCAGGTCTTTTTTTACGGATATCGGGCAAACTTCCCACACAAAGATATTGAAGCTGGAAGAGAAAGGAAGTCGGAAGAATGGGACTTGAGTTTTTGTGGCAGGGTGTGCTGTCCATTACGCCACAGCAGGTTGTCATGTATGTGGTGGGCGGACTGCTTATTTGGCTGGCCATTGAAAAGGGGTTTGAGCCGGCACTGCTGATGCCCATGGGCTTTGGCGCGATTTTGGTAAACCTGCCCCTGTCCGGAGTTATCAACCAAGTCAGCGAGGGCATCGGAGAGACCCACGGTATCATCCAGTGGCTCTTTGAGGTGGGCATTGAGGCCAGCGAGGCCATGCCGATCCTGCTCTTTATCGGTATTGGCGCCATGATAGACTTCGGCCCCCTGCTGGCCAATCCCAAGCTGTTCCTGTGTGGCGCGGCTGCCCAGGCGGGCATCTTCCTGACCATCCTGTTTGCGGCTGGACTGGGCTTTGACTTGAAGGATGCCGCTTCTATCGGTATCATCGGCGCCGCTGATGGGCCCACCTCTATCCTGGTGTCCCAGATACTAAAATCCGACTATGTGGGTGCCATCGCCGTGGCGGCCTACTCCTACATGGCCCTTGTACCCATTATCCAGCCCTTTGCCATCAAGCTGGTCACCACAAAAAAGGACCGGGCTATGCGGATGCCCTATCGGGCCCAGGGAGTGTCTAAGCGGCTGCGCATCCTGTTCCCCATCGTGGTTACCGCCATCGCTGGTCTGGTGGCCCCCTCCTCGGTGGCACTGGTGGGCTTCCTTATGTTCGGCAACTTGATTCGGGAGTGCGGCGTGCTGACCAGCCTGTCCCAGACGGCTCAAAACGAGCTGGCAAACTTGATCACCCTGCTGCTGGGCATCACGATTTCCTTCTCCATGCGGGCAGAGCAGTTCGTTCAGTGGCAGACCCTGATGATCATGGGGCTGGGCCTGGTGGCCTTTGTGCTGGACTCGGTGGTGGGTGTTCTCTTTGTCAAGGTGCTCAACCTGATTACCCCAAAGAATAAGATCAACCCCATGGTGGGCGCCGCGGGCATCTCTGCCTTCCCCATGTCCTCACGGGTCATTGAGAAGATGGGGCAGGAGGCTGACTCCCAGAACCACCTGCTGATGCATGCGGTAGCCGCTAACGTGTCCGGACAGATCGCCTCTGTGGTGGCCGGTGGCGTGGTACTGCAGTATTTCGCTAATAATCCTATCCTGTAACAGTGGAACAAGGAGGAAAAGAATATGAATGAGAATATAATCCATGCCCTTGGAATGATGGGGCAGGGGATGCTGGGCATCTTTGTGGTGCTGGGATTGATTGCCGGGCTGGTAGCCCTGATGCAGAAGTTTGAAAACCGAAAGAAGTAACAGATGTGCCGGGCCCACCTAAGTGGGCTCGGCACGATTTATTTCCAGTCATCTATTACGTCCTCCAGACTGACAGGTCCCACAAGGTTGTCCACTAAAAGGGTCATCAGCTCATCAATGCGGACAGGGCTTGTGGTAATGGATGGCACCGAGGCGGAATCCCCATCTTCCTCGTCAATCCGTACACCATAGTCCTCACAGCAGAACTGACCAACGGGTATCTGATCCACTGTGAGATAGTAGTGAAATGTACGCTGTCTTCCTAGGTCGTCCGCGCAGCTTCTTGATGCGATTTTCATTTCCATCATCTTGTGCTTCATCTCCCGGATTTTCGTTGTAAATACATTATATAGTGGGTAATGGGAGAATGAAAAGAAAAAGATATCGCAAAAGAGAGCCCAATTCGCTGCTATTCGACACTCTTTTTTAGCCAGAGAGAGGAGAAAAGGAAAAACGGGTCGAAAAAAGAGACGTTAAGGGGAAAAGAAATCCCCTCCGCCAGAACCGGCGGAGGGGAGAGGGGTCATTTGACGCGGAGGCGCTTGGATAGCTCACCATCAGGGGTCACCCAGGCGGTTTCATAAGTGGTGTATACCACCATGCCGGGGCGGGCACCAGCGGGCTTTTTCACATACTTTACCGGCGTATAGTCCACTGGGACCTTGCCGCTGTCCCGGCCCTGGGAGAACCAGGCGGCCAGACCCGCGGCCTCGGTCAGGCTCTGGGCGTCGGGCTGCCTCCCCTCGGTCCACAGGATGACATGGGAGCCGTGTATCTTCTGGGTATGGAACCAAATGTCGCTCTTGAAGGCTTGTTTACAGGTGAGCAGGTCGTTCTGTATATTATTTTTACCTACCGAGATGCGCAGCCCGGCGGAGGAACGGAACTCCATAGGCTTGGAGGACACCCGCCTCCCTCGATCACGCGCCTTGGCTTGGCGGCGCAGGTATCCGGTGTCGGTGAGCTCCTGACGGATCTCCTGAAGGTCACGCTCCCCCTCTGCCAGAGTGATATTCTCCAGAACGCTGTTCAGGTAATCTAACTCCTTGCGCCCCTTCTCAAGCTGGATGGTCAGCATCTCCTCCGCCTTTTTGGCCTTGTTATAATCCTTATAATACTTTGCGGCGTTCTGCTGGGGAGTCAGGAGGGGATCTAGCTTGATGTCTACTTCCTTGCCATCCGGGTCATAGAAATCTACCGTCCGAAGTCGGGACATCCCCTTTTTCATCAAATGGAGACTGCTGGTCAGGATGTCACCCAGCTCACGAAGTCGGTCGCGGTCCAGCGTGGCGACCAGCTCCTTTTCCTGATTGCCAATTTTCCGGGCGGTGCGGTCCCTGGCGTTGGTGACAGAGCGGATCAAATCCTGCCCCTTCTGTTTGATCCGTTCCAGACTTTCTTTCTGCTCGTAGAACTGGTCCAGCATAGCGGAGAAAGTGGGCCAGCTCTCCAGCTTCGCCGCTCCACCATACTGAGTAACCGGAAGAAATGTGAAATCCTTTGCCTTCCCATCGAGGTAGATAAGCGTCGGATGAAAGTGGTTTTCCTTCACGGAACGAATGAGCCGTTCCAGTTGGTCCAACAGCCTGGTCCGGCCCGCCGGGCCCAGGACATTCAGACGAATGTCGGTGCTGCCGCCCGCCTGCTGGGCCAGTTCCCGGCAGACTAGGGGAGAGAGTCCTCCAAAAGTGTCCAACAGCCATTTGTCGGCCTGGGCCTCGTCTGGGGCGGTGGACAGCAGTTCCTCCAGCCGCTGCCTGTCCGCATGTAGCGGGTCCTCCTTGCTCTGGGCGGGGGGGAGGCGGTAGAACATCCCAGGCTGGAGGAGCCGTCCGCTCCCGGTGCCGTCAGACAGGCCGGAGTCCACCCGGCGGATACAGTCCAGGATGCGGCCCTCGCCATCCAGCAGGACCAGATTGGCCCGGTGGCTGATAACCTCCAGCATCAGTCGGCGTTCCACCCGGTCGCCCAGCTCGTCCAGGGCCTCCAGACGAAATTCTACCACCCGCTCCAGCGGAGGCTGAGTGACTTCCAGAATCCGTCCAGAGGTGAGGTGCTTGCGGAGCAGCATACAGAACATAGGGGGGGTATCGGGGTTTTCACGGGGCAGCTGAGTGAGCTGGGGCCGGGGGTGGCTGGGATTGGCGGACAGCAGCAGCTTTGCGTTGCCCCCTTGGGTCCGGAGAGCCAAAAGGATCTCATCCCGGCCGGGCTGATAGATCTTATCAATCTTGGAACCTGCCAGCGCTGTATTCAATTCATGGACGATGCCGGAAAGGCAGAGTGCGTCTAAGGGCATAGATATCCACCTCGCAAAAGAACTGGGGAGGGATGGGGCGCTTATTCCTCTCCCATCATCACTTCAAACAGCTGATTGAGCCGCTCTGTCCTCCCTTGGAGATACAGCCATCCAAACAGGGCCTCCAGTCCGGTGGCAGCCTGGTATTCTCCCCGGCTGGCCGCCTTGGGGACCGAGTGGGGCGCGGTATTTCGTCCACGCCGAAAGACATCCTCCTCCTCCTGGGTAAGCAGGGGCAGGATTCGCTCCAGCCGCCTGGCCTGAGCGGGCGCGGCCACATAGGTTACGGTCGCCCGGTGGAGGTCCTTTACCTTGGCCTTGCCATGGAGGCAGAGCCAGGAGCGTACCATCACCTCAAATACGCTGTCCCCCAAGTGGGCCAGCCCGAGGCTGGACAGGGCCAGAAGCTGATCCCGGCCCATATCAAGATGGAAATAGTCAGTCATCAAAATAAGACCTCCCTGCGGATTTTGGCCCCTTATGATACCACGTCTGAGTGGAAAATACAAGGGTGGGTGAGGAGCGGGTTGCGACAGTTACAGAGTCCACAGAATCGAAATGTAAAAAACTCTTGACATATTTTGAAGTCTATGATATCTTAAAAATGTCAAAAGAGTTTGACATATATCAATATGGAGTAGGAGGAACCTGGTTATGACTATGACGGAGATCGGCCTGCTGGCCTTTGGCGTATTTCTGCTGCTTCTGATTGTGCTGGATGTGGGGATGATCGTCTCTCTGGTGCGCCAGGGGGATGAGCGGAGGCAGATGATTGTCTGGAAGACCAGTACCTATACATTATTGGGGGCCTCTGGTGCCCTGGTGTTGGATATCATTGAAAATCTGGTGCGGAGCCAGCCCATGGCCGTCAATCCCTTTATTCATTTGGCTTCGACAGCGACGATTTACTTTGTTGTGCTGATGATTTATAGAAAGAAATATGGTGATTGACCGTGGAGAATAGGATCCGTGAGCTGCGAAAAGAGCGGGGCATCTCACAGGAGGAGCTGGCAAAGCTCTGCCATGTATCCCGGCAGACGGTCAACGCCATCGAGAACAATAAGTATGACCCGACGCTGGCCCTGGCGTTCTGCCTGGCCCGGGTGCTGGGCACTCCGGTGGATGCCCTGTTTCGATGTGAATGAAAAAGAAACTCCCCCTGTCCTTATGAGGACAGGGGGAGTTTTTATAGGAAGAATCTGGATAATTTATAAAAGTGTACTTTTATAAATTTGGAGATTAGAATAAAAACAAAATTAAATTGTTGCTTTTTTCTGGCGTTAATGCTATATTTGATATTAGAAAGATGTACTGTCCAAAATTTGGAAAAGTACACTTTTTCAGGATGCCGATAGCAGATTATTAAAATGAATAAGGAGGTAAATGGGAAGTCGTCCTATACTGCAAGCTCTGCTTCGGCATCCTGATGCACAGCACATTAAAAAAGGAGGTCAAAAAATGAACGTTCCCAGCAAGCGCACATCCCGGATGATCAGTATGCTCTTGGTACTCACCATGCTTATGGGGCTACTGACGGTGAGCGTTTCTGCACAGCCCGCCGCACAGGGCTCGAAAGTGGAAGATGCCATTCTTTACACGATCAATGCAGATAATGAGCTAGAGTACAACGTAGTTTATTCCTCCGCAATGACAGAGGCAACTCATGTGTCAGGAGAGGGCATTAGTTCCATTGACGAATTGAAAACCGCCCTCGGCACGCCTGATGACCTCGGCGATGCAATTACCGCAAATCTAACCATTACAGACGGTTCAGTTACAGAGATCGTGGTACAATCCATTGCCGAACGCCCCATTATCGGAATTTCCTGGAAGAAAGATTCCATTGGAAGTGATTACAGTGGCTTCGCTGAGGCGTTTGAGCGCAACGGCGCAATTTCCGTTTTTCTGCCACAGGTGAAAACGGAAGAAGAGGCCGCAGATGTCCTTTCCTCTATTGACGGTATTTTCTTTACTGGCGGAGAGGACTGGAATCCTGACCTCTATCATGAAATACAAACTCCCCACGGGTCTTCCGGCTGGAACGATGCCCGTGATACCTCAGATATTTACCTGATGCGTAAGGCTGTTGAACTAGACGTGCCTCTGCTGGCCGTCTGCCGGGGTGAGCAGGGTTTCAACGTCGCCCTCGGCGGCAAACTGATCCAGGACGTACCTTATTATCTGGGGCAGCAGGTGCTCAAAGGAAAGATCTCTCCTGCCCGCGTCACTGGCGTGCTTTCCGGCCCCTCTGAGTCGGAAATGGCCCAGCTTGAAACCGTCTGTGAAGAGTTCGGCCTTGAAGGAATCCCCGAAATCCTGGCTGAGTCCGTACAGGACACTGGCTACACCAAGTATGACGAGGACGGAGAAAAACTTGGCAGCACCTACGACAAAGGGACTGGAACTTACACCGAATTTGGTGAAGACTGTAAAGCTGGTCACCTGCGCGTGCAGATTGACGGGCTGGTCCACAGCGGCGGTAAGGGTTATCATAAACTGGACGCCGGCACAGACGGCGATGGCATAGGTATTGCGACGGATTCCAAGTGGCTGTATGACATTATCGGCTCTGATGAGATCGAACTGATTGCCACTGCCCACCACCAGTCCATCGATCCTGAAAATCTGGCCGAGGGACTGACCGTAGTGGCAAAGTCCTCCGACGGCATCATCGAGGCTGTGGAGTATCAAAATGCTACATTCGCTCTGGCACTTCAGTGGCATCCTGAGCGTGACGCTCTGGAGGATACCAGGGGTACTGATGTGGACCAGGACTTGTCCAACGCCCCTCTGCGGGCTCTGGTTGAGTATGCCAGACTCAAGATTGAGGAAGAAGAGGAAGAGATCCCAGGTGGCGGTGATGAAGGAGATGATGAGCCGTTCCAGCCCGCAGTTACCTATGAGGTCACTGTTACTGACGAGGAGCGCGCCGCAATTCACGAGGCTGTAGATAACCTGGCCGGTTACGTTGGTGACATGGTGGTCGGAGACGAAACATATAATCCTTATACATTGGTAGGGGCTCTGGCTGAGGGCTCTAGCTATGACTCTATCTCCTATGGCGCAACTGCATCTGGTGACGCGCCAACGGAGTATCCATTCTATGTGCCCAACACCGAGGCCAATAAAAATGAGCATGATCGCAAGGTAGCCAAGCTAGCTTGGGTCAAGGAACTGGGTGAGGCATTAGGGCTAGAAGTGGTCCAGCGCCAGGAGGATAAGTACGTTTATGTAGAAATTGGCGATCCCGACGCCCCCGAAATGGTCATGGCCCTTAGTCATTTGGACTCGCCTACCGGCTCAATTTCTGATGCCCAGCTGAAACGCTGGAGAGATCCAACCGGGAAGCTGGGTGCAGAAGGCGGTGACCCAGCAGCCTACCACACCCCCTATGTAAAGGACGGTTGGCTGTACGGCGCTGGCATCCAGGACGACAGCGGTCCCACCCTGGCTACCCTCTTTGCGGCTAAGGCCCTTCAGGACTCCGGTGTGGAGTTCGACCGCCGCATCCGCATAGTCATGGGCTGCTATGAGGATGGAAGTCCTGCAAAACCGAGTGCGGACGACACTTTGAACTATATCGATATTCCATATTACAGCGCCCCTAGCTTCTATGACAACTGGACCTATAAGACGCTGAACCGGGAAGAAATCCCCATCGCTGCCTATACCTCTGATTCCCGGTTTCCTGTGGTGGTAGGCAATACAAAAGCGTGGACTCCTACGCTTACTATGAACCTCTCAGGGGACCTAGGTAAGCCCTTCGCCTTAGTAAGCACCGGTGCCGGCGTGACCCTGCGCGAAGGCGACCCCACTCTGAAGGACATCGTGTACGGTAGTGCCAACCAAATTGCCTCCCGTGCTATTTTCGTGTTGGACACCTCCAATGCGGAGAAGGCCGCTGTGGAGGAATTCTGTCGGAAGGTAGAACAGGCCGCCGAGGAGTGCGGCTGGCTGCCCAAGGAAGATGGCAAGACCCAGAAAGTCCAACTGACCGAAGATAACAGCACCTTAACCATGGAGATCAACACCGATGTGCCCATGGAGTATCCTATGCCCATGTACAGCAAAAACGCCGTGGTCTGGGGGATGTACCTCCTGTCCCAGGCGCTCCCTGAGGGCATGGAGCTGAAAAAGGCCGCCGATGGCATCTCCAACCTGTTCTTCCAGAACTGCGTCGAGGGCGAAGCCTATATTGGCAAATACATGGACATCCCCGAAGACCTGTTGCGTAACCCCAATGACGGAACAGCCAATCTGACCATCGCACCCATGGGCACGATTAACGACGAGGACCCCTCGAAGTTCCCATTTTATGACCAGGAAAGCAAGACTTTGGAAATTCCCCTGGTCATCAGAAGCATCCACTCTAATGAATCCGACTATAAGACAGCAACCCAGGCGGTAGTAAGTGCTTGTGAGAAGAATGGCTTTGCTCTCTCTGGAAACGTACCGTCTTTCTCCGCACCCAGTCTGTACCTGACCCATGATAATCCCCTGACCGCTCTCCAGTATGCCAGCTATAAGGCAACTATTAGGTTTGCTCCCGATGAGTTCAGCGGTCCCAATGAACTGCTGGACATCAGCTATCCCGTTGGTACCACAGGCGGTACTCTGGCCAGTGACTATCAGAATAAGATGACCGCCTTTGGCGCTGTCATCCCTGGTAACGAGCGTTGGTGGCACTCCGCCAACGAGCGCATCAGCGTTGAGTCCATTGTGCAAATGACCAAGATGATGGCTGACGGAATGCTGGAGATGGCCCGCTACTCTGGCTCTGCGGGCGCACAGTTTATGTGGGCGGATCTGGAAGGCCTTAATGCTGACCGGGCCGACTTGGACCTGCTGGACGTAACCATTGACACCTACCAGGACGCATCCGATGAAATCAGCACAACCATTCTGGACGGAGATGAATTGATCGGTGCCACTGACTTTGAGATTCATATGTGGGCCAAACGGGGGAACGGCACCAAGAGCCAGATTGCATATGATCTGGGGCACGAATCAGGTGGCGTGTACCTGTCTCTGGACGATCAAGACTTCCAGGAGAACGACTTTGTTCTGCCCATGCGCCTTGAATTTAAGTATGAACGTCCCAGCGACATGAGTTCTGCTGACTGGAACGCTCTCCGCAGCGGAGAACTGGATATGGTCAGTTTCAGTCTGTTGAAGGATGGGACTTCCGTCGCACTGACCGTTCCTGACGATCAGAAGGCTGAGGACTACTTCTCTATCCGTGTGGATGAGAATAATGAAGACGCAGTCTATGTGGCGGTCAATGTGGCTATCATCGACGGCGAGTATACCGGTGTCGAGCCCGTGATGGCCGACTCCAAGACCGACCTGTTTAAGCTGAATGAAGATTGGCTGGCTGCCGGAAACGAGAATCCTTTCCCTGAGCGAGGACAAATCGAGAAGCGCGGTTTCTTCCTATTCGGCGACGATGGGAAGGACGCTTGCTTCCAGTCCCCGGATGCAATCTATGCTGTGCTCAACACGGACCAGATTACAGGTGGCGGTAGTAGCGGCGGTGGCGGCGGCTCCAGCAGCTACTCCATCAGCGTGGACAAGAACATCGAAAACGGCAGCGTGACTGTCTCCCCCAAGAGCGCCTCCAGCGGCCGGACGGTGACCATCACCGTCAAGCCCGACGAGGGCTATGAGCTGGACGAGCTGACCGTCACCGACAAGAACGGGGACGAGATCGAACTGACCGACAAGGGCGACGGCAAGTATACCTTCAAGATGCCCCGGTCCAAGGTGACCATTGAGGCCTCCTTCGTGGAGATCGACCACCAGGATACCTGCCCCGCCGCCGGCTTCCGGGATGTGGACGAGGACGCCTGGTACCATGAGGCGGTGGACTACGCTCTGGACAACGGCCTGATGTCCGGTGTGTCCGA
>CDZJ01018089.1_pt1 | contig 52792 bp, 41 predicted proteins | sample 557391 | NCBI WGS metagenome assembly CDZJ01 (sample SAMEA3182111, study PRJEB8094) | gut metagenome | biome: human; feature: gut; material: Stool; isolation source: human stools | place: Canada | collected 2013-05-07 | reverse complement strand
AATAAATATTATATATTATATTTATTATAAAATACGTGCTAAAATAAAGTCAACCGCCGCTCTGCGGAATTCAAAAAAGGAGGACTGCCCTGTGATGGACAGAGAATTTTGGATGGGACCCAGTTTTCCCCAGCAGCCCCGAGAACTGTTGAACCGCTTGAAATCCTATGGTGTCTGCGTGGTGGCAGATGCCCTGAAGGGCTTTAACGCCATGAACGGCTCTATTCAGCCGGTGGTACCGGGCAAATGCATATGCGGTTGTGCGGTAACCGTGCGTCTGCACCCCGGAGACAATTTGTTGCTCCATAAGGCCATTGAGTCCGCCCAGCCCGGGGACATTCTGGTGCTGGACACCAACAGCAGCTATCGCAGGGCCGTCATCGGCGGAATCATGTCCGGGGCCGCTTTCGGCAAAGGCATCGGCGGCTTGGTGGTGGATGGCGCCGTCCGGGATGTGGAGGAGCTCCGCGCCCACGGCTGGCCGGTGTTCGCCGCCGCCGTGGTTCCCTGCGCCGCGGACAGCGATGGCCCCGGCCAGCTGAATCACCCCATCAGCTGCGGCGGTGTGCCGGTCCATCCGGGAGATATCATCCTGGCGGATGACAACGGCGTCGCCGTCATCCCCCCCACATGGGTGGAGTGGGTGCTGGAGGGCTGTGAAAAGCGGCATCAGTCCGAGGCCCGCCGCATGGCGGAGATCCGACAGGGGCAGCTGACCTCCGCCGCTGTGCTGGGCAAGCTGGAAAAGCTGGGACTGTGAGGAGGGGCAGCATGATCTCCAAACTGGAACGCCTTTTGTCCGGCGGGACCGTGACGTGGGACCGTCTCCTGGTGACGGACGGCCTGTCCCCGGAGGCAGTGGAGCAGATCACCGCTGTCTCCCCCGCCGCGCCGGACCGGGTCTGGGTGGTCATTGATCACGACACTCCCGCCGGCTCCGTGGCGGTGGCGGAAAAACAGAAAGCCCTGCTGGACTGGGCCCGGCAGACCGGCGCCGTCTTCCGCTCCGGCCGGGGCATCGGGTATGCCCTGCTGCTGGAGTCCGGGCTGCGGGAGGGCGAGATCGTCCTCTCCGGCGGAGCCCATGCCGCGGCGGTGGGAGCCGCCGGCGCGGTGGGCCTGTCCCTGCCTCCGGCGGAGCTGGCCGGCGCGCTGGAGAGCGGGCAGATCTCCCTGTCCCCGGCTCCGCCGCTGCGGCTGGCGGTGACCGGCCCGCTCTCTCCCTATCTCTCCGTCCGGGATCTGGCCTGGACCCTGATCCGGAGCGGCCAGTGCAGCGGAAAAGCCGTGGTCATCCGGGCGCCGCAGCTGACCGCCGCCCAGGCCATGGACCTGTGCGGCCTGCTGGGCGCCGCCGGAGCTGTGACCGCGCTCTGTGTGCGGGAGGACTTCCCGGCAGATGAGACGGTGGATCTGACTGCCCTTCAGCCCATGGCAGCGCCGCCCGGGGACGCCGCGCGGGTCGTTCCCGCCGGAGAAACCGACGGACTGCGGGTGAATCAGGTGTTCATCGGCGGCTGCGGCGGCGGGAGCCTGGAGGCCCTGCGGGAGACAGCGGACCTCTGGCGGGGCCGGACCGTATGCCCCTATGTGCGGGTCATGGTGGCGCCCGCCACTTCCTCTGTCTATGTCCAGGCACTAGAGGAAGGGCTTCTGGATGTTTTTCTGGATGCCGGGGCGTTGGTGATGAACCAGGGCTGTTCCGCCTGCTGGGCCCAGAGCCAGGGGCGGTGCGATCAGGCGGAGGTGTTCGTCTCCACTGGCTCCATCAACTGTGCCGGCTGGGCGGGCAGAGCCCACAGCGGCATCTGCCTGACCACGGTCCGCCGGGCCGCCCAGGCGGCGCTGTCCGGCAGTCTCTATGGTTCCTGAGAGGAGGTCCGCCATGGAACAGACGTTTTGCAGCCGCATCTGGCGGCTGAGCGACAATATCGATACTGATATCATCATCATGAGCAAGTATCTGGCCAAGCCCTCCCTCCGGGAGATGGTCCCCCATCTGTTCGAGCCCCTGCGGCCAGAGCTGGCCGCCCGGCTGCGGCCCGGGGATGCCATCGTGGCCGGGGAGAACTTCGGCTGCGGCTCCTCCCGGGAGATGGCTGCCTCCGTCCTCAAAACCGCGGGCATCCGCTGCATCATCGCCAAGAGCTTTGCCAAGATCTTTTTCCGCAATGCCATCAACAACGGCCTGCTGCTGATCGAGTGCCGGGACCTGTATGACCGCTGCCGGGAAGGCGACACTGTGAAGGTGGAGGTAGGCCGGCAGATCATCTGCAACGGCACGGCCTACCCTGTCCCCGGTATGAGCACGGAGGTACTGGATATCCTCCGTTACGGCGGCCTGGTGTCCCGGATGCGGGCGCTGGACAAATCTCTCCCGGCCGCTCCCGCTCCACGGGACACGCTGCGGGACGTCCACCGTCCAGGCCATACCCTGGCGGAGCAGCTCCTCATCCACAACACCGGCGCACAGGACCTACGCCCCGGAGACGTGGTGACGGTCCGGGTGGACGAGGCGGTCCTCCATGATATCTACACCCCTTATATCTTCCAGCAGTTCCGGGACATGGGATTCTATCATGTGTATGACCCGGACCGGATCTCCGTCATGGTGGACCATCTGTACCCCACCTGTCTGGATGATGACCCCCGATGCTTCCGGTACAGCCGCCGCTTCCAGGACGAGTATGGCGTGAAGCGCCTCTATGTGGCGGACGGCATCAGCCATCAGCTGGCGCTGGAGGAGCGTCTGGCCGCCCCCGGCAAGATCATCTTCGGCACGGACAGCCACACCACCACCTACGGTGCCGTGGGCGCCTTCGCCTCCGGCGTCGGCTATACGGAGATGGCCTCCATCATCGGCTGCGGGCAGCTGTGGGTCCGGGTCCCCTCCGCCATCAAGGTGGTGGTGAACGGGACCCTGCCCAAAGGTGTCTTTCCCAAGGACATCATCCTGCGGGTACTGGGAGACCTGACTGCCGCCGGTGCCATCTACAAGTCCCTGGAATTCACAGGCTCTACCATTCAGCAGCTCAGCATCTCCGGCCGGGCCGCCATCGCCAACATGGCAGTGGAGTGCGGGGCCAAGGCGGCCCTGTTCGCCCCGGACGAAAAGACCGCCGCCTTCTGCGGCGTGGACCTGGCGGACTGTGACTGGCTTCGCTTTGACGGGGATGCCCGGTACGAACGGGTCCTGACCTATGACGCAGGCACTTTCCGGCCTTATCTCTCCTGCCCCTACGGGGTGGACAACGTACACCCCATCGAGGATGTAGCGGGCACGCCGGTGGATCAGGTGTTCATCGGCAGCTGCACCAATGGCCGTCTGGAGGATCTGGCCGCGGCGGCGGCAGTGCTGAAAGGACACGCCATCGCCCCCTTTGTCCGGCTGATCGTGACGCCGGCCTCCAGAGCTGTCTACCGGGAGGCCGCCCGGCTGGGATACCTGAAGACGCTGGTGGAGGCAGGCGCCATGGTGACCCATCCATACTGCTCTCTGTGCCAGGGCCGCAGCGGCGGTCTGGTCAGCGGAGCGCAGGTGGTCGTCGGCACCCACAACCGCAACTTCATCGGCCGTATGGGCAGCCCTGCCGCCCGGACTTTTCTGGCCAGTCCCGCAGTGGCCGCGGCCTCCGCGCTGGAGGGACGCATCGCCGACCCCGCGCCCTATTTGTGACGGTCCCAGATCAGGCCCGCTTCCGGGGTACCCCAACACAGGCCCCCGGCTGTCTGGTGTAGCCGGGAGCCTGTGTTCTGTGAGGGTCGGGTGAGCGGGCTTTATGTCCAGGTGTAATTCTCCACAAAGTTCAGGATGGTCTTGTTGAACTGCTCCGGGTCCTCCAGGAACATCACATGTCCCAGATCCAAGAATTCGTGGAAGCAGCAATTACCATTCACCAAATCCCGATAGTGCCGCCCCATTTCGATCCCCCGGGGGATGGCCGGGCTGTCCGCACAGCACAGCAGGAGGGGAATGTCGATCTTGGAGAGAGTCTCTGTATAATCCTTGAACAAAAAATCGTTATACAGAGCAAAGGCGATATATACCGGCAGCTTCTTCATTTCCGTACTGACCCAGTCCTCGTCCTCCTGACAAGGCGGTGTATGGAAGCAGAGCCGGGTAAACGTCCGGGCGTAATCATCGTGGTGGGAGAGCGCGTTCTCCAAGGTGGCAGTCATGGCGTCCATGTTGAAGCCCGCCAAAGAATGGCTGTTCCAGGACTCCGGCGAAAAAGGGTACAAGGCAGAGTCGATGACGCCGATCTTCTTCAGATGCTCGTCGCCGAACTGCTCGTAGTACTCCATCACCACACTGCTGCCCATAGACCAGCCCAGCAGTGTCACATCCTCCAGGCCCAAATACTCAATGAGTTCATGAACATCCTTGGCACAGCGGTCCATAGTGAGATTTTGAAGCGTTTTTGACGAAGAACCGTGCCCCCGCCAGTCTATCAGCACCAGCCGGTGATCGGCGGAGAGGGCATCAATATTTTTATAGAAAAATTTGGACGAGCAGAGAAAGCCATGGAGGATCATGATCGGCTCCCCCTTGTCCTTGCCGTAGTCCTCAAAATAGATCCAGGCGCCGTCGCTGACCTGAAGGAAATTGTCCTTGCTCCTGATCATACCTCTACTTCCTTTCTTAGTCTTTCAATGTATCGATCTTGGCATACTTCTCATCATAGTCCTCACAGAAGAACACCTGGAAATATCCCAGCTTGACCCGTTCTTTCTGCGTGGCATAGCTGACAGCCACCAACAGCACCAGAGAGATCAGCCAGGCAGGCAGGAAAGCGTGGACACCCCCCAGCGCCGCAGCCCACCACTCCTTTGTGGATGGGATCACGCCGGAGATGAAATAAAGAATGACGTATGCGGCAAAACCGCCCACCGTAGAGGCGAACATTCCCTTTGCTGTGGCTTTCTTCCAGTACATGCCCACCAGAACAGGGAAGTACCAGGCCGCTGCAAGGGCTGCCAGGGCGAAGTTGATCATGTACTGGGTCAGGGTAGAGGGCTTCAGGGCGATCAACGTCGCCACCAGGGAGATGCCCAATACAAATGCGGTGTTGATGGTGCTCTGGGTCTTGGGAGGCGTGTTTGGCTTCCAGCAGTCCACCACGAAGTCCTTGGCCAGTATGGACGCACCGGCCATGGCCAGCCCCGCGAGAGAGGACTGGATCGCAGCAAAGATCCCGCAGAAAATGATGCCGCCCATCCAGGAGGGCAGGAGATTGGTGGCGTTGAAGATGGTCGTATAGTCCGCAGTCTCCAGGCCGGGGTTAATGGCCCGGGTCAGGGGGCCGGTGAAGCACATGATGCCCTGGATCAGAGTAAATACACAGCAGGAAATGATGACGCCCTGCTTCAACTTCTTATGGTTGTTGTAGGTCATCGTGACCGACAGGGCGTGGGGTACAGCGCCCAGGCCCACGCCGGCAAACAACGCAGTGCCCATGGCGTTCCAGAAGGTGAAGCCTGTGTCCGCCTGGATCGCGCCGGGGAAGGCTGTGCCCAGATACTCCATGGCGGCCTGGACACTGCCGTACTTTTCCACGTTGTCGGCAATCAGAACACCGATGATGGAGAACGTGGCAATCAGCATGATGACACCTTGAATGCTGGCCACCTTGGCCATGGACTTGATCCCTCCGGAGACGGTGTAGATCACAGTGATGACGATGGTCAGCAGGATGCCCAAGTAGTAGGAGTTGGAGCCGGTGACAGCGGCGAAGACCTTGGCGCCGGAGGTGATCTGACCCACGGCGAAAAAAGTCAGGCCGAAAGCTCCGGTGATAGCCAGCGCCCCCACGACCTTTTTAGACTGGAACCGCAGCCCCAAAAGCTGCTGGAACGTGACGGCACCGGTGCGGTCACGCAGGATCGCCACTTTGCGCCCCACGCTGCCCAGGCCATAGGCAGCAGTCAGGAAACCGGCGTAATAGACCAATGCAGCTGTGAATCCAACGGAATACCCAAGGCCGGGCGCGGCCACCATGGTGCCGCCGGCCATGGAATTTGTAGCGGCGATCATGGCGATGGCAAAGGCTCCCAGCCCGCCGCCGCCCGTCAGAAAGGAGGCCAGGCCGTCTTTACCGCCCTTTTTGGATTGATATTTGATGTAGAAGCCGAAGCCCACAATAACAACGCTGTAAACGGCAAAGATGATCAACATGACCCGAGATGTGGACGCGGTTACAGAGAATCCGCCCAGATCATAACTCATGCTTGTTCCCCTCCCTCTTTCTTGTTCATACTGTCTTTCTTAAACCTTGCGGTCAGCGGAAACTCCTCCCATTTGACCAGCCAGATCATGCCCACCACAAACATGGCCAGATAAATCACGATTGCGCCAGACACCCACATGGGCATGCCCAGAAAGTACCTCATCTCTGCGGGATCGCCGGTTCCGAAGGCGTACATCCAGATGGTGGCGATCACTGTGGCCACCACACCCAGCACGTGAAAGAACACGGCGTCTTTTTTGCCCACCTCCAGGCGGCGGTCCAGATTGCCCACCTGGGCGGGGTCATAGTCGGTACTCTCCAGATCGACATTTAACAGTTTTTTGTTTTCCATGATTCTCACTCCTTTAAAATTCTCTTCCGGCCGGCAGATTCCGGTCCGGCTTGCTGCTCTTCTTTTTAGCAAAAGATATGCCATTCATTTATTGTCCGTTTTGCCTAAATTGTCCTTGCAATTTTGTCGTTTTCCAAGATATATTAGAAAAAATGCCCTCTGATTTTCTCTGATTCGCGAATTTGTTTTTCGCATTTCGGCGAAACGCAAATTTTCCAGAAAGGAATTGACCACAGCATGGTACAGAGACCGGAAACACATCTGGCCGGGGATCTGGCTTCAACCCCCGCAGCTCAGAAGGAATATGAGTTGTTGAAGATCTTGGCGGAGCACTACTTCGGCAGCATGCTGGTCACGGATGACCGGGGCCGTTTTCTCTATGTCAGCGACGGCACCTGTCGCCTTTTGGGTGTCGACCGTGAGACGCTGCTGCAGCTCTCGATCTATGATACCCTCAAGGGCTACTGCTTTGCCACCAGCGCTTCTTCCATCAAGACGTTGGAAACAAAGCAGGAGTGTCTCAGCAACCACACGCTGACCGCCTCCGGCCGACAGGTGCTTGCCCTGTCCCGGCCTCACTTCGGCCCGGACGGGGAACTGCAATACGTCCCTACATACAGCTGGGATGAGGAGGAGCTGTACACCTTGCTGGAGAAGTTCGACCAGGAGCGGGACAACGTCCGCAACGTCATTCGCTTCATGCAGGGCACTGACAAAACTCCATCCATGATCATCGCGGAGAGTGATGCCATGGTGAAACTGCTGGAGTATGCCGATCATGTAGCCGCGGTGGACAGCACCGTCATTCTGTACGGCGAGTCCGGCAGCGGCAAGGAGATGTTCGCCAAATACATCCATGCCCGCAGTGACCGAGCCGATCAGGTTTTCATCCCGATCAACTGCGCCTCTCTCCCCCCCTCTTTACTGGAAGAGGAGATGTTCGGTTACGAACGGGGCACCTTTACCGGCGGTTCCAAGGACGGCAGGATCGGCCTGTTCGAGTTCGCCGACAAGGGCACTATCTTTTTGGATGAGATCGGCGAAATGTCTCTGGAACTCCAGGCCAAACTGCTGCGGATCATCGAGACCGGCGAAGTCAAGCGTCTGGGCAGCAACCGAATCCAGAAATGCGACGTACGGATCATTGCCGCCACCAATCGGAATCTGCGGGAGATGGTAGAGGAAAAGGCATTCCGGGCAGACCTGTATTACCGATTGAACGTATTGACCATCCACGTGCCGCCTCTGCGGGAACGAGTGGCGGATATCGCCCCACTGACCCGGTACTTTGTCCAGCTTTTCAACAAAAAGTATGGCTTTACAAAACATCTGATGCCCGCTCTGATTCGGGCTCTGGAACAGTGGTCCTGGCCGGGCAATGTCCGAGAGCTTCGCAACACCGTGGAGCGGATGATGGTGGAGAGCCGGGATTCCATCATCGATGCGGCGGCCTTCCGGGAAATCCCACCGGGCATATCCTCTCCAAAAACCAGCGAATGCCCAGTCCCGGACCTTCTGCCCTATCAGCAGGCCATGAATATCTATGAGCGGGAATACCTCTCCGCCATGGTGGCATCCTGCGGCGGGGACCTTCGAAAAGCCGCCGGAAAGATGGAGCTCCACCTTTCCACCCTGTACCGGAAGCTGGAGAAGCTGGGTTTGAAGCCACCCCGGACATCCGGGAACTGCCAGGGCCCCGGAGAAGAACCGCTCCACTGAAAAAGCCGGCATGAAAATTGCTTAATAATTTTGACGCGGTGTTGAACACCGCGGGAGAGAAGGAACCGATTTTGCTGGAGAATCTGCTGTTCAGCCTCAATATGAGCCTGCCCCTCTTCATCGTCATGGGGCTGGGCTGTATTCTCACCCACAAGGGGTTTTTCACAGAGAATTACATTGCCCATACCACCAATCTGGTGTACTACGTACTGCTGCCTGGAAAAATGTTTCTGGACATCGCCACCAGCGATCTCAGCACCGCCTTTGACATCAGATATGTCGCGGTGGCAACGGGCGGCGTGGTGCTGCAGTTCGCGCTGGCCTGGGCAGCCGGCTGGCTGCTGTGTCCGGACCGCAGCAAGCAGAGCGCCTTTTCCCATGCCGCCTACCGGGGCAATTTCGTCTATCTGGGCACGGCTCTTCTGCGAAATATCTATGGAGTCTCCCATGTGCCCAGCGCAACGCTGATCCTGGCGCTGGTGATCCCCCTTTACAATATTCAGGGCGTTGTTCTGATGACTGTCAAGGAGCGCCAGGGCCGGTTCCGCCTGTCCACCGTGCTTCTGAACGTTCTGAAAAACCCCATGATCCTGGCTGTGCTTGCAGCCATCCCCTTCGCCTATTTCAAGATCCAGCTGCCCTTCGTGGTCTCTGAGAGCCTGGGCTATTTCCAGGCCGCCACCAATACCATGGCGCTGCTGGTGGTGGGCGGAAGCATCCGTCTCAGTGCCCTGAAGAACGATCTGCCGCTGCTCATGCGTCTCTGCGGTGTCAAGCTGTTGCTGATGCCGGCCATCTGGGCTGCCATGGGGATCGCCGCCGGCCTTCCGGCGGAGCAGCTGGTCACCCTGATCATCGTCGGCGCCATGCCGGCCGCCGTCAATGTCTACATCATCACAGACAAGATGGGCGGCGACGGAGCCCTGGCCTGCAGCGCCGTAGTAGTGACCCACTTGATGTCTCTGTTCACCATGACAGCCATCATCTTTGCCATGCGCACAGCGCGGCTCATATAGGGCGTACGCCGTAACGTTTTGAAACATTGTCTCTGTTACATAAGACACGCCATGCAACTCTCCGGTGGTCAAGCGTATCCTCTGCGGACTATATCCGCAGGTCGAACAAATATCATGCCAATCAGCAAATATGGAAAGGAGTTTTTCACAATGGATCTACCGAAACGCATTGAGCTGATCGAAGTCTGCCCCAGAGACGGCTTCCAGAACGTCCATGATATCATTCCCTTTGAGGGCAAGGTCGCTATTATCAAGAAGCTGGCAGAGGCCGGCTTCAAGCGGCTGGAGGTTGTCTCCTTCGTCAGCCCCAAAGCCATCCCCCAGATGGCCGACGCCAAGGAGGTTGTGGCCGCTGTGCGGGATACGCTGAAGGCGCACGGCGTCCGCACGGTAGCGCTGGTCCCCAACGCCCAGGGCGTGGAGACCGCCGTGGAGTGCGGCATCAACGAACTGACCTATGTCATCAGTGTCAGCCGCTCTCACAACATGGCCAATGTCCGCCGGACGCCGGAGGAATCCATGGAACAGTTCAAGACCCTGATTCAGGAGTACGGCCACAAGATCGACTTCCGCCTGGCTCTGGCTACCGCTCTGGGCTGTCCTTTTGGAGAGGAGATCCGCACCGAGCGGGTGGCGGAAATGGTGCAGTTCGGCCTGGATCTGGGCTGCAAGGAAATCTCCATTGCCGACACGGTAGGCATGTCCAATCCCAAGCGCACCTATGACCTGATGAATGCGCTCACCGCCCAGTTCGGAGCGGACAAGTTCGTCATGCATCTCCACGACACCCGGGGCCTGGCTCTGGCCAACACCCTGGCCGCCATGCAACTGGGCGTCCACAAGTTTGAAACCGCGGCCGGCGGCCTGGGCGGCTGTCCCTTCGCCCCCGGCGCAGCCGGTAATGTTGCCACAGAGGATACCCTGAACATGATGCATGAGATGGGCATTGAGACCGGCATCGACAACGATGCACTCCATGAGGCGGTGCTGCTGCTCCAACAGTATGTCCACGCCCCTATCGTCAGCCATCTGATGTCCCTGTACAAGCCGAAGCCCTGCGTCTAAGGGATCAGCGGCACAGAATGGCACCAGCGGCGTTTCACTCGCTGCTGACGCCGGTCCTTCCCCGGACTTGGGAGCCTTTTAGGGAAAATCACTCCCATCCCAGTGCAACGTTTTTCTGGTGCATCCCTTCGCTGGCGCGTAGTGCGGACAGATTTCAGTCGGTCCATCCGTATCTGCGTTCAAAACGTAGAGCAGAGAGGTATATATGTGGAGATATTGAATTGGAAAGACGTTCAGCATGTCAACGATATCTGTGTTATGGCCCCGACCCTACAGTTGGCGGAAAAAGCTGAGATGCTGATCAAACAGGAGAATTATCAGAACATTGATGTAGTGGTGGCCGCCAGCGGCCGCCAGGAGACGGTCAAGTGTGCACAGACACTGGCAGCTGCGGGTGCCGAAATCATTATCACCCGCAAAGGGACCCGCCGGATCGTGGAAGAGGTCACCAACCTGAAAGTCGTGAGCCTGAACAACTCCCTCTCCGACTATCTTTGGATGCTGAAGGAGCGTGGTCTGCACACACCTGGACTGATTGCTTTTTTTTCCTATGATCCCATGAGTTCTGATATTCTGCAGATGTGTGAGATGCTGGAGGTGCAGACAAAGAACTACATCTTCAAAAGCTTTGCCGACTGCCGGGGCTGCGTGGAGCGTGCCCTGAAAGACGGCGCGGTGTTTAGTGTGGGCGGTGCCTGGACCGATCCGTGGGCCAAAAGGTTGGGACTTCCCCATGTGATCGTGGAAAATTCCGTGGAGACCATTCTCAATGCACTGGAGAGTGCCACTCAGTTGCGCCGTGTCCAGGTGGAGGAAGCAGAAAAGCAGTGCCTCTTTAAGACTCAATCAGAGATGTATCAGGCAGTACTGGACTTCACGCATGACGCCATCCTGGCCATTGATGAAAACGGCCGGATTCAGGTCCTCAATCCTCCGGCAGAGCGGATCATGGGCTGCCGGGCCGCGGATTCCGTGGGACAGCCGGTGGAGGCGGTCCTGCCCAATACCCTTCTGCCGGATGTGCTGGAGAGCGGCGAGAAGCAGCTGGACCAGATCATGCAGATCCACCAGACCCTGTGCAACACCAACCGGATCCCCATCTTGGTGGACGGCCAGCGCCGGGGCGTAGTGGCCACCTTTCAGGACGTGAAGCAGCTGCAGAACAGCGAACAGAAGATCCGCCTCAAGTTGCACGAAAAGGGCTTGGTGGCCAAGTACGCCTTCAACGATATCCTGGGGGACTCCCCAGCCATCCGCAGCACCATCCAGATTGCCCGGAGCTATGCCGCCTCCCGTGCCTCCGTGCTGATTCTGGGGGAGACCGGCACCGGCAAGGAGCTGTTCGCCCAGTCCATCCACAACGCCAGTGACCGCCGGGACGGCCCCTTTGTGGCCATCAACTGCGCCGCTGTCAGCAACAGCCTGCTGGAGAGCGAGCTGTTCGGCTATGAGGCCGGGTCCTTTACCGGCGCCTCCCGGGGCGGCCGGGAGGGCGTGTTTGAACTGGCCCACGGCGGTACCCTGTTTCTGGACGAGATCGGCGAGATCCCCCGGGAGACCCAGGTGGAGCTGCTGCGGGTCCTGCAGGAAAAAGAGATCCGCCGGGTGGGCGGAAGCCGGGTGATCCCTGTGGACGTGCGCATCATCGCCGCCACCAACAAGGATCTGCTGCAGGAGACCGTGGAAGGCCGCTTCCGGGAGGACCTGTATTACCGTCTGGACGTGCTGGACCTGAAGCTCCCGCCTCTGCGGGAGCGGGGTGACGATGTGAAGATCTTAGGCCTCCATCTGTTCCGCCAGCTGCCCGGCGGCAAGGACCCCATCATGCAGAGCCAGTTCTTGTATCTGCTTGAACAGGTCGGTCCCTATCAGTGGTACGGCAATATCCGGGAGCTACAAAACTTTGTGGAGCGGGCCAATATTCTGATGAGGAACGCCGGAGCCTCCTCCGTGACGGTGTCGGATATTCTGCGCCGCCGCGCTGAGCCTGCGCCGGAACCCTGCCAGGAAACGGAATCACGTGACCGCCGCGCCATCGAGGCCGCTCTGCACAACCACCCCGGCTCTATGGCGGATGCCGCCAGAAGCCTTGGCTGCAGTCGACAAACTCTATGGCGGAAGATGAAAAAATACGGCATCCAACGGTGATCGTTTCATTTTCTGCTGCGCCTTTAACCGTTTGCAACACACGTTTAACAAATCGCGTTACACTCCCCCGGCCAAACGCCTTGTCTGCCTATTTTCATTCGCGGGCAAGGCGTTTTTTGTGCATTTTTACCCCCTTTTTGTAAATTTTCTACAGCTTTTTCAAATATTTAGTCAAATATATGAATTTTTCCCGAAGGATTGGCACATTTTTTGCTATATCTGTAATAATAGCTTTTGACGTCGTGGGCGAGCTGCGTCTGGGCAGGTCACAGGGGATCCTGTGGCAAGACTCTACTATCTTTTAGGAGGAGATTCCATGGGTAAAACAAAAGTCCAAAAAATCGGCTTCCTTGTCGGCATCGTTGCCATGCTGGTCATCGGCTTCATGCCGACGCCTGAAGGGCTGTCGCTGGTGGGGCAGCGGGTGCTGGCCGTCACCGTACTGATGGTGGTCTTTTGGATCACTGAGGCCATGCCGATCCCGTTCACAGCGCTGTTGCCGATCTTCCTGTTCCCGGTAATGCAAATCACCGGCTCCAAGGGACAGAATGACATCACGCTGTTCGCGCACTATGCCTACTCCACCTGCTACCTGCTGGTGGGCGTGGGCTTCCTGTCCGGCGCCATGGTGAAGCACGGCCTGCACAAGCGTATTGCTCTGGGCATCGTCAGCAAGGTCGGCAAGAAGCCCACCACTCTGATCCTGGGATTCATCATTGCCGTAGGCTTTGTGTCCATGTGGATGTCCAACACGACCGCCACTGTCATGATGCTGCCTGTAGCTCTGGCTATTTCCAGCACCTTGGGCGATAATGCCGCCGGTCTAAAGAAAGCCATGGTCCTGGCCATCCCCTACGCCGCCACCATCGGCGGCATGGCAACTGTCATCGGCACCACCACCAACCCCACCGGCATCGGCCTGATCCGTGAGACCATTGGCATCGACATCGACTTTCTGGACTGGATGAAGATCGGCCTGCCTTTCACCGTCATCCTGATCCCCTTCTTCTGGCTCTATATGGTGAAGTTCTTCAAGGTCGACAAGATGCCCCCTACTGACATCTCCATCGCCCGCAGGCAGTATGAGGAACTGGGGCCCATGAACAAGGGCGAGAAGTGGGTTGCCGCCATCTTCGTTCTGTGTGTCATCCTGTGGGTCACCCGTTCTCTGGTCTGGGGTGACTGGTTCCCCTATGCCACGGATGAAACTATCGCCATGTTCGGTGCAATCTTGGTTATGATTGCACCTATGGATTATAAGAAAGGTGAGTACGTCTGCGACTGGAAGACCGGCTTCAATGACATCCCCTGGAACGCCGTTATTCTGCTGGGCGGCTCCATGGTCATGGGCAACGCCTTCCGGGATGCCGGTTGCGCGGAGTGGATCGCCAATATGCTCTCCGGCTTGGCGGGCATGAACTCCATCCTGATTGTAATTCTGGTTGGTATTGTCACCGCTGTTCTCACTGAACTGACTACCAACGCCGTGGTCGTGGCCGCCTTTATCCCGGTCCTGGCCGGTGTGGGCGAGGCTATCGGAGTCAGTCCCTTTGCCATGATGATCGCCTGCATGTTGGCCTGCAACTTTGCTTTCATGCTGCCTCCCGGAACGCCCCCCAACGCCATTGCTTATGGCTCCGGCGAAATCGAGCTGAAAGATATGTTGAAATGCGGCCTTGGCCTGAAGCTCATCGCTCTGATCATCTTCCCCATCGTTCTGTATTTCATCACCATGGGCATCTTCGGTGTCGGCACGGTTTGACCGTCCCTGGTACATCTGTCACAAGGGCTCCGCACAGTATGTGCGGAGCCCTTTCCTGTCCCCCCGCTCCTCCGCTCCAGCGATCCAGCTGCTGGAGTTCACAGGCACAGCACAGGTGTGCGGACCGATCCACACCGTCTCTTCCAGCTGTCTCACAGGCGGCCTCAGGAGAATCATAGGGTACATACACCCCCGAGTACAGAGTCTGTAATCCCCAGGGCCAGCCCGTCCAAAGCCCTGTGCGTCAGCCCTTTCTCGTGCGATCCCCCTGTGTTCTTCTCTCTGTACGGGCTCTGCGTAAGCCACTGCAGAATCCCCGCCTGCATCTTCTTCGCCCAGCCCTGCAGAAAAACCCCGCCCCCTTCCATTTGGGAAGGGGGCGGGAAGGAGTGTGTGTTAGATGACTTATCGCTCAGGCTTGCAGGGAGTCTCTTTTTCTACATGGATATGGTGGCCGCTGTATGTACCGGGGATGGCCTGCATCTGGGCCTTCGCAGCAGCCAGCAGCTTGGAGAAGGAAATGCCAGTGTCGCAGCCCATCTCATTGAGAGTCCACACCACATCCTCTGTGGACAGATTTCCAGAGGCACCGGGGGCAAAGGGGCAGCCTCCCAGACCACCCAGAGCAGCCTGCACCTTGGTAACCCCCATATCCATGGCCGCCAGGGTGTTGGCCATGCCCAGGCCGCGGGTATCATGGAAGTGGACCATCAGATCCAGACCGGGATATGCGTTCTTCACGGCGCCGATCACTGCGCGCACCTGGGCGGGATCGGCAATGCCGATAGTATCGCACAGGCAGCAGGTCTTCATACCGGCGTCCACATAGTCTTTCAGAAAATTTACTGCGGCGGAGGGATTGTCGTATTTCCCCTCAAAGGGACAGCCAAAGGTGGTGGCCAGATCCACGATGATGTCCAGGTCGGGATAGGCAGCCCGGATTTCCTTGTACGCCTCCAGAGACTGCTCGTGGGTGCGGTTGATGTTGGCCTTGTTATGGCTCTTGCTGAGAGAGACCACATAGCACACCCGCCGCAAGCCCAGCTCATAGGCGTTCTGTGCGCCCCGCAGGTTGGGGATCAGGGCGAACAGATCCATGTCTGGATATTTCTCCAGCACCACCCGGGTCACGTCAGCCGCGTCTGCCAGCTGGGGAATGGCCTTGGGGCTGACGAAGGAGGTATACTCGATGTGCTTCACTCCGGCAGCCACCAGTTGATCGATGACGGTCAGCTTCTGCTCCGTGGTGATCGGGGTGCATTTGACACTCTGGAATCCGTCCCGGGGCCCCACTTCGATGACTTCAACTTGCTTGCTCATGACAGGAAATCCTCCTCTAAAATCAGATAACGCCTTTCTCCTTCAGCTCGGTCAGTTTGGCCTCGTCGAAGTCCAGCATCTCACCGTAGATCGCGGCATTGTCCTCGCCAAGCAGGGGCGCCCCCTTTCTGGGGCAGGACTTGGTGCGGGTCAGCTTCTGGGCCATGGCCGTGATCTGCAGCTTGCCCATGCCGGGCTGGTCGATCTCCGGGAACATTCCGCGGTTGCCGGCGATCTGGGGGTCCTTCACCAGACGGTCAATAGTGTTCACCGGACAGGCTGGGCAGCCGGCGTCATTGAGCATCTTGTCGATTTCGTCAATGGTATGGTTTCTGGTCCAACTGCTGATGATCTCCCGCAACTCCTCGTGATTTGCGATGCGCTCCTGGATGCCTGCAAACTTGGGGGCATCAGCCAGCTCGGGGCTGCCCATCACACTGCACAGGATCTTCCAAAGCTTGGCGTTTCCGGCGGCGATGACCACGTCGCCGTCACTGGCCGGGAACACATCATAGGGATAGGTGGACTCATAACGGTTGCCGATCCGCTGGGGGATACGGCCGGTAGACTGATAGATCATGGTGATATTCTCCATAGCGGAGGCCACAGAGTCCACCAGTGCCACGTCGACCTTTTCACCCAGACCTGTCCTCTGCTTGTTCACCAGGGCCGCCAGCACGCCGACGGTCAGGTTCAGCCCTCCCAGCACGTCGCCCATGGGGGTGCCGCAGCGGGTGGCAGGGCCGCCAGGCCAGCCGGTGGTGCTCATCAGTCCGCCCATGGCCTGACCTACAATATCATAACCCGCACGCTTGCTGTATGGGCCTGTGTGGCCGAAGCCGGAGCAAGCGCCATAGATGATGCCGGGGTTGATCTCCTTCAGCACATCATATCCCAGGCCCAGCTTCTCCATGGTGCCGGGACGGTAGTTCTCGATCACCACGTCGGCCTTCTTCACCATCTCCTTGAAGATCTCCTTGGCCTCGGGGGCTTTCAGGTTCAGGGTGACGCCCATCTTACTGCGGTTAAAGTTGGCAAAGTAAACGCTTTGATCATTGATAAAGGGGCCCATGCTCCGACTGTCATCACCCTTGCCAGGCTGCTCGACCTTGATAACCGTAGCGCCCATATCCGCCAGCAGCGCACCGCAGTAGGGCCCTGCCAACACGCGGGTCAGATCCAGAATAACAATGCCTTCCAGCAGGCCTTTTTCGTGCTCCATGATAAACCTTCCTTTTCCGTCAATAATATGCCTTCAGAATTGGCCTATCGCTCTGGGGGCGAGACCAGAGGAGGGCCTTATCCTATCGGGATATTAAGCAATTTTTGTGCCAACATTTTGGAGCAGCCCAGACGTCGTAATACCACAGATATCGGTCTGTTTTTTTGAACCGTCCGCTATCAAGCTGCTAATTTGTATCAGTAAGTATTAAATGTACCGTAACATATTGTTACATCCCGTAACACTTCAAGAAGACCTACTGCGGAGCCAAATTTTCCGGTCGGATGCGCCTATCGTCCGCAGCTTTCAACTCCTGAGAGCATGGCGTTCATGCGCCTGGGAAATGCCACATTCGCTCCCATCTGGTTCTATTGGCAGTCATGCCGATATCTGAGCAATGTTCCGGTCGATAGAATGCTGCTCCTTTATTTTACAGTAGATATTGAAATGAAGAAAATAGCGCCTCATCCGCCTTCTCCCCCACCAACCTGCGGCTCTTCCTTGATCATTCCTGGAATTATGTGGTGCCAGACATTGATCTCTCTGGCTGAATGAGCTATCAGTGTCGACAGGTTCTTCACACAGCTCCTCTCAATTTGCAGCCTGCTGCCGGCAACATACAACTGCATTTTTGACAAACTTTTCCCGCTGAGATGGGCGAGCCCTTGCCCTCATTTCCCAAACGGTTGAACTAAATTTTTTCTGTGTGTTTACCGGCATTTCCGGTCCTTTCCGCTCGTTTTCGCATACTCTTTGAACCTCTTAAATCCACTGTTTCCGCGTGCTCCAGAGCTGTCTGTGGTCAAACATGTGGTCAAACGCACGCTTCCCGCCAGCTTCTAAACGAACACGGGATATCATATAATCAGCATCTGTTACATAGCAAATACAGGAAGTATGAAACATTGGCTCAAAATAACGCGCTTCAGCATCTTGCTAACAATTGCTTTTAGGTTTATTTGAGTGTGCAGACCCATATTATTCAGATTTCCTTAACTCGTTTATTGTAATCTATAGTTTTAAAAAAAAAGACTGCTTTTCTAAGATTTAATATTTCCGTACCACTAAATAAGCGCAATGTTACTCTCATTGAGCCTATGCACAGAAAGACTTGAAAAATTCATTCTGTGCATTGTCGGTACTAGGCACGAAGTTATATCAAACAGGTAAGAAATATACATCACAATAAAATCCTGAAACGCTAAAGCAAGTAAGCTTGGTTATCACTTCTGAGCAAGGGGGCCTATTCATTATTATCTTTTTGCTCCATAAACACAAAGTTGCAATGAAACACAACGCCAATTAATAATTCTATGCCAGTATTATCTATTCCCGCTCGTTTTAGCATTTGAGCGTAAACAAGGATTTCAAGGAAATGAATATATTCTGCTTGTTCTTCGCTAAAAGATAAAATACTGTGTTCATGAGCAGCCTGGGAACGTAATGCTACAATCTTTCCAGCAATCTGGTTAATCTCTTTTTCACTAAATCCATCAGCTGTACCAAGAGCAGACCGAATAAAGAGATGTTCTGCTGATCTCTTTATTGCAGGTTCAATAACATGATATACATTCTTTATTTTCCTGGTTTGTCCGGTCTGCGTGCCCAGGCTATTGATTCTATCTTCTGCTTGCTTCAAAAATACTGCTTCAGCTTCTGTCAATACTCCCGTGTTGCATTCTCTTATTTTTTTAATGACGTTTGATTTAATATAACCAATGTCCGTACTATTGGGAAGATTATATATTTTGTAATTAATTTTATATTCATTCTCGAATGCTGCGAAAAGTGTAGTCAACAAAGCTGGAGTATAATCTGAAGAATTATGCCGATATTGTGCAATAGGCAAGAAATCCAAAGACATATTTGAATTGTCAGCAATAAACTGAAGTAGGCTTTGAATATATGGCTTGAATTGTTGATATTCACATTCTGTATAGAGACGACTATTGTCCTTTTTTTGAATAGACCAATCATATAGATATCCAGATGTATAATCTGACGCTGTACCACGCAAATATACTTTGTGTTGCCGTAAAATACCATTATACTGCACAAATTGCAAAAATCGGATCAGTATAGAGTAAACTTTGAAGTAAAAGTTAGGTTCCTCAGTTCCTGGGAAATCTACATGGAGCATGGGGTGAAGTATTAAATCACTGGCTATACCACGTCTAAGAATACCTCCATACAGCAAAGATATAGAAATTCTAACCTCATCAACAATGATTTCCCATCTATCTGCAAATTCTATTTCTCTCGTCAAATCAACATTTGTTTTATTGCCAGAGATATGCTTATTGTAGAAATACCCCGCCGGACTAAAAAACTCATCTATTGCGGGGCCAGTCATTTCTATGGAGGAGACAGGTGCCTTTTTAAAAAGTTTCACAGAATATAGAGGGATTAGACTTAACGAATGTCCGATATTCATTTTGACTTTTTTAATATAGGCAACCTGGTTTTTATCTACAGAATCCGAATAATGGAAATAAAAATTTCGGTCATCAAAATGACAATTTAATTTTCTAATGTCATCTGGATTTTTAGGAATCAGTCTTATCTCATCTGTTCCGATAACATAAATGCATTCTATACCATGAAAAATTGCATATCCTTCTCCGCCCATACGAGTCTTTATTCCTCCCAATTACTGAACTGAAAAACGCAAAAGCAAAAGCTCGCTTGGCTACCGTGGGCATGCCCATTGTTATTCTATTATACTTATCTTCTAAAAAACAGCAAGGGATCTTGCAATTCGATTTGCTACACGCATAAGTTTTGTAAGAAGTAATCTTTTCCAGTGGTGCTCCACATCCCAGGAAATTTCTTTTTCAACGGGAGTACAAAGATGTATGTAAAATCACCTATTGAAAAATTGCCAACTTCTACTTAAGGCATTTTGCTTTCTCGCAGAAATAGTTAAAAAAATGCACCATTGATGTCCGAACCCAAATAGAATCCAAATGTCCTCAATGCTTTCAGTGGGTCTGTGTGTAATTATGAAATCAAAAAAGCAGTTATACCAGAGGTTTATTCTCAAAATTACTTAAGATCAGAAATAACAATGACTGTTTGAATAGTATGTCCAACCGATCAAAATCCGCGTTATAGAAAACAAAAAGGAGGACGCTCCTTATGAAGGCAAGCGTTTTTCCTGGGAGCAGTGGCGAACCCCTATTTTTGAATCTCATTTTGTGCAAAAGGCGAGTAAAATTGTCTTTTCCGATTATGGGTTCAACTGGTGGACATGGTGTATCTGCGAAGAGATCTGTAAAAAAGCGGAGTGTCCGATTTCCGGACACTCCGCTTTCAGTATTGCGTGGTGATCTCGCCCTCGCCGATCCCGTAGAGACGGCGGAACTCCTCCAGGTCTCCGGGGGTACGGATCAGCATGATCTCGGTGAATCGTCCGGTGCGGAGGTCCCGAAAGCCCGCCACCTTCTCACCTGTGCAGATGCTGGCGTGGATCACGGGCGCCTGGGTCTCCCGGTCGTAGGTGCGTGTCTCCCGCTTTTTCCTGAAAAACATCCCGCATCCCTCCTCAAGTCTGCGCAGCGGCCTCCTCAAGAAACTCCTCGATGGCGGCCACCGTCCGGGCCTGCTGCTCCTCCGCGGAGATCGTCGCGGGCAGGTCCCCCTTCTGGGGGCCGTAGTTGCCGAACTGGGCGCGGTTGCCGCCCTCGATCTCCACGACGTTCTCCGTATAGTCAATGTGGTCCTCCACGCTCTGGTTGAGAGAGCCGTAGACGGTCAGGGTCTTTTCCGGCGGGTAGTCGCCGTAGATGTAAGCCCCCAGCAGGATGAGGCCGTCCACCTCGTCCGGGTGGCTTGCCGCAAACCGGGAGGCCATGGCGCCGCCCATGGAGTGTCCGGCGATGTACCAGCGCTGAATATCCGGGAACTGCTCCATGACATCTTCCGCCGCGTTTGCGTCAAAGATCGCCATGCGGAAGGGCATGTGGACCAGGATGCAGGTGACGCCGGTCTGCCGGATCTGCTCCAGCAGGGGCAGATAGGCCTCCGCCTCCACCTTGGCACCGGGATAGAAGATGACGGCGGTGTCCGTGGGGTACGAGGGCGAGAGGATCGTCAGATCGTCCTGCACTTCAATGGTGCTGTCCTGGGCCAACACCTCCAGCGCGATCTCGTCCGCCGGGTAGTAATCCGACACATACCAGAAAAAGGCGCCCGTCAGGACAGCCAGGACCAGCAGGACGATCCCCCCTGCCAGCAGCAGCTTTTTCCGCCGGGGCATTCGCTTCCCTTTCATGTCCGCTTCCCTCACTGCTCGTCCTGGGGAAGATACGCCCGGATGGTGTAGCGGTGCCGTCCGGCCGTGGCCTTTCCGTATTGGATGGCCTGTTGGGGACACTCGTTGATGCAGCGCAGGCACTGGTAACACTGGGCCGCCCAGACGGGCTTCCCCTCCCGGAGGGTGATGGCGTGGGCCGGGCAGTTCGCGGCGCAGAGGCCGCAGCCGTTGCAGCTGTCTCCGGCAAAGAAGGGCTTGGCGCTGCGGGCGAATTTGTTGAATCCGTAGTTGACCGGGCCGGATTTGAACCCGGCCATGGCCCCCTCGCGGACCCGGTACACCCTCTCCTGCCGACGGATCTCCTGGGCCATCCGCCCCAGCTCTTCCCGGGCGGCGGCGATCTTTTTCAGGATCTCGTCCTCGCCGTCGGTGTCCGATCCGACGATGTAGTTGTTGGGCATCACCAGGCTGTAGCTGCTGCTAAGCGGGTACAGCCGGGAAAACCGCTTCATGGCGTGGCCGGCGTCCTCTCCGCAGGTGCACACGCCGAAGGTAAATGCCTGGGTCTTGGGCAGCTTTTTCGCAAAGTCTGCCATGATCTCCGGCACGCCCCAGGCGTAGATCGGAAAGACAAATCCGATCTGCCGGGCATCCGTCAGATCCGGCAGTTCGTTCAGCTGCGTAATGTCACAGGCCGTATCGTCCGTGAGGCGGGCCAGCTGCCGGGCCGCCCACGCCGAGTTGCCCGTTCCGGAAAAATAGAAGATCATCGGTCGTGCTCGCTTCCTTCCGTCCCGCGGCTCTTTCAACGCCGCGCTTTTGCTGTTCTTGCCTCCATTATAAGCGGAACTGCACCGAAGCACAACGGGAAAGCGTATCCAGGTCCGGCAGGCCGGTCAAAGAATTCAGAAACTGTTCATTTCTCCCGCGGCTTTCTCTGGTATTATGAGGCCCACTTTCAGAATTCAGCCGCGGAGGTACGTATGGAATTCACCTGTCACACCAAGTACGATCAAAAGGCGCTGACCGCCATGGCCCGGGCGGTCCGCAAGACCGTGCGGGCCAAACGGAGCCGCATGGTCCGCATCTGGGCCTGGATCATCATCGCCCTTCTCGCCGTGTCCCTCTGGATCTCCTGGGGGAACGTCTGGCAGACGGCGGCAGACTGCGCGGTGATTGTCGCCCTGCTGGTGATCGGCTGGAAGGAGGACGCCATCAACGGCTATTTCGCCAGACGCAGGGCCCTGCCGGGCACCGATGCCGCCGACACCGCCTTCTATCCCGACCACTTCCTGGTAAAGACCGCTGCGGCGGAGTCCAGGTGGCAGTATGACAGGATCCTGGCCCTGGCGGAGACCGGGACGCACCTGGTCTTCGTCATGGGAAAGGACCACGCCCTGGCCTTCGAGAAGGCGGCGCTGGAGGGCGGCAGCCTCCCGGAATTCCGCCGCTTCCTGGAGGAACAGTCCGGGCAGAACATTCAGAACATCGGAGGATAAAGAGACATGAAGAAAGGCTGCAAAATCGCGCTGGTGGGCGGTCTGGCCGCGGTGGTCGGCATCGCCGCCTGCTGGAAGTGGATGATCCGGATGCCCCTGGGGGAGTTCACCCGGTACGCCCTCTACATGGCGGTCCTGGACGATGAGATCTGCCGCAACGAGCTGGAGGGAAACCGGATTGGCGACCAGGTCATCTCCTTCGCCCCCAGAGCCGAGACCCTGCAGGAGCGCTACCACCTCTTTCTGGAGCTGAACCGGACCAAGGACCGCGAGCAGCTCCGGCAGGAGATCGCCGACCTGGAGCAGCGGCTCCGGGAGTCCCGGCAGTACGCGGGCCAACCAAAGGAGCAGCTGGAGGTGGAGTTTACCGACTAGGGCAGCCGGTGAAAGCCGGTTTCCGGGGCAATCCGGACGCAGTGATTGCGTCGCTATATCAAAGATAAGGGCCGCTGAAGATCCGTGGATCTTCGGCGGCCCTTGTTCTCATTTCGGGTCTTGTTCCGGGTACCTGCCGTAAGCGCCTGTCCAGTGCTCCGCGGCTTTCAGAAAGGCGGCGTGGCCGTGGGCGCGGATGTAGTCCAGCGCCTGCTGGTACTTGCCGTATTTGTAGCCGGGGTGGTTGAGGAAGGACTGAATAATCTCGCAGGACTCGTACTCCCCACAGTCTCCGCAAGTGACGTGGCCTCTGGCCAGGCAGCACTTCTTCATCTTGCACCTGGCCCGGCTCAGGTCCCGGGAGCCGTCCAGATACCCCGTCTTGCAGCCCTTGCAGGTGTTCCGATACTCCCGGCAGGTCCCGCAGTACGCGCCGCAGCAGCCGATCTCCTCTGTTCCGCTCATGGAAAGGACCTCTTTTCTGTGATTTGCCGGGGGCTACATCAGCGGGGCCAGCGGTTTCAGGACAACACCCCACAGCCAGCGGGAGAAGCTGCCCTTCCGGATGCTCTCCCGCGTCACCATGCGGCACTTGCTCCACGTGTCCTCGAAATCCTCCTGGATCTGGGGGATGCAGGGGACGTCCCGCAGATAGGCCGCGCACTCAAAGTGGTGGTAGAGGCTGCGGTAGTCCAGGTTGATGGTGCCCACCACCGCCTCGGCGTCGTCGCTGACAAAGACCTTGGCGTGCACGAATCCGGGAGTGTACTCCCCGATCTTCACCCCGGCGTCCAGAAGCGCCGGGTAATGGGTGAACGCAAGGGCATACGGGAAGGACTTGTCCGGGATGCCCGGCAGGATCAGCCGCACGTCCACGCCCCGCTTGGCCGCAAAGGTCAGGGCGGACTCGAGCTCGCCGTCGAGGATCAGATACGGGGACATGATGTGCACGTATCTCTGCGCCCGGTTCAGGATGTCGATGTACACCTGCTCCCCCACATGGTCGGCGTCCACGGGACAGTCCCCGTAGGGGATGACGAAGCCCTTCGCCTCGGGAGAGGCGGCCGCCGGGATCTCCGACACGATGGAGAAGTCCGGCGTCTTTTCATCCAGATTCCACATCTGCAGGAACATCAGGGTGAAGCTGCGGGCGGCCTCGCCCTGCAGCATGACGGCCGTGTCCTTCCAGTGGCCGTGCTTGACGATGCGGTTGATGTACTCGTCCGCCAGATTCACCCCGCCGGTAAAGGCGGTGTGGCCGTCGATCACCAGGATCTTCCGGTGGTCCCGGTAGTTGTAGTGGGTGGAGACGAACGGGGCGATGGGGGCGAAGGGCTTGCAGCGGATGCCCAGTTTCCGCAGCCGCTTCGGGTAGTCGCGGGGAAGCGTGGACAGCTCGCAGGTCCCGTCCGTACATCACCCGCACGTCCAGCCCCCGGGCCGCTTTGCGGGCCAGGATCTCCAGGATGCGGCCCCACATGAGGCCTTCGTCCACGATGAAATACTCCAGGAAAATGAACCGCTCCGCCTGTTCCAGCTGCCGCAGCAGTTCCTCGAACTTCTTCTCGCCCAGGGGGAAATAGGTCACAGCCGTGTTCTCGTAGGCCGGGAAGGAGCCGCACCGGTCCAGGTAGCGGGCGAGCGACGCGGCGCCGGGGGCCTGCTGTTCCAGCCGCTCCATGGTATCGGCGGGGGTGGTGAGCAGGTCCTTGGTCTGCTCCATCATGTCGGCGGCCCGGTTCCGCAGGGTGCGGTGGCCCAGGTCGCTTTGGGTGAACAGGTACATCAGGGCGCCGAACACCGGCAGGAGCGTGATGACCAGAAGCCAGGTGAGCTTTGCCGAGGCGTCCAGCCGGCTGTTCAGAAGATACAGCACCATGGCCACGGAAAAGAGGACCGTGCTTCCGAAAATGTGGGGGAGGAAATCTCCGAACCAGCGGAACACGCCGAACAGGGCCAGCACGATCCGGATCGCCGCTTCCGTGGCCAGGAGAAGCGCCGGCTGGTGGCGGTACATCCGCCGCAGCGCCTGGTCGATGGTCCCGGCGGCTTTCCGCAGGCCGATGATCCCCCAAACCACGCCCATCAGCCCCACGGCCTCGGAGCCCGCGCACAAAAACGCGACGCCCATGACCGCCAGGATGATGTCCGGGCCGATCCCCTGGGGCTCGTCCTCCAGGAAGCGCTTGTCCCGCAGGTACGCCGCGCCGTGCACAATCCCCGCGATCAGCATGATGCCGCCCAGCAGGAAGGGCAGTACGCCCGCCACATGGGAGGGAAAGAAAATGCAAAGAGCGCCCACCAGCAAAAACGAGGCCGACGGGATCCTGCTGATCTGTTTCATGGTATCCCCCTTCTGTATGGGACGCCGGGCGCGGGACCGTTCCTGCCCGCGCCGCCCGGCCAAAGTCGAACGATGTCCAACATTCAGTATAGCAACGAATCGGTGTTTTGTCATCCGTTTTAGGAGCGGGGATGGGAAAGAGTCGGGGCGGTTTCTGGGGAACTGAAGTAGCCTCAAACTATTCTCTGATGAAATACCACTATTGAAAAAGCGGATTTTCAATAGACAAAGAAGGACTTCCTTGATAAAATTATTAAATGTCCGTATGAAATCAGCAAATGAGGTGTTCTATATGAGTCAGATTGTTCGCAGTTTAGATCAACAGCAATTAAATTCGCTTTGTGGTGTTGTGGCTCATACATCTCAAGGATTGACCAAAAGAGAGTTGACCGCATTATTATGTCAATGTGGGATTTGTGTCGTTGATGTTGGCTCCTCTCGTAGTCAATGGGGATATACCACAGGATTAAATAAAAGGGACTGGCTTTATAGTTGTTTAGCAACAGAGATAGACAACAGCCACTCATTTAACAAGGTATTCTCTTTTTTGGAGGCCGTATTAAACCCTGCTCTATATACAAACGCTGATAGCAGGGAAAAGTATATGTATTTATTGGAGGAAACAAATAAAATCCTGCTCTTCGCTGGTTTATCGATTGATCAAAGTGGAAGATTAAAAGAAGTATCCCGGGCACACACACTTACTGAGGTTGACCAGAGAGTAAACCACCTAAAGAAAGCTCTCTATGACCGTGCCATACATTCCGAAGTGCGGAAATACTGTATTGAGGACTACTTGAGGGAAGACTATTATGATGCCGTGTTTGAAGCGGCAAAAGGGCTAGCCGAACGTGTTCGACAGATTTCAGGGTTGACTACAGATGGTGGAACTCTTTTTCAAACTGCGTTTTCGCAAAACAAGCCCTATATCTTTTTTAACGCAATGAAAACAGAAAGCGAACGTAGTGAATTCATAGGCTTGAAGGAGTTGCTTGAGGCAATTTTTCATTTAGTCAGAAATCCAGCAGCACATACTCCGAAAGTCAATTGGAAAACTGATGAAACAAAAGCGCTTGATATTCTCACACTGATATCATTTGCACACAAGTATTTGGACGAGTGTCATCGTATCCCAGGGAAATAACAGGAAAGTGTTAAATTGAATTATTAAGAATACTACACTGATAATCTGCGTTGTGATGGTCTTTTTGCCGCTTATTTTTTTACACATTTTCTTAAAATGGAATTCCGGTATTGGCTAGCTATCGGCAGAATGTCTGCCGTTGATGTCTTAACCTATGGCAATGACCTGCTACCAAAACAAATGAGGGACGGAGGCGTGGCCTCCGTCCCTCATTTTATTTCGGTTCAAATCAGCCGGTCATTTCAGCTTGGCGCCGTCGTGGAAGGCGTTGCCCACCTTCTCGCCCAGCACACGGTATGCGTTGTGGATGGGGTCAAAGGTGATGGGCCGCAGCTTGTCCGGGTCGATCTTTCCGGCCTCGTCCAGCACGGACTCGTCGGCGCTCACATTGACGATCTCCCCCACCAGGCGGCAGCTCTCCGGGTCGTAACTCACCAGGCGGCACTCCACCGCCATGGGAAGCTCGTCGATGAGAGGCGCGTCCACAAATTCCGACTTGGTGGTGTGCCAGCCGGCCTTCGCCACCTTGTCCGCCACCTGGTTGCCGGACTCGATGCCCACGTAGTCGCAGGCAACCATCTGCTCCGCCGTGGCCATGCTGACGGTAAAGGCCTTGCGTGCCAGGATGTTGGCGGTGGTTTTATGACCTTCGCTGATGCACATGCTCAGTTCCTTGTCCTCGCTGATGCCGCCCCAGGCTGCGTTCATGGCGTTGGGAGTACCGTCCTCATTGTAGGTAGCCAGGATAAAGACCGGCTGGGGATAGGTCCAGGGCTTGGCTCCAAAATTCTTGCGCATGGCGATTCCTCCTTGTGATGTGCCGAAGTATAAGTGTCTTTGGGGTTATTATAGCACAAGTTCTGTGTTTGGGACATAGGGAGCGGTTGCCGTCTTTCAATCGCTGTGTTATGATAAGAAACACTTTCCCCGGCCGACCGAACCGGATTTGACGAGCAGAATGGAGAAGCGTATGAGAGAAGTTGATCCCAAAAGCACCTCCCGGGCGCTGGCCTTTGAGCTGTGGATGAAGGCCCCCATGCCCATGGTGACCCTGATGAAGACCCTGGATGTGACGGCACTGGTGCGCCGGAGCCGGAAGCGGGGCAGCAAATTCAATATGCTCCTCTGCTGGTGCATCGGAAAGGCGGCGGCCGGGATGGAGGACTTCTACCTGCTTCCGGTGGGCGACAAGCTGATGTAGTATGACCGCCTGGCCGTCAATACGGTGGTAGCCACCCGGAACGGCGGTATCGCCACCTGTGACATCCCCGTCTCCGACAACCTGGAGCAGTTTGACCGGGACTACCGGACGCTCACCGGGCAGGTCCGGGAGAGCGGAGAGAGCTATGAACTGGGCGAGGACTACATGGTCATCGGAACCTCCGCCCTGGCGGGGTACGAGATCGACGGCGCGGTGAACATCTACGCCGGATGCTACAACAACCCCTTCCTCATCTGGGGCAAGTACCGGAAAAAGTGGCTGCGGGCCACCCTGCCGGTGTCCTTCCAGTTCCACCACACTCAGCTGGACGGCATCCCGGCGGCGGAGTTTCTGGAGCGGCTCCAGCGGGAAGTAGGTCATCTTTGAACATTTCGCCTGACGCTGTCATTTCGTCGGCAGAAAAGCCGCTGGCCGGTTTCAACGGAGGACAAAAGGAAATCGAGCGGCAGGAACAGCGGAACAGGCCTGAGCTGTGAGGAGGAATCGGGATGAATCAAGGAAGAATCATTGTGATTACAGGTTCGCCGGGGACCGGAAAAACGACCACCGCGTCTATTGTCGCGAAAGAATCCGATCTGGCGAAATCCGTACATATGCACACGGACGACTTTTTTCACTATTTGAGCAAAGGCGCGATCCTACCCCATTTACCGGAGTCCAACGAGCAGAATGCCGTTGTCATAGAAGCTTTCCTGGCAGCTGCAAAGCGATATGCCAGTGGCGGGTATGATGTCATTGTGGATGGAATTGTGGGTCCGTGGTTTTTGGAGCCGTGGCGGGCTATCGTTCGAGAGGGGTATGAGGTACACTACATCGTTCTGAGGGCCAGCAAAGAAGAAACCATGCAGCGGGCCGTGGAACGCTCAAAACTGGACAGGAAAACGAATGTTGCCCTGGTGGAAACCATGTGGGAGCAGTTTTGCCGTCTGGGGATCTATGAATCAAATGTGATCGAAACGACAAGCCAGTCTGTCCAGGAGACGGTTTGTGCTGTAAAAGAAAAAATCGCCAGTGGAACTGCGCTGCTGTCTGATTGACGGCAACGCTGCGCCCGCTTCCTGCGGGACGCCGTGGTCCACTGGGTAAAGTAAGACGCAAGAGCGGCCTCCGGCGAAAAGCCGGAGGCCGCTGTCTTATGCTTTTTTCCGTGTCAGAAATACGCCCACCAGCGCCGCGGTCAGGACAAAGGGCGCCAGCCGGACAAAGCCCCACTCAAAGGCGTGGAGGACCACCCCCATGACGGCAGTCTCCGGGGCGCTGTAATCCCAGCCCAGGTAGGGGCTGTTCACCGCCGCCAGGACTCCAGCCACGGCCAGGATGCCCACGCACACCGCGACGAGCAGCCAGTGGAGAACCGAGCGCCGCATGGCCTTTCTCCGTGCAAACTGCAGATTGATGATCTCCAGCTTTTCCGAGAGGGCCTTGATCTCGTCCGCCTCCGACTCCGCCACCGTCTCCCCCAGCAGGGTGCTGACGGGCGTCTCCAGAGCCTCCGACAGGGCGATGAGCAGGTCGGAGTCCGGGACGGACAGGCCCTGCTCCCATTTCGAGACGGTCTGCCGCACCACGTTCACCTTGACGGCCAGTTCCTGCTGGGAAAGGCCCTTGGATCTCCGGATGGCTTTGATGTTTTCGTTCAACATTGGGCTCAGCTCCTTTCGGCCCCATTGTAGGCAAAGCGGCCCGTTGCCGCAAGCAACGGAGAGTAACATGGCCTGTTTTCCGGGCCATCCACCCCAACTGTTTGCGTCGCTATATCAAAGATAAGGCAGGAGACGGGAGCGCGTCAAGGCCGCTTTTGAAAAGCGGAAGTAAATCCGTATAAATGTAACGAGAAGTCCGTTTTTCGATCAAACAGGTCGGAAAACGGACTTCGTTCACTTTGACGGCAGCGCAGGGGTTGACAAAAAAAGTATTTCCACTATAATTACCAAAGGTAACTATATGGAGGGGACAACATGGAACCGAAAACGATCAAAGCGCTGCTGGACGCCTGCTATCTGGCCAAGCGCATCCGGGATCTGCTCCCGGCGCTGCCCCAGGGCGTGACGCCGGCGTATATCACGTATCTGGACGTGATCCAGACTCTGCAGCAGCAGGGCAGGCAGGTAAAGATCTCTGACATCAGCGATACGCTGAATCTCCCCCGGCCGGGCGTGACCCGGACGGTGAAAGAGATGGAGGCCAAAGGCTTCCTCTGCAAGCACGCCTCCCCCAGCGACGGACGCATCACCTATATTTCCGTCACCGAGGCGGGAAAGCAGCTGTCTCAAATATACAACGAGGAGTATTTTTGCCGTCTGGCGCCGCTCCTGAGCGATATTTCCCAGGAAGACGCCGACCGCACCATTCAGACCATTCAAAAATTCTATCGTGTCATGTCGGAAGGAAGCGTTTGTGTTGGATAAGAAAAACTCGGATTTTACTCAGGGCAATATTCTCAGGAAGCTGCTCTTGTTCATGGTCCCCATTCTCGGCGCCCTTATTTTGCAGGCGGCATACGGAGCGGTGGACCTGCTGGTCGTGGGCCGCTTCGGATCCACGTCCGGCCTCTCCGCCGTCTCTACGGGAAGCCAGGTCCTGAATCTGGTCACATTCGTCGTGACGCAGCTGGCCATGGGCATTACGGTGTTGATCGCGCGGTACTTGGGTGAGAAAAAGCCGCAGCAGATCGGGCCCGTCCTGGGCGGAGCCGCTTTAGTGTTTGCTTTGATCTCGGTGGTGCTGTGCATTGTTTTGGTCTGCTTCGCCCGCCCCATCTCCGTGCTGATGCAGGCGCCCGCAGAATCGCTGGATCTGACCGTAAGCTATGTGCGCATCTGCGGAAGCGGCATTTTCTTCATCGTTGCCTACAATGTGCTCTCCGCCATTTTCCGGGGACTGGGCGACAGCCGGTCTCCGCTTCTGTTCGTCCTGGTGGCCTGTGTGGTCAACATTTTCGGAGATCTGCTGCTGGTGGCCGGGTTCGGAATGGACGCCGCGGGCGCGGCTCTGGCCACGGTCATTGCGCAGGCCGTCAGCGTGGTCTGCGCGGTGGTCTTGCTCTTGAAAAAGGAGCTGCCGTTCACCTTCAGCCGAAAAGATATCCGGCTGAATCCCCAGTGCCGCAAATTCCTGGCCGTCGGCTTGCCCCTGGCGCTGCAGGAGTGCTTGACGCAGCTGTCCTTCCTGGCGCTGTGCGCCTTTGTGAATCGCCTGGGCCTGGAGGCCTCCTCCGGGTACGGCGTGGCCAGCAAGATCGTCAACTTCGCCATGCTGATCCCCAGCGCCCTCATGCAGTCCATGGCATCCTTCGTGTCTCAGAATGTGGGCGCCGGCAATCCCAAGCGCGCCAAGCAGTCCATGTTTACCGGGATCGGTGTGGGTCTTTGCTTCGGCTGCGTGGTCTTTGTTCTGGTCCTGCTGAAGGGCGATGTGCTGGCGGGCTTCTTCTCCACCGATGCGGCGGTCATTCAAAAGGGCTTTGAATACTTGAAAGGTTTCGCCCCGGAGACCATCGCCACCGCCGTCCTGTTCAGTATGGTCGGTTACTTCAACGGAAACCAGCAGACCCTTTGGGTCATGATCCAGGGGTTGGTCCAGACCCTTCTCGTCCGCCTTCCCATGGCGTATTTCATGAGCATTCAGCCCAACGCCAGCCTGACCAGGATCGGCCTTGCCGCCCCGGTATCCACCGTGGTCGGGATCATTTTGAATGTGGGATTCTACATTTATTTTACCCGCCGGCAGAGCAGGCAGGATCCTGCAATCAGCGCGGTCAGCAGCAAAGACTAACAACACCAGCGCGCCAAAGGCCGTTCGCTTGGCATTGCGGGTCTCAGGGCAGGAAAACGGGCTATGATTGCCTGCCCTGTGCGGTTCGATCCTCCTTGGAATCGGGAAACTTGGAGCAGCGATGCAACAGGCCGAGCGGCAAAACAAAGCATGAACAAGGCGGGAACATCTATCACGATGCTCCCGCCTTTTGCTTTGCAGATCAAAAAACGGTAATCATAATTTATAGCGGAATAAACGGTAAGTTGCCGATTTTTTACCGTCCATGTACTGTTTGATATAAGCAGTGTCCATATTTACAAGAGCTTCATAAAGTTGTTGATATTCTTGTTCCCGTGGTATCCACCATTTTTGATTGTAAAGATGGCTGTTATCCAAATAGTATTTGATAAGTGCAGCGCTCTGCTTCCATCGTTGCTGGTCTAACAAAAAGCCAAGACTTTCGTACGAGTCCGGTTCTTGATGAATGGTAAGAAAGATATTTGCATCTTTCGCCATTTTATAGGCAGAAGCGGAGTTGCACGCTTTTTCAAACCACGGAATTAAATAGTTAATAAGCACGTCCACGCAAGTATTTGCACAATCGATATAATGAGGGAAGAGGCTGGCAGTAGTCCCTTGCAAAGAAAATTGTTGTTGCAGTTCGCCCTGCACCAACCGCTGTCCCAACCACATATTGTTGCTTCCGTTGATTATCTTGGCAACCTCATTGCCCTCAATAAGTCTGTCATTATCTGCATATACGGAAGAAATATTAAACCTGATTGTAAAATCGTGATTTAGCCATAACAAGCAAAACTGCTGTACAACATTATCAATTATTCTGTAATAAAAGCGACCTCGGCAACGAAACTCCAAAGGTTTTACAATAGGCGTTATCGCTTGTTTCGCTATACTATAAAACAAAACTGACATGGTTATTTTTCTCCAAAAAATATCACTTTATATTCGTGCTCTATTGGAATATATAATATCAAATATGGGAAGAATTATCCATCTGTATTTTGTGAATTACGCCGCCCAACGGGACTACGGGCGGCGTTTTCATATATCGCAACGAGAAAGGATGGGTACTCCCAACAAGCCAGCCATCGGGCTGGCTTGTTCTGTTTCACAACGAAGGAGGCTTTTCGGCGGCTGACGACAAAAAGAGTATTCCCAACGCCGGGAAGGTAGACAATCCCCCCACGTCGGGAAAGGCAACGCCTGCTAAAGCTGCTCCTCCGGCGCAGGATCAGCCCGCCCCTGCCAAGGCGGAGGCTCCCAAGGATAAGGGCAGCGAATAAAGCGAAAGATGCGGCCACGCCCCGCAGGGGCCGCCCAGTCAAGATGACAAGGCAGCCTCCGACAAGGCCAAGCCGCAGCTTCGGGACAAGGACAGTAAATATGGCTGCATTTGGCGGTGTGCCGATCCCCTTGTACAGATCAGTCTGTGTTTGTTTGCATCTGGCAGCGGAACACCAGGGCATTGTCGGCAAGAGACCGGAAGCAGAAACAGCCGTCCTCTATCGTTGAACACAGGCCCGCCCGGACAATGACCGAAGTCTCAAAGCGCGTCAGATCACAGTTTTCCGTCAAAAGCCGGCCCTCCTTGTCAAATAGGGCGTAGTTCCCGTCCCCGTTTTCTCCGCTGCGGTAATATCCGCAAAAATAAGTCTCGCCTGTCACCGGATCGATGACCGACTCAAGATATTGACAGCCCTTGACCTCCGGAGGGTCTGGCATATTGGCGGAGATCGCTTCGTAGTCGATTTCGGCGCTGTAGCCCGTAGGCGGCGTGTCCGTGACGGTTCCGTCTGTAAAATCCAGATAGAGACGAACACCCTGATCCAGATATTCGCCATTGGCAAAGTAGGATACTGCATAGCCCACTTTGTCGTCTGTCCAGTCAATGAAGGGACCGCCTTCTGTTCCCCAGTCTAAATCCTCCCCAAACCAGGGTGTGAACAGGCTGCTGTCAAAGTGCGTCGTGACCTCCCCATCCGAATTCCAAAGGTCGAGGGAGCCGTCGGCCGTCGCGGTCAGCAGCAGGCCCTTGCCGCTGGAAACATTGTAGCTGTCCGTCAGCTCGTGCGCCCAACGGCCATCCGCGGCGGCAAGCGTGCGGGAAAATGCACCGCCGGAATACGAGTCCCCGCCGCTGACGCCCTCAGGGTCACCGCGGTAGAGGATGAGAAAGTCGTCAAAAAAGTTGATTCGCGCGTAAACAGGATCGCTCACAAGTTCGCCGCTGCTGGTCACGAGCCCGTAAAAGGGCAGGGTGTTAATGACATACTGCTCCATGGAGGCATACCTGCCGATGTAGGGGAGCAGCGCGCCATAGTCGTCGCGCGGCTGGAATCGGTCTGCCCCGCAGTAACCCGCATGGTAGGTGTAGACCGGACTCTGCGGCTCATAGGGCGTGAGCTTCGACCAGTCGGTGTAGACAGGCGATCCGGTGTCATCAGGTTGGACGACGGATGTTTCCGCCTGCGGAGCGCAGCCTGCGAGGAGGAGCAGCGGCAGCAGCCATGCTGCTATCAGTTTCTTCATGGCGCATCCCCCACATCCATCGTGCTCACGTAACCCTCGTGAGCGACGAGCTTCTGACCTTCCTCGCTCATGAGCCAGTCGTAGAGGACTTTGGCGGGTGCGTCATCAGCGAGGCCGGCCGGAATGACCACATAGGAATCGTTGATGAAAGGATACTCATGGGAGCGGATCGTCTCTTCGTTCGGCTGTACGCCGTCCACCGCGATGATCTTGAGCCCGTCCGCCATTTTCATGTCATGCGCGTAGTAATAGACGGTATAGCCGATGGCCGCGGCAGAGTCATTGTAGGAGGCAACCACTTCAACTAGGTCTCCCATTGCACCGCTGACATATTCCGTCGGCGCCTCCATCAGCGGAATATCGCCCATGACCAGATTTTTCATTGCCGTCTGGCTGCCGGCCTCCTCATTGCGCTGGAAGGGGACGATCTCCACATCGTCGCCGCCCACCTCGCTCCAGTTGGTGATTTCGCCGGAGTAGATCTTCTGGATCTGCTCGGTGGTGAGGTTATCGACTGGGTTGTCCTGATTGACGATGAATACCAGTCCATCCACCGCAAACGTGGAGATCTCCCACTCAAAGCCCTGCTCCTCCTTTTCGGCGTAAATTCCTTCAGGCGGTGCACCGGAAATGAGCAGGTCGGCCTGCCCGTACATCAGTTCCCGATAGGATTGTGTGGTGCGGGAGAAGTTGATCAGGTCGGCGACCTCCTCGCGGGTCTCGCCCAACAGGACGCTTGCGATGGCCTGACCCAGGGGTACCATTGCAGTTGAGCCGTTGAGCCGCGGGAAGTTCTCGCGGGTAAAGACGAACTACTCCGTCTGCTGTGTCTGCGTTTCTTCCACCTGCGCAGACGTGTCACCGCAGGCAGTCAGGTTCAGCAGGAGCAGAAGTGACAACGCGGCGGCAAGCACCTGTTTCATGCTGCAGCACTCCTTTCTGACTTCTCTGTGTCCATGTTATGAATCCGCGGCATCTGTAGACATAATAAGTATAGCAGATCGAATGATTTATTTCCACCATCCGAAGGAAGGGATGGGCCGCGGAGCAGACGGCTGATCCCGCCGCAGCAGAGTCTCCCGACCCGCCGGAGGAGATCCAGTGCAAGGTGATACCGGTTGAGAGGGTGGGATAAAAAACGATGCCCAAGGGACGCGAGTTTGTCCCTTGGGCATCGTTTTTCTGTCGAAACCGTAAATCAAAAGCGTTGAAGTTCATCTTGATCCAATAGAATACCATATACGATTTTTTGCTGCTCCTCGGTTGCAATACCCAGGTCAAAGCTTTTTCTCAAATCATCAGACAATACCTCGCTTTTGTGTTTAACAAAGTAAGGCTGATATTCTTTGGAGTATATGAGATTTTGCCACATATAATTCTCGGTTTTTACCTGAGAGTAGTCGAAAGCCTCTGGATTTACCATGAAGGAAAGATGTTCGGAGTAATGGACATAGGGCTCTAACGAAGTAAGGTCTATATCAAATCCTAATAGCTTTAAGATCATGCACTCTTCAATGGTCACCATTAACCAGTCAGGAAAAGTACGCATCCCTGGCTGTGCTTTCCTTGCAGCATCTTGTTTTTCTAAAGTAGAGATAAATTTTGCCCAGCACTTCTTTTCGAATGGTATAAATTGACCTGTCAGCAAGCTATAGCACTGTTCAGATGACAGATAATCAAAATGCTCTTGAAAAAAGGAACGGCAGAATTCTTTTGTGTAAAAGTATCTGAAGAAGTACAGTTGTTTTACCTTTTGAGCCACATCCTCAATCGCATCGATGTGTTGTCGGATTCGTCTTTTGACTTCTTCCGATATCTCGTCGGAGAATTTCCTAAGGATGTGTCCAAACGAACTGTTTTTTCGCTCTATGAGTAAAGAGAAAATTTCGTCTGTCAAAAGTGCATCAAGGAGCAAAGTCCTTTCTGCACAGTGGCCATTAACTAACATATGATTTATAGCCAGATCAATAGCATCAAAACTATTTTCTGCCATGACGGGAGCCGACATTGCTGCTTCTGTAACAACTCCTGCCAAAGCCTTAAAAACAGCACATATGCTGGATTCATCCAAGTCGGTCAAACAGAGAATCATTATAAAGCTATGAATCTGTTCTGTCCAATATTTGATTCTGAATCGAGACATGCTGGCACATAGGTTTATAAATTTTTGAGTAACATCGATTTCGTCCTCGATTGTCAAATGCTGTACTGAATATTTTTCCAACCAGGATTTCAGAGTCTTAGGTGAAGTAAATTTTACGAGCATATCCAAATCCACTTCGCTAATTGGATAATTACATTCCTCTGTATGAGCTCTGATGCCCAAGAAATCCGTGTTTTTTTTTGAGGTGAGTACGAACAGAGCAACGCCTTCAAATAATAACTAAAGTATTCTTTGGGTTCTGAAAAGTAGTCAAGCGGAACTCCATTTTTTTTGAAAAAGAAATAGTAGTCGTAAGCATAGGCTTTCAATTCCCATAAATAAATGTGTGGATGATCGAAATAGGTAGTTCTGTTATTAAATGCGTACCTCTTTTCGTGTTTGGTAAGAACATCTGCCATTTTCTGCATATTCTTTGCTGGAGAGTCAAATAACATTCTTAAAAAGGATACAGCGTTTTTGTATCGCTCAGGCGGAGACATATTGAATGCCCTTTGCAGTTCTAAGGTTTTATTCTCCTGTCGTTCAAAATAGGAAAGTGTTGCAATACGCGCCCGCATTTTAGATAGTAAAATAGAAATATAATCGTCAGGAGGATTTATTTCAGTAATAGCAGAGAGCAATTTTTCAATATGCTTCTTATCCTTGCCGAGTAAATTACTATAGTACATTTTCTGGACTAAATCTTCACAGGTTTCGATCTCGGTATTTAGCGCGATGTAGTCATTGTCAAGGTACAACTGGGAAAGAGAATCTATAGGATTATAGGCACCCGGAACAGGGAACATCAAATCGTCTCCGTAGAATTGAATTGCGGATATACCAGCGCGCCTATAGATATCAGAAACGGTAGAATCGCCGCCAGATAAGAGCTTTTGAATACATTCATACCACGGCTTATCATAGAAAATGAGTTCCGTGTCCAAAAATATTGTCCGACCAAGTGGATGCACCGTTATGAGATCTTGGTGTGAAATCTTAGAATACGACTTTAATAGCTGATACTTCTCAACAATTCGATCTTCAAGCGGAATATGCTGATAAGTAATTTTGGGATTCGTGATGCAGCGAAGGAAAGTAAAAAGTTTTCGCCCGGTGTCATTAGTGATAGAAGCAGGGATAGTTGCTTTTACTTCTAAATCTGAAGGCAAAGAACTAAGGTCAACAACATAAATATTTCTGTTTTCCAACCGAGCCTGTTCAAATGGTGTGGCGGGCTTTGAGTCAATCCAAAAGTTTGCGGGACGGGCCTCTATGCCGTGAAGTTCCCTAAAATAATTGATCCATCCAATGATTAAGTTGAGGTTATTGTCATTTAGGGAATATCCGAGGAAAACGAATGTGTGATTGACAAGAAGCGATTTGATGAAGGTACAAATCAAAGGGTGTTCTTGCTCATATTTGATGTAGTCATTTTCTTTGAGAACAATAGTGTCCGCTTTCTCAAGGTCGCCATGCATTTTGATAATATAACGGTCACTTGCCTCTGCAAGTAGATCGCTATCTTGAGTTACGACAGCATATAACAAGGAATTTACGGATTGAGATTTCTCAAGGAGCGAATCGTAATTGGTCGTAATGATATGGTGCGGAAAGACCGAAAAAATCTCATCATCAATTGGGTTGGAGCCATTATCACTATGCAATGTACTCTGGATTAGGCCAAAATAATCGGCATGGTTTTCAGAGGTATCTTGCTGATAGTAATACTCAGGGATGCGAAGAAACTCATCTTGCGTGTATTCGTATTGGTCTTTGCAATCTGCCTTGGGACAATCTGCGGTTCTTTTCTTACAAGTATCGCATCGGCTATAGCCAAGCTCATCTGCAAACTTTTTTATTAAATCCCACCATGCAGGTACACCTGAGTTTTTAGAGACTCCGGCTCCTACAAAAATTACCAAGCGATCATCTTCTTGTGCCTTCTGTATTTCTTTTATTGCAGTTATCCAATCCATAAATAACTCCTCGTTTACAATGAGTTCCCTCTCTCTTTGAACACAGCGCACGCTTCTTTTGCAATATCTGATAAGATAAAAGCCGCATGGGAATCACCCATACGGCTGCCTTGGCGGCACAAAGGCCTACCGTAGAATTATTATAGGCGACAATGCTGGAAAATTCAAGATTCCGTCGTATCTGCGGCGAAAATACCGAGTTGCACCCGTTAGGGATGGGTTAGGGATTTAGCAGTTTCGGCGGCTATCATCACTCATGCGCTCACCGCTTTTCTGTTCCTTGAATCACCGCTGAACAGCAATCGTCCAAACCGCAAAAGCAGAATAAAAAACGCAGAAAATCCGCCTGAATAGGCGGATTTTCTGCGAAAAGTGGTCCGAGTGGGGAGACTCGAACTCCCGGCATCTTGCTCCCAAACTTATCGGGAACACTTTTTCAGCTCGTTTTTAGCGGTTTTTAGTGCTTTTTAATTTGTTTTACTTACTCTTTGACGCTCTTATCTCCACTGTTTCCGAGTGTTCCAGCGCCGTCTGTGGTAATCTATGTGGTCAAAACGCTTCCCGCCCGGTTTTCGGTGAAAATTCGCCGATGCCGGATGGGAAGCGTTTCTCGTTGCTGTTGGCTGCATTGTAACTCTGGACAGGCGGTTATGCAAGTGGTTTCTGCGGGGGTGGCAGCTCAAAGGTTGAGCCGCTATAGACAAAGAATAGGCGGGAAGATAGGCAGAGGTACTTTTCTTGCTCCCTGAGTATAAATCCCTTAATACAGACATAATAGTAAGGGATTTAAGGCACAGCCCATTGACTATTCCCTTATTTTATATTATCATTTAAGGGAAAACGAAGAGAGGTGAGGGAATGAGAACCTTCAATTACTCCGCAATCAAGGAGCAGAAGTGGGACTCGGATGTTCTTGGCCTGATTGCGGCCATATACAAGGAAGCCGGCAAGCAGGAACTGTATTTGAAGCAGCGCCCGGAGGAACTCGAAAAACTCGTGGAAATTGCCAAGATACAGAGCACCGAGGCATCGAATGCCATCGAGGGCATCGTCACCACGAGTGCCCGAATCCGGCAGCTCGTCGAGGAGAAAACCACGCCGAGAAACCGTGACGAGCAGGAAATCGCCGGATACCGCGACGTGCTGAGTATCATTCACGAGAGCTTTGACGCGATACCAATTACGCAGAACTATATCCTGCAGCTTCACAAAATCCTGTACAGCCACATGAATAACCCGCTTGCGGGCCGCACAAAAAGCGTGCAGAATTATATCACTGCCACCTATCCGGACGGTCATGTGGAAACGCTGTTCACGCCGCTTGCCCCTTATGAAACGCCGGAAGCGTTGGACAGAATCTGCGAGGAATACAACCGCGTAATCGGGAATATGGAACTGGAGCCGTTGATTGCAATTCCGGTTTTCATCCATGACTTTCTGTGTATCCACCCCTTCAATGACGGAAACGGGAGAATGAGCCGATTGCTCACAACGCTGCTTCTGTACCGAAACGGATTTTATGTCGGCAAGTATATCTCCCTTGAAGCCAAAATCGCCAAAAACAAGGATCTGTATTACGACGCACTTGCACAGGCGCAAACCGGCTGGCACGAAGGCAACGAGGATGTAGTGCCTTTCATCAAGTATCTGCTCGGAACGATCCTTGCCGCCTACAAAGACTTCGAGGATCGCGTGGCGCTTGTGGAAACCAAACTGCCTGCACTGGAAATGGTGCGCAGAGCAAGCAAGAATAGAATCGGGCGATTCAATAAGCAGGACATCCGCGAGCTTTGTCCGACGCTCAGCGACAGCTCCATAGAGGGGGCCTTGCGCAAGCTGGTTGCAGCCGGTGAACTGAAGAAAGAAGGAAAAGGTAAAAACACCTGCTATTTCAGACTGAATTAGATTCCCTTCAATACGAGCGACTTTTTAGATGGCCGCACCTGTTCATACGAGCAGGTGCGGCCCTTTTAGTCGCTTTACGGAAGTTGGCGTACAGTTCAAGGGTTGAGCCGCTATAGACAAGGAATACACCCAAAGGTTCCTGCCGAAATATACACTCGCCTTACCCAAAGAAATGCTGCTTCATACCTGAGACACCGCCGTCCTTATCGCAGAACCACTCGTAATCAGAATGGCAGTTTGGGCAGCGGGCAATTACATCAAATCCGTCTGGTGAATGCTGGTTGTCGGCAATGCTCATGATCTCCAATGGCTTTCCGCAGGCTGAGCAAGGTCTGATTTTCCTTGCCTCACGAGTGGAACGCTCTCTCTGCTCTGTCTCAAGTGCACCTAAAAGGCCATGCCAAAGATTCGGATTCATTTCATGCTCTGCATAGTCCTCAAGGTGCCGCCGGATATCATCGGCAGCCAGTACGAGAAACTTATCATCCAGAAGCTGAATGTGACGCTTGATATAATTGGAAACCACCACGGGCATACAAGTATTCCTGCCCATCGCATACCGCATTGCCGACAGCAAGATCAAACGAAAGTCAGAGTCGCAGATCGGTGCGAGCAGGTCTTGAGGGAACAGCAGAAACTCCTTGCCATTATTCATGAATACGCGCAACGGCCGCTGTTCCTCCGTTACCAGATTCAATAGGCTGTTGGCTCGATCCTTCAGTTCATCGATGGTGATCGATTCGTAGTTCTGAAATGAGTTTACTTCATAATTCATCATTTGACCTCCAATCAGTTTGTCCTCGTGATGAGGTGTTGGCATTGTAGCTCTGACTGTCCGGAGGTTCAACTGTTTCTTTTGCGGCTCGAAAAGAAATTTAATAGAGTCGGAATTCGTGCGGATTTATCATTTTCTTGCCTTTTCTGACCGAATGTGCTATCATAAAAATGGCGCTGTCAGGCGTTGAAATATGCCCTGGTAGTGCGGCTGTAATAGCTCGAATGCTCTGCCAGGTGGCAGAGCATTTTATATATCGGCACGGAGGAGAGACTTTATGGCGGTTAGTTATAAAAAACTCTGGAAGTTACTCATCGATAAGGACATGAAGAAAAAAGACCTGTGTGAAAAGGCAGGTATCAGCCCAGCCTCCGTCACCAAAATGGGACGGAATGGGCATGTCACCACGGAGATACTCGTGAAGATTTGCGTAGCGCTGGATTGCAGGATTGAGGATATTGTAGAGATTGTGCCAGATGAGAATTTAGGGTAATTGGTTTGATTTTATAAACAGAGAAGACAATTAGGGGCGTTAAGCAAAATGAAGAGTATATATTTATGGAATGTTTATTTTATCGATTCCTCAACATTACTTCAATAAGGAGGTGGTGATAAATGATAAATAGAGAGATCCCCTTTCGCCCAAGATTAGAAGGTGAATTCAGGGTTCGTTTTTATAATGCAGCATCTGAGATTACCGAAAAAACTCCAACACTTACTATTGCAAGAATAGCTGAACGAGAGATCGAGTGGGTTGAAAAGGATTGCCAATATAACATTGAACAGCGCAAAAAGTATCGTGCCGTTTGGTTTCTGTTTCGAGATTTAATCCGTGCTTCTTGGAAGGCGTGCTATAGAAATGGCGTTATATATATGAGTCTGCCGACTCTCAATGGAACTGATATGCATGACACGACCTCTCCGGAGGTTAAAGCATTGCTTCGGAGTTGGATGAGCGAAAGCCGCCACGAGAGACTTGTAGGCTATACCGATTTTATTAACCGAATGGAAAACCCAGGAACAAATAAGCAGAGTATAGCAGCGCTTATCGCTGATGGCGACGAACTGGAGAAAAGAATAAAGCGTGTACATACTGGAGAAATAGCAATTGAGGCGGCTGTCCAACCATATCTACAGTTGGTACGCGAAAATGACAGAGATGTGTTTACAGGACTCAAAACATCGGAGATATGGCGTTACTTTCGGTTGACATGGTCAACCCCTGTTGAAACAACACCGGGAAGAACTATGCAGTATTTGATCAGAGATGCTGCTCATCCGATGCATGCGGTTATGGGAATAGCGTCACTCGAAAATTGCGCAGTACAGATTACCTGCCGAGATGACTATATCGGCTGGAACCAAAAGGCTTTTATTGAGAGAATTGTTACTGTAGATAACGACCGCGCAAAGGAAGAGTTCAAGCAACTTCTGGTTTATTTAGAAGACGGCATTGATGGAATCGACTATTCAGAACTTTGTACTGCAATGGTTGTTAAAAATCCCACTGATACTGATATTCAACTTCTATTAGATGAGGCATCTAATGCAGAGCAAAACCGCCAGCAGCTTTTACGCAATGAAGTGGAAGGCGATGTCGATGATATCGAAAAGAGTGAATTAGGTAGCATTTCTATTGATGCCGAAAGAGCTCTTTATCGCAGGAAACGTGCGGAACAGCTTGCCCGTCTTTTGAGCGCAAAAAAGGCAATCAGAGATCTAATTAATGCAGAAAATTTCAATGAGATTTGGATAGATTTTTGCAAAAGCGAGACTGGAAATTCTGCCATTAGAGGTGCATTGGTTGCACAAAAGACAAAACATATTGGTTCGAGTATGATGGAACTGAATGTATGTGGAGCGATTCCCCCATATAACGAGATTTTGGGCGGCAAACTTGTAGCGCTTTTAGCAACCTCTCCGCAGGTTATTCACGACTATAAGGAACGATATGCTGATAAGGCGAGTGAAATTGCCAGTAGACTGAAAGGAATGCCGGTTTGTAGACCAGCAGATCTTGTGTATGTAGGTACTACATCATTGTATTATGTTGGCTCCAGCCAGTATAATCGCCTTAAGATGCCTGGGAGCATTTTCAATACAGATTTTGATATTGTTTGGAAAAAGCTTGGAATGACAATAGGCTTTGGGACGATGCACATAAGCAAGGCAACGACGATGAGCCTCACTGAAGCGACAAGTGATGGGTTCAACCGCATTAACCATGTCTTTGGCGAAGGAGCAAGCCCTAAAATGAGACTTCTCACAATGTCGATTCGTGAATTGCTCGAATCGACCAATGAGGACTCAAAGGACTTTTCCAAGCACGCTATGTCAAGGATTGTATATGGCGCATGCTTGGCGGAAAACACTTTTGATTACCTTTTAGGAAAAGAGTCGAAGCCGAAATACTACACGGATATGGCTGACTATGTTTCCGGAACCCAAAAGATTATTGATTTTTGGCGAAATCGATGGTTAAAAAGCCGTTTGAATTATGAACCTATTTATCGAAGAATCCGTGACTTTGACAAGCAGGGGTTTCTTGTAAGTAATCAGATAGATGAGGACGAAGAATGGAGTTTCTCTAAACTTGAGGAGGTGCCACACATGCCTACAAATGATGAAACTAAGACCGGGCTTCAGTTTGTAAGAGATTTTTATAGAGGCTCCAGTGCATATGCTGATCATATAGCATCCGAACTGCTGTCAGCAATCCATCTTGAGACAAAACTGGATACAGCCATTATAGAATCTGCGCTTAGTGGTAAGGACATAGTGCTTACCGGCAATCCGGGCGATGGGAAAACCCATGTTATCCGAATGCTAAAAAATAAATTGGAAGGCTCGGGAAAGCCAATTCGCATTGAATTAGACGCAAGTACACTTTCTGATGAGGACATTTATTTGAAATGGAAGTCGGCAAGAGAAAATAATATGCCCTTTGTTATTGCAATTAATGCAGCTGTCTTATATTCGGTTTATCAAAAGTATTCTGAATTTCAGCCCATAAGGGATGCTTATTTTCAGATGAGCCATGCGGTTGTTTTTCATGATGAAGTAACTGAGAATGGTAATGTAGTAGTTTTTGATTTAAGCAAAAGAGAAGTGTTAACCGCAGACATTTTGAAGAAGGCCATAGAAAAGCTGACAGATTCCACGCATTATACAGAATGTGCCGGATGCCCTTTAAATGAGAACTGCGATGTTCATAAAAATTGCACCCTACTTAATAGTGCATTATTTCAAGAACGGCTTTTTGTGATTTTACAACGAGTATCCATGAAGGGATATCATGCAACCGTGCGTGAATTGCAAAGCCTTATTGCCTATCTGATTTTCGGCAATAGAAGCTGTAAGGAAATAGGTCGTACAACCGGAAGTAATCAGTATAATCTGGTCAACCTGGTATTCTCTGGGAAGGGGGCTCTGTTTGATGCAATTCGAAGCGCAATTGACCCGGTCACTATTTCTCACCCCATATGGGATGAGAGGATTTTGCTGAATGATATTCCAAACGATAGTTGGGTGGATGGCTATGAGATTCCTGCTGAAGCCATAGCCTATGATAACGATGAGTTATTTAGGCTGAGAAAAAGGCAATTCTATTTCTTCAATAAAAACGGAGAAGCGCTTCTAACAATCATGGATGATGATGCTACTCGATTCCAGGCGTTTTTAGGACAGGACAATGGAAAAATAGTCAAGGAATTGGTTCGAAGGTTAAATGCTTTCTTTGGCGCTGTAAAAGCCTCTAACTCGGAGTTGCAGATTTGGACAGGCCATCGTTATGATAATGAGCCGAGGAAGGTTCTGATTTCCACGGGTTCAATTAAGAAAAGTGGATTGAAGATTGGCAGACCGACTCTTTTGAAAAGCATGAAGAGCGGAATTGACATGACCGCAAGCTATATTCGTCTTGAGAAAAAGGATGCTGCAAACATTTTCCTCAAAATTGATTTTGACATGTATATGCTCTTGTCGGAAGCTGAGCGAGGTGTACCAGTCCTTTTCATGGAATCTAACCTTGTCAAGAAGGTCTGGCGCTTTGTCGAGCAACTTCAATCTTTGGGGGATTTAGATGAGGATGATACTATCACAATCTCCTTACTGGATATCCAAAACAAAAAGAAAATATCAGTAACCATCGACAGAGAGGAAAAAAGATATTCCGCTATCGAAGGCGAGAAAGCAAAGGAGGTATAACATGGCAGAGCAGATAAAGCTCCATTCTTTTAGAAAAGAAGTAGACAGCACATATGTTGGGTTTACGCCAAATGGAGGCTCAATTAAGCCTGTCCATGTTGCCAACGGAGTTCAAAGATGCATTTTTGGTGGCTTTAACACGGCAATGCAGATAAAGAGACTTGCTTTAGTTTCAGATGCAAAGGGCAATGTGCCTACAGGAAGTGAGCTCGAAACGATATATGCTGAGTTAGCAAAAAACGAGGCTATTGAAGATGGAATAGCTGAAGGCTCTGTTGAATCCATGCGTAATGTTATGCAGAGACTGTTATCAGCAGATAAGGGTGTATATGTAGTAAAGGGGCTTAAGGATGATATGATATCCTTTACTGCAGGATCAAAATATTTTCTTACAAGATCCTCAATTTATGAGGATACAGGAGAGTTTATTGGCGGCCTAATCCATTCCTATTGCCCAGAGTTAGCAGAATATATTAAGAGACTACTTGATGAGGCAGAGGATCCGATATCACTCCTTTTTGAACCAGTCTCAGAGAGTTCTCTGCAGATATTTGAGAAAAGTAGACATGAGGATTTACCAGCCTTTAAGTCACAAAATGAAGCTGTGAAGTGGTATTTAAAGGGCCTTAATGAAAGTGGATTATGCTTGATGGATAATCTCAAGAGGCATCCAAATCCGTTAACGCAATTACGACTTTTTAATTTCTTCTGTATATTTCACCTGGTTCGTTACATGGCACTGCTTGAAGCATTTTATTGTGGCGAAAATATTAGACCTGTTCTACTGGATTTCTCCGGAATAGCTCCAAGTCAAAGCAGTGTAGCACGGGCATCAGAAATGGCATATACTCAGATGCACAAGTCTATTAACCGCTTTTACGCATGGGGCTATGCACAAAAGCTGAAAGAAAAGGATTACAGCAAGGAAGATTTGCTTCAATCCGAAACTCCGGTTTATGACGAAAAGAAAAAAGCATCTGTTGAGTTTAGCACTCTGTGGAATTTGGCAAAGGAACGCGCAAGTGCCTGCGCAACAGACGATGCAGCAAGACTGGTATTTGGTGAAACAATGTACGATATGCTGGCATTAGAAGCTTCATCACATCCGGTCAATTGCCTTAAAATTTTAGGGACCTCTGCAGGAATGTTATATCCACCAGATCAAATGCATCCAAACAAGAGATTTGTATTGTCGCAAGATATTTTAGAGATGATACTTCGTAGCACGGTAAGCCCTGACGAAGTGCTTAGTGGTAACGATATGAGAAACCGCTTGTGGGAGCGTTTTGGCATTATTATTGGGGGAAGTACATATGAAATTGAAAAACTCCAGAGTAGTGGCATGCTCTTGCAGATTGACGAAGATTCCCTCGAACGGAATTTCACTTCCTTTGCTGCATTACTTGAATCTATGGATTTTGCCGAGGTAATGGCAGACGGTATTCTCCAGATTCGGTTAGGAGGTTCAGACTAATGATGAATAAACAAAGTCTCGTTGTAGGCTTATTGTTAGAAAGACTGGCAGATTCCAAGGTTGGAATTCTTGTTAAAGGAATTAACGGTATTCAGCCAGATGAAATAGCTGCTGAATTGTCAAGTCAAAGAAAGACTCATATTTATATGGCAGCAGTAGGGTATGGTATTTCTACAGATGTTGAGAAATCAGAGTATACTCTAACTCCGTCAATTGAGAAGGCTGTTCTGTGGAGAAGTGTTCCCGAGTATGCAGGTAATATCGTTGTATTTGTAAAAACAGACACAGACAAACTGCATTCTCTTGCTGAGTTTGATGTTATCTCATTAAGAGATGTCTCAAAATATCTTTTGGAGTTACAGATTTCAAACGAAAGCAATGCACCTACGCAGAATTTCTGGCGTGCACTGCAGCAGACCTCAGATTACTATTCCTTTGAAGCTATTATGGAATTTGTTCAGTCAATTTCCAATGAAGAAACAGTAGCGGAAGCAATCCCTAATAACATGTGGAGACTAAATCTCCTGTGTGATGCTGATATCCTCGGGACAAAATACAAACCAAGTGACCGTTTAACAAGAAATCGTGAATTAATTTTTGCAATTGGGCAATTGAGCGAAGATTCTCGAAAAAAACTGAGCCGTTCTTTAGCCAAAACCGAGGGCGATGATAGAATTCGCCTACAAAATGCATATAACCTCCTTCAAAACCTTTACAAATATGGAAAACGAGATATCCTGAAGCAATTAGACTTTGCGACAGTGCAGGAGTTATTTTCGGCTTCAAAGGCAAATGAATCCAAGAAAAAGAAGAAAAGCTCGGTTAAGAATTCCGATGGGACTGAATCTGATACACCTAATGTTACCTCTGAGGCGGCGCCTATTCGCCCAAAGGAATTGGGACAATTGATTTCTGATGCCATTGTCAACGGTGACGAAAATGATGCTGCCTCTATTAAAGAACTGCTTGAGGAGCTAAAAAAACATTTTGACCCAGAGACGGAAGAAAACAATGATAGTATCCCAACCATCGGTGGAGTGTTTGATGACAGGACGATAGTCATTGAAAACCATCAATCAGATCTGAGAAGACTTGTTGGCACTGTTTGTAATCCAATAGCATGGGGCGGCTTAATGGAAACGGAAGAAAGTGTACTTAAGGACGCTATTTCTGCGGATATTAAAAGCTTCAATTCGTTTAATCCCGTAGATGCAGAATCTATGGTAGCTTTTCACGGTGGAATTGATGGTAGTCAGTCTCTGTTTGATTTCATAAAACAATTTGACGCACAGTTTAAAGCTAAGAATATTGAAACGGCGGAGATGTTCATCCCTATAATCGAGGAACTGCTGACACTTCGCAATAAACTGCTCGGCAATTTGGACATGATAATGTATTATCCGGTTCTTAGCTTTGGGGTTGACGAAGAAGCACGCAACACCTTGATTGGCTACATTGATGCTTGGGCAAAACTGTACCACGCATTTAGCATCAACGAGCCTGCTATGCGTGAAATGAGTCCAAGCAGTACCAGTTTTATTGCAAGAGCGCTATTGCTTCTTGATGTATTGTATGTAAAGACACCCAAAGAGTGGAAGGCGATTCTCCTTCCTTTACATCCAATCTATTTATGGAGATACTATGAGATTTTTAAAATCCTCCCCTCAAAGAAATCACAACTTAGCGAGGATGATGCAGTTGCTCTGACAACTGTATTAACCCAACTTCCTCAGATTCTGAGTTTTGTTATTGCTAATAGCATTGTTACTGAGACTTCAGATGACAAGGTTTTACCGTGCTCTGGAAATATCGAAATGCTACCAACATTTGAAAATAAGACGAATAGGTATTTGGGTGATGATGGAACTCAATCAATCGGGGAAATCCTAACGCGATGGATTGGCTTTGCTCCCTACACCAAAAACGAAATTCGAATTTGCTCCGTCGATGCTCCAGACTTGATTGCTAATATACGTGCAATCAAGACCTTTATGGATAAAAGCGGTTGTGAAAAAGTTGTTTATGATGTCTACCTGACAAGGAAGCAAAATGGAAATACAGAACTTTCGAGGTTGGATTATTCTGGTAAAGATTATGAAATTGGCGAGTTCATTCGCCAGAGTAAGATTGCAATTAGCATCCGCAATGTTGAATCTGCGAGCGATGTAAAGGCCGCTCTTTCTGAAAAGCCAGTTCATATTGCGTTCTATTTTGATCAGTCTACATATGCAATCGAATTTGGCCCCAATAATAAGAACCTATATATTAACCCGCTCGTTGTTACCTATGATTATGATTTTGATGAGATTCAGCACAGAGGAAGCATTTTCCCTTCATCAGAGATGGATTCTGGCTTAATTGGAGACTATCATAAGCTAATGAAGTCTGCCGATGTTATTAGCAACAACATGAATCCTCGCACAACATATAATGGCAGTGCGGATATGACGGCGGTTGTGTCTACTATTCAGGACGGTATGGTGCAGTGGCTCGTTGCGGCCGATAGAGATACCAATAATTATGACCCCAATGGAGCTATTCCAATTGGAGAAATGCAGTATGATCGTCGAATGGTAAATGTGTGGGCATCCAGTGATTCCAGAATTATTACGCAGTACTTAACCATGTTACGCACCTATAACTTGTACCCGAAGCCAGAGACTCTTATTGGTATTCTAAAAAACTTTGGACACATTGCATCTAACGGACTCATCAGCATTCCAAAGTTTGGCGCTGACACACAGGCAATAGATAATAAGAAAAAAGGGCTTATCGGCACGCTTTTTGCAGCATCCTGGTATACGAGAAATAATCAGGACTCATTGGTGGCATCACTTGATGATGACAAGGCTCGACTGTGGCTTCAGGATAGTCGTTTTGGAAATGAACGAGCTGACCTTGTTGGATTGAAATATATTGCTGAGACTAATACTTTGCTAATTCAGCCAATAGAGGTCAAGACAAGAGATGAATCACCAGATGCCACAATTACAAAGAGTGATGATGGGAGACAATTAATTTCTGGCCACGCGGCAGGTCAGATTGCGTCAATCGTAGGAATGCTTAAAGAAATCTTTTCTGTCGATGAGAATTCTTCTGATATGTTTATTTCTGCGAGACGAGAGGTTCTAAAATACCAAATTGTTTCCGAGTGCTTTAGAAATGTACATGATTCCGAATGGCAGAAGCGGTGGTGCGGCATTCTTAAAAAGGCCTTCGGCAATGGAGCGAGTGGAAATATCAATATTCAGGTTTCCGGTTTGCTAATGCATATTAAGTTAAGTGAAGTTTCTGGAGGTAAGGTCATCCAGTGTGCTTATGCAGACGGTGATGAAGGCCCAATTGAGTATCGAGGGTGTCCGATTGAGTATAGACTGTTAACCGCAAAGGAGATACAGCAGGAGGTTCTTGGAGAGGATACTATTCTGAAGGAGCCCCTTACTGCCGACTACGATTCCGATGAAACTCCCGAGTCAAATGAAGAAGGAACTGTCGTCTACGAATTTGGAAATCCATCATACTCGGCCGAGATGAGAGAGCAGACTAAATCTGATGCCGAACAGGGAACTGCTATCGTTGAAAACGGAACAACTCGAATAGAACCAATCGAGGTGGAGTCTCAAGGAAAGACAGGGTGCAAGACAACAGGTGTTTCCTCCGAAGAGATTGAGCAGTTGGTAAAGGATTTCAAACGCTCCTGTGGAGACTATCATGTTGCTCTTCGTGAATGTGAAGCAAAATCTGCAGTAGTTGGTCCAAGTGTTATTCGCATTAAGTTTAAACTCGGTCGTGGTCAAGCCTTACAGGGATTAGCAAGCCATCTTGAGGATATAGGGCGTGAAATGAAGCGAACAGGTGTCATTATTCAGCAGGTTCCAAATTCAGATGAATTACTGCTGGATGTCCCGAGGCTTCAGAGAGAGAAGGTTCTCTTCAAGGATGTAATCAGTTCAATTCCAAAGGTAACATCGCCAGAGCAATTGCTCTTCCCTCTTGGGAGAACACCAAACGGAAAAGATTTGATTGAGGATCTGAGCCAAATGCCGCATATGCTTGTTGGTGGTAGTACCGGCTCTGGTAAATCAGTGTTTTTATTTTCCATGCTGGCTGCATTGCTGATGACACATCCTGAAAAAGAGGATATGCAGTTAATTCTGTCATCTTCAAAGTTGGAGGACTTTATTCACTTCGAAGGATTGCCACATTTGTATTCAGGTAGGATTATATCCGATGCAACTGAAGCTACGAAAGTAATAAAGGAAGTTATCTTCGAAGAATCCGAACGTAGGGGCAGACTCCTGGCAGAGGCAAGGGTTGCCAATATTGTTGAGTATAACAAAAAGGTAGCTGAAAAGCTTGCGCCGATTGTTGTAGTTATTGATGAGTTTGCGGATTTAGCTGACCAACTGGAAACAACAAAGGAAAAGAACGCATTTTATAAGCCGGTTCAACGAATTGCGCAAGCTGGGAGAAGCAGAGGAATTCATCTTGTAATTTGTACGCAAAGACCAGAAGCAAAACTCGTCCCGTCGACGACGAAGGCTCAGTTAAATGGTCGTGTGGCGTTGCGTGTGAATGATGGTATTTCTTCGAGAATGATAATTGAGGAGCCTGATGCACAGTACCTTCAGAAGCATGGAGATATGATTTATCGTAATGGCGATATCATTGAGCGTGCTCAAGGCTACTTGATTGAAATTGAAGAGTTGGATAAAATCGTAGACGATGTGATTCACGGTAGAATTTAAGAAGGGAGGTAGCAGATGGCAGACCCTAAATCTATAGACTATGTATATGGGACCTTTCAAGCTGAAATAAAAAATCGATTCCTATGCAGTGTAAATATAGGCGGAAAGGATGCGGTCTGCTACATTCCATCATCCTGCAGACTCAGCAATTTCATCGATATGACAGGTAGAACGGTTTTGTTGAGGCCGATAGAAACACCGAACACAAGGACTGCCTATGCCGTTTACGCAGTAAAATACCGTAAGGGTTTTATTTTATTAAACTTGGCGCAGACCAATAGGGTGATTGAAGCTCAAATTCGAAGACGGTATTTTTCATTTTTGGGTGTAAGAAAAAAGATTTCCCATGAATATAAAATCGGGAATTATAAAGCAGACTTATTTATTCACGATACAAACACACTCATTGAGATTAAAAGTACTTTGTCATTTTCCAAGAAATCTACTTTTCCAACGGTATACTCTGAAAGAGCTGTAAAGCAGTTGACTGAAATTTCACGTTTGTTGGATGAGGGATACCGTGCCTGTTATATTTTAGTTTCGCTAAATCCGAGTGTAAAAGAAATTACAATAAATTCGGAGATAGAGGATTACTATAAAGAATTTATGAAATGCATTGAAAAAGGGATGACCTATTGTGCCTTCTCAATCCGATTGCATGAGCAGACTCCAGAATTGTACGCTAAGATCAAAATTACAATATAAACTTTCCCTATGTGTACATCTGCCGTGAACACTACTGACTAAAATATTTTAATGAGAAAACGGGGCTTCCTGCTGGCTAAATGTCTGATGGGAGCCCCGTTACTTTTACCATTTATGCAGTTTATCGCACCTTATCGATGTCAAACACGACAAGTAATGGTGTAGCTAACCCGCGAGCGCAAGCAACCGGGTGTGCTCCCCCGCAACGGAGAGTAAAGTCAAAAAATTGAATAGCTCAGAAATCCAGCAAAATCAAGGGTTTCTGGCAACATGGGGGTATAGCTCAGCTGGGAGAGCGCTTGAATGGCATTCAAGAGGTCAGCGGTTCGATCCCGCTTATCTCCACCAAAAACAATGACTCACACAGACCAAATGTGTGAGTCATTGTTCTATCCATACGAAAACACAAAGAGGACGGACACCTGATTCCCTTCCCCCGGAGAAAAACCAATATAGTTATTGAAGCGGAGATTCGATGATAGAATCTCCGCTTTTTTGTTGTCGTCCCAACAGATAAAAAAGAAATGAGGTTTAACCATTGAAAAAATTTTTTGAAGAACTTTCCCGGCGCCTGAGAGAAGGCGGAGTTGAATCATCCAATGTAGAGGATAGGCGGCTGGAGATTTTCCTCCATGGTCAGCCTGTCCTCTTTGTTTCTCCAGGAAACGATGTGTTCCTTTTTCCTGCCGGAAGCAATAATCCGGAGGCCAGTGAATTGTACCACAGAGTCGCACAGACCGCAGATGAAGTGTACACTTATGTTGAGGAGGTTCAAACTGCGCCCACCCTTCATATCAGCGGTCTGAGCGAAAAATTCCATCTGCTGGCGGATTTTGGCGGCGCAGTGCTGGCTGGCCGGGAGTTGGAAAATGGCAGGGGCTATC
>CDZJ01006557.1_pt1 | contig 53993 bp, 10 predicted proteins | sample 557391 | NCBI WGS metagenome assembly CDZJ01 (sample SAMEA3182111, study PRJEB8094) | gut metagenome | biome: human; feature: gut; material: Stool; isolation source: human stools | place: Canada | collected 2013-05-07 | reverse complement strand
GTCTATTTGTTTATCAAATACAAACGTAAGGGAAAAAAAGAGGAAGCCCCCAAGAACCCGAATACGGCAGTTTTACGGACAGAAGCCGGAGGGGTGCAGTTGGGAAACCCATTTAGAGGGGTTTTTGTATTAGGAGCAGCCGGAAGCGGGAAAAGTGAAAGTATTGCAGTGCCTTTGCTTTCCGAGTTTGTCCGCATGGGGTTTGCGGGTGTGGTATATGATTTCAAATTTCCGACATTGGCAAAAGATGTACAATCCTTTGTAAACGCCAAAGGAAGCGTTTTAAGACACTTTTATTTGGATTTCAATAATCCGGCTGCATCTTACAGGGTAAACCCTTTAAATCCACGATATTTGCCTAATACGTCTTATGCACGTGAGTACGCACAGGCAATAATAAGCAATCTAATGAAAGAGAGTATCAAGAAGCCGGACTTTTGGACGAGAAGCGCAACCGACCTCTTGACCGCCTGTATTTGGTATCTGAAAGAGGAACGCCCCGATATTTGCGATTTACCGCACGTTTTAGCCATGATAACGAGTAATGATACCGCACTACTTAAAACTTTGCAGAAGAACGTACAAACGGCACAAATGACCGTTAGTATTTACAATGCAATGGAGAGGGGGGCAGACAGCCAAGTAAGCGGGGTTATTGGCACATTACAAGGAGCAATAGCACAGATAAACACTCCCGAACTTATGTTCTTGTTTTCGGGCGATGATTTCTCACTCGATGTGAACGACCCGCAAAACCCTATTATTTTGACAGTCGGAAGTTACCCGACATTAACACAGACTTTTGCCCCATTGTGCTCTTTAGTGATAACGGTTGCTACCAAGCTGATGAACCAGCCGGACAAACATCCGTCTTTTGTTCTTTTGGATGAAGCACCGACCGTATTTATACCGAATATCGAAGTTTTGCCGAATACAGGCAGGAGCAACAAGATAGCAACGGTTATAATGTGCCAGGATATTGCACAGTTAGAGGACGGTTACGGTAGGGAAAAAGCCGATGTTTTGTTTGCTTCCTGCAATTCCCATTTCTATGGCAGGGTAGCAAGCAGCAAAACGGCTGAAATCCTTTCTAAACAATTCGGAAAAGCCGATAAGGTATATATAACATCCAACGAGGGACGCAATACGAGGAAGTTTGGAAAAACTTTTGGTAGGTCTGAAACAATACAGGAACGTGATGTTATCAAGCCGTCAGAGTTTTTAAACTTGCAAGTTGGAGAGTTCGCAGGGTTGGCAGTTGAAAGCAATAAGCCCACGTTCAGAACCCGATTTAAACAGGCACAAAGACCGCAGCCCGCAGAATTGAAGAAGCCCGACTTTTCCGGCTCTGTGAGCGATTATTACAAGCGGGTGAGATATGATATAAATAAAATGCTTGAAATTGGAGGAACTGCCGGAGAGTACGACAGGGACACTATGAAGCTGAACGAAACAAAGAGAAATTTCTTTGGGGTTGAGTATTGAAAACCTTTATCATTTTGATAGTTGCTTTGGTCTGAATGGGGGAAGAACCGCCCCCATCAGCCAAGTACTGAATATCATTTTGTAACACCCGGCAATACTATTTCTGTGGTTTGTGGTTCGATATCGCTATCTTTTTGTTTTTTATCCCTATCTCATAGTGCTGTATAGTATGCTTTCAATTTGGGTGCATAATAGTTTTCTATCTTATCCATGATAGATAAGCGTACTTTTTCAGAAACTTCAAACTGTAGTAATCCATTTGCTACTTCTTCCTCTGTGGTAAGTATATCCAGTTCCTTGTATAACAATTCTTTCTTGTTTTCATCCTTCTCTTCTGATATTTCATCTATTTTCATCATGCGGAGTGTCCCGATAATGTCGAGCGCAACATCCAAACTCATTTCTTTATTCATTTTCTGTGTTGAATTTCTTTAATATTGGAGCATATAGACGTATTACTTTGTCTATTACTGATTGACGTATCGTGTTTGCATCTTCTTCGTTCAAATTGTATGGGTTGAGTCCAAGTACGATTTTTTCCTCTATAGTAAGTATATGGAGTTCTTTATCAAGTTGTTCTATTCTCTCTTTCTCGTTTGGCTGTACGTTTTCAGTGATTTCAATAATTTTTTGCATTCTCATTGTGCCGATAATGTCGGCAACCACATCGAGAGAATGTGCTTTAACACCTAAACCTATGTTAAATTCCATTTGATTGTTTGGAAGTCTTCTCATTGTATATTAACGTTTTAAAAATTTGTATTTACTTTTATTTTCCCTATTGTTTTTTGTTCGTCACGTACTCGACAAAGTTCTTTGTGTGCTTTTTCGTACCGTTCACGCAGAGCCTTGTTTTCATCCCGAAGCCTTTGCAGTTCTTGTGCCTGTTCCTGTACCTTGCTTTCGGCTTTAGCCTTTTCTTCCGCAGCTTTGGCAATGATTTCGGGGGCAGGTAGCTGCACTTGCTTTTGTGATAATATAAATTCACTCATCAGCTTGCAAAGCGCATCCACTTGACTACGTTCTTTTTCTACTTCAGCCGGAACAGGAAGAAAAGGTGTAGCTTCAGTATCGTAAATATCGAAATCGTTCTTTTGCAAGAAACTCCATGTCTTTTCTACCCATTCCCCAACAGGTTGCCCCGCTTTACGGCAATATATTTTTATATCTTCAAGCACGTTTTTAGGCACTCTAATGGTACTTGTTTGTATATCGCTCATATATCTATATGTTAATTAGTTATATGCAAAAATATAAAGAATATATTTAGCTTTCTACAAAATCTACAAAAAATATATTTATCTCTTTTTGTCAATATCAAAGCGTAGAGCATTGATGTTGCTTTCGGTAGTCCATACGGCTATTTTTCGTCCGTCAATTTCAACGGTAACACGAATATAATCGTTACCTTGTGGTTGTTCCTTTTCCTGTGAAACTTCCACTACTTTAACTTTCAATTCTTCCATGTCTATTTTATTTTTTTGTCCTTTAGTTTTCCTTTTAGGGTACTTATTACATATCCTTGTGGGTTCTTCTTTCCTCTAACTTTCCCGATAAGTAAGGACAGTTCATACACAAGGTCTAACTCTTTTTTAGCTGACAATATTAAGTCATAGTTGTTTTTTATTTGCCTATCAGAGAACCCTAACTTTGCAAGGTATTCCCTATCCACCTTATCCAAGAACGCAGATAAATTAACTTTTTGGGATAATAGGTCTTTTCGTTCTACATGTTCATCCCTGTTGCGTGGAATTGCAATAGGATAGAACATGATTTTATAGAATTTCTTTCCGTCTTTCATGTCCGGTTCTTTGTATCTGTATTCAAATGAAAATGGGCTTTTTTCGTCTAATTCCCTTTTTGCAGGTTCGATGACACGTTTTATGAAATCGGGTGTACGTGGGTATTTGTCTGTAAGTTGAAACATTTCTTTCAGCTTAGTAAAAGTAAAGGTTAAAGGTGTTGTTTGCCCACTCATTAGCTCATAGAAGCGTACAGCATAGACAGATGAAAAGGATAGAGCCGTTTCTAACTCAAACTTTCTGTAACCTTTGGTAAAGTTAAGGAAGCACTCTACAATCTTCTCGTTTAACTCAAAAATAACTTTTTCTCGTTTCCGAATTTGCGGTCTTTCTATAATGCGTATAATTTCCCATAGGTTTGAATCTTCATATTCAAATTTCTTATCATTGAGAGAACGCAAAGCGTCTTTTATACGTTTGTAGTTCGTTTGATTATCTGGAACAAAGTAGCTTATAGGAAACTCTAAGATATATCCGCCAAATAAATCTCTATCTATTTTTCCCTTTAGTTCTTTGCCCTCTAACAAGTATTGCCATGTTTCAACCAAGCGTAAGAGAATACGCTTTTCATCCGCAGAAAAGTCATATTTTGCGGTAGTCATAATATACGACTGAATAACGTCTTTATTGTTTATATTCATATAATTACGTTTTAAAAACGACAATTTGCATAGTTGTTTCGCAGCAAATATACATATAAAAACGACATACAGAAAACAAAGTCTATTTTATTTTAGAAAACTATGCAAAAAGTCGTCTTTGACCCCCTTAAAAACTATGCAAAAAGTCGTCTTTAACTATGCAAAAAGTCGTCTTTTGAAAAATAAAATGAATATAATCGGTTGATTTATAACAAGATATAACGTGCTTTTAAAAAGTGATAAGCATAAACAAGTTATGCTATTTAACACAAAGTATTGATTTTAGAATATAAGTGGCTTAATATCAACACAATAGGGAAAAGGACGACTTTTTGCATAATGGAAAAGCAAAGCAAGAAGCCAAGCGCAGCGGGGAAAAGGACGAAATTCCCCGCGCGTTAAGAAAGGTTTTTTTATGTATATTATTGTAAACTGTTGGCGTTCGTGATTTGGTCGTCTTTTGGATATAACTATTTGTTATACAGATTTTTGCTTATATATCTTTTACAATATCTGTAAAGTTGGACCAGTTTTCTACTTTGTAACCTCTAATGTCACGTACTGACTTTCTGAACCATTCTATTTTCTTTAGTGCTTCAATGGCTCTGAACAGATTGCCTAAATCTTCGCTTTGTGTAAGGTATGTACTTCCTTGTATCCAATCGAAACTATTTTTCTTTAAGACTTCCTTAATTTCAAAGTAAGCACGATTATACGGTTTTCCGTAGTGCTTTTCAAGGTCTGAAATAGACATATCAAAACTTATGGCAAACATACTTCTTCTGTTTGAGGTTTAAACAAATCTTCCTGTCCGAAAAACACATTCTTATCTTCTGTTTCGGCAGAGATGACGATACCAACAAATGGGTTGTTCTCAACCTCTATCACTATCCCGCTTATCCAATTCGGTAATTTGGTAAGGTCGGGAGAAATTAAAACTTTATCTCCTTTTTTCATATAGCTATTATTTTTGTTTTCAAAGATACAGATTTCCCCATTTACTTAGCTGTTTGTACCTGTTAAATTATGCGCAGTCGGAACTATTCCTATTAGCCCGCCACACATCCGACTGCATAACCCCCGCCCCCTTGTGCATTGGCGCAGCTCACGCACGCCCGCACCGCAGGGGAGGGGTATTCCGTCGGCTGCTTAGGCAGTCGAATAGGAATAGCAAGAGGAAACGCCACAGAGTTGCGTTTTTTCCTCTTGCCCTACGGGGTTACGGCTGAAAATCAGCCGTATATAAAAAATCATTCGATTTTTTATATATAGTATTGATATATTGTAATAAATAACTACTTTTGTATCAGTACTTAATGATATATAAACCGTTATAATATGGAAGAAAAAAGACCTAATACTCCCCGCAATTCTACTGTTGCCGTTTCTCCCGAAATCGGTAAGAAATTAGAGCGTTTTTGTGATTCATGTGGTATCACGAAGAAAGATTTTATTTCCCTTTCGTTAGACTATTTTCAACGGTACGGGATAAATCCGGCTAAGCATGAAAGCCCCGCCAAAGAAATGGAAAAACTAATCAAGAAGAACGACCAAGTAATCGGGTTTATCCGTAAGCAGGAGCAGGACATTTTGCGCCCCATGCTTGAAGCCATAACAACCACCGAAGAAAGAATAAAGGCTAATATCGGGAGTTTGGCTACTTCTGATAAGTTAATAGAATTTATACAAGCCGTAGACAGCAATTCCAATATACAGGTAGATACGAGAGATAAATTAGCAGAAACAATCTCCAAACAGAACAAGGAAGTAAAACAAGCGATTTTAACTCTTGCACGCTATTTGGACGAAAAGGGAAAAGCGGGTTTAATTGATAGACTTTTTGGGTGATGATAGTAAAAGTACAGGGAGGCGGTAAAGTTTACGCCAACACCGGCAGCTGCTCTGATGTTGTTTCCTATTTGCAGCATGAAGATGCAGAACGGCTGCAAGCAGGGCTAACGCCTGAACCGTTCTTTAATCAGGAGCAGGACAGGATAAGCCCCAAAGAAGTAACCAACAAGATAGACAACAACCGAAAGGGATTGAAAGCCAAAGAAGCAAAGTTCTATGTTATCACTGTTGCGCCGTCACGTGAGGAACTCCGTAAAATGGGAGCCACGAAAGAGGAACAGGCAGCAGCCATGAAAGAGTATATCCGTACCGAAGTCATACCGAAATATGCAGAGGGGTTTAATAAAGGGCTGAAAGCTGATGATTTGGAGTTTTATGGTAAAATCCATTTTGAACGGCACGAAAAAGACGGAGAAGATTTGCACGCCCATATTATCGTAAGCCATAAGACCAAGAATAACGGTAAATCAATCAGCCCCATGACAAACCACACAGGGAAAAAGAATACAGGTGCAGCACAAGGGGGATTTAACCGCAAAGAGTGGTATTCTTCATGTGAAAGGGCTTTTGATAAACGTTTTAAAAATGAACGTGATATAAAGGAAAGTTTTGAATACAAGAACGCCATGAAGAACGGCACACCAAAAGAAATGCAGGAGCAGATAAACAGAGCCATTCAGCAGGAACGGCAGAGGGAACAACAGGTACGACAGCAACAGGAACAGAGAGTAACACAAGCTGTCAAGACTGAAAAAAGGGATAATAAAGTAAAACCAAAATTATAAAATCATGAAAGAGGGACAATTAAAAAGTAGCAACCGTAGCGGTTGTTTGATGTATTTGGCATTGATTTACGCTTTCCCCATGCTTGCAGCTTTGGCGGTTTTGCCTTTGGGTGTGGTGTATTTGTGTTTTCGTGCCGGAGAAATCGGAAACGGTTTGTTTGTGCTTGCGGTGGAAGCCGGAGCAGTCTATTTGTTTATCAAATACAAACGTAAGGGAAAAAAAGAGGAAGCCCCCAAGAACCCGAATACGGCAGTTTTACGGACAGAAGCCGGAGGGGTGCAGTTGGGAAACCCATTTAGAGGGGTTTTTGTATTAGGAGCAGCCGGAAGCGGGAAAAGTGAAAGTATTGCAGTGCCTTTGCTTTCCGAGTTTGTCCGCATGGGGTTTGCGGGTGTGGTATATGATTTCAAATTTCCGACATTGGCAAAAGATGTACAATCCTTTGTAAACGCCAAAGGAAGCGTTTTAAGACACTTTTATTTGGATTTCAATAATCCGGCTGCATCTTACAGGGTAAACCCTTTAAATCCACGATATTTGCCTAATACGTCTTATGCACGTGAGTACGCACAGGCAATAATAAGCAATCTAATGAAAGAGAGTATCAAGAAGCCGGACTTTTGGACGAGAAGCGCAACCGACCTCTTGACCGCCTGTATTTGGTATCTGAAAGAGGAACGCCCCGATATTTGCGATTTACCGCACGTTTTAGCCATGATAACGAGTAATGATACCGCACTACTTAAAACTTTGCAGAAGAACGTACAAACGGCACAAATGACCGTTAGTATTTACAATGCAATGGAGAGGGGGGCAGACAGCCAAGTAAGCGGGGTTATTGGCACATTACAAGGAGCAATAGCACAGATAAACACTCCCGAACTTATGTTCTTGTTTTCGGGCGATGATTTCTCACTCGATGTGAACGACCCGCAAAACCCTATTATTTTGACAGTCGGAAGTTACCCGACATTAACACAGACTTTTGCCCCATTGTGCTCTTTAGTGATAACGGTTGCTACCAAGCTGATGAACCAGCCGGACAAACATCCGTCTTTTGTTCTTTTGGATGAAGCACCGACCGTATTTATACCGAATATCGAAGTTTTGCCGAATACAGGCAGGAGCAACAAGATAGCAACGGTTATAATGTGCCAGGATATTGCACAGTTAGAGGACGGTTACGGTAGGGAAAAAGCCGATGTTTTGTTTGCTTCCTGCAATTCCCATTTCTATGGCAGGGTAGCAAGCAGCAAAACGGCTGAAATCCTTTCTAAACAATTCGGAAAAGCCGATAAGGTATATATAACATCCAACGAGGGACGCAATACGAGGAAGTTTGGAAAAACTTTTGGTAGGTCTGAAACAATACAGGAACGTGATGTTATCAAGCCGTCAGAGTTTTTAAACTTGCAAGTTGGAGAGTTCGCAGGGTTGGCAGTTGAAAGCAATAAGCCCACGTTCAGAACCCGATTTAAACAGGCACAAAGACCGCAGCCCGCAGAATTGAAGAAGCCCGACTTTTCCGGCTCTGTGAGCGATTATTACAAGCGGGTGAGATATGATATAAATAAAATGCTTGAAATTGGAGGAACTGCCGGAGAGTACGACAGGGACACTATGAAGCTGAACGAAACAAAGAGAAATTTCTTTGGGGTTGAGTATTGAAAACCTTTATCATTTTGATAGTTGCTTTGGTCTGAATGGGGGAAGAACCGCCCCCATCAGCCAAGTACTGAATATCATTTTGTAACACCCGGCAATACTATTTCTGTGGTTTGTGGTTCGATATCGCTATCTTTTTGTTTTTTATCCCTATCTCATAGTGCTGTATAGTATGCTTTCAATTTGGGTGCATAATAGTTTTCTATCTTATCCATGATAGATAAGCGTACTTTTTCAGAAACTTCAAACTGTAGTAATCCATTTGCTACTTCTTCCTCTGTGGTAAGTATATCCAGTTCCTTGTATAACAATTCTTTCTTGTTTTCATCCTTCTCTTCTGATATTTCATCTATTTTCATCATGCGGAGTGTCCCGATAATGTCGAGCGCAACATCCAAACTCATTTCTTTATTCATTTTCTGTGTTGAATTTCTTTAATATTGGAGCATATAGACGTATTACTTTGTCTATTACTGATTGACGTATCGTGTTTGCATCTTCTTCGTTCAAATTGTATGGGTTGAGTCCAAGTACGATTTTTTCCTCTATAGTAAGTATATGGAGTTCTTTATCAAGTTGTTCTATTCTCTCTTTCTCGTTTGGCTGTACGTTTTCAGTGATTTCAATAATTTTTTGCATTCTCATTGTGCCGATAATGTCGGCAACCACATCGAGAGAATGTGCTTTAACACCTAAACCTATGTTAAATTCCATTTGATTGTTTGGAAGTCTTCTCATTGTATATTAACGTTTTAAAAATTTGTATTTACTTTTATTTTCCCTATTGTTTTTTGTTCGTCACGTACTCGACAAAGTTCTTTGTGTGCTTTTTCGTACCGTTCACGCAGAGCCTTGTTTTCATCCCGAAGCCTTTGCAGTTCTTGTGCCTGTTCCTGTACCTTGCTTTCGGCTTTAGCCTTTTCTTCCGCAGCTTTGGCAATGATTTCGGGGGCAGGTAGCTGCACTTGCTTTTGTGATAATATAAATTCACTCATCAGCTTGCAAAGCGCATCCACTTGACTACGTTCTTTTTCTACTTCAGCCGGAACAGGAAGAAAAGGTGTAGCTTCAGTATCGTAAATATCGAAATCGTTCTTTTGCAAGAAACTCCATGTCTTTTCTACCCATTCCCCAACAGGTTGCCCCGCTTTACGGCAATATATTTTTATATCTTCAAGCACGTTTTTAGGCACTCTAATGGTACTTGTTTGTATATCGCTCATATATCTATATGTTAATTAGTTATATGCAAAAATATAAAGAATATATTTAGCTTTCTACAAAATCTACAAAAAATATATTTATCTCTTTTTGTCAATATCAAAGCGTAGAGCATTGATGTTGCTTTCGGTAGTCCATACGGCTATTTTTCGTCCGTCAATTTCAACGGTAACACGAATATAATCGTTACCTTGTGGTTGTTCCTTTTCCTGTGAAACTTCCACTACTTTAACTTTCAATTCTTCCATGTCTATTTTATTTTTTTGTCCTTTAGTTTTCCTTTTAGGGTACTTATTACATATCCTTGTGGGTTCTTCTTTCCTCTAACTTTCCCGATAAGTAAGGACAGTTCATACACAAGGTCTAACTCTTTTTTAGCTGACAATATTAAGTCATAGTTGTTTTTTATTTGCCTATCAGAGAACCCTAACTTTGCAAGGTATTCCCTATCCACCTTATCCAAGAACGCAGATAAATTAACTTTTTGGGATAATAGGTCTTTTCGTTCTACATGTTCATCCCTGTTGCGTGGAATTGCAATAGGATAGAACATGATTTTATAGAATTTCTTTCCGTCTTTCATGTCCGGTTCTTTGTATCTGTATTCAAATGAAAATGGGCTTTTTTCGTCTAATTCCCTTTTTGCAGGTTCGATGACACGTTTTATGAAATCGGGTGTACGTGGGTATTTGTCTGTAAGTTGAAACATTTCTTTCAGCTTAGTAAAAGTAAAGGTTAAAGGTGTTGTTTGCCCACTCATTAGCTCATAGAAGCGTACAGCATAGACAGATGAAAAGGATAGAGCCGTTTCTAACTCAAACTTTCTGTAACCTTTGGTAAAGTTAAGGAAGCACTCTACAATCTTCTCGTTTAACTCAAAAATAACTTTTTCTCGTTTCCGAATTTGCGGTCTTTCTATAATGCGTATAATTTCCCATAGGTTTGAATCTTCATATTCAAATTTCTTATCATTGAGAGAACGCAAAGCGTCTTTTATACGTTTGTAGTTCGTTTGATTATCTGGAACAAAGTAGCTTATAGGAAACTCTAAGATATATCCGCCAAATAAATCTCTATCTATTTTTCCCTTTAGTTCTTTGCCCTCTAACAAGTATTGCCATGTTTCAACCAAGCGTAAGAGAATACGCTTTTCATCCGCAGAAAAGTCATATTTTGCGGTAGTCATAATATACGACTGAATAACGTCTTTATTGTTTATATTCATATAATTACGTTTTAAAAACGACAATTTGCATAGTTGTTTCGCAGCAAATATACATATAAAAACGACATACAGAAAACAAAGTCTATTTTATTTTAGAAAACTATGCAAAAAGTCGTCTTTGACCCCCTTAAAAACTATGCAAAAAGTCGTCTTTAACTATGCAAAAAGTCGTCTTTTGAAAAATAAAATGAATATAATCGGTTGATTTATAACAAGATATAACGTGCTTTTAAAAAGTGATAAGCATAAACAAGTTATGCTATTTAACACAAAGTATTGATTTTAGAATATAAGTGGCTTAATATCAACACAATAGGGAAAAGGACGACTTTTTGCATAATGGAAAAGCAAAGCAAGAAGCCAAGCGCAGCGGGGAAAAGGACGAAATTCCCCGCGCGTTAAGAAAGGTTTTTTTATGTATATTATTGTAAACTGTTGGCGTTCGTGATTTGGTCGTCTTTTGGATATAACTATTTGTTATACAGATTTTTGCTTATATATCTTTTACAATATCTGTAAAGTTGGACCAGTTTTCTACTTTGTAACCTCTAATGTCACGTACTGACTTTCTGAACCATTCTATTTTCTTTAGTGCTTCAATGGCTCTGAACAGATTGCCTAAATCTTCGCTTTGTGTAAGGTATGTACTTCCTTGTATCCAATCGAAACTATTTTTCTTTAAGACTTCCTTAATTTCAAAGTAAGCACGATTATACGGTTTTCCGTAGTGCTTTTCAAGGTCTGAAATAGACATATCAAAACTTATGGCAAACATACTTCTTCTGTTTGAGGTTTAAACAAATCTTCCTGTCCGAAAAACACATTCTTATCTTCTGTTTCGGCAGAGATGACGATACCAACAAATGGGTTGTTCTCAACCTCTATCACTATCCCGCTTATCCAATTCGGTAATTTGGTAAGGTCGGGAGAAATTAAAACTTTATCTCCTTTTTTCATATAGCTATTATTTTTGTTTTCAAAGATACAGATTTCCCCATTTACTTAGCTGTTTGTACCTGTTAAATTATGCGCAGTCGGAACTATTCCTATTAGCCCGCCACACATCCGACTGCATAACCCCCGCCCCCTTGTGCATTGGCGCAGCTCACGCACGCCCGCACCGCAGGGGAGGGGTATTCCGTCGGCTGCTTAGGCAGTCGAATAGGAATAGCAAGAGGAAACGCCACAGAGTTGCGTTTTTTCCTCTTGCCCTACGGGGTTACGGCTGAAAATCAGCCGTATATAAAAAATCATTCGATTTTTTATATATAGTATTGATATATTGTAATAAATAACTACTTTTGTATCAGTACTTAATGATATATAAACCGTTATAATATGGAAGAAAAAAGACCTAATACTCCCCGCAATTCTACTGTTGCCGTTTCTCCCGAAATCGGTAAGAAATTAGAGCGTTTTTGTGATTCATGTGGTATCACGAAGAAAGATTTTATTTCCCTTTCGTTAGACTATTTTCAACGGTACGGGATAAATCCGGCTAAGCATGAAAGCCCCGCCAAAGAAATGGAAAAACTAATCAAGAAGAACGACCAAGTAATCGGGTTTATCCGTAAGCAGGAGCAGGACATTTTGCGCCCCATGCTTGAAGCCATAACAACCACCGAAGAAAGAATAAAGGCTAATATCGGGAGTTTGGCTACTTCTGATAAGTTAATAGAATTTATACAAGCCGTAGACAGCAATTCCAATATACAGGTAGATACGAGAGATAAATTAGCAGAAACAATCTCCAAACAGAACAAGGAAGTAAAACAAGCGATTTTAACTCTTGCACGCTATTTGGACGAAAAGGGAAAAGCGGGTTTAATTGATAGACTTTTTGGGTGATGATAGTAAAAGTACAGGGAGGCGGTAAAGTTTACGCCAACACCGGCAGCTGCTCTGATGTTGTTTCCTATTTGCAGCATGAAGATGCAGAACGGCTGCAAGCAGGGCTAACGCCTGAACCGTTCTTTAATCAGGAGCAGGACAGGATAAGCCCCAAAGAAGTAACCAACAAGATAGACAACAACCGAAAGGGATTGAAAGCCAAAGAAGCAAAGTTCTATGTTATCACTGTTGCGCCGTCACGTGAGGAACTCCGTAAAATGGGAGCCACGAAAGAGGAACAGGCAGCAGCCATGAAAGAGTATATCCGTACCGAAGTCATACCGAAATATGCAGAGGGGTTTAATAAAGGGCTGAAAGCTGATGATTTGGAGTTTTATGGTAAAATCCATTTTGAACGGCACGAAAAAGACGGAGAAGATTTGCACGCCCATATTATCGTAAGCCATAAGACCAAGAATAACGGTAAATCAATCAGCCCCATGACAAACCACACAGGGAAAAAGAATACAGGTGCAGCACAAGGGGGATTTAACCGCAAAGAGTGGTATTCTTCATGTGAAAGGGCTTTTGATAAACGTTTTAAAAATGAACGTGATATAAAGGAAAGTTTTGAATACAAGAACGCCATGAAGAACGGCACACCAAAAGAAATGCAGGAGCAGATAAACAGAGCCATTCAGCAGGAACGGCAGAGGGAACAACAGGTACGACAGCAACAGGAACAGAGAGTAACACAAGCTGTCAAGACTGAAAAAAGGGATAATAAAGTAAAACCAAAATTATAAAATCATGAAAGAGGGACAATTAAAAAGTAGCAACCGTAGCGGTTGTTTGATGTATTTGGCATTGATTTACGCTTTCCCCATGCTTGCAGCTTTGGCGGTTTTGCCTTTGGGTGTGGTGTATTTGTGTTTTCGTGCCGGAGAAATCGGAAACGGTTTGTTTGTGCTTGCGGTGGAAGCCGGAGCAGTCTATTTGTTTATCAAATACAAACGTAAGGGAAAAAAAGAGGAAGCCCCCAAGAACCCGAATACGGCAGTTTTACGGACAGAAGCCGGAGGGGTGCAGTTGGGAAACCCATTTAGAGGGGTTTTTGTATTAGGAGCAGCCGGAAGCGGGAAAAGTGAAAGTATTGCAGTGCCTTTGCTTTCCGAGTTTGTCCGCATGGGGTTTGCGGGTGTGGTATATGATTTCAAATTTCCGACATTGGCAAAAGATGTACAATCCTTTGTAAACGCCAAAGGAAGCGTTTTAAGACACTTTTATTTGGATTTCAATAATCCGGCTGCATCTTACAGGGTAAACCCTTTAAATCCACGATATTTGCCTAATACGTCTTATGCACGTGAGTACGCACAGGCAATAATAAGCAATCTAATGAAAGAGAGTATCAAGAAGCCGGACTTTTGGACGAGAAGCGCAACCGACCTCTTGACCGCCTGTATTTGGTATCTGAAAGAGGAACGCCCCGATATTTGCGATTTACCGCACGTTTTAGCCATGATAACGAGTAATGATACCGCACTACTTAAAACTTTGCAGAAGAACGTACAAACGGCACAAATGACCGTTAGTATTTACAATGCAATGGAGAGGGGGGCAGACAGCCAAGTAAGCGGGGTTATTGGCACATTACAAGGAGCAATAGCACAGATAAACACTCCCGAACTTATGTTCTTGTTTTCGGGCGATGATTTCTCACTCGATGTGAACGACCCGCAAAACCCTATTATTTTGACAGTCGGAAGTTACCCGACATTAACACAGACTTTTGCCCCATTGTGCTCTTTAGTGATAACGGTTGCTACCAAGCTGATGAACCAGCCGGACAAACATCCGTCTTTTGTTCTTTTGGATGAAGCACCGACCGTATTTATACCGAATATCGAAGTTTTGCCGAATACAGGCAGGAGCAACAAGATAGCAACGGTTATAATGTGCCAGGATATTGCACAGTTAGAGGACGGTTACGGTAGGGAAAAAGCCGATGTTTTGTTTGCTTCCTGCAATTCCCATTTCTATGGCAGGGTAGCAAGCAGCAAAACGGCTGAAATCCTTTCTAAACAATTCGGAAAAGCCGATAAGGTATATATAACATCCAACGAGGGACGCAATACGAGGAAGTTTGGAAAAACTTTTGGTAGGTCTGAAACAATACAGGAACGTGATGTTATCAAGCCGTCAGAGTTTTTAAACTTGCAAGTTGGAGAGTTCGCAGGGTTGGCAGTTGAAAGCAATAAGCCCACGTTCAGAACCCGATTTAAACAGGCACAAAGACCGCAGCCCGCAGAATTGAAGAAGCCCGACTTTTCCGGCTCTGTGAGCGATTATTACAAGCGGGTGAGATATGATATAAATAAAATGCTTGAAATTGGAGGAACTGCCGGAGAGTACGACAGGGACACTATGAAGCTGAACGAAACAAAGAGAAATTTCTTTGGGGTTGAGTATTGAAAACCTTTATCATTTTGATAGTTGCTTTGGTCTGAATGGGGGAAGAACCGCCCCCATCAGCCAAGTACTGAATATCATTTTGTAACACCCGGCAATACTATTTCTGTGGTTTGTGGTTCGATATCGCTATCTTTTTGTTTTTTATCCCTATCTCATAGTGCTGTATAGTATGCTTTCAATTTGGGTGCATAATAGTTTTCTATCTTATCCATGATAGATAAGCGTACTTTTTCAGAAACTTCAAACTGTAGTAATCCATTTGCTACTTCTTCCTCTGTGGTAAGTATATCCAGTTCCTTGTATAACAATTCTTTCTTGTTTTCATCCTTCTCTTCTGATATTTCATCTATTTTCATCATGCGGAGTGTCCCGATAATGTCGAGCGCAACATCCAAACTCATTTCTTTATTCATTTTCTGTGTTGAATTTCTTTAATATTGGAGCATATAGACGTATTACTTTGTCTATTACTGATTGACGTATCGTGTTTGCATCTTCTTCGTTCAAATTGTATGGGTTGAGTCCAAGTACGATTTTTTCCTCTATAGTAAGTATATGGAGTTCTTTATCAAGTTGTTCTATTCTCTCTTTCTCGTTTGGCTGTACGTTTTCAGTGATTTCAATAATTTTTTGCATTCTCATTGTGCCGATAATGTCGGCAACCACATCGAGAGAATGTGCTTTAACACCTAAACCTATGTTAAATTCCATTTGATTGTTTGGAAGTCTTCTCATTGTATATTAACGTTTTAAAAATTTGTATTTACTTTTATTTTCCCTATTGTTTTTTGTTCGTCACGTACTCGACAAAGTTCTTTGTGTGCTTTTTCGTACCGTTCACGCAGAGCCTTGTTTTCATCCCGAAGCCTTTGCAGTTCTTGTGCCTGTTCCTGTACCTTGCTTTCGGCTTTAGCCTTTTCTTCCGCAGCTTTGGCAATGATTTCGGGGGCAGGTAGCTGCACTTGCTTTTGTGATAATATAAATTCACTCATCAGCTTGCAAAGCGCATCCACTTGACTACGTTCTTTTTCTACTTCAGCCGGAACAGGAAGAAAAGGTGTAGCTTCAGTATCGTAAATATCGAAATCGTTCTTTTGCAAGAAACTCCATGTCTTTTCTACCCATTCCCCAACAGGTTGCCCCGCTTTACGGCAATATATTTTTATATCTTCAAGCACGTTTTTAGGCACTCTAATGGTACTTGTTTGTATATCGCTCATATATCTATATGTTAATTAGTTATATGCAAAAATATAAAGAATATATTTAGCTTTCTACAAAATCTACAAAAAATATATTTATCTCTTTTTGTCAATATCAAAGCGTAGAGCATTGATGTTGCTTTCGGTAGTCCATACGGCTATTTTTCGTCCGTCAATTTCAACGGTAACACGAATATAATCGTTACCTTGTGGTTGTTCCTTTTCCTGTGAAACTTCCACTACTTTAACTTTCAATTCTTCCATGTCTATTTTATTTTTTTGTCCTTTAGTTTTCCTTTTAGGGTACTTATTACATATCCTTGTGGGTTCTTCTTTCCTCTAACTTTCCCGATAAGTAAGGACAGTTCATACACAAGGTCTAACTCTTTTTTAGCTGACAATATTAAGTCATAGTTGTTTTTTATTTGCCTATCAGAGAACCCTAACTTTGCAAGGTATTCCCTATCCACCTTATCCAAGAACGCAGATAAATTAACTTTTTGGGATAATAGGTCTTTTCGTTCTACATGTTCATCCCTGTTGCGTGGAATTGCAATAGGATAGAACATGATTTTATAGAATTTCTTTCCGTCTTTCATGTCCGGTTCTTTGTATCTGTATTCAAATGAAAATGGGCTTTTTTCGTCTAATTCCCTTTTTGCAGGTTCGATGACACGTTTTATGAAATCGGGTGTACGTGGGTATTTGTCTGTAAGTTGAAACATTTCTTTCAGCTTAGTAAAAGTAAAGGTTAAAGGTGTTGTTTGCCCACTCATTAGCTCATAGAAGCGTACAGCATAGACAGATGAAAAGGATAGAGCCGTTTCTAACTCAAACTTTCTGTAACCTTTGGTAAAGTTAAGGAAGCACTCTACAATCTTCTCGTTTAACTCAAAAATAACTTTTTCTCGTTTCCGAATTTGCGGTCTTTCTATAATGCGTATAATTTCCCATAGGTTTGAATCTTCATATTCAAATTTCTTATCATTGAGAGAACGCAAAGCGTCTTTTATACGTTTGTAGTTCGTTTGATTATCTGGAACAAAGTAGCTTATAGGAAACTCTAAGATATATCCGCCAAATAAATCTCTATCTATTTTTCCCTTTAGTTCTTTGCCCTCTAACAAGTATTGCCATGTTTCAACCAAGCGTAAGAGAATACGCTTTTCATCCGCAGAAAAGTCATATTTTGCGGTAGTCATAATATACGACTGAATAACGTCTTTATTGTTTATATTCATATAATTACGTTTTAAAAACGACAATTTGCATAGTTGTTTCGCAGCAAATATACATATAAAAACGACATACAGAAAACAAAGTCTATTTTATTTTAGAAAACTATGCAAAAAGTCGTCTTTGACCCCCTTAAAAACTATGCAAAAAGTCGTCTTTAACTATGCAAAAAGTCGTCTTTTGAAAAATAAAATGAATATAATCGGTTGATTTATAACAAGATATAACGTGCTTTTAAAAAGTGATAAGCATAAACAAGTTATGCTATTTAACACAAAGTATTGATTTTAGAATATAAGTGGCTTAATATCAACACAATAGGGAAAAGGACGACTTTTTGCATAATGGAAAAGCAAAGCAAGAAGCCAAGCGCAGCGGGGAAAAGGACGAAATTCCCCGCGCGTTAAGAAAGGTTTTTTTATGTATATTATTGTAAACTGTTGGCGTTCGTGATTTGGTCGTCTTTTGGATATAACTATTTGTTATACAGATTTTTGCTTATATATCTTTTACAATATCTGTAAAGTTGGACCAGTTTTCTACTTTGTAACCTCTAATGTCACGTACTGACTTTCTGAACCATTCTATTTTCTTTAGTGCTTCAATGGCTCTGAACAGATTGCCTAAATCTTCGCTTTGTGTAAGGTATGTACTTCCTTGTATCCAATCGAAACTATTTTTCTTTAAGACTTCCTTAATTTCAAAGTAAGCACGATTATACGGTTTTCCGTAGTGCTTTTCAAGGTCTGAAATAGACATATCAAAACTTATGGCAAACATACTTCTTCTGTTTGAGGTTTAAACAAATCTTCCTGTCCGAAAAACACATTCTTATCTTCTGTTTCGGCAGAGATGACGATACCAACAAATGGGTTGTTCTCAACCTCTATCACTATCCCGCTTATCCAATTCGGTAATTTGGTAAGGTCGGGAGAAATTAAAACTTTATCTCCTTTTTTCATATAGCTATTATTTTTGTTTTCAAAGATACAGATTTCCCCATTTACTTAGCTGTTTGTACCTGTTAAATTATGCGCAGTCGGAACTATTCCTATTAGCCCGCCACACATCCGACTGCATAACCCCCGCCCCCTTGTGCATTGGCGCAGCTCACGCACGCCCGCACCGCAGGGGAGGGGTATTCCGTCGGCTGCTTAGGCAGTCGAATAGGAATAGCAAGAGGAAACGCCACAGAGTTGCGTTTTTTCCTCTTGCCCTACGGGGTTACGGCTGAAAATCAGCCGTATATAAAAAATCATTCGATTTTTTATATATAGTATTGATATATTGTAATAAATAACTACTTTTGTATCAGTACTTAATGATATATAAACCGTTATAATATGGAAGAAAAAAGACCTAATACTCCCCGCAATTCTACTGTTGCCGTTTCTCCCGAAATCGGTAAGAAATTAGAGCGTTTTTGTGATTCATGTGGTATCACGAAGAAAGATTTTATTTCCCTTTCGTTAGACTATTTTCAACGGTACGGGATAAATCCGGCTAAGCATGAAAGCCCCGCCAAAGAAATGGAAAAACTAATCAAGAAGAACGACCAAGTAATCGGGTTTATCCGTAAGCAGGAGCAGGACATTTTGCGCCCCATGCTTGAAGCCATAACAACCACCGAAGAAAGAATAAAGGCTAATATCGGGAGTTTGGCTACTTCTGATAAGTTAATAGAATTTATACAAGCCGTAGACAGCAATTCCAATATACAGGTAGATACGAGAGATAAATTAGCAGAAACAATCTCCAAACAGAACAAGGAAGTAAAACAAGCGATTTTAACTCTTGCACGCTATTTGGACGAAAAGGGAAAAGCGGGTTTAATTGATAGACTTTTTGGGTGATGATAGTAAAAGTACAGGGAGGCGGTAAAGTTTACGCCAACACCGGCAGCTGCTCTGATGTTGTTTCCTATTTGCAGCATGAAGATGCAGAACGGCTGCAAGCAGGGCTAACGCCTGAACCGTTCTTTAATCAGGAGCAGGACAGGATAAGCCCCAAAGAAGTAACCAACAAGATAGACAACAACCGAAAGGGATTGAAAGCCAAAGAAGCAAAGTTCTATGTTATCACTGTTGCGCCGTCACGTGAGGAACTCCGTAAAATGGGAGCCACGAAAGAGGAACAGGCAGCAGCCATGAAAGAGTATATCCGTACCGAAGTCATACCGAAATATGCAGAGGGGTTTAATAAAGGGCTGAAAGCTGATGATTTGGAGTTTTATGGTAAAATCCATTTTGAACGGCACGAAAAAGACGGAGAAGATTTGCACGCCCATATTATCGTAAGCCATAAGACCAAGAATAACGGTAAATCAATCAGCCCCATGACAAACCACACAGGGAAAAAGAATACAGGTGCAGCACAAGGGGGATTTAACCGCAAAGAGTGGTATTCTTCATGTGAAAGGGCTTTTGATAAACGTTTTAAAAATGAACGTGATATAAAGGAAAGTTTTGAATACAAGAACGCCATGAAGAACGGCACACCAAAAGAAATGCAGGAGCAGATAAACAGAGCCATTCAGCAGGAACGGCAGAGGGAACAACAGGTACGACAGCAACAGGAACAGAGAGTAACACAAGCTGTCAAGACTGAAAAAAGGGATAATAAAGTAAAACCAAAATTATAAAATCATGAAAGAGGGACAATTAAAAAGTAGCAACCGTAGCGGTTGTTTGATGTATTTGGCATTGATTTACGCTTTCCCCATGCTTGCAGCTTTGGCGGTTTTGCCTTTGGGTGTGGTGTATTTGTGTTTTCGTGCCGGAGAAATCGGAAACGGTTTGTTTGTGCTTGCGGTGGAAGCCGGAGCAGTCTATTTGTTTATCAAATACAAACGTAAGGGAAAAAAAGAGGAAGCCCCCAAGAACCCGAATACGGCAGTTTTACGGACAGAAGCCGGAGGGGTGCAGTTGGGAAACCCATTTAGAGGGGTTTTTGTATTAGGAGCAGCCGGAAGCGGGAAAAGTGAAAGTATTGCAGTGCCTTTGCTTTCCGAGTTTGTCCGCATGGGGTTTGCGGGTGTGGTATATGATTTCAAATTTCCGACATTGGCAAAAGATGTACAATCCTTTGTAAACGCCAAAGGAAGCGTTTTAAGACACTTTTATTTGGATTTCAATAATCCGGCTGCATCTTACAGGGTAAACCCTTTAAATCCACGATATTTGCCTAATACGTCTTATGCACGTGAGTACGCACAGGCAATAATAAGCAATCTAATGAAAGAGAGTATCAAGAAGCCGGACTTTTGGACGAGAAGCGCAACCGACCTCTTGACCGCCTGTATTTGGTATCTGAAAGAGGAACGCCCCGATATTTGCGATTTACCGCACGTTTTAGCCATGATAACGAGTAATGATACCGCACTACTTAAAACTTTGCAGAAGAACGTACAAACGGCACAAATGACCGTTAGTATTTACAATGCAATGGAGAGGGGGGCAGACAGCCAAGTAAGCGGGGTTATTGGCACATTACAAGGAGCAATAGCACAGATAAACACTCCCGAACTTATGTTCTTGTTTTCGGGCGATGATTTCTCACTCGATGTGAACGACCCGCAAAACCCTATTATTTTGACAGTCGGAAGTTACCCGACATTAACACAGACTTTTGCCCCATTGTGCTCTTTAGTGATAACGGTTGCTACCAAGCTGATGAACCAGCCGGACAAACATCCGTCTTTTGTTCTTTTGGATGAAGCACCGACCGTATTTATACCGAATATCGAAGTTTTGCCGAATACAGGCAGGAGCAACAAGATAGCAACGGTTATAATGTGCCAGGATATTGCACAGTTAGAGGACGGTTACGGTAGGGAAAAAGCCGATGTTTTGTTTGCTTCCTGCAATTCCCATTTCTATGGCAGGGTAGCAAGCAGCAAAACGGCTGAAATCCTTTCTAAACAATTCGGAAAAGCCGATAAGGTATATATAACATCCAACGAGGGACGCAATACGAGGAAGTTTGGAAAAACTTTTGGTAGGTCTGAAACAATACAGGAACGTGATGTTATCAAGCCGTCAGAGTTTTTAAACTTGCAAGTTGGAGAGTTCGCAGGGTTGGCAGTTGAAAGCAATAAGCCCACGTTCAGAACCCGATTTAAACAGGCACAAAGACCGCAGCCCGCAGAATTGAAGAAGCCCGACTTTTCCGGCTCTGTGAGCGATTATTACAAGCGGGTGAGATATGATATAAATAAAATGCTTGAAATTGGAGGAACTGCCGGAGAGTACGACAGGGACACTATGAAGCTGAACGAAACAAAGAGAAATTTCTTTGGGGTTGAGTATTGAAAACCTTTATCATTTTGATAGTTGCTTTGGTCTGAATGGGGGAAGAACCGCCCCCATCAGCCAAGTACTGAATATCATTTTGTAACACCCGGCAATACTATTTCTGTGGTTTGTGGTTCGATATCGCTATCTTTTTGTTTTTTATCCCTATCTCATAGTGCTGTATAGTATGCTTTCAATTTGGGTGCATAATAGTTTTCTATCTTATCCATGATAGATAAGCGTACTTTTTCAGAAACTTCAAACTGTAGTAATCCATTTGCTACTTCTTCCTCTGTGGTAAGTATATCCAGTTCCTTGTATAACAATTCTTTCTTGTTTTCATCCTTCTCTTCTGATATTTCATCTATTTTCATCATGCGGAGTGTCCCGATAATGTCGAGCGCAACATCCAAACTCATTTCTTTATTCATTTTCTGTGTTGAATTTCTTTAATATTGGAGCATATAGACGTATTACTTTGTCTATTACTGATTGACGTATCGTGTTTGCATCTTCTTCGTTCAAATTGTATGGGTTGAGTCCAAGTACGATTTTTTCCTCTATAGTAAGTATATGGAGTTCTTTATCAAGTTGTTCTATTCTCTCTTTCTCGTTTGGCTGTACGTTTTCAGTGATTTCAATAATTTTTTGCATTCTCATTGTGCCGATAATGTCGGCAACCACATCGAGAGAATGTGCTTTAACACCTAAACCTATGTTAAATTCCATTTGATTGTTTGGAAGTCTTCTCATTGTATATTAACGTTTTAAAAATTTGTATTTACTTTTATTTTCCCTATTGTTTTTTGTTCGTCACGTACTCGACAAAGTTCTTTGTGTGCTTTTTCGTACCGTTCACGCAGAGCCTTGTTTTCATCCCGAAGCCTTTGCAGTTCTTGTGCCTGTTCCTGTACCTTGCTTTCGGCTTTAGCCTTTTCTTCCGCAGCTTTGGCAATGATTTCGGGGGCAGGTAGCTGCACTTGCTTTTGTGATAATATAAATTCACTCATCAGCTTGCAAAGCGCATCCACTTGACTACGTTCTTTTTCTACTTCAGCCGGAACAGGAAGAAAAGGTGTAGCTTCAGTATCGTAAATATCGAAATCGTTCTTTTGCAAGAAACTCCATGTCTTTTCTACCCATTCCCCAACAGGTTGCCCCGCTTTACGGCAATATATTTTTATATCTTCAAGCACGTTTTTAGGCACTCTAATGGTACTTGTTTGTATATCGCTCATATATCTATATGTTAATTAGTTATATGCAAAAATATAAAGAATATATTTAGCTTTCTACAAAATCTACAAAAAATATATTTATCTCTTTTTGTCAATATCAAAGCGTAGAGCATTGATGTTGCTTTCGGTAGTCCATACGGCTATTTTTCGTCCGTCAATTTCAACGGTAACACGAATATAATCGTTACCTTGTGGTTGTTCCTTTTCCTGTGAAACTTCCACTACTTTAACTTTCAATTCTTCCATGTCTATTTTATTTTTTTGTCCTTTAGTTTTCCTTTTAGGGTACTTATTACATATCCTTGTGGGTTCTTCTTTCCTCTAACTTTCCCGATAAGTAAGGACAGTTCATACACAAGGTCTAACTCTTTTTTAGCTGACAATATTAAGTCATAGTTGTTTTTTATTTGCCTATCAGAGAACCCTAACTTTGCAAGGTATTCCCTATCCACCTTATCCAAGAACGCAGATAAATTAACTTTTTGGGATAATAGGTCTTTTCGTTCTACATGTTCATCCCTGTTGCGTGGAATTGCAATAGGATAGAACATGATTTTATAGAATTTCTTTCCGTCTTTCATGTCCGGTTCTTTGTATCTGTATTCAAATGAAAATGGGCTTTTTTCGTCTAATTCCCTTTTTGCAGGTTCGATGACACGTTTTATGAAATCGGGTGTACGTGGGTATTTGTCTGTAAGTTGAAACATTTCTTTCAGCTTAGTAAAAGTAAAGGTTAAAGGTGTTGTTTGCCCACTCATTAGCTCATAGAAGCGTACAGCATAGACAGATGAAAAGGATAGAGCCGTTTCTAACTCAAACTTTCTGTAACCTTTGGTAAAGTTAAGGAAGCACTCTACAATCTTCTCGTTTAACTCAAAAATAACTTTTTCTCGTTTCCGAATTTGCGGTCTTTCTATAATGCGTATAATTTCCCATAGGTTTGAATCTTCATATTCAAATTTCTTATCATTGAGAGAACGCAAAGCGTCTTTTATACGTTTGTAGTTCGTTTGATTATCTGGAACAAAGTAGCTTATAGGAAACTCTAAGATATATCCGCCAAATAAATCTCTATCTATTTTTCCCTTTAGTTCTTTGCCCTCTAACAAGTATTGCCATGTTTCAACCAAGCGTAAGAGAATACGCTTTTCATCCGCAGAAAAGTCATATTTTGCGGTAGTCATAATATACGACTGAATAACGTCTTTATTGTTTATATTCATATAATTACGTTTTAAAAACGACAATTTGCATAGTTGTTTCGCAGCAAATATACATATAAAAACGACATACAGAAAACAAAGTCTATTTTATTTTAGAAAACTATGCAAAAAGTCGTCTTTGACCCCCTTAAAAACTATGCAAAAAGTCGTCTTTAACTATGCAAAAAGTCGTCTTTTGAAAAATAAAATGAATATAATCGGTTGATTTATAACAAGATATAACGTGCTTTTAAAAAGTGATAAGCATAAACAAGTTATGCTATTTAACACAAAGTATTGATTTTAGAATATAAGTGGCTTAATATCAACACAATAGGGAAAAGGACGACTTTTTGCATAATGGAAAAGCAAAGCAAGAAGCCAAGCGCAGCGGGGAAAAGGACGAAATTCCCCGCGCGTTAAGAAAGGTTTTTTTATGTATATTATTGTAAACTGTTGGCGTTCGTGATTTGGTCGTCTTTTGGATATAACTATTTGTTATACAGATTTTTGCTTATATATCTTTTACAATATCTGTAAAGTTGGACCAGTTTTCTACTTTGTAACCTCTAATGTCACGTACTGACTTTCTGAACCATTCTATTTTCTTTAGTGCTTCAATGGCTCTGAACAGATTGCCTAAATCTTCGCTTTGTGTAAGGTATGTACTTCCTTGTATCCAATCGAAACTATTTTTCTTTAAGACTTCCTTAATTTCAAAGTAAGCACGATTATACGGTTTTCCGTAGTGCTTTTCAAGGTCTGAAATAGACATATCAAAACTTATGGCAAACATACTTCTTCTGTTTGAGGTTTAAACAAATCTTCCTGTCCGAAAAACACATTCTTATCTTCTGTTTCGGCAGAGATGACGATACCAACAAATGGGTTGTTCTCAACCTCTATCACTATCCCGCTTATCCAATTCGGTAATTTGGTAAGGTCGGGAGAAATTAAAACTTTATCTCCTTTTTTCATATAGCTATTATTTTTGTTTTCAAAGATACAGATTTCCCCATTTACTTAGCTGTTTGTACCTGTTAAATTATGCGCAGTCGGAACTATTCCTATTAGCCCGCCACACATCCGACTGCATAACCCCCGCCCCCTTGTGCATTGGCGCAGCTCACGCACGCCCGCACCGCAGGGGAGGGGTATTCCGTCGGCTGCTTAGGCAGTCGAATAGGAATAGCAAGAGGAAACGCCACAGAGTTGCGTTTTTTCCTCTTGCCCTACGGGGTTACGGCTGAAAATCAGCCGTATATAAAAAATCATTCGATTTTTTATATATAGTATTGATATATTGTAATAAATAACTACTTTTGTATCAGTACTTAATGATATATAAACCGTTATAATATGGAAGAAAAAAGACCTAATACTCCCCGCAATTCTACTGTTGCCGTTTCTCCCGAAATCGGTAAGAAATTAGAGCGTTTTTGTGATTCATGTGGTATCACGAAGAAAGATTTTATTTCCCTTTCGTTAGACTATTTTCAACGGTACGGGATAAATCCGGCTAAGCATGAAAGCCCCGCCAAAGAAATGGAAAAACTAATCAAGAAGAACGACCAAGTAATCGGGTTTATCCGTAAGCAGGAGCAGGACATTTTGCGCCCCATGCTTGAAGCCATAACAACCACCGAAGAAAGAATAAAGGCTAATATCGGGAGTTTGGCTACTTCTGATAAGTTAATAGAATTTATACAAGCCGTAGACAGCAATTCCAATATACAGGTAGATACGAGAGATAAATTAGCAGAAACAATCTCCAAACAGAACAAGGAAGTAAAACAAGCGATTTTAACTCTTGCACGCTATTTGGACGAAAAGGGAAAAGCGGGTTTAATTGATAGACTTTTTGGGTGATGATAGTAAAAGTACAGGGAGGCGGTAAAGTTTACGCCAACACCGGCAGCTGCTCTGATGTTGTTTCCTATTTGCAGCATGAAGATGCAGAACGGCTGCAAGCAGGGCTAACGCCTGAACCGTTCTTTAATCAGGAGCAGGACAGGATAAGCCCCAAAGAAGTAACCAACAAGATAGACAACAACCGAAAGGGATTGAAAGCCAAAGAAGCAAAGTTCTATGTTATCACTGTTGCGCCGTCACGTGAGGAACTCCGTAAAATGGGAGCCACGAAAGAGGAACAGGCAGCAGCCATGAAAGAGTATATCCGTACCGAAGTCATACCGAAATATGCAGAGGGGTTTAATAAAGGGCTGAAAGCTGATGATTTGGAGTTTTATGGTAAAATCCATTTTGAACGGCACGAAAAAGACGGAGAAGATTTGCACGCCCATATTATCGTAAGCCATAAGACCAAGAATAACGGTAAATCAATCAGCCCCATGACAAACCACACAGGGAAAAAGAATACAGGTGCAGCACAAGGGGGATTTAACCGCAAAGAGTGGTATTCTTCATGTGAAAGGGCTTTTGATAAACGTTTTAAAAATGAACGTGATATAAAGGAAAGTTTTGAATACAAGAACGCCATGAAGAACGGCACACCAAAAGAAATGCAGGAGCAGATAAACAGAGCCATTCAGCAGGAACGGCAGAGGGAACAACAGGTACGACAGCAACAGGAACAGAGAGTAACACAAGCTGTCAAGACTGAAAAAAGGGATAATAAAGTAAAACCAAAATTATAAAATCATGAAAGAGGGACAATTAAAAAGTAGCAACCGTAGCGGTTGTTTGATGTATTTGGCATTGATTTACGCTTTCCCCATGCTTGCAGCTTTGGCGGTTTTGCCTTTGGGTGTGGTGTATTTGTGTTTTCGTGCCGGAGAAATCGGAAACGGTTTGTTTGTGCTTGCGGTGGAAGCCGGAGCAGTCTATTTGTTTATCAAATACAAACGTAAGGGAAAAAAAGAGGAAGCCCCCAAGAACCCGAATACGGCAGTTTTACGGACAGAAGCCGGAGGGGTGCAGTTGGGAAACCCATTTAGAGGGGTTTTTGTATTAGGAGCAGCCGGAAGCGGGAAAAGTGAAAGTATTGCAGTGCCTTTGCTTTCCGAGTTTGTCCGCATGGGGTTTGCGGGTGTGGTATATGATTTCAAATTTCCGACATTGGCAAAAGATGTACAATCCTTTGTAAACGCCAAAGGAAGCGTTTTAAGACACTTTTATTTGGATTTCAATAATCCGGCTGCATCTTACAGGGTAAACCCTTTAAATCCACGATATTTGCCTAATACGTCTTATGCACGTGAGTACGCACAGGCAATAATAAGCAATCTAATGAAAGAGAGTATCAAGAAGCCGGACTTTTGGACGAGAAGCGCAACCGACCTCTTGACCGCCTGTATTTGGTATCTGAAAGAGGAACGCCCCGATATTTGCGATTTACCGCACGTTTTAGCCATGATAACGAGTAATGATACCGCACTACTTAAAACTTTGCAGAAGAACGTACAAACGGCACAAATGACCGTTAGTATTTACAATGCAATGGAGAGGGGGGCAGACAGCCAAGTAAGCGGGGTTATTGGCACATTACAAGGAGCAATAGCACAGATAAACACTCCCGAACTTATGTTCTTGTTTTCGGGCGATGATTTCTCACTCGATGTGAACGACCCGCAAAACCCTATTATTTTGACAGTCGGAAGTTACCCGACATTAACACAGACTTTTGCCCCATTGTGCTCTTTAGTGATAACGGTTGCTACCAAGCTGATGAACCAGCCGGACAAACATCCGTCTTTTGTTCTTTTGGATGAAGCACCGACCGTATTTATACCGAATATCGAAGTTTTGCCGAATACAGGCAGGAGCAACAAGATAGCAACGGTTATAATGTGCCAGGATATTGCACAGTTAGAGGACGGTTACGGTAGGGAAAAAGCCGATGTTTTGTTTGCTTCCTGCAATTCCCATTTCTATGGCAGGGTAGCAAGCAGCAAAACGGCTGAAATCCTTTCTAAACAATTCGGAAAAGCCGATAAGGTATATATAACATCCAACGAGGGACGCAATACGAGGAAGTTTGGAAAAACTTTTGGTAGGTCTGAAACAATACAGGAACGTGATGTTATCAAGCCGTCAGAGTTTTTAAACTTGCAAGTTGGAGAGTTCGCAGGGTTGGCAGTTGAAAGCAATAAGCCCACGTTCAGAACCCGATTTAAACAGGCACAAAGACCGCAGCCCGCAGAATTGAAGAAGCCCGACTTTTCCGGCTCTGTGAGCGATTATTACAAGCGGGTGAGATATGATATAAATAAAATGCTTGAAATTGGAGGAACTGCCGGAGAGTACGACAGGGACACTATGAAGCTGAACGAAACAAAGAGAAATTTCTTTGGGGTTGAGTATTGAAAACCTTTATCATTTTGATAGTTGCTTTGGTCTGAATGGGGGAAGAACCGCCCCCATCAGCCAAGTACTGAATATCATTTTGTAACACCCGGCAATACTATTTCTGTGGTTTGTGGTTCGATATCGCTATCTTTTTGTTTTTTATCCCTATCTCATAGTGCTGTATAGTATGCTTTCAATTTGGGTGCATAATAGTTTTCTATCTTATCCATGATAGATAAGCGTACTTTTTCAGAAACTTCAAACTGTAGTAATCCATTTGCTACTTCTTCCTCTGTGGTAAGTATATCCAGTTCCTTGTATAACAATTCTTTCTTGTTTTCATCCTTCTCTTCTGATATTTCATCTATTTTCATCATGCGGAGTGTCCCGATAATGTCGAGCGCAACATCCAAACTCATTTCTTTATTCATTTTCTGTGTTGAATTTCTTTAATATTGGAGCATATAGACGTATTACTTTGTCTATTACTGATTGACGTATCGTGTTTGCATCTTCTTCGTTCAAATTGTATGGGTTGAGTCCAAGTACGATTTTTTCCTCTATAGTAAGTATATGGAGTTCTTTATCAAGTTGTTCTATTCTCTCTTTCTCGTTTGGCTGTACGTTTTCAGTGATTTCAATAATTTTTTGCATTCTCATTGTGCCGATAATGTCGGCAACCACATCGAGAGAATGTGCTTTAACACCTAAACCTATGTTAAATTCCATTTGATTGTTTGGAAGTCTTCTCATTGTATATTAACGTTTTAAAAATTTGTATTTACTTTTATTTTCCCTATTGTTTTTTGTTCGTCACGTACTCGACAAAGTTCTTTGTGTGCTTTTTCGTACCGTTCACGCAGAGCCTTGTTTTCATCCCGAAGCCTTTGCAGTTCTTGTGCCTGTTCCTGTACCTTGCTTTCGGCTTTAGCCTTTTCTTCCGCAGCTTTGGCAATGATTTCGGGGGCAGGTAGCTGCACTTGCTTTTGTGATAATATAAATTCACTCATCAGCTTGCAAAGCGCATCCACTTGACTACGTTCTTTTTCTACTTCAGCCGGAACAGGAAGAAAAGGTGTAGCTTCAGTATCGTAAATATCGAAATCGTTCTTTTGCAAGAAACTCCATGTCTTTTCTACCCATTCCCCAACAGGTTGCCCCGCTTTACGGCAATATATTTTTATATCTTCAAGCACGTTTTTAGGCACTCTAATGGTACTTGTTTGTATATCGCTCATATATCTATATGTTAATTAGTTATATGCAAAAATATAAAGAATATATTTAGCTTTCTACAAAATCTACAAAAAATATATTTATCTCTTTTTGTCAATATCAAAGCGTAGAGCATTGATGTTGCTTTCGGTAGTCCATACGGCTATTTTTCGTCCGTCAATTTCAACGGTAACACGAATATAATCGTTACCTTGTGGTTGTTCCTTTTCCTGTGAAACTTCCACTACTTTAACTTTCAATTCTTCCATGTCTATTTTATTTTTTTGTCCTTTAGTTTTCCTTTTAGGGTACTTATTACATATCCTTGTGGGTTCTTCTTTCCTCTAACTTTCCCGATAAGTAAGGACAGTTCATACACAAGGTCTAACTCTTTTTTAGCTGACAATATTAAGTCATAGTTGTTTTTTATTTGCCTATCAGAGAACCCTAACTTTGCAAGGTATTCCCTATCCACCTTATCCAAGAACGCAGATAAATTAACTTTTTGGGATAATAGGTCTTTTCGTTCTACATGTTCATCCCTGTTGCGTGGAATTGCAATAGGATAGAACATGATTTTATAGAATTTCTTTCCGTCTTTCATGTCCGGTTCTTTGTATCTGTATTCAAATGAAAATGGGCTTTTTTCGTCTAATTCCCTTTTTGCAGGTTCGATGACACGTTTTATGAAATCGGGTGTACGTGGGTATTTGTCTGTAAGTTGAAACATTTCTTTCAGCTTAGTAAAAGTAAAGGTTAAAGGTGTTGTTTGCCCACTCATTAGCTCATAGAAGCGTACAGCATAGACAGATGAAAAGGATAGAGCCGTTTCTAACTCAAACTTTCTGTAACCTTTGGTAAAGTTAAGGAAGCACTCTACAATCTTCTCGTTTAACTCAAAAATAACTTTTTCTCGTTTCCGAATTTGCGGTCTTTCTATAATGCGTATAATTTCCCATAGGTTTGAATCTTCATATTCAAATTTCTTATCATTGAGAGAACGCAAAGCGTCTTTTATACGTTTGTAGTTCGTTTGATTATCTGGAACAAAGTAGCTTATAGGAAACTCTAAGATATATCCGCCAAATAAATCTCTATCTATTTTTCCCTTTAGTTCTTTGCCCTCTAACAAGTATTGCCATGTTTCAACCAAGCGTAAGAGAATACGCTTTTCATCCGCAGAAAAGTCATATTTTGCGGTAGTCATAATATACGACTGAATAACGTCTTTATTGTTTATATTCATATAATTACGTTTTAAAAACGACAATTTGCATAGTTGTTTCGCAGCAAATATACATATAAAAACGACATACAGAAAACAAAGTCTATTTTATTTTAGAAAACTATGCAAAAAGTCGTCTTTGACCCCCTTAAAAACTATGCAAAAAGTCGTCTTTAACTATGCAAAAAGTCGTCTTTTGAAAAATAAAATGAATATAATCGGTTGATTTATAACAAGATATAACGTGCTTTTAAAAAGTGATAAGCATAAACAAGTTATGCTATTTAACACAAAGTATTGATTTTAGAATATAAGTGGCTTAATATCAACACAATAGGGAAAAGGACGACTTTTTGCATAATGGAAAAGCAAAGCAAGAAGCCAAGCGCAGCGGGGAAAAGGACGAAATTCCCCGCGCGTTAAGAAAGGTTTTTTTATGTATATTATTGTAAACTGTTGGCGTTCGTGATTTGGTCGTCTTTTGGATATAACTATTTGTTATACAGATTTTTGCTTATATATCTTTTACAATATCTGTAAAGTTGGACCAGTTTTCTACTTTGTAACCTCTAATGTCACGTACTGACTTTCTGAACCATTCTATTTTCTTTAGTGCTTCAATGGCTCTGAACAGATTGCCTAAATCTTCGCTTTGTGTAAGGTATGTACTTCCTTGTATCCAATCGAAACTATTTTTCTTTAAGACTTCCTTAATTTCAAAGTAAGCACGATTATACGGTTTTCCGTAGTGCTTTTCAAGGTCTGAAATAGACATATCAAAACTTATGGCAAACATACTTCTTCTGTTTGAGGTTTAAACAAATCTTCCTGTCCGAAAAACACATTCTTATCTTCTGTTTCGGCAGAGATGACGATACCAACAAATGGGTTGTTCTCAACCTCTATCACTATCCCGCTTATCCAATTCGGTAATTTGGTAAGGTCGGGAGAAATTAAAACTTTATCTCCTTTTTTCATATAGCTATTATTTTTGTTTTCAAAGATACAGATTTCCCCATTTACTTAGCTGTTTGTACCTGTTAAATTATGCGCAGTCGGAACTATTCCTATTAGCCCGCCACACATCCGACTGCATAACCCCCGCCCCCTTGTGCATTGGCGCAGCTCACGCACGCCCGCACCGCAGGGGAGGGGTATTCCGTCGGCTGCTTAGGCAGTCGAATAGGAATAGCAAGAGGAAACGCCACAGAGTTGCGTTTTTTCCTCTTGCCCTACGGGGTTACGGCTGAAAATCAGCCGTATATAAAAAATCATTCGATTTTTTATATATAGTATTGATATATTGTAATAAATAACTACTTTTGTATCAGTACTTAATGATATATAAACCGTTATAATATGGAAGAAAAAAGACCTAATACTCCCCGCAATTCTACTGTTGCCGTTTCTCCCGAAATCGGTAAGAAATTAGAGCGTTTTTGTGATTCATGTGGTATCACGAAGAAAGATTTTATTTCCCTTTCGTTAGACTATTTTCAACGGTACGGGATAAATCCGGCTAAGCATGAAAGCCCCGCCAAAGAAATGGAAAAACTAATCAAGAAGAACGACCAAGTAATCGGGTTTATCCGTAAGCAGGAGCAGGACATTTTGCGCCCCATGCTTGAAGCCATAACAACCACCGAAGAAAGAATAAAGGCTAATATCGGGAGTTTGGCTACTTCTGATAAGTTAATAGAATTTATACAAGCCGTAGACAGCAATTCCAATATACAGGTAGATACGAGAGATAAATTAGCAGAAACAATCTCCAAACAGAACAAGGAAGTAAAACAAGCGATTTTAACTCTTGCACGCTATTTGGACGAAAAGGGAAAAGCGGGTTTAATTGATAGACTTTTTGGGTGATGATAGTAAAAGTACAGGGAGGCGGTAAAGTTTACGCCAACACCGGCAGCTGCTCTGATGTTGTTTCCTATTTGCAGCATGAAGATGCAGAACGGCTGCAAGCAGGGCTAACGCCTGAACCGTTCTTTAATCAGGAGCAGGACAGGATAAGCCCCAAAGAAGTAACCAACAAGATAGACAACAACCGAAAGGGATTGAAAGCCAAAGAAGCAAAGTTCTATGTTATCACTGTTGCGCCGTCACGTGAGGAACTCCGTAAAATGGGAGCCACGAAAGAGGAACAGGCAGCAGCCATGAAAGAGTATATCCGTACCGAAGTCATACCGAAATATGCAGAGGGGTTTAATAAAGGGCTGAAAGCTGATGATTTGGAGTTTTATGGTAAAATCCATTTTGAACGGCACGAAAAAGACGGAGAAGATTTGCACGCCCATATTATCGTAAGCCATAAGACCAAGAATAACGGTAAATCAATCAGCCCCATGACAAACCACACAGGGAAAAAGAATACAGGTGCAGCACAAGGGGGATTTAACCGCAAAGAGTGGTATTCTTCATGTGAAAGGGCTTTTGATAAACGTTTTAAAAATGAACGTGATATAAAGGAAAGTTTTGAATACAAGAACGCCATGAAGAACGGCACACCAAAAGAAATGCAGGAGCAGATAAACAGAGCCATTCAGCAGGAACGGCAGAGGGAACAACAGGTACGACAGCAACAGGAACAGAGAGTAACACAAGCTGTCAAGACTGAAAAAAGGGATAATAAAGTAAAACCAAAATTATAAAATCATGAAAGAGGGACAATTAAAAAGTAGCAACCGTAGCGGTTGTTTGATGTATTTGGCATTGATTTACGCTTTCCCCATGCTTGCAGCTTTGGCGGTTTTGCCTTTGGGTGTGGTGTATTTGTGTTTTCGTGCCGGAGAAATCGGAAACGGTTTGTTTGTGCTTGCGGTGGAAGCCGGAGCAGTCTATTTGTTTATCAAATACAAACGTAAGGGAAAAAAAGAGGAAGCCCCCAAGAACCCGAATACGGCAGTTTTACGGACAGAAGCCGGAGGGGTGCAGTTGGGAAACCCATTTAGAGGGGTTTTTGTATTAGGAGCAGCCGGAAGCGGGAAAAGTGAAAGTATTGCAGTGCCTTTGCTTTCCGAGTTTGTCCGCATGGGGTTTGCGGGTGTGGTATATGATTTCAAATTTCCGACATTGGCAAAAGATGTACAATCCTTTGTAAACGCCAAAGGAAGCGTTTTAAGACACTTTTATTTGGATTTCAATAATCCGGCTGCATCTTACAGGGTAAACCCTTTAAATCCACGATATTTGCCTAATACGTCTTATGCACGTGAGTACGCACAGGCAATAATAAGCAATCTAATGAAAGAGAGTATCAAGAAGCCGGACTTTTGGACGAGAAGCGCAACCGACCTCTTGACCGCCTGTATTTGGTATCTGAAAGAGGAACGCCCCGATATTTGCGATTTACCGCACGTTTTAGCCATGATAACGAGTAATGATACCGCACTACTTAAAACTTTGCAGAAGAACGTACAAACGGCACAAATGACCGTTAGTATTTACAATGCAATGGAGAGGGGGGCAGACAGCCAAGTAAGCGGGGTTATTGGCACATTACAAGGAGCAATAGCACAGATAAACACTCCCGAACTTATGTTCTTGTTTTCGGGCGATGATTTCTCACTCGATGTGAACGACCCGCAAAACCCTATTATTTTGACAGTCGGAAGTTACCCGACATTAACACAGACTTTTGCCCCATTGTGCTCTTTAGTGATAACGGTTGCTACCAAGCTGATGAACCAGCCGGACAAACATCCGTCTTTTGTTCTTTTGGATGAAGCACCGACCGTATTTATACCGAATATCGAAGTTTTGCCGAATACAGGCAGGAGCAACAAGATAGCAACGGTTATAATGTGCCAGGATATTGCACAGTTAGAGGACGGTTACGGTAGGGAAAAAGCCGATGTTTTGTTTGCTTCCTGCAATTCCCATTTCTATGGCAGGGTAGCAAGCAGCAAAACGGCTGAAATCCTTTCTAAACAATTCGGAAAAGCCGATAAGGTATATATAACATCCAACGAGGGACGCAATACGAGGAAGTTTGGAAAAACTTTTGGTAGGTCTGAAACAATACAGGAACGTGATGTTATCAAGCCGTCAGAGTTTTTAAACTTGCAAGTTGGAGAGTTCGCAGGGTTGGCAGTTGAAAGCAATAAGCCCACGTTCAGAACCCGATTTAAACAGGCACAAAGACCGCAGCCCGCAGAATTGAAGAAGCCCGACTTTTCCGGCTCTGTGAGCGATTATTACAAGCGGGTGAGATATGATATAAATAAAATGCTTGAAATTGGAGGAACTGCCGGAGAGTACGACAGGGACACTATGAAGCTGAACGAAACAAAGAGAAATTTCTTTGGGGTTGAGTATTGAAAACCTTTATCATTTTGATAGTTGCTTTGGTCTGAATGGGGGAAGAACCGCCCCCATCAGCCAAGTACTGAATATCATTTTGTAACACCCGGCAATACTATTTCTGTGGTTTGTGGTTCGATATCGCTATCTTTTTGTTTTTTATCCCTATCTCATAGTGCTGTATAGTATGCTTTCAATTTGGGTGCATAATAGTTTTCTATCTTATCCATGATAGATAAGCGTACTTTTTCAGAAACTTCAAACTGTAGTAATCCATTTGCTACTTCTTCCTCTGTGGTAAGTATATCCAGTTCCTTGTATAACAATTCTTTCTTGTTTTCATCCTTCTCTTCTGATATTTCATCTATTTTCATCATGCGGAGTGTCCCGATAATGTCGAGCGCAACATCCAAACTCATTTCTTTATTCATTTTCTGTGTTGAATTTCTTTAATATTGGAGCATATAGACGTATTACTTTGTCTATTACTGATTGACGTATCGTGTTTGCATCTTCTTCGTTCAAATTGTATGGGTTGAGTCCAAGTACGATTTTTTCCTCTATAGTAAGTATATGGAGTTCTTTATCAAGTTGTTCTATTCTCTCTTTCTCGTTTGGCTGTACGTTTTCAGTGATTTCAATAATTTTTTGCATTCTCATTGTGCCGATAATGTCGGCAACCACATCGAGAGAATGTGCTTTAACACCTAAACCTATGTTAAATTCCATTTGATTGTTTGGAAGTCTTCTCATTGTATATTAACGTTTTAAAAATTTGTATTTACTTTTATTTTCCCTATTGTTTTTTGTTCGTCACGTACTCGACAAAGTTCTTTGTGTGCTTTTTCGTACCGTTCACGCAGAGCCTTGTTTTCATCCCGAAGCCTTTGCAGTTCTTGTGCCTGTTCCTGTACCTTGCTTTCGGCTTTAGCCTTTTCTTCCGCAGCTTTGGCAATGATTTCGGGGGCAGGTAGCTGCACTTGCTTTTGTGATAATATAAATTCACTCATCAGCTTGCAAAGCGCATCCACTTGACTACGTTCTTTTTCTACTTCAGCCGGAACAGGAAGAAAAGGTGTAGCTTCAGTATCGTAAATATCGAAATCGTTCTTTTGCAAGAAACTCCATGTCTTTTCTACCCATTCCCCAACAGGTTGCCCCGCTTTACGGCAATATATTTTTATATCTTCAAGCACGTTTTTAGGCACTCTAATGGTACTTGTTTGTATATCGCTCATATATCTATATGTTAATTAGTTATATGCAAAAATATAAAGAATATATTTAGCTTTCTACAAAATCTACAAAAAATATATTTATCTCTTTTTGTCAATATCAAAGCGTAGAGCATTGATGTTGCTTTCGGTAGTCCATACGGCTATTTTTCGTCCGTCAATTTCAACGGTAACACGAATATAATCGTTACCTTGTGGTTGTTCCTTTTCCTGTGAAACTTCCACTACTTTAACTTTCAATTCTTCCATGTCTATTTTATTTTTTTGTCCTTTAGTTTTCCTTTTAGGGTACTTATTACATATCCTTGTGGGTTCTTCTTTCCTCTAACTTTCCCGATAAGTAAGGACAGTTCATACACAAGGTCTAACTCTTTTTTAGCTGACAATATTAAGTCATAGTTGTTTTTTATTTGCCTATCAGAGAACCCTAACTTTGCAAGGTATTCCCTATCCACCTTATCCAAGAACGCAGATAAATTAACTTTTTGGGATAATAGGTCTTTTCGTTCTACATGTTCATCCCTGTTGCGTGGAATTGCAATAGGATAGAACATGATTTTATAGAATTTCTTTCCGTCTTTCATGTCCGGTTCTTTGTATCTGTATTCAAATGAAAATGGGCTTTTTTCGTCTAATTCCCTTTTTGCAGGTTCGATGACACGTTTTATGAAATCGGGTGTACGTGGGTATTTGTCTGTAAGTTGAAACATTTCTTTCAGCTTAGTAAAAGTAAAGGTTAAAGGTGTTGTTTGCCCACTCATTAGCTCATAGAAGCGTACAGCATAGACAGATGAAAAGGATAGAGCCGTTTCTAACTCAAACTTTCTGTAACCTTTGGTAAAGTTAAGGAAGCACTCTACAATCTTCTCGTTTAACTCAAAAATAACTTTTTCTCGTTTCCGAATTTGCGGTCTTTCTATAATGCGTATAATTTCCCATAGGTTTGAATCTTCATATTCAAATTTCTTATCATTGAGAGAACGCAAAGCGTCTTTTATACGTTTGTAGTTCGTTTGATTATCTGGAACAAAGTAGCTTATAGGAAACTCTAAGATATATCCGCCAAATAAATCTCTATCTATTTTTCCCTTTAGTTCTTTGCCCTCTAACAAGTATTGCCATGTTTCAACCAAGCGTAAGAGAATACGCTTTTCATCCGCAGAAAAGTCATATTTTGCGGTAGTCATAATATACGACTGAATAACGTCTTTATTGTTTATATTCATATAATTACGTTTTAAAAACGACAATTTGCATAGTTGTTTCGCAGCAAATATACATATAAAAACGACATACAGAAAACAAAGTCTATTTTATTTTAGAAAACTATGCAAAAAGTCGTCTTTGACCCCCTTAAAAACTATGCAAAAAGTCGTCTTTAACTATGCAAAAAGTCGTCTTTTGAAAAATAAAATGAATATAATCGGTTGATTTATAACAAGATATAACGTGCTTTTAAAAAGTGATAAGCATAAACAAGTTATGCTATTTAACACAAAGTATTGATTTTAGAATATAAGTGGCTTAATATCAACACAATAGGGAAAAGGACGACTTTTTGCATAATGGAAAAGCAAAGCAAGAAGCCAAGCGCAGCGGGGAAAAGGACGAAATTCCCCGCGCGTTAAGAAAGGTTTTTTTATGTATATTATTGTAAACTGTTGGCGTTCGTGATTTGGTCGTCTTTTGGATATAACTATTTGTTATACAGATTTTTGCTTATATATCTTTTACAATATCTGTAAAGTTGGACCAGTTTTCTACTTTGTAACCTCTAATGTCACGTACTGACTTTCTGAACCATTCTATTTTCTTTAGTGCTTCAATGGCTCTGAACAGATTGCCTAAATCTTCGCTTTGTGTAAGGTATGTACTTCCTTGTATCCAATCGAAACTATTTTTCTTTAAGACTTCCTTAATTTCAAAGTAAGCACGATTATACGGTTTTCCGTAGTGCTTTTCAAGGTCTGAAATAGACATATCAAAACTTATGGCAAACATACTTCTTCTGTTTGAGGTTTAAACAAATCTTCCTGTCCGAAAAACACATTCTTATCTTCTGTTTCGGCAGAGATGACGATACCAACAAATGGGTTGTTCTCAACCTCTATCACTATCCCGCTTATCCAATTCGGTAATTTGGTAAGGTCGGGAGAAATTAAAACTTTATCTCCTTTTTTCATATAGCTATTATTTTTGTTTTCAAAGATACAGATTTCCCCATTTACTTAGCTGTTTGTACCTGTTAAATTATGCGCAGTCGGAACTATTCCTATTAGCCCGCCACACATCCGACTGCATAACCCCCGCCCCCTTGTGCATTGGCGCAGCTCACGCACGCCCGCACCGCAGGGGAGGGGTATTCCGTCGGCTGCTTAGGCAGTCGAATAGGAATAGCAAGAGGAAACGCCACAGAGTTGCGTTTTTTCCTCTTGCCCTACGGGGTTACGGCTGAAAATCAGCCGTATATAAAAAATCATTCGATTTTTTATATATAGTATTGATATATTGTAATAAATAACTACTTTTGTATCAGTACTTAATGATATATAAACCGTTATAATATGGAAGAAAAAAGACCTAATACTCCCCGCAATTCTACTGTTGCCGTTTCTCCCGAAATCGGTAAGAAATTAGAGCGTTTTTGTGATTCATGTGGTATCACGAAGAAAGATTTTATTTCCCTTTCGTTAGACTATTTTCAACGGTACGGGATAAATCCGGCTAAGCATGAAAGCCCCGCCAAAGAAATGGAAAAACTAATCAAGAAGAACGACCAAGTAATCGGGTTTATCCGTAAGCAGGAGCAGGACATTTTGCGCCCCATGCTTGAAGCCATAACAACCACCGAAGAAAGAATAAAGGCTAATATCGGGAGTTTGGCTACTTCTGATAAGTTAATAGAATTTATACAAGCCGTAGACAGCAATTCCAATATACAGGTAGATACGAGAGATAAATTAGCAGAAACAATCTCCAAACAGAACAAGGAAGTAAAACAAGCGATTTTAACTCTTGCACGCTATTTGGACGAAAAGGGAAAAGCGGGTTTAATTGATAGACTTTTTGGGTGATGATAGTAAAAGTACAGGGAGGCGGTAAAGTTTACGCCAACACCGGCAGCTGCTCTGATGTTGTTTCCTATTTGCAGCATGAAGATGCAGAACGGCTGCAAGCAGGGCTAACGCCTGAACCGTTCTTTAATCAGGAGCAGGACAGGATAAGCCCCAAAGAAGTAACCAACAAGATAGACAACAACCGAAAGGGATTGAAAGCCAAAGAAGCAAAGTTCTATGTTATCACTGTTGCGCCGTCACGTGAGGAACTCCGTAAAATGGGAGCCACGAAAGAGGAACAGGCAGCAGCCATGAAAGAGTATATCCGTACCGAAGTCATACCGAAATATGCAGAGGGGTTTAATAAAGGGCTGAAAGCTGATGATTTGGAGTTTTATGGTAAAATCCATTTTGAACGGCACGAAAAAGACGGAGAAGATTTGCACGCCCATATTATCGTAAGCCATAAGACCAAGAATAACGGTAAATCAATCAGCCCCATGACAAACCACACAGGGAAAAAGAATACAGGTGCAGCACAAGGGGGATTTAACCGCAAAGAGTGGTATTCTTCATGTGAAAGGGCTTTTGATAAACGTTTTAAAAATGAACGTGATATAAAGGAAAGTTTTGAATACAAGAACGCCATGAAGAACGGCACACCAAAAGAAATGCAGGAGCAGATAAACAGAGCCATTCAGCAGGAACGGCAGAGGGAACAACAGGTACGACAGCAACAGGAACAGAGAGTAACACAAGCTGTCAAGACTGAAAAAAGGGATAATAAAGTAAAACCAAAATTATAAAATCATGAAAGAGGGACAATTAAAAAGTAGCAACCGTAGCGGTTGTTTGATGTATTTGGCATTGATTTACGCTTTCCCCATGCTTGCAGCTTTGGCGGTTTTGCCTTTGGGTGTGGTGTATTTGTGTTTTCGTGCCGGAGAAATCGGAAACGGTTTGTTTGTGCTTGCGGTGGAAGCCGGAGCAGTCTATTTGTTTATCAAATACAAACGTAAGGGAAAAAAAGAGGAAGCCCCCAAGAACCCGAATACGGCAGTTTTACGGACAGAAGCCGGAGGGGTGCAGTTGGGAAACCCATTTAGAGGGGTTTTTGTATTAGGAGCAGCCGGAAGCGGGAAAAGTGAAAGTATTGCAGTGCCTTTGCTTTCCGAGTTTGTCCGCATGGGGTTTGCGGGTGTGGTATATGATTTCAAATTTCCGACATTGGCAAAAGATGTACAATCCTTTGTAAACGCCAAAGGAAGCGTTTTAAGACACTTTTATTTGGATTTCAATAATCCGGCTGCATCTTACAGGGTAAACCCTTTAAATCCACGATATTTGCCTAATACGTCTTATGCACGTGAGTACGCACAGGCAATAATAAGCAATCTAATGAAAGAGAGTATCAAGAAGCCGGACTTTTGGACGAGAAGCGCAACCGACCTCTTGACCGCCTGTATTTGGTATCTGAAAGAGGAACGCCCCGATATTTGCGATTTACCGCACGTTTTAGCCATGATAACGAGTAATGATACCGCACTACTTAAAACTTTGCAGAAGAACGTACAAACGGCACAAATGACCGTTAGTATTTACAATGCAATGGAGAGGGGGGCAGACAGCCAAGTAAGCGGGGTTATTGGCACATTACAAGGAGCAATAGCACAGATAAACACTCCCGAACTTATGTTCTTGTTTTCGGGCGATGATTTCTCACTCGATGTGAACGACCCGCAAAACCCTATTATTTTGACAGTCGGAAGTTACCCGACATTAACACAGACTTTTGCCCCATTGTGCTCTTTAGTGATAACGGTTGCTACCAAGCTGATGAACCAGCCGGACAAACATCCGTCTTTTGTTCTTTTGGATGAAGCACCGACCGTATTTATACCGAATATCGAAGTTTTGCCGAATACAGGCAGGAGCAACAAGATAGCAACGGTTATAATGTGCCAGGATATTGCACAGTTAGAGGACGGTTACGGTAGGGAAAAAGCCGATGTTTTGTTTGCTTCCTGCAATTCCCATTTCTATGGCAGGGTAGCAAGCAGCAAAACGGCTGAAATCCTTTCTAAACAATTCGGAAAAGCCGATAAGGTATATATAACATCCAACGAGGGACGCAATACGAGGAAGTTTGGAAAAACTTTTGGTAGGTCTGAAACAATACAGGAACGTGATGTTATCAAGCCGTCAGAGTTTTTAAACTTGCAAGTTGGAGAGTTCGCAGGGTTGGCAGTTGAAAGCAATAAGCCCACGTTCAGAACCCGATTTAAACAGGCACAAAGACCGCAGCCCGCAGAATTGAAGAAGCCCGACTTTTCCGGCTCTGTGAGCGATTATTACAAGCGGGTGAGATATGATATAAATAAAATGCTTGAAATTGGAGGAACTGCCGGAGAGTACGACAGGGACACTATGAAGCTGAACGAAACAAAGAGAAATTTCTTTGGGGTTGAGTATTGAAAACCTTTATCATTTTGATAGTTGCTTTGGTCTGAATGGGGGAAGAACCGCCCCCATCAGCCAAGTACTGAATATCATTTTGTAACACCCGGCAATACTATTTCTGTGGTTTGTGGTTCGATATCGCTATCTTTTTGTTTTTTATCCCTATCTCATAGTGCTGTATAGTATGCTTTCAATTTGGGTGCATAATAGTTTTCTATCTTATCCATGATAGATAAGCGTACTTTTTCAGAAACTTCAAACTGTAGTAATCCATTTGCTACTTCTTCCTCTGTGGTAAGTATATCCAGTTCCTTGTATAACAATTCTTTCTTGTTTTCATCCTTCTCTTCTGATATTTCATCTATTTTCATCATGCGGAGTGTCCCGATAATGTCGAGCGCAACATCCAAACTCATTTCTTTATTCATTTTCTGTGTTGAATTTCTTTAATATTGGAGCATATAGACGTATTACTTTGTCTATTACTGATTGACGTATCGTGTTTGCATCTTCTTCGTTCAAATTGTATGGGTTGAGTCCAAGTACGATTTTTTCCTCTATAGTAAGTATATGGAGTTCTTTATCAAGTTGTTCTATTCTCTCTTTCTCGTTTGGCTGTACGTTTTCAGTGATTTCAATAATTTTTTGCATTCTCATTGTGCCGATAATGTCGGCAACCACATCGAGAGAATGTGCTTTAACACCTAAACCTATGTTAAATTCCATTTGATTGTTTGGAAGTCTTCTCATTGTATATTAACGTTTTAAAAATTTGTATTTACTTTTATTTTCCCTATTGTTTTTTGTTCGTCACGTACTCGACAAAGTTCTTTGTGTGCTTTTTCGTACCGTTCACGCAGAGCCTTGTTTTCATCCCGAAGCCTTTGCAGTTCTTGTGCCTGTTCCTGTACCTTGCTTTCGGCTTTAGCCTTTTCTTCCGCAGCTTTGGCAATGATTTCGGGGGCAGGTAGCTGCACTTGCTTTTGTGATAATATAAATTCACTCATCAGCTTGCAAAGCGCATCCACTTGACTACGTTCTTTTTCTACTTCAGCCGGAACAGGAAGAAAAGGTGTAGCTTCAGTATCGTAAATATCGAAATCGTTCTTTTGCAAGAAACTCCATGTCTTTTCTACCCATTCCCCAACAGGTTGCCCCGCTTTACGGCAATATATTTTTATATCTTCAAGCACGTTTTTAGGCACTCTAATGGTACTTGTTTGTATATCGCTCATATATCTATATGTTAATTAGTTATATGCAAAAATATAAAGAATATATTTAGCTTTCTACAAAATCTACAAAAAATATATTTATCTCTTTTTGTCAATATCAAAGCGTAGAGCATTGATGTTGCTTTCGGTAGTCCATACGGCTATTTTTCGTCCGTCAATTTCAACGGTAACACGAATATAATCGTTACCTTGTGGTTGTTCCTTTTCCTGTGAAACTTCCACTACTTTAACTTTCAATTCTTCCATGTCTATTTTATTTTTTTGTCCTTTAGTTTTCCTTTTAGGGTACTTATTACATATCCTTGTGGGTTCTTCTTTCCTCTAACTTTCCCGATAAGTAAGGACAGTTCATACACAAGGTCTAACTCTTTTTTAGCTGACAATATTAAGTCATAGTTGTTTTTTATTTGCCTATCAGAGAACCCTAACTTTGCAAGGTATTCCCTATCCACCTTATCCAAGAACGCAGATAAATTAACTTTTTGGGATAATAGGTCTTTTCGTTCTACATGTTCATCCCTGTTGCGTGGAATTGCAATAGGATAGAACATGATTTTATAGAATTTCTTTCCGTCTTTCATGTCCGGTTCTTTGTATCTGTATTCAAATGAAAATGGGCTTTTTTCGTCTAATTCCCTTTTTGCAGGTTCGATGACACGTTTTATGAAATCGGGTGTACGTGGGTATTTGTCTGTAAGTTGAAACATTTCTTTCAGCTTAGTAAAAGTAAAGGTTAAAGGTGTTGTTTGCCCACTCATTAGCTCATAGAAGCGTACAGCATAGACAGATGAAAAGGATAGAGCCGTTTCTAACTCAAACTTTCTGTAACCTTTGGTAAAGTTAAGGAAGCACTCTACAATCTTCTCGTTTAACTCAAAAATAACTTTTTCTCGTTTCCGAATTTGCGGTCTTTCTATAATGCGTATAATTTCCCATAGGTTTGAATCTTCATATTCAAATTTCTTATCATTGAGAGAACGCAAAGCGTCTTTTATACGTTTGTAGTTCGTTTGATTATCTGGAACAAAGTAGCTTATAGGAAACTCTAAGATATATCCGCCAAATAAATCTCTATCTATTTTTCCCTTTAGTTCTTTGCCCTCTAACAAGTATTGCCATGTTTCAACCAAGCGTAAGAGAATACGCTTTTCATCCGCAGAAAAGTCATATTTTGCGGTAGTCATAATATACGACTGAATAACGTCTTTATTGTTTATATTCATATAATTACGTTTTAAAAACGACAATTTGCATAGTTGTTTCGCAGCAAATATACATATAAAAACGACATACAGAAAACAAAGTCTATTTTATTTTAGAAAACTATGCAAAAAGTCGTCTTTGACCCCCTTAAAAACTATGCAAAAAGTCGTCTTTAACTATGCAAAAAGTCGTCTTTTGAAAAATAAAATGAATATAATCGGTTGATTTATAACAAGATATAACGTGCTTTTAAAAAGTGATAAGCATAAACAAGTTATGCTATTTAACACAAAGTATTGATTTTAGAATATAAGTGGCTTAATATCAACACAATAGGGAAAAGGACGACTTTTTGCATAATGGAAAAGCAAAGCAAGAAGCCAAGCGCAGCGGGGAAAAGGACGAAATTCCCCGCGCGTTAAGAAAGGTTTTTTTATGTATATTATTGTAAACTGTTGGCGTTCGTGATTTGGTCGTCTTTTGGATATAACTATTTGTTATACAGATTTTTGCTTATATATCTTTTACAATATCTGTAAAGTTGGACCAGTTTTCTACTTTGTAACCTCTAATGTCACGTACTGACTTTCTGAACCATTCTATTTTCTTTAGTGCTTCAATGGCTCTGAACAGATTGCCTAAATCTTCGCTTTGTGTAAGGTATGTACTTCCTTGTATCCAATCGAAACTATTTTTCTTTAAGACTTCCTTAATTTCAAAGTAAGCACGATTATACGGTTTTCCGTAGTGCTTTTCAAGGTCTGAAATAGACATATCAAAACTTATGGCAAACATACTTCTTCTGTTTGAGGTTTAAACAAATCTTCCTGTCCGAAAAACACATTCTTATCTTCTGTTTCGGCAGAGATGACGATACCAACAAATGGGTTGTTCTCAACCTCTATCACTATCCCGCTTATCCAATTCGGTAATTTGGTAAGGTCGGGAGAAATTAAAACTTTATCTCCTTTTTTCATATAGCTATTATTTTTGTTTTCAAAGATACAGATTTCCCCATTTACTTAGCTGTTTGTACCTGTTAAATTATGCGCAGTCGGAACTATTCCTATTAGCCCGCCACACATCCGACTGCATAACCCCCGCCCCCTTGTGCATTGGCGCAGCTCACGCACGCCCGCACCGCAGGGGAGGGGTATTCCGTCGGCTGCTTAGGCAGTCGAATAGGAATAGCAAGAGGAAACGCCACAGAGTTGCGTTTTTTCCTCTTGCCCTACGGGGTTACGGCTGAAAATCAGCCGTATATAAAAAATCATTCGATTTTTTATATATAGTATTGATATATTGTAATAAATAACTACTTTTGTATCAGTACTTAATGATATATAAACCGTTATAATATGGAAGAAAAAAGACCTAATACTCCCCGCAATTCTACTGTTGCCGTTTCTCCCGAAATCGGTAAGAAATTAGAGCGTTTTTGTGATTCATGTGGTATCACGAAGAAAGATTTTATTTCCCTTTCGTTAGACTATTTTCAACGGTACGGGATAAATCCGGCTAAGCATGAAAGCCCCGCCAAAGAAATGGAAAAACTAATCAAGAAGAACGACCAAGTAATCGGGTTTATCCGTAAGCAGGAGCAGGACATTTTGCGCCCCATGCTTGAAGCCATAACAACCACCGAAGAAAGAATAAAGGCTAATATCGGGAGTTTGGCTACTTCTGATAAGTTAATAGAATTTATACAAGCCGTAGACAGCAATTCCAATATACAGGTAGATACGAGAGATAAATTAGCAGAAACAATCTCCAAACAGAACAAGGAAGTAAAACAAGCGATTTTAACTCTTGCACGCTATTTGGACGAAAAGGGAAAAGCGGGTTTAATTGATAGACTTTTTGGGTGATGATAGTAAAAGTACAGGGAGGCGGTAAAGTTTACGCCAACACCGGCAGCTGCTCTGATGTTGTTTCCTATTTGCAGCATGAAGATGCAGAACGGCTGCAAGCAGGGCTAACGCCTGAACCGTTCTTTAATCAGGAGCAGGACAGGATAAGCCCCAAAGAAGTAACCAACAAGATAGACAACAACCGAAAGGGATTGAAAGCCAAAGAAGCAAAGTTCTATGTTATCACTGTTGCGCCGTCACGTGAGGAACTCCGTAAAATGGGAGCCACGAAAGAGGAACAGGCAGCAGCCATGAAAGAGTATATCCGTACCGAAGTCATACCGAAATATGCAGAGGGGTTTAATAAAGGGCTGAAAGCTGATGATTTGGAGTTTTATGGTAAAATCCATTTTGAACGGCACGAAAAAGACGGAGAAGATTTGCACGCCCATATTATCGTAAGCCATAAGACCAAGAATAACGGTAAATCAATCAGCCCCATGACAAACCACACAGGGAAAAAGAATACAGGTGCAGCACAAGGGGGATTTAACCGCAAAGAGTGGTATTCTTCATGTGAAAGGGCTTTTGATAAACGTTTTAAAAATGAACGTGATATAAAGGAAAGTTTTGAATACAAGAACGCCATGAAGAACGGCACACCAAAAGAAATGCAGGAGCAGATAAACAGAGCCATTCAGCAGGAACGGCAGAGGGAACAACAGGTACGACAGCAACAGGAACAGAGAGTAACACAAGCTGTCAAGACTGAAAAAAGGGATAATAAAGTAAAACCAAAATTATAAAATCATGAAAGAGGGACAATTAAAAAGTAGCAACCGTAGCGGTTGTTTGATGTATTTGGCATTGATTTACGCTTTCCCCATGCTTGCAGCTTTGGCGGTTTTGCCTTTGGGTGTGGTGTATTTGTGTTTTCGTGCCGGAGAAATCGGAAACGGTTTGTTTGTGCTTGCGGTGGAAGCCGGAGCAGTCTATTTGTTTATCAAATACAAACGTAAGGGAAAAAAAGAGGAAGCCCCCAAGAACCCGAATACGGCAGTTTTACGGACAGAAGCCGGAGGGGTGCAGTTGGGAAACCCATTTAGAGGGGTTTTTGTATTAGGAGCAGCCGGAAGCGGGAAAAGTGAAAGTATTGCAGTGCCTTTGCTTTCCGAGTTTGTCCGCATGGGGTTTGCGGGTGTGGTATATGATTTCAAATTTCCGACATTGGCAAAAGATGTACAATCCTTTGTAAACGCCAAAGGAAGCGTTTTAAGACACTTTTATTTGGATTTCAATAATCCGGCTGCATCTTACAGGGTAAACCCTTTAAATCCACGATATTTGCCTAATACGTCTTATGCACGTGAGTACGCACAGGCAATAATAAGCAATCTAATGAAAGAGAGTATCAAGAAGCCGGACTTTTGGACGAGAAGCGCAACCGACCTCTTGACCGCCTGTATTTGGTATCTGAAAGAGGAACGCCCCGATATTTGCGATTTACCGCACGTTTTAGCCATGATAACGAGTAATGATACCGCACTACTTAAAACTTTGCAGAAGAACGTACAAACGGCACAAATGACCGTTAGTATTTACAATGCAATGGAGAGGGGGGCAGACAGCCAAGTAAGCGGGGTTATTGGCACATTACAAGGAGCAATAGCACAGATAAACACTCCCGAACTTATGTTCTTGTTTTCGGGCGATGATTTCTCACTCGATGTGAACGACCCGCAAAACCCTATTATTTTGACAGTCGGAAGTTACCCGACATTAACACAGACTTTTGCCCCATTGTGCTCTTTAGTGATAACGGTTGCTACCAAGCTGATGAACCAGCCGGACAAACATCCGTCTTTTGTTCTTTTGGATGAAGCACCGACCGTATTTATACCGAATATCGAAGTTTTGCCGAATACAGGCAGGAGCAACAAGATAGCAACGGTTATAATGTGCCAGGATATTGCACAGTTAGAGGACGGTTACGGTAGGGAAAAAGCCGATGTTTTGTTTGCTTCCTGCAATTCCCATTTCTATGGCAGGGTAGCAAGCAGCAAAACGGCTGAAATCCTTTCTAAACAATTCGGAAAAGCCGATAAGGTATATATAACATCCAACGAGGGACGCAATACGAGGAAGTTTGGAAAAACTTTTGGTAGGTCTGAAACAATACAGGAACGTGATGTTATCAAGCCGTCAGAGTTTTTAAACTTGCAAGTTGGAGAGTTCGCAGGGTTGGCAGTTGAAAGCAATAAGCCCACGTTCAGAACCCGATTTAAACAGGCACAAAGACCGCAGCCCGCAGAATTGAAGAAGCCCGACTTTTCCGGCTCTGTGAGCGATTATTACAAGCGGGTGAGATATGATATAAATAAAATGCTTGAAATTGGAGGAACTGCCGGAGAGTACGACAGGGACACTATGAAGCTGAACGAAACAAAGAGAAATTTCTTTGGGGTTGAGTATTGAAAACCTTTATCATTTTGATAGTTGCTTTGGTCTGAATGGGGGAAGAACCGCCCCCATCAGCCAAGTACTGAATATCATTTTGTAACACCCGGCAATACTATTTCTGTGGTTTGTGGTTCGATATCGCTATCTTTTTGTTTTTTATCCCTATCTCATAGTGCTGTATAGTATGCTTTCAATTTGGGTGCATAATAGTTTTCTATCTTATCCATGATAGATAAGCGTACTTTTTCAGAAACTTCAAACTGTAGTAATCCATTTGCTACTTCTTCCTCTGTGGTAAGTATATCCAGTTCCTTGTATAACAATTCTTTCTTGTTTTCATCCTTCTCTTCTGATATTTCATCTATTTTCATCATGCGGAGTGTCCCGATAATGTCGAGCGCAACATCCAAACTCATTTCTTTATTCATTTTCTGTGTTGAATTTCTTTAATATTGGAGCATATAGACGTATTACTTTGTCTATTACTGATTGACGTATCGTGTTTGCATCTTCTTCGTTCAAATTGTATGGGTTGAGTCCAAGTACGATTTTTTCCTCTATAGTAAGTATATGGAGTTCTTTATCAAGTTGTTCTATTCTCTCTTTCTCGTTTGGCTGTACGTTTTCAGTGATTTCAATAATTTTTTGCATTCTCATTGTGCCGATAATGTCGGCAACCACATCGAGAGAATGTGCTTTAACACCTAAACCTATGTTAAATTCCATTTGATTGTTTGGAAGTCTTCTCATTGTATATTAACGTTTTAAAAATTTGTATTTACTTTTATTTTCCCTATTGTTTTTTGTTCGTCACGTACTCGACAAAGTTCTTTGTGTGCTTTTTCGTACCGTTCACGCAGAGCCTTGTTTTCATCCCGAAGCCTTTGCAGTTCTTGTGCCTGTTCCTGTACCTTGCTTTCGGCTTTAGCCTTTTCTTCCGCAGCTTTGGCAATGATTTCGGGGGCAGGTAGCTGCACTTGCTTTTGTGATAATATAAATTCACTCATCAGCTTGCAAAGCGCATCCACTTGACTACGTTCTTTTTCTACTTCAGCCGGAACAGGAAGAAAAGGTGTAGCTTCAGTATCGTAAATATCGAAATCGTTCTTTTGCAAGAAACTCCATGTCTTTTCTACCCATTCCCCAACAGGTTGCCCCGCTTTACGGCAATATATTTTTATATCTTCAAGCACGTTTTTAGGCACTCTAATGGTACTTGTTTGTATATCGCTCATATATCTATATGTTAATTAGTTATATGCAAAAATATAAAGAATATATTTAGCTTTCTACAAAATCTACAAAAAATATATTTATCTCTTTTTGTCAATATCAAAGCGTAGAGCATTGATGTTGCTTTCGGTAGTCCATACGGCTATTTTTCGTCCGTCAATTTCAACGGTAACACGAATATAATCGTTACCTTGTGGTTGTTCCTTTTCCTGTGAAACTTCCACTACTTTAACTTTCAATTCTTCCATGTCTATTTTATTTTTTTGTCCTTTAGTTTTCCTTTTAGGGTACTTATTACATATCCTTGTGGGTTCTTCTTTCCTCTAACTTTCCCGATAAGTAAGGACAGTTCATACACAAGGTCTAACTCTTTTTTAGCTGACAATATTAAGTCATAGTTGTTTTTTATTTGCCTATCAGAGAACCCTAACTTTGCAAGGTATTCCCTATCCACCTTATCCAAGAACGCAGATAAATTAACTTTTTGGGATAATAGGTCTTTTCGTTCTACATGTTCATCCCTGTTGCGTGGAATTGCAATAGGATAGAACATGATTTTATAGAATTTCTTTCCGTCTTTCATGTCCGGTTCTTTGTATCTGTATTCAAATGAAAATGGGCTTTTTTCGTCTAATTCCCTTTTTGCAGGTTCGATGACACGTTTTATGAAATCGGGTGTACGTGGGTATTTGTCTGTAAGTTGAAACATTTCTTTCAGCTTAGTAAAAGTAAAGGTTAAAGGTGTTGTTTGCCCACTCATTAGCTCATAGAAGCGTACAGCATAGACAGATGAAAAGGATAGAGCCGTTTCTAACTCAAACTTTCTGTAACCTTTGGTAAAGTTAAGGAAGCACTCTACAATCTTCTCGTTTAACTCAAAAATAACTTTTTCTCGTTTCCGAATTTGCGGTCTTTCTATAATGCGTATAATTTCCCATAGGTTTGAATCTTCATATTCAAATTTCTTATCATTGAGAGAACGCAAAGCGTCTTTTATACGTTTGTAGTTCGTTTGATTATCTGGAACAAAGTAGCTTATAGGAAACTCTAAGATATATCCGCCAAATAAATCTCTATCTATTTTTCCCTTTAGTTCTTTGCCCTCTAACAAGTATTGCCATGTTTCAACCAAGCGTAAGAGAATACGCTTTTCATCCGCAGAAAAGTCATATTTTGCGGTAGTCATAATATACGACTGAATAACGTCTTTATTGTTTATATTCATATAATTACGTTTTAAAAACGACAATTTGCATAGTTGTTTCGCAGCAAATATACATATAAAAACGACATACAGAAAACAAAGTCTATTTTATTTTAGAAAACTATGCAAAAAGTCGTCTTTGACCCCCTTAAAAACTATGCAAAAAGTCGTCTTTAACTATGCAAAAAGTCGTCTTTTGAAAAATAAAATGAATATAATCGGTTGATTTATAACAAGATATAACGTGCTTTTAAAAAGTGATAAGCATAAACAAGTTATGCTATTTAACACAAAGTATTGATTTTAGAATATAAGTGGCTTAATATCAACACAATAGGGAAAAGGACGACTTTTTGCATAATGGAAAAGCAAAGCAAGAAGCCAAGCGCAGCGGGGAAAAGGACGAAATTCCCCGCGCGTTAAGAAAGGTTTTTTTATGTATATTATTGTAAACTGTTGGCGTTCGTGATTTGGTCGTCTTTTGGATATAACTATTTGTTATACAGATTTTTGCTTATATATCTTTTACAATATCTGTAAAGTTGGACCAGTTTTCTACTTTGTAACCTCTAATGTCACGTACTGACTTTCTGAACCATTCTATTTTCTTTAGTGCTTCAATGGCTCTGAACAGATTGCCTAAATCTTCGCTTTGTGTAAGGTATGTACTTCCTTGTATCCAATCGAAACTATTTTTCTTTAAGACTTCCTTAATTTCAAAGTAAGCACGATTATACGGTTTTCCGTAGTGCTTTTCAAGGTCTGAAATAGACATATCAAAACTTATGGCAAACATACTTCTTCTGTTTGAGGTTTAAACAAATCTTCCTGTCCGAAAAACACATTCTTATCTTCTGTTTCGGCAGAGATGACGATACCAACAAATGGGTTGTTCTCAACCTCTATCACTATCCCGCTTATCCAATTCGGTAATTTGGTAAGGTCGGGAGAAATTAAAACTTTATCTCCTTTTTTCATATAGCTATTATTTTTGTTTTCAAAGATACAGATTTCCCCATTTACTTAGCTGTTTGTACCTGTTAAATTATGCGCAGTCGGAACTATTCCTATTAGCCCGCCACACATCCGACTGCATAACCCCCGCCCCCTTGTGCATTGGCGCAGCTCACGCACGCCCGCACCGCAGGGGAGGGGTATTCCGTCGGCTGCTTAGGCAGTCGAATAGGAATAGCAAGAGGAAACGCCACAGAGTTGCGTTTTTTCCTCTTGCCCTACGGGGTTACGGCTGAAAATCAGCCGTATATAAAAAATCATTCGATTTTTTATATATAGTATTGATATATTGTAATAAATAACTACTTTTGTATCAGTACTTAATGATATATAAACCGTTATAATATGGAAGAAAAAAGACCTAATACTCCCCGCAATTCTACTGTTGCCGTTTCTCCCGAAATCGGTAAGAAATTAGAGCGTTTTTGTGATTCATGTGGTATCACGAAGAAAGATTTTATTTCCCTTTCGTTAGACTATTTTCAACGGTACGGGATAAATCCGGCTAAGCATGAAAGCCCCGCCAAAGAAATGGAAAAACTAATCAAGAAGAACGACCAAGTAATCGGGTTTATCCGTAAGCAGGAGCAGGACATTTTGCGCCCCATGCTTGAAGCCATAACAACCACCGAAGAAAGAATAAAGGCTAATATCGGGAGTTTGGCTACTTCTGATAAGTTAATAGAATTTATACAAGCCGTAGACAGCAATTCCAATATACAGGTAGATACGAGAGATAAATTAGCAGAAACAATCTCCAAACAGAACAAGGAAGTAAAACAAGCGATTTTAACTCTTGCACGCTATTTGGACGAAAAGGGAAAAGCGGGTTTAATTGATAGACTTTTTGGGTGATGATAGTAAAAGTACAGGGAGGCGGTAAAGTTTACGCCAACACCGGCAGCTGCTCTGATGTTGTTTCCTATTTGCAGCATGAAGATGCAGAACGGCTGCAAGCAGGGCTAACGCCTGAACCGTTCTTTAATCAGGAGCAGGACAGGATAAGCCCCAAAGAAGTAACCAACAAGATAGACAACAACCGAAAGGGATTGAAAGCCAAAGAAGCAAAGTTCTATGTTATCACTGTTGCGCCGTCACGTGAGGAACTCCGTAAAATGGGAGCCACGAAAGAGGAACAGGCAGCAGCCATGAAAGAGTATATCCGTACCGAAGTCATACCGAAATATGCAGAGGGGTTTAATAAAGGGCTGAAAGCTGATGATTTGGAGTTTTATGGTAAAATCCATTTTGAACGGCACGAAAAAGACGGAGAAGATTTGCACGCCCATATTATCGTAAGCCATAAGACCAAGAATAACGGTAAATCAATCAGCCCCATGACAAACCACACAGGGAAAAAGAATACAGGTGCAGCACAAGGGGGATTTAACCGCAAAGAGTGGTATTCTTCATGTGAAAGGGCTTTTGATAAACGTTTTAAAAATGAACGTGATATAAAGGAAAGTTTTGAATACAAGAACGCCATGAAGAACGGCACACCAAAAGAAATGCAGGAGCAGATAAACAGAGCCATTCAGCAGGAACGGCAGAGGGAACAACAGGTACGACAGCAACAGGAACAGAGAGTAACACAAGCTGTCAAGACTGAAAAAAGGGATAATAAAGTAAAACCAAAATTATAAAATCATGAAAGAGGGACAATTAAAAAGTAGCAACCGTAGCGGTTGTTTGATGTATTTGGCATTGATTTACGCTTTCCCCATGCTTGCAGCTTTGGCGGTTTTGCCTTTGGGTGTGGTGTATTTGTGTTTTCGTGCCGGAGAAATCGGAAACGGTTTGTTTGTGCTTGCGGTGGAAGCCGGAGCAGTCTATTTG
>CDZJ01011137.1_pt1 | contig 60586 bp, 45 predicted proteins | sample 557391 | NCBI WGS metagenome assembly CDZJ01 (sample SAMEA3182111, study PRJEB8094) | gut metagenome | biome: human; feature: gut; material: Stool; isolation source: human stools | place: Canada | collected 2013-05-07 | reverse complement strand
GTTTTTGCGAGTATCCTTCTAACTGACATGGAATCACCTTTAATGAGAATTTTGTCACTTTCATTTTGCTCCCTCTATCTCGCTGGGAGCAAAGGGGTTCCATGTCATTAAATTAGGGGGATTTAAAAATTCAACCATCAAAACTCACTTTTTTCTTTATTGAAGCAAAAGTAAATGCTTTTACAGGGCTATTTCACCGTCAAATGAAATTTTGACTAACAATTTGTCTTAATTATCTATTTTTGTTCAAAAAATAAATACCCAAATTCGTTAGCACGCAAGGGACTTAACCCTAATTGTCTCTTTTGTATGAAAGCGTAGACTGAAATCACCTACTTCCGAGGAGAATAGGATGACACTCAACAGAAGATCATTTCTTGTTGGGGGTGCAGCCTCTGCTGCCGCCTCCATTTCCACATTCGCTCATGCAGCAAATCCCTGCTCGACGCCCACCACTTGGGATAAAACCTATGACGTCATTGTCATCGGCTCCGGCGGTGCCGGTCTTTCTGCCGGCATCGTCGCCAAGGAAAAAGGCGCAAATGCTGTCGTTCTGGAAAAACTTTCCATTCCAGGCGGCAATACTATGGTTAGCGGAGGCGGCTTGAATGCGGCCGTAGAAGCAGATTACAAGAAAGCAGGCATTGAGGACTCTCCTCAGCTCCATACCAAACAAACGATGGCTGCGGGCGATTTCCGCGCCGACCCTGCTCTTGTCGCCACATTGTGCGAAAACGTTCCTCAAAGCGTCGAATGGCTTAAGAAAGTCGGCGTGCAGTTCAAACCCGGCATCTACCAAATCTATGGCGGCCTGTGGCCTCGTTGCCGCAATCCTGTCGGTCAGAGCGGCGGAGACTACATCAAAGCCTGCATGAACTACGCCAACAAGATCGGTCTTCCGGTTCTGACTAACCACAAAGTCATCGGGATCATTCGTGAGAAACCGGACTCCGGCCGTGTCTTAGGCGTTGAAGTTGAACTCAAAGACGCCAAGAAAGAGTTTTGGAAAGCCAACAAGGCCGTCGTTGCCGCAGCAGGCGGTTTCGCTGCAAACCCGACAATGTGCTCTTACTTTGACCCGCGTCTGACAAAACTCAACACAACGAACCAGCCAGGCTCTACCGGTGAAGTACTCAAATATATCCAAGGTATCGGAGGTTTAGCCGTTGGTTTGGATTACATCCAGTGCATTCCGTGGACTGCTCCCGGCTACAAACACACCGCTGATATTTTCCAAGCTATCGAATACACCATCTTCCTCAACAAGGAAGGAAAGAGATATGTTGCCGAAGATGCTCGCCGTGACGTAATTCGTGACGCCACTTTGGCTCAAACCGATCAAACGGTCTTCCCGGTATGCGATACAGACGGCTTCGATAAGAACAACGAGTATTACAACGAGATGAACCATCGTGCTCTGGAAAACGGCACCTTGTTCAAAGCAGACACGATTGAAGAACTCGCCAAACTCATCAAAGTACCGCCGGAAGTTATGGTCGCGACCATCAATGAATACAACGCAATGGTTGATTCCAAGAAAGATCCTCTCGGCCGTACCCCGATTATGCTGAGTCACAAGATCGTAAAAGCCCCGTTCTATGCGGGTCCGATCGGTATGTGCCGTCATCACACAATGGGCGGGGCCAAGATCAATACGAAAGCTCAAGTACTGGACCGCGACGGAAATGTGATTCCGGGTCTGTATGCTGCCGGTGAAGTCACAGGCGGTATCCACGGAAGCAACCGTATTGGCGGAAATGCTATTGCAGATATCTTCACATTCGGAAGAATCGCCGGTGAAGGCGCCGCTTCTGAGCAATAAGTAGGCTTATGAGTTATAGGCCGCCGGTTTCATCAGGCGGCCTTTTCACTTATATTCTCGGTAATCACTTCTCATAAGAAAGCCGTCCTGACAGCTTCCTGCTCACAATTGGTTAGATTACTCAGATTGTTGTCCGCAGAGCCTGATAATTCTCCTGCTAAATACTCGGCTGGGAGTGAGAGTCATGCCAAACAATAGATTAGATTTCGAAAGTATCGATCAGGTAGAAGTTTTCAAGGAAAACGGAGATGTCATCGGAACCGTTAAAGTCTCCGGTGTCCGTTCAATTGAAGCTGCTATCGAAAAAGCCCTTCAGCAGCTGCCGGAAGCGAAAGATCCAGAGGCCTATGTATTCAAGGTGTCAAACCTGTCTGACGGAACCGAGCGCCGATATCGTTTAAACGCACACGGTCACGTTAAATTAATTATCTAATCTTCAAACAGAAACCGGGCCTCGCTAAAGAACCGGATCCTGAATCAATGGTCCCGACGCCTTGGCATCGAGACCTTTGTTGATTAGTAGGGCATGATCTGTCCGTCGGTACGCTTCTCGGTTGCGCCGCAAAGCACGCCGTTTTCATCTCTAAGAATGACCTGACCACGACCCATATGATAAGGATCAGGTTGGACGACGATTTGGTGTCCCATTCGCTGAAGCTGGCGAATGATGTAGTTGGGAGTTTCTTGCTCCACTTCGACTTTCTTACCACCGACCCACTGCCAGCGTGGCGCATCAAGCGCTTGCTGAGGGTTCAGGTGCCAATCAATCATATTCATAACCACCTGAACATGAGCCTGGGGCTGCATCCATCCGCCCATAATTCCGAACGGTCCTAATGGTTTTCCGTCTTGAGTCAGGAATCCCGGAATAATGGTGTGGTACGGACGTTTGCCTCCCGTCAACGCATTAGCATGGTTTTCGTCAAATTTAAAATTCTCTGCACGGTCATTCAAAGAAATGCCGGTGCCCGGAACAACGATGCCGGAGCCGAATCCGCGGAAATTGGACTGGATAAAGCTCACCATGTTGCCGTCTGCGTCTGCACAGCAGAAGTAAACGGTAGACGGGCATCCTGGATCGCCCGGTTCCGGCATGATGGCTTTATCGTTAATCAATGCGCGGCGTTTGGCAGCATAGTCTTCGCTTAAAAGCTGATCAACAGAAACTCTCATGAAAGAAGGTTCCGCGACGTATTCAGCTGTATCTACCATCGCGAGTTTCATTGCTTCGATCTGCTTGTGCATTGTGTCGGCACAATCTCTTTCAGCAAGATTCATATCTTTAAGAATCTGCAAGGCCATCAGAACGGTAATACCGTGCCCGTTAGGCGGCAGCTCCCATACATCCACCCCGTGATAGTTCACGCTGATCGGATCAACCCACTCAGGTTTGAAAGCAGCCAGGTCTTCCTTGGTTAAGAAGCCGTTGTGCTTCTTAAAGAAAGCATCAATCTTTTCGGCAATGGCTCCGCGGTAGAAAGCTTCGCCCTTGGTAGCAGCGATTTCTTTCAATGTCTTAGCCATATCCGGGCAGCGGAACATCTCGCCGGGTTTGAGCCAAGTGTTGTTGGGTGCAAATGTATCAAACCAGCCCTGGAATTCAGGACGATCACGATATTTGGAATAGTTTTCGAAAGCTTCCTGCCAGAGACGAGAAATATTCGGAGTCACCGGATAGCCTTCCTCTGCGTAGCGAATGGCAGGTGCCATCACTTCTTCCAAAGGAAGTTTGCCGAAGCGTTCATGAAGCGTCATCCAGCCTGCAACCGCACCCGGAACATCAATCGGTTCAACGCCGTAAGAAGGAATTTTTTCAAATCCTCTGTCCTTTAGTGCAGCAACGGAAAGAGACTTAGGAGCGGGACCCGAAGCGTTCAGGCCGTACATTTTTCCTTCATACCAAAGGATTACGAAGCAGTCGGCACCCAAACCGTTGCCGGTTGGCTCCACAACCGGCATGGCGCTGGCCATTGCGATAGCTGCGTCCACTGCATTGCCGCCTTTCAGAAGAGTCTGAAGACCAGCGGATGCAGCGTGCGGATTCCCAGCGTTGCACATGCCGTTGCGAGCATAGACCACGTTGCGTTTGGACGGATAGGGATAATTTTGAGGATCAAATTTAATCATGTTTTCTTTCCTAACCTTGAAATCGGGATCAGATGAACTTCACAAAGATGCCGGCAACGATCACGGAGAAGGTTGTCACGGTCACGAAGCCTGCAACGAGGTATTTCGCCATTAAGCGTTCATGAATAATCTTCTTTTCTTCCTCAGTTTCGGCAACGGCGTTAATAATTTCATTAACGACCAAGTAGGTAGCCGGGAAACCAATTAACTGGCAGGCAGCAACGCCGACGGCAACGTTCTTGGAACCGATGATCTTCCACAAGGGAAGGTACTTGAAGAACACGATGATGCAGAAGATCGAAATCGCGAAAATCACACAGATTGAGTAAGACAGGGTCAAGAGATTTTCCGGTTTAATCGTGGCAAGCGACGGGATAATGGCACAGAAAACAGCGCAGTTCAGTAAACCGCCGGCATTGGCGTGCTTCAGAATATTGCGAGGCAGATAACCGGTACTGCCGACAGCAGCGCCCAAGATCAAGGCCCAAATTGTTGCAGAAAGGCCTGTCCATTTGCCGATTACAAAGGCGATCCAAGAGAAAAGCGCTGTAATCGCTAAACAAGTGAACTGGCCGTAGTACTTCTTGTGACCTTCAAAGAAAGTGGGACCGGCAGCCGATTCTTTCTTAGGTGCATAAGTATCTTGTGGTACGACACCGGTTTTGCGGTATTCATCGATTAAGAAACGAGCTTCTTTGAGTCCGAAGTAACTGGCTAACGGAGTACCGATGAATTTCTGCACTGCGAAAACGATCGTACCCAATGCTGCCGCCAGAGCAAAACCATGTTCCATCGCTCCGCTTGTCATGATCTGAGTTGCAACGATACCGCCGGTCACGATAGGCACGCTGACCATAGTGTTTTCGTAGCCAATGAACGGCATCATCAAAAATGCGCCGAGCATAATGACGCCCATTGCCAAAAGGGCCGTCACAACCGTGCGCCATTCGGCAATCAGCTCGCGCATGTTAATTGTTGTGCCCATCGAGAAGACGAGCAGAATCACAGACCATTTAGCAATTTGGTCTAAGCCTGCTTTCTTAATAATATCGGGAGGAATCCAGCCGGCCATAAAGGCGATTAAGAAGAGCATTAAGCTCACGAAAACTGCCGAAACCTTGGCTTTGGTCACCACGCCAAGGAAGTCTCCTATTCCGAAGAATAAAAGGCAGATAAAAAGATACCAATACATCGAAGTAAACATTGTTCTGGTGCGCTCTTAGGCGCCCTCCTGTATTTGAGATTTGTAGGTTTGTTTTAATTTCTTCACAGGTAAAAGCCTATGAAGGAGGAAAAACTTCTTGGATAAGCCGGCCACGCTCCCGCAAAAGGATCGTCCCCAACAGGCCTAGGGCAATAAAGTTTTTCTTCTTCTATGATTTTATCTTTCACAAATTGAAGAATTTCTTTTTTGAAACATCAAGTGAATGAGTATTTTCGATTAGTTTTTTTCCACCAAATCAGCCCGATTTCGCCACGGTTTTTGTACCTTTCATTTTTTCTGCAAATTAATCAAACTCTATAGAAAGCAGGAAATCAACACTTCACTTCTACACAGGAAGCATTGAAGGAAGACAGCTTCACTAGCTCTTACTACCCAACAATTAGTCGTGCTCTTGACTATCGGCCTCGACCTTCCGAGAATTACGCTTTATTTAGTAAAGCTTATCTCAGCTGAAATGAAAAACACGATAGATCTTGAAAGCATTCGTCAGGAGCTTCAACAGAACGAATCTCGTTTGATCTCCTTTCGCAAAACCGTCCACGAAAATCCCGAAGTCGGTTTCAACACCCAAAACACACTTGCCCGCATCAAATCCATTCTTGAGGAGTTCGGCATTACCGGATTAGATACCGAAACTTCTCCCGGAAGCGGATTCCTTTTGATTAATGGCAACAGACCGGGAGCAACCGTTGCTCTGAGAGCTGATATCGACGCCCTCCCGATCGAAGAAAAATCCGGCTGCGAATGGGCTTCGAAAAACGGAAATGCCCACTCATGCGGACACGACGGCCATCAGACTTGGCTGATCGCTGCCATTATCTATCTGGCCAAACACCGTGATTTCCCCGGACGTATTCTCTGCGTTTTCCAAGCCGACGAAGAAAACGTCGCCGGCGCACAAAGCGTCATTGACTCAGGTGTTTTCCAAAAATACGATGTCAAGGAAATCTACGGCGCGCACAACGAACCTTCTCTGGACGTTGGAACCATTGCCTTTAAAGCCGGTCCGACCATGGCTGCCTGCGATCTGTTTTCCATTCGCGTCGTCGGTGTAGGGACACACGGTGCACGTCCGAATTTCGGCAAAGACCCGCTGCCGGTTGCCACAGAAATTTATAACGCTCTGCAGAGCTTGGTTTCGCGCACATTGGATCCGCTTAAATCCGCTGTTGTTTCTGTATGCAGTTTCAATACTGAAGGATCACGCGCTTACAACATCATTTCCGACTCCGTCAAGATGATCGGCACGGTGAGAACTTTTGACGAATCTATTCGAGACACAATTGAAGAAGAGCTGACACGTCGCTCACAAGGCATCGCTGCGGCTTATGGCATTAAAGCGGAAACCGTCTATGAACGCCGCGTTTCTGCCGTCAATAACGATCCCGAGCTCACAAAAGAAGCTAAGGAAGCGGCAGATCGTTGTTTCGGAGCTCAAAACGTTATTGAACTTGCCGAGCCTTACATGATCAGTGAGGACTTCAGTTCTTACCAGAAAGTTCTGCCCGGCTGCTTCTTCTTTATCGGAGTAAAAGATAGGGAACATAAAGAAGCTCTGCACAGCCCGTATTTTGACTTCAATGACAAGGTGTTGATTCCGGCAGGAGCTTTCTTCAGTTACTTGGCGCTTGAGAGATTAACGACTCTGAGTTGTCAGCCGTAGTCTCTTAGCAGAAAAACTTAGAGTGAGGTTAGATAAATGTCCCTAGCCTCACTATTTTTCATTTATACGCCCCAAGAGCCTCCTTTTCTTCTCTGATCTTATCCAAAGTCTTACCGTTGTACGTCCAATATTTTGGCCCTTGCAGCGGGTGAGAAGTTCCAAGTAACTTCCTAGCAAGACCTGATAAAGAACCAATTTCACCTTGGCATTCAATTTGACGATCATCCTTTACGATTGCTATGACGTCTTCATGACCATCCAATACTATTTTTGAGCCTGCTTCGATTCCACACTTTTGAAAAGAGAAAGGCGTCCTCCGTTCTTCAACTTCGGCCCTAACCTCTGCGGCCACCTGTTCATCTGTAATTTCATGGCCTTCCGGAGTAAACCGCTTCAGTTTGTCTTTCGTACCGCTTATCGTGGCGATACTCTCTAATAGGGCGTAGGCATCCTCAGGAGCCATAGCGTAAAACTCTTTTGTTCTGGTTTTCCCATCAAAAGTTTCAATTGCCCTCAAGCCTGGATTTAACCGGTCTATTAAAGAATGCAGAACCTTGTCCCCTAAACGCACTGGGACTTCATAAGTAGCATAAACTCTAAAAGCAAAAGGAATACATTCACTTCGATTAAGGCTTCTTAATCGCTCCTGAACATTCGCGGTGTACCCAATTTTTACGTATTCCGGAAAAGATGGGTTCGTCAATATATAAACCACTCCGTCCTTTTCTTTTTTCATCATCGACTTTGTCCGCCCAATTTTCTCGGTTTTATCCAATCAAACTTGCAACAACTGCCTGAACTAAATCTGCCAGCTCAGAATTGTTGTAGAGGTGCAAGAGTGTTAATGAATAACTTTTTCGCAGCCTTGCGCAGATTATGCTTGTACCTCAGTTTCGACTCATCATGACGGCCCGAGTATTCATCGTAGTTACCATTGAGTTCCGGTACCTCACCGCCGTTCCAGCTATCCCTAACGGCGTTTAATTCCTCAATAGGAACAGCCCACTCTTCTGAAAACATCTGAAGTGCAACGTCTTGAATTTCTCGAACTCGGCTGTACATAATCACGAGGACATCTTTGCCGGCAAAATTATTTGGCTCTTGTTTTAAATCATCCCAAAAATTTTCTATGATCTCGCCAATCGCGGAATTGCTGCGCTTATACAATTCGATGAACTTCTTCACCCTGGCGTCAGCCTTAGGATCAATCTCTGTCTTCTCTGTTGATTTTTCGTTTGGCACAAACGTCTGGATGAGATTCATTAAGTAGTTATAGTTAACTTCGAACGACTTAACAGCCTCTAACTCGTAATCAAGATCCAACATGAGCGGATTGGGATCGTCTCCTCCTTCTTTCTTGATTTTCTCGCGGGCGTTTTGATAAAGCCCCGCCATCGACTGTAGCTTTTGAACCGTAATCCCCAAAGAATTACGTTCTTCTTCGTCCTCAAATTCGTCATAGACCTGAGCGCTGCTAAGTAGTCTGTCAACTTTCTGGAAGGCTCTGACGAAAAGTTTAATTTTTTCAAAACTCTCCGGAGATGCCTCATCAATGTCTTCACTGGATATTGTTAAGGCTTTAAGCTCTTGTGCCGCCTTCTTCAAGTCATGCTTAACGGTTTTCCACGCAGGGGCTGAAACTTCGGAAGCTCCTCCGTTAGAGTACAGCAACAAAGCCTCATCAATCTTCTTTGAGTATTCCAAAGGATATTGAAGCGTTACAACCTGACCGTATCTTTTCGTCGCATTGAAAATTCGATTTGTCCTCGAAAAAGCTTGAATAAGATGCTGAGGTTTCATGGGCGGCCGATCTAAAAAGATCGTCGAAAGACAGGGAGCATCGAAGCCTGTTAACAGCCGATCCACAACGATGACTAGATCCAGCTGTTCTTCCCTTCTTCTATATCTCGATTCTTTTCGAGCCAGCCTTTTATTTAGATCAGCGTTGTAAGCGTTCAACTCGGAAATATCTGCAGGAGCCTTAGGGAACATTTCCTTATAGTCTTTTAGGGCCTCCGCCATTTCCTTTTGATTTACCTGCGCCCCATCCTCATTTTCACCAACCGTATACGTGATTGCTACTTTAGGAAAATCCGGAAGTTTGGAAAGAATGACTTCCTTGATTTTTCCCCTGTTTTTAAATTCCTTAAAAAGTTTGTAATAGGCTTGTGCTTCTTTAATTGAACTGCAAGTAAGCATGGCTTCGAACGTATTACCTGCTCCTGCATTGATATTGAACTTTCCAGAGCTTCTGTTCAATATGTAATCGACGACCTTCTCACGATGAGTCGGATTGTTATAGAGATCCTGATTGCTAGCCTCGCAACGCCTGAGTACTAATTTTTCAAGGTCAGTCTCAGACATGTCTGCAAGTTTGTCCTGAGTCTCGAGGTTATTTTGGAGTGCTATTTCTTGAAGCGACTCCTTACCTTTACCCATCGATTGAATTTGAAAGCCTAAAACAGCGCCATCATGAATAGCTTCTTTAATCGTGTACTTATGAAGAACTGGACCATATAATTCTTCAGTTGTACGCGCAAGATTACCAAGAGCCTCCCTTTTATTCTCAGCGAAGATTGGAGTGCCTGTAAAACCAAACCATAGACTAGGTCGTCCCGGCTCGCCAAAAAAATCATCTAACTCTTTTTTTGTCTGCGGCGAAACTGTTCTATGACACTCATCAACTACAAAGGCTATTCTCTTATTCCTGAGGTTATTTTTCTTCTTCAGAGCTGATGCATCCAGGGAATCGATCGAATACTTTCGAATGATATTTTGTAATTTTTGAATCGTCGTAACGATAGCAACCCTGGTGTTGCTTAACAGTTTTCTTTCGAGATCTCTTGTGTTTTCCGTCTTGTCGATGTCTATATCGTCGTTATAAGCATAGGAGCGAAAATCATCGGAAGTCTGCTTGTCGAGGTCTTTTCTGTCGATTAAAAAGATCGTTTTATCAATTGACGGAATGTCGAGAAGATTCTTCGTTACCGTGTAAGAAGTCAGCGTCTTCCCCGAACCGGTCGTATGCCAAACGTGACCCGAATTATTTTTTCTCGAAGCTTCTCTCACTTTAGTGATGGCATGGATCTGATAAGGACGCAGTAAGATTTGCCGTCTGTTTGCCTCATCGATAACGGAATATTTACCGACCATTAGGTGCGCCATCGGAACATTGAGGGCTGCTTTGGCAAAATCCAAGTAGCCATTTACTCTTTTGTTTTCCTCATCGACCCAACTTGTCAGAAATTTCTCACCCATTTCTCCATTGATGTTAGAGGCGATATATTTAGTGTCCGTCCCATTTGAAACTACAAACATCTGTACGAAACTAAATAGCCCGCGAAACTGGCCTTCCCGGCAATATTTTTGTATCTGTCTAAAGGCATCCATGTAGGGATGATCTTGATTCTTTAGCTCGATGTGGACAAGAGGGATGCCATTGACGAGTAGTGATACATCGAATCTTCTATCTCTGTCGGCGTCAGAAGGGGAAAATTGGTTGATTACTTCATAAGAAGAGTGTCCGCCTGCAACCTCTCGATTATTAAGCGCCATCAGCGAAACCGTACCCAGGGATGCATCTTCACGAACTAACGGAATTTGAGCTATTCCGTGTTCTCCTGCAAGCCACAGGGCGGCCTTGTATGTACTGGCACCTTGCTCAGCCATATAAGCCTTGATCTGCTCCATCTCAAGGTCAGTAATTTCCTGACCTTTCAAAACTCCTATGTTGTTTTGATTTAATTTGGTCCGAAAATTTGCCCATAGCTGTTCTGTATTTTTTATGTCAGGCCTGTATGTCCATTGAGATACCCCCAATGTAAGTTGATCTATTAAGCTTTTCTCAATGTTTGACTCAAGTTCGGACATTTTTCCCTCCTAAATAAACATTTTTTGGAGCAAACTTTTCTTTAATTTTTTGTAAGTTTCCAACTTACGTTGATGAAGAGTAATAGCTTGATCTATAAACCTGAAAAAAGACCCAATTTTGGTTTGTTCTTCAAACGAAGGGAGTTGAACTTGGAGCTCCTCTATTGCTTTTTTAGAAATTTCCAAGAACGTAGAGCCACTTGCTTTTATTAAAGCCTGTTTCTTTAAATGGTTCTTATACGAATACAAGAAATATACGTCTGTCCCCTCTTTAGTTACTATTGATTGGAAACCCTGATTTGTGGCTCCCTCCCTCTCGAGAATGGCTGCCTCACCTATTGTCGCCCGACTCGTAAACAGTATGGTTTTATGAGGGGGAAGTAACTTTGCAGAACTATTTTTAAGTCCTTCTTTAGAAATTTTTCTTTTGCTTCCCCGGGCAAAGTTGTCCTTACCAACCTCGGTGGGAGAATACCAATCGATAGAGCCGTTCCAATACGTAGGAACCGAAGTGGACGGGGTTCCCCCACCAACAATTTCAGCTATATCTTTTAACTTACGCTGTTCCCAATCATTCGTAAATCCAGGAAATCGGAGCTCCGGTTTTAACTGACCTTTTTTCGGAAACATTTTTTGAAGCAATGTTCTTTTTAATTTTTTTAGTGTCTCTAACTTACGCTGATGAAGAGTAATAATGCCGTCGAGTTGGTTAAAAAAATTGCCAATTTTCGTTTGCTCTAATTGACTCGGAACGGGGACAATTAAATTCTTAACAATTTCTCCTGACAGATTCCCTTGTCCTCCTTGAAGGAAGGTGGCCGTAATCCTGTCTTTCTCCTTTCTTAACCAGAAAGATAAAAAAGCATTTGAGTATCCCTCCTTGGTAGATATTGCGAGTATGGCTTGATTTATGGCGCCATCAATCTTAGAAAGGGATACTTCTCCACTTGTTGCCCCGTATAGAGCGTATAGTATCTGCCCTTTGTGAACGCGTTTTGCTGAAGATTTGTTTAGCCCTTCTTCTGATATAAAAAGTTCTGTTCTCTCTCCGCTGATCTCACCAGATCGTATAAAAGGGATGGTTCCATTGTAATAATTTTTATTTGAAACTGTTGGGGTCCCCCCTGAATACGACAAGGTGAAATCTTTCAACTTACGCTGTTCCCAAGCGGGATAGTCTTTTCCGTTCGTGTCTTTAAAACGAAGGCAGGGGGCTTTTTCTTTTTTTCCCATTTTTCACCTTTAAATTTCATAATTAAGCCCAAGTTGCTGGAAATATTCGTTAAGTTGTGACTTCAATTGCTTTTCTTCTGTTTCTAGGCTCAAAAGTTCTGTAAAAACGCCCTCCAAGTTGATTTCCTCTTCCTCTTCTGAGGTGTCAACATAGCGGGGAATATTTAAATTAAATCCCTGTGCTTGAATTTCTTCTAAGCTTGCAAGATAAGAGAATTTTTCTATTGATTTGCGTTCTTTGTAGGCATCAAAAATCTTATTCAAATGCTCATCAAGAAGAAAATTTCTTGGACCTTCTTTTTTAAATTCCTTAGAAGCATCTATGAAAAGAACATCTCGCGATGTGTGATTCTTTTTCAAGACCAAAATGCAGGTTGGGATTGGGGTTGAATAAAAAATACCAGCCGGAAGACCTATCACCGCGTAGATTTTCCCTTCCTCAAGTAGTTTTTTCCGAATCGCTTCTTCGGAGGAGCCTCGGAAAAGAACCCCATGAGGCAAAACAATTGCCATCGTTCCAGAGTCTTTTAAGTGATAGAAACCGTGAAGTAAGAAAGCATAATCGGCTTTACTTTTGGGAGGGAGCTTGCCAAATGATGCAAATCGAGGATCCATGAGAAGACCTTCGCTCGCATCATATTTTTGCGAGTAAGGCGGATTCATAACAACAGCATCAAAAGTAGTTGGCTCATCAGAAGGCCAATCCACACCCAACGTATCGCCGAATCGAAGGTGTTGTTGAGCTGATGAAACCCCATGAAGGATCATATTCATCCTTGCGAGGTTATAAGTTTGATTTTTTATTTCCTGTCCAAAATATTGGATCTTATTTGTTAGGTTAAGAGTCGGCGAGTCGACAATAAAATTTTTAACTTGTAACAATAAAGACCCTGAACCCATGGTTGGGTCATAGACCGAGAAAGCATTTTTATGTTCTTGGCCATCTGTGACGATTCTAGCCAACAAACGTGAAACCGCCCTAGGGGTGTAAAACTCCCCTGCTTTTTTTCCTGATTCAGATGCAAATTTTGAGATTAGATATTCATATGCATCTCCCAGCGCATCATGCCCATATGAGTGGAAATCAATATCGGCCAATTGAATAATGACTGAAGAGATGAGTTTATTAGCCTCTGCAGCTGTTTTCCCAAGCTTTTTGGAATTGATGTCAAAATCCTCAAATAAACCTTCATAAAAGAGGCCCTGACTCTGTTCAATGTCTCTAAAAATTTGAGACAACGACGAAAGCATAAACGTTCGATCTGCAACTTCTTTGGCTAAATGAGAAAAGGTTGATTCCGGTTTAATGAAGCAACCAAATTTTTTTCTTATTTCTTCTTCTAATAAATCTTTATCTTCAGAGAGGTAATAACGCTCAAAAATTTTTTGAGCTTCATCCAAGCTCTCTGGTTTTCTGTTCTCTACCAGATCAACAACTTCATAGAGAATTTCGTCAGAAAGATTTTTAAAGAAAACCAATCCTAGAAGGTAGTCCTTGTAATCATCCGCCGACATACTTTTCCTCATGTCGTCGGCACCTGCCCACAGACTTTTATTTAGCTGTTCTTGAGTGAGTGAAGACATATTTTTATAGCCAATCTTAACTTTTTCATTAACCAACTGAGCTACGAGATTAGCACATACTTCCGCAATTACGAAATTAAGAACTAATAAATATATTTTTTAATTAAATTACCCCGTTTTGGAAGCCTTTTAGATTAGCAAGGTACGTGCCAAAGTCAGGAGGGTAAGCTTATTCTGTAACCATTTAACAACTTTTAAAGACACACTTGGGAACAGCGTGAGTTGTGCGAGGTAGCCAAAGTGACGATGGGGCAATCGCCTCGTGGAGAAAACTATACATCTGACCCTAACGATAAAATTTTGATTCAAGGCAACGCAGATCTAAGGAATGGATGGGTCTGTCCGAGAGTCTGGACGAAAGAAGTTACAAAGACCTGCAATAAGGGAGATATTATTTTTTCTGTCCGAGCTCCTGTTGGCGATGTGGGTAAAACCGCCTATGATGCGGTTATAGGTCGAGGTGTCGCTTCCATAAAAGGGAGTGATTTCGTGTTTCAAACTCTCCAATATCTGAAACAAAAAGGATATTGGACCAAAGTCTCTGCTGGCTCGACTTTTGATTCAGTTAATTCAGACACTCTTCGCAAAACTTTAATTCAAATTCCTATTGACCCGCAGGAACAAGCAAAGATAGGAGAGTTTTTCTCGTCATTAGACGGGGCTATTACTCTTCATCAGCGTGAGTAACTTTTAGGTCAGTCCCGATAAAGATCTCATCACAAGATCAACATCTTTGTTTTCCAGCTCTTGGATGATGTGCAAGTATGTTTTTTGAGTCGTGTTCATACTTGCGTGTCCGAGCCTCCTAGCAACGCTCGCAATTGAAACTCCTGCAAATAGGAGGAGCGATGCGTGTGTATGCCTTAGCCCATGAACCGAAATTACTGGAATCTTAGCCTCAAGGCATAATTTTCGAAGGCGGCTGTTAATAGTTGAATTAAAAACTGCTGTTCTAACAAAAATGGGATCTTCTTTAGGAAGTTCTCTGATAAGGGCTGCAAATTGAATCGCTATTTGCCAATCTCAATCTATTTGAATCTTTCTGACCGAAGATTTATTTTTTGTCGGCAGAAAACCCTTCCCTGACTTGTAATCCCATGTTTTGTTCACCGTTACAGTCTGCCTAGAAAAATCAAAGTCGTTCGGCGTAAGAGCCAAGGCCTCAGAAAAACGCATCCCGGTCTTGGCCACGAGAAGAATAAACCAGTCCCAATTCAATGGCCCGGAAATATTAAGAGCCGAAAGTAACTTATGTAGTTCAAACTGGTTTAAAAACTTCGCTTTCTTAGGTCGTGGCGTTTTTCCTTTGATAATCGCCTTGCGAGTAGGGTCTCTGTCAATTAAACCATCATCGACGGCGTCGAGAATTGCTCCTTTGAGTTGATGGTGAAAATCCATCGTTGTTTGTCTTTCGTGCGTAGCCGCGTATCGATTCAACAGGTCCTGATAATTAAGTCGATTCAAATCTTGAATCACTAAATCAGGAATTAATCTCCGAAGCCAACGCAACGTCATTACGTATTTATTGTAAGTTACGTCCTTTACGGCACCTTGTTTATAAATTTGTAACCACTTCTCGTAATAAGCACAAAAAGTTATGCTACCTAAGGCGCTACTTTGAGTCGAGTTCATAGTCTGTTTTCCAATTGTCACGCTGATGAAGTTGGCGCCCAAGCAATGTTGTCGGACGTCAAACTTAATATTCCAGCGCAAAAGAAGGAAAACTGAAGGCTGTTGAAAGAACTTGTTTTAGCTCGAATAGTCCTGCTCCTCGAGGAAAGGAACAGACTATGTTCTTAGATTTTTAATACTTCCAGACCGGCTTCTTATTTGTGGGTCATGATTTCGAGAACCTGACGATCCGTCTCAACCATCGCCTCCTTCCCGATTAAGGTGAGATTGTGAATCGTCTGATCCACATCTTCGCTGACAATTCCTTCAATACTAGATACGCACCGGCCGTTCATAGCCAGCATCGCAGACATCAGAGCAGTTGAAACACCTGAAGAAATTTTCATAGAGCAGGCCGGTTTTGCTCCGTCGCAAAGCATTCCGGACAAATTAGCCACCATATTTTTGACGGCGGCACATGCGTCCTCATATCCGCCGCCCATCAGCCAAGTAATAGCAGTGGATGCACCGGTAGAGGCCACAACGCAGCCGCAAAGAGCTGAAAGTCGTCCCAAACTTTGCTTGATATAGACACTCGTTAAGTGGCTGAGCGTCAGCGCACGAATCATTTGCTCTTCGCTCGCGTTCATATCTTTCGCGAAAACAACAACCGGCAAAGTCGCGGTAATTCCTTGGTTGCCGCTACCGGAATTAGACATCACCGGAACCGTTGCGCCGCCCATACGAGCATCACAAGCGGCTGAAGTAAATTCAACCATATGCGCAAGAGTAGAGTCGCCCATGTACTTCATACCGTTATTCCGGATCATGGCCCCGAGGGAATGACCGTAATCACCCTTTAATGCAAACTCAGCTGCCTCTTCGTTAAGTCTCTGAGCTTCTTTCATGAATCGGATTTCTTCTAGAGGAGCCGTTGTGGAGAAATCAAAAACCATTCTGAAATTTAGCCGCACAGCATCTGCGTCTTGAGCATCACCATTTCCTGAGCCTTCTTCTTCCGCAAAAATTGTCTCACCGTCTTTTTCCAGAAGAACAAAGAGCGTGTGTTCGCGCGAAATAACAGCTCTAGCGGAGTGACCCTGAGCTCGAACTTCAACGTCAACATGCAAGTTAGAAGGGGCATTCGGCAGGTGCTTAATTTCGATGGGTACAGAATCAATGAAAGCCTTTCCTCTTTCGACCGCTTGGGGAGAGACTTCTTTGAGGACCTCGAGACCGTATTCGGATTTTCCGATGAGACTTCCAAGAGCGATTGCAATCGGCAACCCGATCATTCCGGTTCCCGGAATGCCTACCCCCATAGCATTCTTAATAATATTGCCGCTAAGACCAAGATTGATTTCTTCAGGCTGCATACCTAAGAGCTCCGTGGCTCTGGCTACTGCCAGCGACACTGCGATGGGTTCGGTGCAGCCTAGTGCAGGCACAACCTCCCGACGAATTAAGGAAATAATCTTCTCTCTCGTTGCCTTGTCGATCATGTTGGGCCTCTTGGTCGAGTGGATAATGATGACCCACACTCTAGCGGTTTTTGACTAAAAACTAAATACCCCTTGGAGGAAATCCTGAGACTCAAGTTTCAGAAACTGTCGCCCAACGAACAAACCTTCTTTCAGTCAGTGAGAAAACAAGAGCAACTCTTTCCAATTTTCCAACCGCATCCTGTTCCCCATATCTGCGTGACGTAAGTTAGTCGATTGCTTCTTGTAATGCAGCTTCTGCACTTTTTCCTTCGTGAGCTGTTTTCAGCTCGAAGACCCACAGTCTTGTTCCCACATTCACCTCTAAGTCACTTCTTCCGTGTGCATTATGACGTTCGACTTTCGGGTCAAGGCCGGCTCCGGCCAAATAAACTTGAATGAAAGCTCGCACTGAGGTCTCATCTACCACGGGGTAGTTTTGATAATCAATGGCAGTAAAGAGCCGATTGAGAATATGAAATACCTCTTCCGGATCATCGTTATTAAGGACCCGGACAATATCGCCGGCTCCTACTTGGCCGGCCACTTTACCCTTCAAAAGAAGTTCGGTATACAGCTGCGCCATTGCCCTCTTAATTTCTAAATTAGGGTAGTCCAAAAAGACGGTGTTCCCATACTCAACAGCTTTGATCGTCAAATAACCCTCCTGAGTCAATAATCCTATATCAGATAAGCTTTCGACATCCGATGAACCTGACAAAGAGGCCAAAGAAATTGTCTTTTCACGACCATATTCCTTCGGATCTCGAATGGTATGAGACTTCACGTACTCCAAAAGCACCGACGGCCTTCCGCCGCTTTCAAACCAATAGTCACAAAAACCGAGACCCGGAGCTGCAAAAAAGTTAAGCAACGACCACGGAGAAAAAACTTTCTGGTTTGCCGTGACCTCAAAACAGAAACCATCGTATTGCTTCGTCAACCTTGTTAAAAGGTCCTCCTTGGACAAGTTCAATGCCGTGGAAGCTCTCGATAGATAACTATCGAAATAGTTCTCCACCTCCTCGTGCGTGTACCCCAACAAAGAACCAAACTGCGGATTCAGCGAAATATCCACCATATTGTTTAGTTCAGAAAAAATACTTGCCTTGTTGAACTTTGTGATTCCCGTAATAAAAAGGAATCGAATCGCTTCATCGTTAGCTTTAAGAAGAGCATAGAACTCAGACAACAAGCCTCTCACTTCATTGAACAGGATCCTGTCGTGTAAAGAGGATGTTAATGGAGCGTCGTACTCGTCTATCAACACGACTAAGGAATTGGCCGGTTGATCGCCCAGCCACTTAGATAACTGGCTAAAAAGAGATGTCGAGTTAGGATCGTAGGAAAATCCTTGGCCGGAAAAATTATCAATCAAACGGTCTTTGAGATCCCTTTCAAACTTTTTCAACCCGAATATCGGCTTGATTTCGGAAAAATCGAACTTTACGACAGAATAAGTCCTTTCTCCTTTCCAGAGTTTTTCAATCTCTAAGCCGCAAAAATCTTCCAATCCGTTTTTGAACAACGTCTCAAAAGTAGAGATAAGAAGTGATTTTCCAAATCCTCTTGGACGCACTAACAAATACTTGCGCCGCTGAGACGCTAAATCGAAAATTAATCGTGTTTTATCAACGTAAATTAAAAGAATCACAATTCGACGAACTATAGAATAAATTTCAAAGACTGGTCCTGCTTTCAGAAAATTCTAAAAATCCAGTAGTTATGGCAATTTTTCTAACGAAAAATTGCCATTATTTTTGATTAATCGCTTGATTATATAGTTTAATTTTAGTATAATATAAGACTATATTAAAGCGATTTAAAGGCAAAAAAAAAATGGCTGTTCCTGAAGAAGTCAAAAAGGTTCCGCGTCCGGTTAACACTACTGTCTATGACGCCGGCAGAGACGGACCGAAGAGATTCTTTGTTCGGGAACGGATTGGCTGCAAGTACATCAAAGGCCATAATCCGCAGCCCGTTTACGGGAAGGTTATTGGCTATATCTACGAAGGGAAGTTCATTCCTAAGGGGCTGGAATTGAGAACTGATAAGCCCGACAGTCTTTCCTTTGGCAGCGCTGCCTTTGCTTATTCTGTCTGCCAAACCCTTAAGCAGGAACTCTTCGAGAGCTTCGAAATCAAAACTGCTCTTACCTTACTGACAATCGCTCTTTTGAGAGTTCTTAAACCCAGGGTTCCCAACAGCCGACTAAATTCTCTTTACGAACGCAGCTGGATATCGATGTTCATTCCCGGAATGCAGCTGTCCGGCAATACGGTCTCAAAACTGCTCAACAATCTTGGGAAAGACGCCGAAAAAAGGAGAAATTTCTTTGCACGACGCCTCAGTAACGTAAGCGGCTTTGAGCACATCGCGATTGATGGGACTCTCAAACAGGACAGCAGTATTGTCAACGATCTTTCCGGCTTCTCCTATAAGTCCCGTCTGAAGGGAAGCCGCGATATCAGCGTGATCTATGCCTACGATATTGAAAAGATGGAGCCGCTCTGCGCCCAAGTCTTTCCCGGCAATTGCATCGATGCAAGCGCTTATCGGGAATTCATTCGCGAAAATAAAATCGATAAGGGAATCATTGTTGCTGATAAGGGCTTTCCGCCTTCAAAGTTGGCCGATGAACTTAAGCAGCATCCGGGACTCCACTTCCTAACTCCGGTCCGACGCAACGATGTAAATATCGAAAAGCTGGAACTTCTCAAATTTGACGGAGTTCTGGCCGGCACGAAACAGCAAGTTCTTTATGCCAAACGCAAAAGCGTTTCCGGAAGATTCTTTTACTCATTTAAAGACACCGGTTTAGAGAGATCCGAACAGAAAGATTACTTGAATCACAGGCTCAGACATAACGACTTTAATAATGAAAATTACCTGAGAAAGAAAGAAAAGTTCGGTCTCATTGTCTTTGAATCAGATCAAGATCTATCTCCAAAGAACGCCTACCTTTGCTATCAGGACCGATGGCTGTTGGAACTCATGTTTAAAAAATACAAATCTATTGAGCAGCTTGTAGATTCCAGAGTGCAGAGTGACTTCTCTGTTTGGGGCTCGGAGTTTGTCAATTTCTTAGCAACAGTCATTACTGCAAAGATGGTGAAAAAGGCCGATGAGAAGAAGTTATTGGACAAGTTCACTTATGGTGAACTCCTCGATGAACTTGAGCACATTTGGAGAAAAACTGCTGCTAAAGGGCCGGTTCAATCTTCTGATCCCTATTGGGTGCATCCCTTCAAAGACGGAATGCTAGCCCTAGAAGAGCTGGGATTATCGGAACCTATTGCAACCCTGGATGGGGAACCTAAGCCTAAAGGCAGGCCTAAAAAGAAACCTGTCTTTGTCGGTCCTAAGAGACCTAGAGGAAGGCCGAAAAAGGCAGAAACCGAATAGTACAAATAATTGAGAAACCTTTATAAATTTGATTCGCCTTGCGCAAACCACGGAAGCTCGATGTTCCCAAAGATAAATTTAGTAAGACGTTGCTTGCCATTTGCTAACCAGCCGAATCCGATCGCTAATTTCAATTTTAAAGGCCTAGCTCCTTCCTTTGCACGGTCTCAGTGGAGCCGGGGTAATACCGTAAACGTCTAATATAATTCAACATGCATATTCAATATTATTAAACATTGATGTGAAATATTATTAAACATCAAAGTCGAAAGCTGAATTCGATTTATTGCTCTTGACCGGATCTTCAGCAAAAAAACACAAGAATTCTCAGCCGAAAAATCGGCGAATCCATTCAAAAACAGATGCGCCGATCCACCGTTTCTTCAATTGCGGTTAGACGTTTTCAGTCGTAGTTTTCTCCACCGTTTCCTGCGCCAAAGATTCTTTTTTCTTTCCTCGGAATTTTCTTCCGAGTGCTGTGGCCTGAGTCTTCACCCAAACTACCGCTGGGACGAGGGGACTGGCTTTCAAGTGGGTCTCCTGAAACTCGACCGGAGAACGCTCCTCAATCTTTCTACAAATATCCTCAATCGCAGAGAGATAGGCTTTGTAGTTATCAAGGTAGAAAGCCAAAGCCTTCGAGAAATTAGAACCAAGCATTCCGCTTAAGAACAACCTTGAAACTTCCTTGTATTCAGTGAGTGACTTCTGGAAGCGCACAAAAACCAAACGCTCTTCCGCAGACATTCTCTTGAGTTCTGTCAGGAACGCATGCTGCGCACAAGGCTGGTAGTACCAGATGTACATCAAATCGAGAGAAATCACGATGCATTCGATTTCCATCGACTTAGAACGCTCGGAAATCACGCGAATGAAATCTGCCGGTCGAAACATTAAAGAAAGAATGTCTTTTTTCGGGAAAGCTAACTCCATGCGCTCAAAGCAACTGAAAAGCGCCTTGGCCGACATACGAAAGTCAGATGTGCGGAGGCGGTAGTTATTGCGGCGATCAGCCACACTCTCAATCACTCCAGCCACTGTATCGGAAGCGAACTTAGACACGATCGCTGCCGCCGGCACCAAAATCGCGGCCGCAGGCATTCCGGTAATGATCGGCAGAATCATCGCGAGGATCACGTTGTAGACCATGGCTACCGGAATTGCCAAAATGCTTCGAAATAAGTTTCCGACAACAGCGGTCTTCGGAAATCCACGGAAGATGTTATGAGAAGAGATGTAAAGACCATTTGCCAAAGCAATGATCGAGAACACCAGTAGAGGCGCCTTATCCACTGTGATCCCGAGAATATGCCCCAAAAGGACATTACGAGTAAAGCCTTCGAGCAGCACAACCGACATGCCGGTGTACATCAATGAGTCACTGACGCGAGACCAATTAATCAAGGATTTCCAGTCGATGCGCGCGCCCTTCTGGAAGCCGCCCCCAGCAATAACCGCCTGAATAATATTGCGGATGCCGGTAATGCTGAACCAAATCAGAGCTCCGAACCAAGCGAGCACCCACCAATTCTGAGTGAGCATGAAAGTGAGGAACGCCGGCAGGAAACCGATCGTGACCTTGATAATGTTCAGGATCGTCGTATTGGTATAAGAGAAACCGGTCTTTTCTTTTTTCTGTTTACTCTCGTCAGCCACAAGCCCGTTAGTATTGCCTCGTGTAATGCCGCCGAGAGAAACCACGTTGCAGTTATTCGTTGTGACTTCTGCGTTGGCGTAGGTCGCGACCCATTCTCTTGAGTGTTTCATTCCGAACTTTGTGAAGCCCAAGTTCTTGCGAACCCATTTCACAAATGGAGAAACTTCCTCAGGCTCCGAATAAACATCGATACATTGAACCGGAACATGCAGAGGAATTTGGAAAGACTCATCGCTTTCCTTCTCGATCATCTTTTGCGCGCTGCGCGGAAGCGTATCGGGCACGGCAAAGCCCATACCGAATCGTGTACCTAAGATGGTCGTGGAGTCCGATCCAAACCGGCTGCCGAGCGGCTGGTTGGCATAGAAACTCAAGATGCACGGGATGTTCTCGAGGAACTCATTAAAGAGAGCGCTGCGTTCGGGATTTTGTGCAATCTCCAGACGCTGGTGCATTTCTTGGATAATTCTTTTGAGCTCAATCGCATTGTGTCGGTTGATCGCCTGCTGCAGCTGATTGATCTCGTTCAAGTGTTTTACACGTCCGAGCTCACGCTCTTTCATGTTTAGGATTTCCAGATGCGAAATCCGACCTTGTCCGAGCCAAAGGAGTTCTAAAACATCCGCATCTGACAGCTTGCCCGTTAAAAGCGTAATGCGTGACGACGGACGAATGTGCATCAGACGAGACAGGAGTCCCTGAACGTCAACCTTAAGAAGATCCGGACGGTTATCATCCGCCGATTCAGACAGCGAGGGAATTTCAGGATTTCGAGACGGACGGAGCCAACGCTGGTAAAGCACAACAGAAGTCAATTCATCCAGTTTATTCAGGCGTTCCTGAAGAACGCCTTGATCCTCAGGAGATGCGCTCAGGAGCTCCTGCTTAACTTTATCAGCTTCTGTCTCAACAAGCGGAAGCAGTTTGGAGTGCACAAATTCAGAAAGACGAATCAGCGTGGTTTGTCCCATGCCAACGTACTCTTCAAATTCTTTTGCCGACAGAAGGGGAACCTCAATGCCCCATTCCTTCGCGATTTCTGCTGCGTGCTTGGCATTAAAGACTTCCAAGGTCTGAAGGACTTCTTCTTTGGCCCAGTCTTCGACTGAGCGGCCTTCCTGCATCAAGGCTCCGGTTTCAGGTTCTTTTAAAAAGTCCAAAACCGACTTTGTGTCCGTAAATCCCTTCGGCGTCCAAAGGAATTCAACATAACGATCGTGGAAACAAGCTTTAAATTTAATACCCAGCCGAACCGAAATGCCCATGATATGAGCAGCTTCATAAAGTTCGTAGACTACTTTCGGATCAACAAAGTTGTAATAGACAACCGTCAGACGGCGAATTCCTTTCACACGAGCGTCCATCACCAAATAGGTCGGATTTTTTCGGCCCATGGTATTGGCGTCGTGCACATGGTCGTCCATCGTTTTCTGATTCCACTCTTCCGGCATCTCCAGCAAGAAGAATTTAGAAAGGAATGCTCGAACGATACGAGGGTTACCCGCCGCCACTTTTTGGAAATCGTGAATCAGACGGAGTTGTTCTTCTTCATTGCCGCGTGCGCGGACAATCTCCTTCATGAGCTGAATAAGCACGCGCGAAGTGTTAAAGCGGAACGGTGTCTGTGCGCTGTAAAGCACTTCATCATGAAGCGTTTTCAGAGCCGAAAGTCTTTCTTCTACGCCTGTCCCGTCATTTAAACGCTGCAAAAGGTTAACCTCAGCCATCGCCATCCGTTCTTCATGGGTGCTAACCATGTTTTGAATGCCGTGCGGGTGCAGAGCGGTTCTAAAAGTCTCCTGCTCAGCAGAAGACACATTGCCGGAATCGATGACCTCATTAATTTTTCTGAGCAGATCTCGATCCTTCTTATCAAAACGTAATGACTGATTCACCTTGCGACTCAAAAGTAATTATTCTTGTGAAAAGTTTCGATTTTACAGAAGGTTAGCTTTTATGGTTGTAACAGAGAAGCAAAAGTTACCTGTGGTTTTCGGCAATAGATTCACTCTTTTCGAGCGTTCTATTGGGTGCGGCCGACCTCATCCTCTTCGCTATTTTTTCTGTTCCGGCGTTTTTTAGCTCGTTTCTCTTCGAGACTGCGCAGTAAAACAGAGCGAAACCACTGATGCGCCGGATCAAAATGCGTACGGTCATGCCACAGAAATACCGGTGTCCACGCCGGATCTGCGACTAGATTCTTCGGAAGAATGGTCAGAGGCAGGTTGCCGATAAGTTCTCTCACAGAGGACTCCGGCAAACGTCCGATAAGATCGCACTGCGTGAGCATGTGCGGAACCGTTAAGAGATAAGGGGTATCAATGGCAATATTGCTCCCCTCTTCAAACCCCGAGGAGTCGGTCGTGATCTTTCCCTCCGAATAACCGTACTTCACCGCAATAAAACGATAGTTCTTTAAGTCCGACCTTTTAAGCTGCTTGCCTTCCCTCAGCTTGACTGCCAAAGGATGAGTATTCCTGACCACATATAAGTGATCGGTGTTATAGAGCGTCTCGTAATGGAATTTCTTTCCTAATTCTCTTAACTTCAAATTGGGCGGTGCGTAGATGACAATATCAATGTTGCCCTTCTCCAGCGCCCACTGAAAATGCTCATGGAGCGAAATGATAGACAGACGAATATTCGGAGCCTGATCAAACAGATTAGCAAGCGACGGAACTATGAATCTCAGAGCCGCATTATCAATACAACCAATACGGAAATCCTGCGTTAAATTCTTTGGCGAAAAGACCTTCGGACTCGGAAGACGGTCTATGCGCATCAAAATGGATTGGATTTCACCGATCAATGAATCCATCTTCGGTGTCGGCATCATTGCACGCCCGCTCTTCACAAACAAAGGATCTTCAAAAATTTCACGAGCCTGCGCTAAGAGGCGAAAGCACGTTGCTGAACCTTTGCCTAAACGGTTTGCCGTGGAAATAAGGTTGCGGGAGTCATAGAACTCGGCAAGAAATCTGAGCAACTCGCTGGTAGGTCTGTCTTGGGCCATATCGTTATCAATTTTGATGAGGATTTTTGTCAATTTTAATCAAATATGACAGGAAAACTCCTCTATTCAAACACGCGAAAAGCCTCCAAAATTTCACTCAGAAGCACCCCAATGCTGACCAAGGAGAAACAATTATGCAAAAACTCTCAAGAAGGCAAATTCTCAAGGCAATCTCCGCTCTTCCGGCCGTCTCTCCGGCTACTTCCGTTCTTGCACAGGCTTCAAATCCCCAGCCTCAGGAATGGACGGGCTTTGCCATTTGCGATTCTTGCAACCATGTACCTTCCTGCGGAATTCAGTTCCAAGCACAAGGCAATAACATCATCAGTATCCAAAACTGGAAAGAAAATCCGCGTCACTGGCTCTGCTCTAAAGGCATGAGCACTCTGCAGCGCTTATATAACCCGAATCGTCTGCTTTACCCGATGAAACGCACGGCTCCCAAAGGGGCTGCCGATCCGGGATGGGTTCGTATTACCTGGGATGAAGCTTACAAGACGATTGCAGCCAACATGCTCGCCGCCAAGAAGAAATACGGCCCCGAATCTGTCATGTTCTATGCCGGCGACCCGAAAGAACCGAGACCTTCTATTTACCGTTTGGCTCGCTATTTCGACTCTCCCACTTGGGCCACAGAATCCTCCGCCGCTTGCCGCTCCGGCTGCATGATGGCAGAACAGCTCAACTTCGGACAGCCGAACAACGGCGCAACTCCGACGAAAGATACTAAGGTTTACATGATCATGGCCACCAACGTTTGGGCTCAGCCCCTGGGTTGGTGGGAAGCCATAAAGGCTGCAAAAGCACGCGGCTGCAAGATCATCACAGTTGATACAAGAAGAACCAAAGCCGCAGAAATTGCCGATATCCATTTGGCTCCTGCCATTGGTACGGATGCCGCTTTAGCTGCCGGTATCGCCCGCGTTCTGATCAAAGAAAACCTTATTAATAAGCCCTTCATTGATCAGTGGACACATGGTTTCGAAGAGTACGCCAAGTACGTTGACCAGTTCACACCCGAAAAAACCCAGGAAATCACCGGCGTTCCGGCCGACAAGATTGTCGCCGCGGCTCGCCTCTGGGCTCAGGGCCCGGGCTCCTTCACTCTGACGACTCAGTCTCTGTCTCACAACTCCAACGGTGTGAATAACACTCGCGGTCTGCTCCTACTGCCAATTTTAATGGGCTATATCGACATCCCTGGCGGCGTTCCTTTCGGTCAGCCTCCCAAAGGCTTGTCCATGGCTGCATTCGGTCTGCACCCCGCTATGGCCGATAAGAAGTGGTGGAACTCTCCTGAAGTAAAAGCTCGCCGCTTAGATAAAGACGAACTTCCGCTCTGGCATGACCTACAGGATCAGACAAGCCCGAACAACCTGCCTGAATGGGTTCGTGACGGTAAAGTCAAAGTCTTCTGCGGATGGGGCTTTAACGTCAACATTTGGCCGCAGCCTGATGTCTATAACGACGCCCTCTCGAAATTAGACTTTGCATTCGCAACGGACTACTTCCACCGCAAAGACAGCCACCGAAACATGGATATCATTCTTCCTGCTGCGATGAACTATGAACGCCATGCTCCCTTCGGCTGGTACGGTCCTAACATTGCCGTTCGCAAACCGATCAAACCGCTCGGCGAAGCTAAAGAAGACTGGCGTATTGCTCTGGAACTCGGCTGCATTGTTGATAAACCCGAACACTTCTTCGACGGCGATCCCGAAAAAGCCCTCGACTTCATCCTTCATCAGTACGAAGGCGGCGACCTCGTTAAGTTTAGAAATGCATTGCCTCAGATCAGCCGCATCCCAGCACCGAAGCCCGGCTTCAAGAAGTACGAAGACGGAAGACTCCGTCCTGACGGCAAACCCGGTTTCAACACTCTTTCCGGCAAGCTGGACTTCTTCTCGGATCGTGCCGCCAAATTCGGCTATCCCGGCCTTCCGGTTTACAAGCCGATGACCGAGCTCAGCAAGGATTTTGATCTTCGCTTGATGAACGGCTCACGCAAACCGTACATCACGCACAGCAAGACGCGTACGGACCAGCCCTACCTGATGGAAATTGAAGACTGTCTGCACGTCAACATCAATCCGAAAGACGCGGAAGCCAGAGGTATTAAGGAAGGCGATACGATCCTCATCACTTCCCCGTATGGCGGTCCTGTAGAAGCTAAAGCAGTGGTTTCTCTGATAGTTCCTGTCGGCACGATTGACGCTCAATATGGCTGGCTCGACAACCAGAATACCCAGAAACTCATGAACCGCGGCAATCGCGACCCGCTGTCCGGTTATCCGAGCTACTTCGAAAATCCCGTCCGTATTGAAAAGAAAGCCTAAGGAGATCGTCATGAGCAAATATGGAATCATTGTTAATGCTGACGACTGCGTCGGCTGCCACGCCTGCTTCGTCGCTTGTAAAGAAGAAAACCAAGTTGCGCCCGGTGTGAAGTGGAACCATTTGGAAAGACTTGAGCATCCGGCTGAAGAAGTCATCGAATACTTCCGAGTATCCTGCATGCACTGCGAAAATCCAGCTTGCATGAAGGTGTGCCCTGTAAAAGCCGTTTACTTCGGACCGCACGGTGAAGTTCTGATTGACCAGAAAAAGTGCATCGGTTGCAAAGGCTGCTTAGCTGCCTGCCCGTACAGTGCTCCTAAATTCTCCGATCCGAATAAGCAGTCTTACTTCGGCGATCTGAAGCCGCTCGGCGGCAGATCTGCCAGTCCGACAGCTTGGACAACGCGCATTCCCGGAAAAGCCGAGCACTGCACGCTGTGCACGCATCGTACTTCCCAAGGGCGCTTGCCTGCCTGCGTTGAAGTATGCTCGACTAAGGCTTTGCAGTTAGTAGACTACGACAATCCGACCGCTGCTCAGAAAGCCTTGATCGCTAAGGCCCAGATCATCAATAAGGATGCCGGTACTTCTCCGAAGATCCGCTTCATTTCTTCCATTACGGACTTTGGGGCTATGAAAGTTAAAGCCTAAGTTTGAAGTGCGGTGCCGAAAGCGTGCGGCACCGCCTCGTGTCTCTTAGGGTATTTTTGAGGCACGTCTCTGATCCGCCTTCTTACCCGCTACTCGCAAAAATGCCGGCAAACTTCGCCGGCATCTCTTGCTTAGGAACAATAATCGATTAGTTATTAGCTATTCGTTTTGCTGCTTCCTCTCCGGAAATTCTGCCGAAGGTAATCGTCTCGGAAATCGAGTTGCCTCCGAGTCTGTTCTTTCCGTGAACACCGCCGGTCACTTCACCTGCGGCAAATAAACCTTCGATAACTTTGCCATTCTTATCGATTACTTTGGCCTGAGGATTGATCTTCAAGCCGCCCATGTAATAGTGAATAGCGGGAGTGACTTCAATCGCATAGAAATTTGGAGTATCCACCTTCGCTGAGATCTTCGGACGACCGAATTCAGGATCGTTACCGGCTTCTGCATATTTATTGTATTGGGCAATCGTTGCTGCTAGATTCTTCGGATCAATTCCGGCGTTTTTTCCGAGTTCCTCCAAGGTCCTACCTTCTTTTGCAAGCCCAAGCTCAAATGCAGCGCCTGTCTGCTTTACTTTATCCCTAACCTTTTGATCAAAGATTTCGTAAGCAACGCCTCCTGTCTGTTTCGAAACCGCTGCACTTGTTTTATCCCTTGTCGTCAGTTCGCTAATGAAACGCTTGCCTTCTTTATTTACAAAGACAGCACCTGCTCCTCGAACCGTCTCGGAAACGATTACCGGAGAGCCGACAAGAAGGGTCGGATTCAATTGAATTTCCTTCGCATCTACAACTGCAGCGCCGACATTTTCGCCGAGGATGATACCGTCGCCCTGACTGCCCGGTTGGTTAGAGGTTTTTACTTCAGGGCTAATATCCGGGCGAAGCTTCTGAATTAGCTCAGGATTGGCACCAATACCACCAGTCGCAAGGATGACCGCTTTCGCATCAATTTGATAAATGCCAGTATGTTTGCCTTTAACCAAAGCTCCGGTAATTTCTCCGTTCGTTCCTTTTATGAGTTTGACAAGTTTGGTATTGAGGCGGAGGTCTAAATTCGACTTAGCAGCTTCATCTCTGAAGAACTTAGAAAGATAGGGGCCTACAAAGGCACCGTCGGCCGGTCCATGCATACGAGCCGCGGAAGATCCACCACCCTGACCAACATGACTTAAAGTTGCTCCGTGTTTATCGAGCCACTCAATAGACTCGTTTGATTTATCGGCAAGCACTCTTACGAGATCCGGATTAGAAACATTCTTTCCGCCCTTCATGGTGTCGTCAAACATCAACTGCGGATTGTCCTCAATACCTGCCTGCTTCTGGAATTTTGTTCCTGCGGCATTCATACCGCCGGCTGCCAATTGGCTATTACCGCCCGGAACGGCCATCTTCTCAATCATGATGAGATTTTTTACGCCGGCTTCTCTTGCAGCCATTGAAGCCGTGAAACCAGCCGCGCCAGAACCAACAATAAGCAGGTCTGTTTTTTCTATTTTTACAGGTTTTAATTCTTCATATTTTGACAAGTCGTCCGTGAACTTGGCCTTCAATCGGCTTACACCCTGCTTCATTTTGTTCAAAGTCGGGAAGTCATGGCAATTTGTGCAATAAGCTACGCTCGGGACATGACCGGAGTGGCAGGCCGTGCATTGCATTTGGCCGATGTGGCTTTTATGAGGATTGGGGGTCTGAGAGCTGGTTTTTGTTCCCATTTGCTCTAATGATCCATGGCAAATGGCGCATTGTTTATTGATTTCAGTCTCTGAATCTGAGATCACATTCGTTGTATGGCATGCGGCGCAGTCAAGCCCTTTCTTTGTATGAACACCGGCTAAATAAGCTGCTTTATCTCCGCTCATATATTGTCTAGAAAGGTCGGCATTGAAAGGTTCGGCAGAGGCTGCATTAATAAATGCAAAAGACAACACACCCGCCATCAACACATACCCTACTGATGGTTTAAACATTTAATTCTCCTTGTGGACGAGCCAATCTCGTTATTAAATTATGTGAATTATAGAAGAGAATTTCTATTTAAAAATAGCTAAGATAGTGTTAGGTTTCATCTAACACAATTTGCCCAAATGTTTCACTACGATCTCAATGACTTGCTGTTGCTGCAAGCAATTTCAGACTGCCAAAACTTAACGAGGGGAGCAGAAAAAATCGGCCTTACCGCTCCCTCCGCATCCGTTCGCATTCGAAAATTAGAGAATGCATTGAAAGTCAAGCTCCTAAAAAGAAGTCCTAAGGGCGTTGAATTAACCTCTGCTGGAAAATTAGTTGCTGACCAATCAAAAAAGGTTTTCTGGACCTTTGAGGGCATGGCTTCTTCGCTTCGGCCGTTCATACGTAAAGAAGAAGGACCAATCAAAATCTTCGCTAATTATGGCGCGGCTGTTGATTTCCTCCCTTATGACCTCGCCGAATATATGACAATCCATAATGAAATTTCCTTCGTGTTGGAACAGCGGCCCTCTATTGACGTCGTCAGAGCGGTTTCCACGGGCGAAGCAGACATTGGAATCTCCGTTTGTGAAGTTATCCCTGAGTCATTAAGAAGCTTCCCGTACCATGAAGATAGGTTAGTAGCCATCGTTCCCGAAAACCATCCGTTTGCCGATCGAGCTCGCGTCGATTTCAAAGAATTACTGTTTTCGATTCTGTCGGCCTATCTCAAAATTGTTCCATGCAGCTTTTCCTGTGTAAAAAAGCTGTGGATTTGGGTTTGCCAATGAAACTTAAAGTGCAGGTAGACAACCCAAACATTCTCTTTGAGTTCGTTTCTGTAGGGGTCGGCTACGCCATCGTTTCTCAAAAGACATTAGAGAAAAAGTCTCCGGAATGGAAATTTAAAACTGTCCAATTAAACGATCCATGGGCTCGGAGGGAATTAAAAATTTTCCTGCCGCAAGCTAAAGATTCCGAAACAAATCGTCTTGAAGAATTCAAAGATTATTTACAGTCAAGAGGCTATATGAATAGCGTTGCCGGTGAACAGTGATAACGTCTTTACAAACTGACCTTAGGAGTGGTGGTTTTCGACGAGCCATTACTCGTCTTTTTACTGCTCAAAAAGTTAACATTACATCCTGGATTGAACGAGACCTGCCCTTACCGTCTACCCAGTAACTTTTCTTCTGGACTGCTTAAATCCATCTTCTGGTCTGCATTTTATAACCTCTGGTCATGTTCCAATTGGATCATTGGACATTTCTCGGTTCTTAAGAAATTTCTAAGATTTCTCCTGAATCCCATACTTGAACAAGGAGAAAAAATGAGCTGTCCAACATTAGTCAAATCAGCAGTCATTTCTGCCCTGGCGGGCTTTTGTTTAGTTTCTTCCGCTCAGGATCATGAACTTACAACAGACGTTGTAGTTATCGGAGGCGGAATCTCGGGCTTAAGTTCGGCAATGTCGGTTTTGGATCATGGCGGCAAAGTTGCTGTCTTAGAAAAACTTCCCGGCCTCGGCGGTGCTGGAAATTACTTCGAAGGTGCTTTCGCAGCAGATTCGGATTACAAACGCAGAAACGGACTTAAAGAACCGACAGCAGACCAGGTCTACAAAGACGTCGTTCGGTTCTACAACTACCGAATCAATGCCGTCGTTCTGAGAACGCTTATCAATGAAAGCGGTCCGGCTATGGACTGGATTGAAACTAAAGGTTATAAATTTCAGTTAAATAAGAGAGGCAAAAAAGACCGTCATATGGCTCCGGACGGATTTGGAGCCGGCTTCATCAAACTTTTCTACAGAGATATTGAAAAGAAAGGCGGAACAATTCTTCTCGAAACCCCTGCTCAGAAACTCATTCAAAACGATAAAGGTGAAGTAATCGGAGTAGAAGCCAAAAATTACAAAGGCGAAAAGGTTGTTGTTAAAGCCAAAGCCGTCATTCTGGCGACCGGTGGTTTCCCTGGAAATCAGGAAATGCTGAAGAAATACGTTCCGGACATCGGCAAGGAAGGGATGGCAAGAATCATGCTTCGAGGCCCCGGCATTGAAGGCCGTACAGGCGATGGCATCAATATGGCCAAAGCGATCGGAGCTGATTTGGCAGGTATGGATACCATTGCCGGCAACAGTCCTTACCTTGAATATGAACCCGTCATCTTCCAGTTTAACGGTCCTCAATGGCTCAAAGAGTCCAGGGCTGCATTAAGTCAGCCGTTTCTGTGGGTAAATAAGTTCGGTCAGCGTTTCTATAACGAAGGTAACGGCCGTTACTGGAATGACAACCATAACGCCATGACGGCAAACGGTGGCGTGATGTTCTCTATTTTCGATGAGAACATGAAAAACAAACTTATTAAAGACGGACCTCTCACTGACTTCAATCAAATTGTCATCCGTGGAGAACCCATGACCGCTCTGAACGAAGGCCTGGAAAGAGGTATTAAAGCAGGCTATGCCTTCAAAGCCGACACAATTGAAGAGTTAGCTCAGAAAATAGGCGTCCCGATCCAGAATCTTGTCGAAACTGTTAAAGACATCAACGCTGCCGCGGATGCCGGCGAAGACAAGATGCTTGGCAGACCCAAAGAATTCTTGTTTAAGTTCTCCGATCACGGTCCTTATTATGCAATGCGCGGCCTCAGAGCTTTCTTCCAGACCCTGGGCGGAATCCGCATGAACTCAAAAATGCAGGCGATGGACAAAAAAGGCAACGTCATCCCTGGTCTGTATGCCGTGGGAATGGATATGGGCGGTTTGTATGACACAAGTTACGACATCAAATACCCGGGCTTTACAAGCGGATTCGGTATGACCGGAGGTTTAATCGCCGGCCGTGATGCCATGCGTTTAGTTAATGAATCAAAGAATTAATTCCAGGAGAAGAATATGCCGCGTATTTCACTATCAGTTTGTTTTCTTTCTTTAGCTTTGGCTTTCTCCTCTCTGGCGCAAGCTCAGGCTCTCCAATCCATGAAGGCTCATGAAAAGCTGGGCGTGACTTGTCAGCAGTGCCATGGAATAAATACTCCGACAACCGCTCCCAATGAGAAACAATGCCTAAGCTGCCACGCTAACAGTTCGGGGCATTATCGGGGAGCAAAGTTGGATGCTCAGGGATACGGCGTACCTAAAGTCTATATCGAGAGCGGTCGCAATCGTGCAGCTGCAATCCACGACAGCCACTCCGGTCCCGTCCGCTGCACCGTCTGCCACACCGCTCACAAAGCTCCTCCGAAGATGTATTGCAACAACTGCCACTCCTTTGATGTGAGAACAAAGTAAATAAGCAACCGGGGCAAAAAAGCCCCGGAGGAACTGAGGAGAGTATTGTGAAAAAATTAAATTTTCTTATGCGGGCAGCTTTGCCTTTATTTTTACCCTCGCTCGCGTGGGCGTCACAAGTAGAAGTCTATGGCGTCATTGACACCGGCATTGCGGTAGCTAGAGTGAACGGTGAGACCAGAGTCTATGAAGAAACAGGCTTTATGAGACCGAGCCGCTTCGGATTCAAGGGGAAAGAAGACCTGGGTAACGGCAGAGCCGTCAGCTTCGTCCTGGAACAAGGTTTTGACTCAAACAACGGAGCTCAGAGCCAAGGTGCAAACTATGCCTTCGGACGAGAAGCGAACTTAACTTATGAGTGCGCTTACGGAAAGTTCGGCATGGGCCGTATTGGCAATTTTATGTCCGGCATGGGTTCCTGGGATCCTTGGGGACCAAACTCGGGACCTTTTGCGACGGGTTGGGGGATAGCCGCTTCCGGCTCTTCGATGTCAGATTATCTGAGAATGGACAATACCTTTGCCTGGCAGTCTCCCAAGATAGACGGTTGGCAAGTAATGGCCCAATACTCTTTGGACGTATTGGGGACAGAAGCCGAAAGAAATGTCGACAACACTCGTTATTTGTCCGGCGGCGTGACCTACATGAAGAACGGTCTGAATGTTCTGGCTTTTGCCGGCTGGAGAATGAATCCGACAGTCGAAGGTAAAGGCTATAAAGACGGTCAGACTTACGGACTTGCTCTCAATAAGCAATTTGACGGTTTCAAACCCTACCTAGCCGCACAATATGCGAGAAATTCTTTATCTGTAGGTAAAAAACCGCTCTCAGTTTTTAAAGCTGTTGAAGCAAAACATCCGAATACAAAAGGGATTAACAGCATAGCGATTATCACCGGTACCGACATCTCTTGTTTTAGCGGAACCTTTAAAGCCGCAGTGCAATACTTCCATGGTAAGAACGAAGGCGCAGAGAATAAAGACAAACTCAAACGGCTGATCTTCTCTATCGGACAGGAATATCCTCTTTCGAAACGAACAGTTTTATACGCCGGAACCAACTGGGGAAAATCGGAAGCCAAGGCGCACGGGCATAAAGAAATTACTCGCGCGTTAGAACTTTTCAGCGGAATAAAACACAGCTTTTAGCCTTTATTGAAAGCCTCCGGGAAGAGATACAGGATTTCTTCTCGGAGTTTTTTTAGTCCCTCTTCAAATTGTTCTTTAGTTAAAGAGGGAGGATTTAACATAATATGCTGCGTATCTAAAGGGTCGTAAAAAAATCCTGGGTTAAAAGAAATTCCCTGTCTTGATTCAAACAATAATTTGGTATTAATTGGTTTTTTAAAGCGGAGCCAGAAACACCAGCCGCTTGCCCTGCGGTTCCAATCCGCAATATCCCCTAAATACTTTTGAATAAGGTAATTATTCGAGAACGTATCTTCCCCAATCTTTTCTCGAACGGAATCGTGGTAGTTCTGCAGCTCTCCTGTTTCAAGCAAGTGCAGCAAAATTTTTTGAGAGAGGATGTCGATCGTTCGGAATCGTTTTTCCTTAATATCTTCAAGTCTCAAGATTACAGATTTAGGGGCTACGATCCACGAAAGCCAGGTTCCCGCAGCCATACCTCTCGGGAAAGCTCCGATTTGAACGACTCCGTCAGAGAATCCCTGCCTAAACAAATAATTGGGTCCGTCTTTCTCCAAGTTATATAACTCAAGCATGCAGTTATCAATCACAGGAATATTATGCGTTTTACACACGCTGAGAATTTTGTCCCTGCGTCCTTTGCTCAGTGAAACATTCGTCGGCGGATTACAACTTGACCATATGAATAAGACCTTATCATTCTTGGGATTCCCTTCCGCTAATAGTGAGTCAACAACAACTCCTTCAGGATCACTGGGCAATGGATGTAACTGAGCACCATAAGAGTCCAGGTAACCAAAGTAATTTATATCACTCGGGCTTGAGTAGTAGAGGTGCACGCCCTCACATAAAAGTAGTTCGGCAACAAAAGAAATCGCCTGTACGGGGCTAGCAACGAGTAAAAGTTCATCTCGAGAACAAGCAACCCCTCTTTGGTTTAAGTATTCAAGCATTGCCGTCTGAAGAGGTTCAATACCATGAATGTCATCGCGCCTCAACACAGAAGAGGTCCCGATGATCTGCTCTATCCTCCGGAGCGATTTCAAGTTTGTGTCGCAGTCCGAATATTCTGAAGATAGACGAAGGCGGGAAAGATTAATTTCTTTGCCGTCAATACGACTGCTTTTTTGTATGTTGCAGTAACGATGGCCGGACCGTCGGAAGTAGACGTTCCATTGGACGCCCTTTGTGGAAAGATCGGAAACGACAGCTTGGTTCCTTTCCTTGATATCAACAAGTCCGGCATCCGTCATTTCTTCCATTGCCTTCACAATCGTTGCGCGGGACAAACCAAGAAGTTTTGCCAGCTGGCGCTGGGACGGAAGCACCTCTCCTTTCCTCAGTTGTCCCGAAGCCACCGAATCCCGAACTAAATTAACCAGCTGTTTGTATATCGGCAACGGGCTGTTTTTATCTACTTTCCAACAGATCATAAGCACAAACCATCCTTCTTGTACAAGGAAATTATGTTTTCTATACCAAGAAAAAGAAAGGCAAATAAGAGAAAACGAGAGGTGCTAGATGACATCCAAAAAGTAGCCCTGAAGCCCTCAAACTGATAAAGTCTCATTGAATAAAAAAGATGCGCTGGCCAGCTCCTTCTGTGCCAGTCCCAAGGAATACTCACATGAATTACATAGAAATTTCTCGAGAAGAATGCTCCGAAGCATTAGCAAAAATCATCACCGTCTTAAGCGAAATTATTCTCGACCCGCATGAGAATAAAACTTCCGTTTATCCCAAGGCTGCAGAAGCTTTTAACGGTATCGCCGATGAAGTCGGCTTTGGCGGACCTCGATTCAACGAGGTTACTTTTAATGAAGAATTTGATCGCGATGCCGCCAAACTCTTTTATGGTGTCGGCGACACAACCATTGGTATGACGCACTCCTTTTGGGCAGGCGGCCTGATTACCGTAACCGGAAAGAATACTCACGAAGCTTTTAAAACTTATCTCAGTAGAGGCCTTCAGAACACCTCCAACCTGCCTGACGATCATCTTGCAGTTGAACTTGCCTTCCTCGGCCACCTTTTAGCCGAAGACAAAATTGATGAGGCGCAGCAGTTCGTTAAAAATGAAATCCTTGCGTGGTGGCCGACTGCAGAACAAAACATCGACAGCAAGACACAAAACGCCGGAATCAAGGCATTCTTCGCCTCTGTCACAACCGCTTTAAAGTTTGTAGAAGCCCTGTAATTTCCCTGTGTGAACATGTTCACATGCGCTTTTGACCGCCTTCTCTAAGGCGGTTTTTGCTTTAGTTTTTGAGTCTTCCTATCGTCGATTAACAATACTGGCTGGACTAAACTATCAACAAATCCCAAGGAAAAATAATGTTAGCCGCCACAATACTTCATTCACTATCCGCGGTCTGTGTTTTATTGATCGTGATCGGCTTTGGTGTTTTTCTCGCACGCAAAGGCTGGTTTGATGCCCCATCGCACCGCGGTATCGTTTCTAAACTCGTCAACGCCGCTCTTCCGTGCTTCCTCTTTTATTCTGTTATCTCTAAGTTTTCGCACGGGGAGCTTTATAACTTACTGAAGTTTGCGGGGCTTCCGTTCCTAACGGTCGGCTTGAACTTTTTGATCTCCGTCCTATTCATCAAGCTCGGCTGGGTTCGGCCTCACATGAAAGGAACGTTCATTGCCGCATTTACCGGCGCGACCGTTTTGTTCGTCGGCGTCCCTCTGGTACAGACAATGTACGGCTCGAACGGAATTCCTTATTTGCTCGTCTACTTCTTTGCCAATTGCGTCTTCATTTGGACCGTCGGCATCTTTAACATTCAGTTAGACGGTGCGCGCCGAGGCATGACAGAAGAACCTAAGATCTTCTCGGTTCACGGACTCAAGATGCTGCTCTCCCCGCCGCTGATGGGTTTCCTTATCGGTTTAATCGTTGTCCTTCTGTCGATTCCCGTTCCTAAATTCATCTCTCAGTCGACCCATACAATCGGTCAATTAGCGACACCGCTGGCATTGGTCTTTGTCGGTATTACCGTCTGGCAAATCGGTTTTGAGAAGCTCAGGAAACTCCCGAGGGAAGTCTGGCTGATTCTTCTCTCCTGCTACGTCATTCGTCCGATTACGATGTATTTGTGCACGATGCCTTTGGACATGGATCCGCTCATGCGGAAGTGTTTCATCTTGGCTTCCGCGCTTCCTGTCTCTTCCGTGATTGCCGTGCTCTCTAAAGCCTACGGCGGAGACGAAGAGTTTGCCTCTGAGGCCATCGGCGCAAGCACTGTTGCGATGATCTTCGTCCTTCCCTTCCTGCTAATCGCCGTTAACCTCGTTAACTGAGTCCGACTTGAAACGAATCTCGAAGTCGGTACCTTTGCCGACTTCGGATTTGAGGGAAATGCTCCAGCCTAAGGCCTCGGCTGCGCGCTTCGAAATTGCCAGTCCCAACCCAAATCCTTGATAATGGCCGCGACTGCCCTGTCCGGCTCTAAAACCTCGGTCAAAAACCTTTTCTCTATCCTCTTCTTTAATTCCGATGCCCGTATCTCGAATAATGGCCTTATCTTCATCAATAATCACAGTCACCGAACCCTTGTCCGTATAGTGAATGGAATTGAAGACAAGGTTGTCAAAGATGGTTGCCCCGAGCACCTCATTAAATGTCTGCTTAGGCGCATTCTTCAGTTCGACCGAAAGCTTTAATCCCTTGTTTTCAGCCTTTTGTTTCCAAGACTCTTTCAGGCCGGCAATGAGTTCGGGCATTGAGCAAAGCGCGTTGTTCTGACCTGTTCTAGCACGTCCGATATTTAAGAAAACCTCCGCCATCCCTTTAATTCTGGAAGAGGCATTCTGCGCCCGGCGAATTAAAGTTTTTTGACGGTCGTTGCTTTGAACCTGTTCATTAAGAAGTTCGAGGCTCGTATCAATCACTGTGAGGGGAGTACGAACTTCATGGCTGACTTCAGTAGAGAAAGCCCGCTCCTTCATCGCCAGCACTTTGAGTTTCGAAACAAGCGCCTTAAAAGATCTTTCTAATTCTCCGATTTCATTGTCCGGCCAATAACCCTTGAAAATTTCTTCCGTGTAAATTTTGCCGTTCTGAATCAGCCCCTCGGCTCTCACGGCTTCCTTGGTTAACTGTCCCAATGGAGACAGCAGCTTACGGCCCAAATACCAGCCGACGAAAGAGCAAATAGCGATTAAAAGAAGAAATCCGACCACGCCGATTCGGAAAAGATGCCGTTCCCAAATTTCGAAGTTGCCTTGATGACGGGTCAGGACATAACGCTTCCCATCGATGATTTTGGTGTAAGTGTGGAGATCTTCGCCATCCGTGAACTCTGTATAGCCCTGAGGATAATTTTTAAAAAGCTCCGGTATCTGCCGGGTAGGATCTCCTTCAATATAGAGACGCGTGACCTGATCCAATCGCGGCGGCTTTCCCTGAAGAATATCGGCAGTCACAACCGTCTGCAGCATGTCATCCATCACAGATGCCATGAGCTTGTTCTCTGCCGTCTCTAAAACATAAACCAATGTAATGGAATAAAGAACTGCGCAGGCGGCTGCAATTAAGCCGCACAAAAGTCCCAACGATTGCTTGAGCGAACGACCTTTTTTCATTCCCCGCGATCCTCTTTTGCTCGTACCGCCCAGCCGAACCCGTGACGAGTTTCAATCAGCGGTTCTTCAAAAGGCTTGTCTACGATTTTTCTAATTTGATAGATATGAGCTCTCAAATTATCCCCGGCCACTCGCTGGAAGCCCCAGATCTCATCCTCAATTTCTTCACGAGAAACAACTTCGGGACTTTTCTGCATCAAAAAGGCAAGAATCCGGAAAGCTGTCGGATTGAGCTTGAGCTCCGTATCTCCGCGAAATACCCGCTTGCTGTCGAGTTCGAGCCTGAGATTCCCGACTTGAAGAACTTTTTCTTCCGGCGTTGAACTGCGGCGAAGGACGGCTTGGATCCGCAGCAGAAGCTCAGCCAAGGAAAAAGGCTTCACTATGTAATCATCTGCGCCTTCGGAAAGACCCATGATGCGGTCGTCTGTGCTGTCTTTAGCGCTCAAGATAATAATGGGAGTCGTGTTGCCCCGGCTTCTCAGTTCGCGGCAAAGGCGCAGACCGTCCATACCGGGAATCATGATGTCCAGGACAATGAGGTCATATTTATTGACGATTGTTAAAGCCAGAGCTTTCAAGCCGTCATCCGTGTTGTCGGTCTGGTAATTTTTGGACTCTAAATATTCAACGAGGTTGAGCCTAATGTCCTCGTTGTCTTCCACAATCAAAATCGTCGGCATATCTGTTCGTTTTTAACGTAGTTTTCACGATCGCTTAACCCGTCATTTCAGGCAAGAGACCCATACTTATCTTCCGATCGGTGCGGAGTTGTAGACGATGAATTTAAAAGTGCCAAAGAAGACCAATTCTTTCCTGGTTTGGAGCTTCAATGACATTCTAACGGTATTGCTTCCTTTGTGGTTGCTATGCCTAATTTCGGAGTTTCGCTACGCACCGATCGACTCATTTTTTGCGGCACCGTTTTATCTTTCCGGAAATAATTGGTTAGGGACGGGAAGTTTTTTCTTTTCAGCAGTGCTCCATAAAGGCGGCAAGTATGTCGCAGTTGCTGTTGCGGTGAGTTCGCTGATTCTTTTTCTGCTTTCTTATTTGAAGAAGTTCGCCCGATTAAAGCCTTATCGAAAAGTCTGCCTGTACGTCACGCTTTCTATTTCGGCCTGTGCGCTCATCATCAGCGGCCTGAAGTCCTTATCCGCCTCTCCTTGTCCTTGGTCGCTTCCTCAGTACGGCGGAAGCGGGAGCGCCGGAAAGTGTTTCCCTGCAGGACACGCCTCTTCCGGTTTTTGTTTGTTTTCCCTTTACTTTGCCTTCCGCCAGCTCCGCGTGACGAGATCTTGGATTTTCCTTATCCTCGCTCTAGTATTAGGCTGGATTTTAGGGGTTGGGCGTCAGGCGCAAGGCGCACATTTCCTCTCTCATTCCTTTGCTACGATGTTTTTGGACTGGGCTATTTGCGCCCTGTTCTATCGATTATTTTTCTTTCCTAAAGCTCCGGTAAAAATTCGCCAAAAACCTATTTCTGCGCTTTCTTACTGCCTGATCACAGCTTTTTCTCTGACTTTTATTTTTAATCTTCCCTTTTTCTCTAAGGCTTGCTCAGCGCTCAAGTTCTCTTTTTCGGACCTATGGCTTTTAGCTGTTTGCGCTTTTATTCTTTTTTCTGCGTTTTTCACGGTTCTTCGGCTCTTAAACCACAGCTTCTTAATTAAAGTCTTTAGCTTATTCTTTACGGTCTGCGCAGCCGGAGCTATGTACTTCAATTATCAGTATGGGACCATTATTAATTCGGAAATGATGCGCAACGCGCTCGCTACCGATACGGCTGAGGCTGCGGAACTTCTAACTGCCAAGTTCTTTTTAGAATTCGCCTTTTTATGCCTCCCGCAGCTTTATCTAACCTTCTTTGTCCCGATTAAGCATTCTTCTTTTGTACGCGGCATATTTCAAGCTTTAGTTGGGCTGGTCATCGGAGTTTGTTTCCTCATGCTCAACTTCCAGGGCGTCTCTTCGCTGATTCGTTCAGAGCCTGTCCTTAGAAATTTAATCTCACCAGTAAACGTCTTCAGCGGAACGTACAAAGCAGTATTTAAAGACGGTTCTACAGAGGTCGATGCGCCTCGCATCGTCATCGACCCAAAGCCCGCGCTTGGAGCGAGTCACAAGAATGACAAGGGAACACTCTTTATCGTTGTTGTCGGAGAAACCGCTCGTTTAGCCAATTGGGGTCTTGCGGGCTATAGCCGCGATACGACGCCCCAGCTGCGTGCCAGAAATGTGATTCCGTTCAGCAAAACGATCTCCTGCGGCACGAGTACCGATGTCTCTTTGCCTTGCATGTTCAGCCGTGTTGGTCGAGATCGCTACGACAGAGACAGAATTTTGAAAGAAGAAAGCCTCTTGCCGGTTCTTCAGAGAGCAGGCATCAATGTTTTTTGGGTCGATAACCAATCCGGATGCAAGGGCGTCTGCAAAGGCGTCCCATCTTTGTCCATTTCTAAAACCAAAGCCCCTTCGCTTTGCTCAGGACCGAGATGCTATGACGAAGCCTTGCTCGCAGGCATTGATACCTCAGAAATCTTAAAGCCGGGCAAAACGACCGTAGTCTTTATGCACCAGCTCGGGAACCACGGCCCCGCTTACTCTAAACGCTATCCTAAAAATTTTGAAGTCTTTAAGCCTGTCTGCACGGATGAGAAGCTCAACAATTGTTCTCGGGAAGAGATTGTGAATGCCTACGACAACGCAATCCTTTACACCGACCACTTTTTAGCCGGCGTCATTGATTGGTTAAAGGGTCTGGGCGGTTTTGATACGGGACTGCTTTATGTTAGCGATCATGGGGAAAGCCTTGGCGAAAACAATATATATCTGCACGGCGCGCCGGAATTAATCGCGCCTAAAGAGCAAAAAGAAGTCCCTATGCTTCTGTGGCTGTCAAAAGGTTTTGAGCAAAAATTCGGTCTTAACGACGTCTGCCTGCGCGAGCAGGCCAAAGCGGACGCTTCTCATGATCAGCTTTTTTCCTCGCTTCTCGGGATTCTTGACGTTAAATCTTCCGTCTATGATCAAAACAAGGATTTTTCTGCTGTCTGCAGAAAATCGAACAGTTAACCAGCTGTGTTGATTTATTGCCTGGCTTTTAACTTTTGCAGGCCCAGGGCATAAAACTCTGCTCGTTTTATAGAAGCTTTCGTCTCATGTTCGACAAGAGCCCTTGCAAGAGCTACAAGGCGTTGATTGGAAAGGTTTTGCTTTTTTATTGCCACCGTCAAATCCCACGGAGCTCTACTCCAGCCATTTAATACCGGCAACAACCTTCCCTGTTCTATATCCCTCCAACAAAAGGCGAGAGATAAATCTATTGCGACCCCCATCCCTGCCATCAGCCACTCTTTACCTGATAGCACGTCGCCGGAGAAAACAATTTGTTTGTACTCAAGTGGGCGTAATTCACCGTCTTTTTGCAAATGGGTTGTAGCCGGATAATTCCGGCCCGCTCTCAAAATAATGTCGTGGGTTCTCAAATCCTCAGGACTTTGCGGATTTCCCCTCCTCCTAACATATTCGGGAGTAGCTAACGGAACGTTCCCTACTTTATTGACATCCCAAATAAACAGCCCTTCCGCAGGCGGACGATACGGTAAATACGCAATATCCACCTTGCCTGAAATCACGTCCTCATGGTCCACGTCAGAAAGTATCTCTACCTTTAGATTTGGATCCTGATGAGAGTAACTTTGGATAATTTCCACAAAACTGGTACGAGGAACATTAACCGGTATCCCGAGCTTTATTGATAACTTATGACTTCCCGAAGCAGAAATCTTTTCTTTTAACTTCTTTGCGGCCTCCAAATAGCATTCAATCTCCGGCAGCAGCTCAATGGCATCCTGAGTTAAACGAACTGGCCTTGAATGAGGCTCCGTTAACCGGATTCCGATTTCAGTTTCAAGCCCATGTGTTAGGCGGCAATAAAAGGCTTCGTCCCGACCAAACTTATCCGCTGCTAAAGAAAAGCCTTTTCCTTCGGACAGCGATAAAAGCACTTGCCAGGCAAGAAGTCGCTCCGAGATTTTCATACGTCTTCTTAATTGTCTATTTCACAATTAAGAGTTTAGAGAAAACATGGTGGACTTAGAAAGAAGTATTTACGATTATATCCATAACTTATTATTTTCTAAGGAGAAAATCATGAATACCCTCAATAGAAGAAAGTTCTTATCATCTTCCGCTCTTTTGGCTACCTCTTCCTTAATTACCGTAACTGCAAATGCAGCAGCCAAGAACCCAATGCCAGCAAAGTGGGATGAAGAGGCTGACATAATTGTCGTCGGTTCCGGATTTGCCGGCCTTGCTGCGGCCGCAGAAGCTAAAAACGCAAATGCCGGTAATGTTATTGTGCTGGAAAAGATGAGAGCGCCTGGCGGAAATTCCGTCATTAACGGCGGTATTTTCGCAGTTCCGGGAAATCCGGCTCAAGTTAAATTAGGCATCAAAGATTCTCCTGAACTTCTGGCAAGCGACATGATCGCCGCCGGACTCGGTTACGGCTATCCGGAGAAAATCAAGGCGATGACAGAAGAAGCCCTTCCGACATATGAGTGGACCGTAAAAGAACTCGGTGTCCAATACAACGACAAAGTCGGCCAGGAAGGCGGTCACTCTGTTCCCCGTCACGTCTATACCATCAACGGGTCCGGATCCGAAATTGTCCATAAACAACTTGCATACGCCAAGAAGTTAGGCATACCCGTCAGACTAAGAGTCTACGTAGAAAGAATCATTCGTGATGAGGACGGAAGAGTTAAAGGCCTGCAGGTAAGAGAAGGCTACAGATTCCCGAACGCGCAGTCCGGCAAAGTTAAGTTCATCAAGGCCAAAAAAGCCGTAATCCTTTGCCATGGAGGATTCGGAGCGGATGTGAACTACCGCATGAAACATGATCCGAAATTGACGGACAAATTCGACACAACGAACCAGCCGGGCGCTACGTCAGAACTTTGGAGAGAAGCCTCCAGAATCGGCGGTAATTTGATTCAGGCCGACTGGATTCAATGCGGCCCTTGGAATTCTCCTGAAGAAAAAGGCATGGGCGTCGCCTTGTATTTCGCCCAGGGCGCAGCAGCAACACAAGGAATTTGGATCGATTGTGCAACAGGCAAGAGATTTGTCAATGAATTAGCCAACCGAAAGATTCGTGCCGACGCTGTTATTACCAATAATAATAAAGGTCATACCTGCATCGCATTAGCAGACCAAACCGCCGTTGATCTGACGATTCAGAAGAGCCGTCCCGGAATTTTGGACAAGCAGCTCGAAAGAAAAGTTGTCCACAAATTCGCGACATTAGAAGATCTGGCAAAACAATATAACGTACCGATGGATGCCTTGCAGGCCACTATTGCCGACTACAACAAGCACCAGGCCGAAGGTACTCCGGACGAAATGGGCAGAAAAATCTACAAAGGAGCCCAGGCCATCGGAACAGGACCGTGGTATTGCTCAATCCTTTCGCCAAAGGTTCACCACTGCATGGGCGGCTTGGAAACCAATAGCAAAGGCCAGGTCATTGATGTGTCCAGCGACAAACCCATCCCGGGCCTTTATGCCGCCGGAGAATCAACCGGGGGTGTACACGGCGCCGTGCGACTCGGCTCTTGTGCCGTTCTTGACTGCTTAGCCAACGGACGAATTGCAGGAAGAAAAGCTGCTCAAGAACAAAACTGGAGCTAGCCGTACTTTTCCAATCAGCGGCGCCTGCTGCCGCTGATTGAAACTTCAAAATTCCTCAGCCAAAGAAAAAATGAGCAATCAGAATCTTTTAAAAGTACTGTTCTTACTTTCTTGTCTTTGTTTGTCGCTACCCTCCTTCAGCGCGGGTAAGCTGGGAGCAGATATGCACCAAGCAAAAGGCGTTCAGTGCCAAACCTGCCATGGTACTGACATGAAAAATCCTCAATACCCCACAGAAGAAACATGTACACAATGTCATCAGAAGGCAGTACTAGCGGAAAAGACGCGGAATCTTCCAGGTGCAAATCCTCATGCTGCTCCTCATAACGGTGACTGCATCTTGTGCCACTTGCAGCATGAGAAGTCAGAAAACTATTGTGCTCAGTGCCACAATTTCAAATTCGTAGTTCCTTAATTCCGAAGATGCTTTCAGGTGCGCTCGGCGCACCTGTTTAGGCTCTAGTGAGAATTAAAGACTTCCGCCTTTCACTTGTTTGCTTTCGGCAAGTTTAGCCGGATCTCCAAGTTTCTCTTTAAAGAAATTCACAACAGTATTGATGATGTTCGGCTGATACCAGGGGAGATCTCCGTGTTTTGCACCTTCTACCAAGATATATTTCACATCTTGATTCTTCGCCTTCAAAGCTTGATACATGCTGGCGCTTTGTTCAGGACTGACCAATGGATCAGCGCTTCCGTGCAGAAGAAGGAAAGGAGGTTCATTACCGCTGACGTGTCCGAGAGGGCTGGCATCAAGCATTTTCTTCGGATCTTTCGTAATGCTTTCGCCGGGGAAAGTATTGAACGCCGGGCCGTTCACTAACAAAGCTTCAGTCACAGCGGGCGAATCATGCACAACTCGAATTTCTTCTGGGAATCCTTCGCCGATATTGCGAAGGTCTGACAACCCGTAAAGAGACACGACAGTCTGAACGTCCGAAGACTGGTTCAGGAAATCACCTTTATCAAACTGTTTTTCACCATTAGTAGCCCCCGACATTTGAGCAAGGTACCCGCCGGCAGAGTCACCGAGAACGCCGATCTTTGCAGGATCAATACCATATTCTTTTGCGTGTTCACGAAGAAATCGCACAGCAGCTTTTGCGTCATTAACTAATGCCGGATATTTTGTCGGAACTGTTCGGTATTCAGCGGCTGCAACCACAAATCCAGCCTTAGCTAAAGCTGTTCGCATTTCGGTGAATTTTTCATGGTCTGCGGAAGTGAATCCCCCGCCGGGGAAATAAATAATTGCGGGTTTTGCTTTGCCGTCTCGAGGAATCATCACCGTCATACGAAGAGCTCTGTTGCTTCTCAGCCCCTTGATTTGCGAATAAATAATGCCGGACATAGAGTCTATTTGGCCGTTCTCGATTTTCGGCCGCATTATTTCTGCGCCCTCCGTATAGCCGGGCAATTTTGCGTTTGCGCTATTAGTCATTACTAAAAAGGCTCCAGTCAAGACAAATATCTTTCCTAACTTCATTTGTATTCCTCAAAAGGCACTTCTCCTCAAGTCTCTTTGGATTTTACTTTTGCGCGCCGGGAAACAGCTACCAAAGTATTTGAGGACATTTTCTCAGTACAAACCATTAACGTAGTACTGTGGAAAAAATTTTCCGCTTAATCTGAGTGAAAGACCTCCTTTGAAGAGCCATCGGCGACTAACATCAATCTAATATTCCTCTTCGGAGAGATTTATGCGAACAAAATTAATCGTCGGCTCCCTCTTCGCCTTTACAGCCTTATCTTCCTCCGCGGCGCTCCTTGATTCCGTCAATATTCCTCAAACGCCTCAGCAGGAAGCAAAAATCGAACTTGGCAAAATGCTTTGGTTTGATCCAAGACTTTCGTTATCAGGCAAAATCTCCTGCAACAGCTGTCACGATCTTTCCACAAACGGTGCAGATACGAAGCCTCTTTCTATTGGTTACGCCGGAAGAAAAGGGACAGTGAACTCTCCGACTGTCTTTAACGCAGGCAAACAGATTGCGCAGTTTTGGGACGGAAGAGCTAAGAATCTATCTGAACAAGCAACGGGCCCGATTACCAATCCTCTCGAAATGGCAATGACGCCTGAGTTAGCTGAAGGAGTTATTCGGTCCATTCCAGGATATAGGCCTTATTTTGAAAAAGCCTTCGGAAGTCAGAACCCGACTTTTAGCGAAATTGCGGAGGCCTTAGCAGCCTTTGAAAGCACGTTAACGACTCCGAATTCTCCATTTGAACGCTATGTCAAAGGGGATAAAACAGCGCTCACTCAGCAGCAAATTGACGGCTTAAGACTGTTTAGAAGATCTGGCTGCATCATGTGCCACAACGGGAATCTTCTGGGCGGAACGTCTTTCCAAAAAGTCGGTTCCGTTCGGCCTTACATTACCAACAATCCTTCTAAAGGAAAAATGGACATCACCGGCAAACCATGGGATGAAATGATGTTCAAAGTGCCTATACTCTTGAACATTGAAAAAACAGCTCCGTATTTTCACGATGGAGCGATCAGAACATTGCCGGAGGCCGTCGGGACAATGGCTGACATTCAGCTCGACGCCAATCTAAGTGCGAAGCAGGTGGATGATATTGTCGCCTTCCTTCATTCTTTGAACGGCGAAGTCCCCAAGATTGAAAAACCGGCCCTTCCGCCAAGTGGGCCTGAAACCCGGAAATACATCGAAGAAGTGTATTGATTTCCAACCTCTGAATTACGTGTGAAACGGCTCGAACCTCTAGGCTCCGGCCGTTTTCTTTTTGAATTTCAGCAACCGAAAGACAAAAAAAGCACCTGAGAAATAGTTTCAAGTGCTCTTAATCAATCAGAAAGATACAGCCGAATTGCTCGGCGGAATGCATCCTTCTCAACCTCAAATCCCAAGGAGAAGTGACAAAATCATTTGCCACGTAGAGATATTAGCACAAACATCTAGATAAAAACCCTATATAAGAATAATTTTTCTGCTATTTGCCTAAAATAGTTCACTCCTCTAGGTGTTATTACTCTAGTCAAAGCTTTTACGTACTAATACAATTTTCTCAACAAACCAAAATAATCCCAAGGACCTCTGCTTCGATTTCGTTGCGGAGGTTTTATTTTGTGCGGAAAAATGCCGACTGGTTTAAGGCACCTCAGACAAAAAAAGGCGCTCGAAGAATCAATCCCGAGCGCTCCAATCTAAATTTGAAATTACGGCCGACTTGCTCGGCAGAACGTAATCTTCAACTCAACCTCAAATCCCAAGGAGAAGTGACAACATTCAATTGCCACGTCTGCATATTAGCATAATCCACTAGGTGAAAACCCTCTTATGTGAATACGCATCCTATTTTAGGTTTAATTTTCCAGTGCCTTTGCAGCTCGAAGAACGCTGATGATGCGGGCGTATTCTTTCTTTAGCTCATCCGTATATTGGTTTCCTTCTTCCCATCGTCCATTTTTAAAATCGAACTCCTGAGCTTTTACGGGTGTATTCAGGCTGGTAAAACCCAGCGTGGCAGTAATTCCCTTCAAAGAATGAGCAGCCCTTCTGGCATCTTCTCTTCTGTCTTCTTCTATTGCTTTAAAAAGCTCAGGGAATGTCGGTTCTTCTAAAAAACGGAAAAGGTACTTTTCATAGAGTCTTTCGTTCTCGGAGAAATAAATCAAGCCATCAGTTAAGTTAATGCCGCTCTTGGCTAAAAATTCCTTTTGTTTCCCGTTCATCTCAATCCTTAGGATCTTTAAAAATACCGAGCAAGAATAACAAACCGCACATCCGATTGAACAGAAGTGCGGTCTAATTCACATAATCAGAAAATTAGTATTCGAAGGTTCCTTTCTGCAGGAGCTCATTGTCCTTCATCATCAGCACGCCTTTACTGTAGACGTCCTGCAGTTCCCAGTTTTCATCGAAAAGGCACATATCAGCGCTGTTTCCGACGGCAACTTCGCCCTTACCTTTCATTTCCAAGCCGCGAGCTACGTTGCGAGTCAGAAGAGGAAGAACTTTTTCAACCGCATGACCTCTTGCAATCAGCTTCTTGAGATCACGGAGGTTACAGGCAACGCCTCCGATACCGAGACCAACCATTTCGCCTTTTTCATTAAAGCGAGGTACAGAGCCATGACCGTCAGAACTCATTGTCATAATAGACGGTTCAATTCCGGCATCCCATGCTGCTTCAACTGCATCTGCAGGGCTTTCAAAGCAACAGGAGCCGCCGGTTGTAATGTCGATACGGCCGCCTCTCTTCGCAAACTCAAGTGCTTTGCCGAAGACATACTTATCGCGAGCACAGTGCGTCGGACGAATGTGACGAATCGGGAAACCGCGGTTAACGATTTCTTCGAACATCTCAAATGCGCCCGGAACATTGCCAAGATGGATATGAAGAACACCGATCTTTCCGGCAATCATGCCGCCTACGCGAATCTGTGTCAGGAGGTCGAGAACATTCTGTGTTGTCGGGAAGGAGGAGCGATGGTCGCCCAATGCGATCTTAACGCCTAATACCTCATGAACCATCAGCAGGTCGTTTTTAACCGATCCCGTCAGAGTTGTCGGAGGATAAGAATAATTGCTTGTATACATCCAAGCGGTCACGCCTTCATCCGTCAAGGCTTGGACTTTGGCCAAAAGATTCGGCAAAGAACGAGTAACGCTATCTGTTCCGGAAACACCGACCAAGCTTGTGGTGCCGCAGGAAATCAGTTCACTGAGAACGATTTCAGGCGTACGGCTGCGCGGACCGCCTTCCCCGCCGCCACCGGTAACGTGAATATGTTGGTCAATGAAGCCCGGTGTCAAGATTTTGCCGGAAGCCTCAACCGTTTCAAGTTCAGGTAAAACAACCGTCAGATCTTTACCGACTGCAGCAATCTTGTCGTTAACCACCAAAACGTCCTGAACACCCAAATTATCCGGGTTGTAGACATGAGCCCCTTTTATTAAATAAGCCATAGAAAGATCCTTTTATAAGAAGATTAAGCTGCTGGTTACGGAAACGATCACTGCTATGATCATGACCGGGATTGTGCGGCGGATCAGGGCAATCGGAGTTAATCCTGTAATACCGGAGACCGCAATGATGACGCCAGCGATCGGGCTCATCGTACGAGCAATACCGGCAGACAGCTGAACCGGAACGGCCAGAGCTAATGTCGGAATACCGACAGAAGAAGCTGCCTCAGGAAGAAGCGGAGAGAAAGCAAAGAAGGCGGCGTTGCCGGATCCCGTAACGATAGCGGCAACAATCATGATGACGAGCATCACGATCAACATGATGAACAAACCTGCGTTCTGGATAGAAGCCGCCGCCTGAATCATCGTGGAGATACCGCCGATCTTGTTCAAACCGAGAGCAAACATTTCTGCGCAAACGATCAAGCTGACGGTAGAGGTAAAGACCTTGCCCATACCCTCAAAAATTGCCTGAGAATCCTTGCAGCACTGTTTAAAATCGCGGCGAGTTGCAATATCGACGACTAAAGCAATAATTAAAGAAACGATGATCGCGGTAACGAGATTCAGCTTGATGGCCTTATAGACTAAAGGAGAAAAACCGATCAGGAGACCCAGCGGCAGCATCGGTAGAATGGCGTAATACGCGGGACCGGCACCTTCAAGAGCCTTGTCGACGTCTAAAGCGCTTTCCTTTGTATCTTCTTTATTAGCTAAAGCGCCTTCTTTCTTATCGAACCAACGCTGGACAAAGAAATGACCGATTGCAACGGAAGCAATCGTGCAGAGGGCGACAGGACCTTGGCCCTGAACGAAGTAAGTCACGACGTCCATGTTGCAAAGGTCGGCAGCACGCATCGCGTTGGAGCTGGACGGACCCAAGTCCAAACAGCAGGTTGTCGCAATGACTGCGGCAGCTGAGGTGCGAGAAACGCCTAGTGCAACCAGCAGCGGATAAATCGAAGCCATCAGCAGAAGGCCGAGTCCGACAGCAGAGTTCACGAACAATGCGATGAACTGCCCTACGACATACGTCAGAGCTAGCAGGACATAAGGGGAGCGAATGGCTTTCAGAGGCTTAACGCACAGCTTAACTAAAGCTTTACTGGCACCGATGCGGTCCATATAAACAGCAAAACCGGCAATAGCCATAATGTTGAGACCTAAGCCAGGCAGACGACCCTTCAAGAGGTTTGTAAATGCCTGAGCAAAGTCAAACGCAAAGAAATTTGTGGAAGCTTTAGGAGCAACTGCCGGGACACCTTCTAGATATGCACAGAACAGCAACAGCAAGCCCAAAAGCAAGAGGATAATCGGAGGATAGTAGTTTTTAATAACGAAGTAGCTAACCAGCCCAATGGCAACCAGCGTGAGAAGTACACCAACCATTTTGCACCTATGGATTTGAGTTAATAATTATGTGGTCATCCTAAAACGTTAAATTTATCTTGGGAATGGTGTAACTTTTTGTTAATGTCTTGTTCTTACGGAATTCCTCAGCGTTATTCTTAATCTTTTTTGTACGATGTGTGCAACACAAATAAGCAAAGATATTCCACGCTTTTCACGAGTTTTTTCGTTAGATTCTTAACGCGCTACTTTTTTCAGATAAAAGTATTGCCAAGAGAAATAGCAATAAATATCACGTGTTATAGGTATATTTTATTCAAAATAGGAAAATTTTATATAGGAGATATTGGTGTTTTTACCAAGAAAGCGTAAAATAAAACGCGTTAGAGAAGTACTCCTGAAGTTAACAAAAGCCGCTGGCAAGAATTATTCGCCAGCGGATTTTTTGTGTTCGGCAGAAGAGAGCTCTTCAGACAGAAGAGGCTGTCTGGCTCCCCTGCCTTCTTTATTCCTTTTCATTCCTCGTCGCGCGAAGAATTCTGGTTACAGCAGACAGAATATTTTCTTTAACGATATTTTCTACTTTCCCTGCTTCTTCGGGACTCGATATTTTCACCACCTCGAGGATTTTCCTATGCACTTGCAGCGAGGACTTAAAATCAATGTCCGAAAAGTCAAAGTAACGCCGATGCCAAGAAGTTAGTGCTCGAAGTCTAAGAGCCTCATCTCTCAAAAGCTTATTTTCGCAGTTATCCAGCCATGCGTCGTGAAAATGGTCGTGCGCAATCAAAAAAGCCTTCCAGTCTTCTTTATTAAAAGCATGGTCCATTCCCGCCAGAGCTGATTCTAGAGAGGTGAGGAAATCATCTTTTCTTTGCATAGACAAACGTGCAGCCAAACCCTCTAAAACACTTCTAACTTCGTATATGTCGACGGTTTCTTTGAGAGATATTTCTTTGACGTAGGTTCCTTGCCTGGGGCGAATTTCGACAAAACCCAGCCTCTCAAGCTCTCTGAAAGCTTCGCGTAAGGGTGTCCGACTAATTCCAAACCTATTCTGTAATTCAACCTCCCGTAAAGGAGCCCCACCTTTCAAAGTTCCGTTTGAAATTTCCTCGCGTAATTTTTCTATCAACTGGTCAATAATCAAAACCGGTTTGATCGTATCGCTAGACACCTCAGCCATTCTCTTTACTCCTAACCGTTTAATTATTGTAGCTAATCAAAGCCCGTCGAATATTGTCGACAGCATACAAATTGTTACATTCATTTAAATTGTCGACTGTATTCTGTCGACATTTAGAACTAAAATTTGTTTTGTTGATATTGTTTTCTGTCGACAGAAAGTTGCGACCTTAGCATCATTTCCGTCCGGTCCGACTTTCAAATCTCTTTATCCCTCTTGCGGAGATTAGTTATGAAAATTAAGTCCTTTAAATGCATTCCTATCCATTACACCCTTGATGAGATCTTTCGTGCCGGAACATACCAGGTAAAAAACCGCTTCACTATCGTCGGAGTCGTTGAGTTCGAAAACGGTGTCCGCGGAGAAATTTACGGCGGTGATGAAGATATGGAACAGGACGCGGTCGTTAATTTAATTAATAACGAATTCCAGCAATTCTTGATCGGAACAGACATTGATTGCCCGGAAGACATCTACAAATTGCACGACCAGCTGATGCAATTCAAAATTGACCTGGGCTACAGAGCATTAGTTGACCTGGACATGGGCCGTCATGGCATTCAGCAACAAGCTCTTTCCTTGGTAGATAGTACTCTTTGGGACGGTCTGGGCAAACTTAAGAATAAACCGGTTTTTGAACTACTCGGCGGTGCCAAAAGAACTCATATTCCAATTATTTCCATCGGCGGTTACTACCATCCTAATGATCCTGAAGGCACTGCCGATGAAGCCAAAGAGTTGTACGAAGTTTATGGAGTTGGCGGCTTGAAAATGAAAGTCGGTCGTGCGCCATTTGAAGAAGACGTTGCACGCATTGAGGCTGCTAGAAAAGCTACTCACCCCGATTTCAAACTTGCTGTGGATGTAAATCAGGGATGGACAGTTGCTGAAGCAATTGATTTTGTTCACAAAGCAGCTGATCTTGGTCTAGCATGGCTTGAAGAACCGGTCCGTTGGTATAACTGTTTGACAGGTCTTGCCGAAGTTCGCAAAGAGTCTCGTATTCCCATCGTGGCCGGTCAGGGCGATATCAGTGAATACAGAAGCATGGACTTAGTTCGCTACGGTGCTGTTGACCAGTTAAACACTGACATCACCCTTGTCGGCGGCATTACAAGTTGGATGAGAGTTGCTAAATTTGCCGAGCCGTTAGGGATCAAAATGGGGCATCACGAAGAACCTCAAGTCTCTTTGACAACATTGGCCGTTGTTGAAAATCCGGCCCCGGTTGAAATTTTTGCCAATCCGAAGAGAGATCCTCTTTGGAGGCAGATCATGAAGAATCCCCTGAAAATTAAAGACGGAATGGTTGAAGTTCCCGACGGCCCGGGCTTGGGAATTCCTCTGAATTGGGACTTCATTAACAAGTACAGAGTCTAATCGTCCAAAACCCAAATTAATCCCGACTGTTCTTGATGAAGAACAGTCGGTCATCTCAAATCCCTCCTTTCTCGTTCAGAGCCTTTTAAGAGAGAAGCGATATTTCCTCAATCAGTACCACTAAGGCCTCGAAAGATAAGGACGACCAAGAATTGGAGTTCTAAATGAAAGAATTATATTGGCGGGGAGGCGTGCCGCTGCTCATCGCACTCGTCACCTTCTTAATTCCTCCTCCGGCAGGTCTGACAGGACAAAATTGGCATCTGTTCGGCATATTTTTTGCGATGATTGTCGGTTTTATCACTCGTCCGTTCCCGATGGGCGCAGTCTGTATTATCGGCTTGTGCCTGATTTCAATCACAAAAACTTTAACTCCGTCTGAGATCTTAGTCGGTTTCTCTTCTAATGCCATATGGCTCATTGTCATGGCATTTTTCTTCTCCAGAGCTTTTCTAAAGACCGGTCTGGGAAAAAGAATTGCATACACTATCCTCGCTAAGATCGGCAACCACAGCCTAACAGTAGGCTACGCCTTTGCTCTATCCGATCTTGTTTTATGTTTGACCACCCCTTCTTCAGCAGCTCGAGCGGGCGGAATTTTGTTCCCTATTATTCTTTCCGTTAGCCACGCACTTGATTCCAGACCGGGACCTACAGCAAGGAAGATCGGGGCCTATTTAATCCAATTGGTCTACCAAACCGAGGGTGTAACTTGTGCTCTGTTTCTCACTGCGATGGCCGCTAATCCGCTCATGGCCGAGTTCGCACAACAGACGGCTGGAGTTACTATAACTTGGACATCCTGGGCAGTCGCTGCCGCAGTACCTGGACTTATTGCTTTCATGGTCATCCCTCTAGTCCTATATTTCGTCTATCCGCCATCATTAAAGGCTGTTCCTTATGTCAAAAAAGAAGCCTTAGGCAAACTCAAAGAACTCGGACCTTTGACCAAAAACGAATATATCCTTCTGTTTACTTTTGTCCTTGCTCTTCTTCTTTGGTCGACAGCTGCGCTAACGGGGATAAATCCAACAACAACCGCAATTATTGCCGTTACCATTCTTCTCATTACACAAGTACTCGACTGGTCGGATATCCTCCACGAAACCGGAGCTTGGGACACTTTGATCTGGATGAGTTCATTAGTTGGCTTAGCGGGACTTTTGGCTAAAAAAGGCTTTATTCCTTGGTTCTCCGAAAACGTTGCACAAGCCATGACCGGCCTCGACTGGACCATCGTTTTAGGCATCCTCATCCTGGCATACATGTATTCGCAGTACTTTTTTGCTTCTTTGACTGCACACGCTGCCGCAATGTACTCAGGATTCCTTGCCGTGGCTGTTGGAGTCGGAGCGCCTCCGCTTCTTGCTGCTCTTTCTCTGGCCTTCACAGCAAACATCTGCCTCGGCTTAACGCATTATTCAGCAGCTTGCGGCGGTCTGTACTTTGGTGCCGGTTACGTCCCTCTTAAAACCTGGTGGTCTTTGGGACTTCTCTTTTCTGTCATCCAACTCGTAGTCTGGATTGGCATCGGCTCGGTTTGGTGGAAACTTTTAGGCTTTTGGTAATCAACCGATCAATCACTAAGCATCTAGATTTAAATATTCCCCTAACTTGGGCTGATAGACCTCACCCAGCGGATGAGGTCTTCTAGTTCTCTACTTCGTATCTCATGCCTCATATCGTATTTTTGTACAAGAACAGGGTTGCCCCGTTTTTTCAAAAATAATGAAGCCCTATCAGACATTTCTTGAGAGATAAATTCATCTTTAAGAGATACCGCTTGGAAAATCGGGACGTCTTTAGAAGCTTCCGTCAGCTGGCTTGTAAGTTGGTTTTCTAAGGGAAGATAGGAAGACAGAGCGAAAACACCGCTCACCGCAAAAGGTTCCAGAAGTGCAGTTGCCAAGGCGATGACTCCGCCTTGAGAAAATCCCCCGAGAAAAATATCTTTCGGGCTGATACCGTTGGAAATCTCGTTTCTAATTAGAGAAGCGATCCGATCGGAGGAAGCAAAAATTCCCTCGACATCTACTTGTTTGCGAAAGTCTGAGTTCTTTACATCAAACCAAGCGTGGACAGGCTCGCCTTTAAATTGTTTTACTTTAATAATCTGCGCGGTTGGAAGAATAAAAGAGTAGTCTTCGCCCAATCTTTTATGCAGGTATTCGGCAACCGGTTGAATAACAGATGCCGTCCCGGTCAATCCGTGAAGAAGAATCACTCTTTTGGGTGCGGTTGGTAATCCTACTTCGATAAGTTCTTCTTCCATAGATTCATTATTCTCACTTAATTTTGTTGGTCACATTGTAGGACTACAGAGCTTTATTCTGCGCACAGAAGAGGAAAACGCTCTGATTGCTGGATAGCACTTTTACTGGCAAATTACAAGTAAAAGAGGTCTATTCGCCGTGTCGTACTTGCTCATTCAATCCACAGAAATTTCGATCGAACATCTTTATGAACCGGTAAAAACCGGAGGGCAGAAGCTTCGAACTCACAGCCTCTATTCGGTTCTAAGCCTTCACCGACAGCTAGAATAGAATCGTTGAAGTATGAAAAAATGATAACCAAGGAGTAACTATGATCGTCCTGCTGCCGGATGGAAAACTCATCAATCTCAATCTTGTCTGCTTCACCGACACCCGTTCTTTTAAGGAGCGTGTACGTTTCAGCATGGTGAACGGCGAGTCCGTTTTCTGCGAAATGACCGAAGATCAGTATCAGTCCATGCTGCTTTCCTTAGTACATAACGAACCGCTCCACAAAGTTCTTCCGATCAAAGAAAAAGTTCAAAAGACCAAAATTGATTTCCGAGACTTCCCTTCCGTTTTAGAAGGTGAAAACTCTCCCGTCTGATTTTTCTGTTTCAAGGCAGCTTCAGCTGCCTTGACTTTTTTCAGGATTTTTCCTTAAAAATTCCGTTTTTTTCAATGAGGTACTTGTTTGTATCAAGGTCAGGCGCAACCGTTGAAATTCCCGTCTGTTGGATTCTTGCCTCATGGAAGTCCCGAGAAATAAGCGCTTTGTATCGGCCTTGTGCAAAAAAGTTCAACAAATCAAGCTGTCGTGGTTACAATTACGACTATTACGACGCTTCGTCGGTTAACTCAGAGGTCTCTATGAAATTACTTACCGTTGCCGCAATGGCATTTACGCTGTTGGCAGGATCTGTCAATGCTGCCGAACAACTGAATGCATATTCCATCATGCCTGAAAAATATGCTTCTAAGGTTTTCGCAGAATTCACAAAAGACACAGGCGTCAAAGTTAACTTCATGCGTTTCTCCTCCGGCGAAGCTTTGGCCCGTCTGAATGCTGAAAAGAAAAATCCTCAGGTTGACGTCATGCTCGGGGGTCCAGCTGACACTTACGCTGCCGGCGTTAAAGAAGGCATCTTCGAACAGTATCGCCCCAAAGACTCCGATGCCATCCCTGCAAGCCTGCGCGATCCTCAGAATCACTGGACCGGTATCGGTATCATTCCTCTGTGTTTCTTAACGAACACCAAGTTCTTAGAAAAGAACAAAATGCATGCACCGGAGTCCTGGAATGATCTCCTCGATCCACGCTACAAAAACAACCTACAGATGGCCGACGCCCGTACTTCCGGTACGGCTACGGAACGTATCTACTCCCTCGTAAAAGTTATGGGCGAAGATCCCGCCTTTGCGTATCAGAAGAAGTTAAACGGCAATATCCAGATGTACACAAAGAGCGGTGCAGGTGGTGCAATGCCTATCGCTACCGGCCAGTGCGGCTCAGGTATCTTCTACATTGTTGACGCGCTTGACATTCAGCAGCAAGGCTACCCCGTCGTGATTACCTATCCGAAAGACGGTGTCTCGTACGGCATTGAGGCCACCGGCATCGTTAAAAATGCCAAGAATATGGATGCCGCTAAGAAATTCGTTGACTGGGCTGCCAGCAAGAAATTTGCTGACTTTATCGTTGCAAATAAGATTAACTACGTTCCGACACGCTCCGATGTTAAGACCAGCAATCCTCTGCTCGACCTCTCCAAAATCAATATGAAAGACGTTGACGTCGCTTGGAAAGGCGAAAAGCGCAAAGAGTATACAAATCGCTGGATCAACGAAGTCATTAAGTAATTCATTCACCGTTTTAACGTGATTTAAAAATTGTGGGGTTCTGCTTGATTAAGTCGAACCCCCGTTTCATTAGGAGTACTTAAATGACGAGCGGAAATAAGCAGCAGAGGGACCCGGTGACCTTGCTCACCATCTGCGTCCTTTGGCTCGCCATGGGCGTATTCGTCCTGTACCCGATCGTTCGCCTTCTGGCAATGACTTTCATTGCCGACGGTCATCTGACATTTAATAACCTCTTGCCGTTCCTCGCCAATTGGTATGACCGTCGCGCCATAGTCAACAGTATTATTTTGGCCTGCGCCGTAGGTTTTGCCGGCACGATCATCGGATTTATTTTTGCCTTTGCGGTAACGCGTCTGTCGCTTCCGAAATGGCTGACTTTCTTTATCAGCGCAGTCACGCTTCTGCCGCTGATTTCTCCGCCTTTTACATCAAGTATTGCGTTAACGCTTTGCTTGGGACCCAACGGCATTATTTTGACTGCCCTAGGTCTGGAAAACTTTAATTTCTTCGGCTTCTGGGGAACGTTCATTTCTGAAACGCTGACCTACTTCCCCATCGCCTTTATGACGTTGTCTACGATTCTGATGAGAATCGATCCGAACTTGGAAGATGCGGCCTACTCCTTGGGTGCTTCCCCGTTCAACGTCTTCAAATCCGTCACCTTTCCTCTTTCAGTCCCGGGTTTGGCAAACGCCTTTCTCCTTGTGTTCTCCTGCTCCCTCGCAGACTTTGCAACTCCACTGGTTTTGGGCGGTCACTCCTTCCCGGTTCTGCCGACGCAGGCTTATTTACAAATTACCGGCATGTACGACTTCAAGGGCGGCGCGGCTCTGTCCTTCCTGCTCTTAATCCCGGCACTTGCCGTTTATGCTCTGCAGAATTTCTGGGTCAGCCGTAAGAGTTTTGTCACCGTCAGCGGTAAAGCCGGAGGAAGGAGCTCGATTAAAGGTCCGGGACCGCTCATTTCTTCGATTGTGGTCGGTACCGTTGCTTTTATTACGGCATTTGTTCTTTATCTCTACGCCATCATTCTGGTGGGCTCAGTGGTGAAAGTTTGGGGTGTTGATAACTCCCTGACATTAGAAAACTATCATTACGTCTTTACGTTCGGCATGAAAGCCATCAAAGACACCTTGCTGATTGCTTGCATCGGCACACCGCTCGGCGGGCTCTTGGCCGTGCTCATCGGCTACGTCTGCAAATGGCTCAAGATCCGCGGTCGCAAAACACTGGAAACCGTTTCTCTCTTGAACTACACGCTGCCGGGTACGGTTGTCGGTATCGCATACATTATTGCGTTTAACGATCAGCCGCTGGTTCTCACAGGCACGGTTTACATTCTTATTGCCGCCTATGTGTTCCGGTACTCTTCTGCCGGTATTCGAAACGTCATTGCAGCCTTAACTCAGATTGATCCATCTATCGAAGAAGCCTCTACAAGTTTGGGTGCCTCTTCGGCCTACACCTTCCGTAAAATCACCGTTCCGCTTGTCTTGCCGGCGGTTTTAACGGGTATGCGCTACCTGTTCATCCACTCGATGACCGCGATTAGTGCCACGATCTTCTTGGTTTCTGTGAATTGGACCTTGATAACTACACGTATTTTGGAATGTATGACCGAGCTTCAGTTCGCTCAAGCTTGTGCATTCTCCATCGTCTTAATTTTGATTGTCTTCGCCGCCTCTGCCTTTATGGCTTTAATGGCAAAAGTTCTTTGTCCGGTAGGCGACGCTTCCGGAGGACTTCGCTAAATGTCCGTATCTCTTACGCTTAAAAACATTTCCCGCAGCTACATTAAGGACAACGAAAAGTTTTTCGCCGTTCAAAACGTAAATCTTGAAGTTAAACCGGGCGAATTCCTCACGTTCTTAGGACCGTCCGGCTGCGGTAAAACTACCACTCTGCGCATGATCGCAGGTTTTGAAACTCCTACGGAGGGCCAAATCCTTTTGGGAGACAAAGACGTCACAAAAATCCCTGCCAATGAACGCGGCATGGGCTTCGTATTCCAGAACTACGCTTTGTTCCCGCACATGAAGATTTTCGATAACGTGGCCTATGGTCTGCGTATTCGCAAAGAATCTTCCGACGTCATTGCACAGAAAGTCAAAGAAGCGCTTGCTATGGTCGGATTGGAAAAAGCCGAGCATCGCTACCCTAACCAGCTTTCAGGCGGTGAGCAACAGCGTGTCGCTTTAGCCAGAGTACTGGTTTTAAGACCGCAACTGATTCTTATGGATGAACCGCTCTCGAACCTTGACGCAAAACTGCGCCTGCACATGAGAACGGAAATCCGTAGAATCCAACAGGAACTCAAATTGACCTGCCTCTACGTGACTCACGATCAGAAAGAAGCTTTGACCATGTCCGATCGGATCATGGTGATGAACAAGGGCAAGATTGAACAAATCGGTACGCCTATGCATTTGTATGATGACCCGGCAACGCCTTTCGTTGCCGATTTCATCGGGCAGGCTAACCTTTTCTACGGCACGCTTGTTTCTGTTGAAGATAAGTACGGCCTTGTCGATGTTGCCGGCCGTAGGGTCAAAGCTCGAATGGGCGTCCTAAATCCTCCAAGAATTGGGGGAAAAGCGCTCCTGATCGTACGACCAGAAAACCTCAACATCGGCACCTCGGAAAACTGTCTGGCAGTCAAACTCATTAACCGCCTCTTTGAAGGAGACCGGATAGACTACCAATTCGAAGTAGTAAATGGTATCAATCCGAAACCTTACTCGATGTCAGTTCCTTTTCTTCCCGGCACTTCACTACTGCCGGAAGGCTCGACATTAGATGCTTCGTTTGTCCCGGATGCCGGTGTACTTCTAAACGGCGAATAACTTAAGCAACGATCACAGTTACGTCAAGCCGCCTTGTTTTTCCCGAGGCGGCTTGTTCTTATTCGGAGCTTCTGGAAGGAAAAATTATTAGTATCAACGAAGAGAACAGTTTCATAAATCTCTACAATAAAATCTCGCAATTGTAACGCACGCAACGGATTTTTTGTCAACTACCTCGGCCTAAAGGCCGAGGCTTGAATAAGCCTCTAGTTGACTAGCCTCAGTCCGTCATTTGGCGGACTACGTTGGTCGGGAACATAGGCACCGCGGGATGCAGATCCTAGTCCCGCGCTCTGCGGCCGATGGTTAAAAGCTCTGAGAGGTAGGAGCGGTGCTGTCGGCTTGGAACCCCTTCCAACATTGGCGAAGGATCACAACCGGTCGAAAGACCGAGGAGACAAACTTGAGAGTATT